>LXNI01000373.1_pt1 | contig 53521 bp, 47 predicted proteins | sample 809091 | NCBI WGS metagenome assembly LXNI01 (sample SAMN04870527, study PRJNA318959) | sponge metagenome | biome: 01000161; feature: marine sponge reef; material: water | host: Sarcotragus foetidus | place: Greece: Milos, Mediterranean Sea | collected 2013-05-29 | depth 5-7 m
TGATCGACATCGCACTGCAGAACCTGGCCTACGGCGGCGGCGCCAACACCGAGGCCGACGTGCAGGCGGCGGCCGACGACTGGATCGCCGCCAACCGGGCCACCGTCGACCAATGGCTCGCCGCAGCCCGCAGCGCAAGCGGCTTCACACCCGCACCCGCACCAGAACCGGAGGATATGGAGCCGTTCCGCGTCGCAGTGGTGGCACCGAGCGCGAGCAATGACCTGGCGTTTACCCAGAGCATGTATGACGCGGTGAACGCCCTAGTGGATGCTGGTCAAGTCGCCAAGTTTGCCATCACTGATGGCACCTTCATCGTGGAGGATGCAGGCGCAGCAGTCCGAGGCTACGCCGAGGACGGCTACGACCTGGTCATCGCTCACGGCTCCCAGTACGGCGGTCCACTCCAGGAGATCGCCCCGGACTTCCCCGACGTGTCGTTCGCCTGGGGCACCGCGGTTGACACCTTCGGCCTGCCCAACGTGTACTCCTACTCGGTCCGCTCCGACCTGGGTGGCTACGTCAACGGCGTGGTCGCGGCCCAGCTCACCGAGAGCAACGTGATCGGAGTTATCGGTCCCATCGAGGTGGGCGACGCCAAGCTCTATGTCGACGGGTTTGCGGCCGGAGCGACGGCTCAGAATCCCGACGTCGAGGTCAACATCGTCTACACCGGATCGTTCGCCGACGTCGCGCTGGCCGCGGAAGCCGCCCAATCGCACATCTCCGCAGGTGCGGACGTGCTGACCGGTTCGGCCCAGATGGTGGTGGGCGCCACCGGCGTCGCCCAGGAGAACGGCGTGCTGTGGTTCGGCACCCAGGCCAACCAGACCGCCCTCGGTGAAGACATCGTGGTGGCCTCGCAGGTGTACCGCTGGGAGGTCGTGCTCTCCGAGATCGTCGATCAAGTCAAGGCTGGCACCTTGGGTGGCACGACCTTCATCATGACCTTCGAAGGCGGCGGGCTGGACATCCAGTTCAACGACGACATGGACATCCCCGCCGACGTGCTGGCGTCAGCGAAGGCGACCATCGACGGGCTGTCCGACGGTTCAATCTCCACCGGGCAGTAATTCCCAGAATCGGTGGTCGATACGGCCCATAATCGAACATGAGCTCTGACCCGGCAGCGCCGAGGACGGAACCGATGCTGGTGATGCGCGGCATCACCAAGCGGTTCCCCGGCGTCGTCGCCAACGAAGACGTTGACTTCACGGTGCTGCCGGGTCAGGTTCATACGCTTCTGGGGGAGAACGGCGCGGGCAAGAGCACGCTGGTCAAGATCCTCTACGGGCTCTATCAGCCTGATGAGGGGTCGATCACCTTCGAAGGCGCCCCGGTCAACATCGACTCGCCTTCGGTGGCCATCCATACCGGTATCGGCATGATCCACCAGCACTTCATGTTGGTGGACACCCTGACCGTGGCCGAGAACGTGGCCTTGGGGCTGGGCAAGCCATTGGGGCTGACCAACTTGGCGCCTATCCGTCGGCGGATCCGAGAAGTGTCCGAGGAGTTCGGATTGCACGTCGATCCCGACGCCTATATCTGGCAGATGGCGGTGGGTGAGCGGCAGCGGGCTGAGATCGTCAAGGCGCTGTACCGCAACGTGAGGCTGTTGGTGCTGGACGAGCCCACCGCAGTGCTAACCCCACCCGAGGTCACCGACCTGTTTGTTACCCTCCGGCAGCTCACCGCCGACGGGCGAGGGCTGGTGTTCATCTCCCACAAGCTGAACGAGGTGATGGAGATCTCCGACGAGATCACCGTGCTGCGCGACGGCAAGGTGTCGGGGCGCACCACCCCGGCGGAGTCCAGCCGGGAATCGCTGGCCATGATGATGGTGGGTCGACCGGTGGAGTTCACTCGCGCCATCGCCGACCAGACTCCAGGCGAAGCCAAGCTCGAGGTGCAGGACCTGCGGGTTCGCGGCGACCGGGGCGAGCTTGCCGTACACGACGTGAACATCGACGTGCGGGCCGGCGAGATCGTGGGCATCGTGGGGGTGTCGGGCAATGGGCAGCGAGAGCTGGCCGAGGCCATCATCGGGCTGCGGGAGATCGAATCGGGCCAAATCTCAGTTGACGGCAATCGGGTTAAGACCTCCACCCCCAAGCACGTGCGGTCGATGGGGTTGGCCTACGTGCCCGAAGAGCGCATGAAGTACGGCAGCATCGGCGACTTCACCGTGGCCGAGAATCTGATCTTGGTGGACTATGACCAGGCGCCGTACGTCCGGAACGGGTTGCTGAGCTTCAGCACCATCGAACAGCGCAGCGAACAGTTGGTGGGCGACTACTCCATCCGCACGCCCAGCACCGGAACCCTCACCCGCAAGCTGTCGGGCGGCAACATCCAAAAGGTGGTGATCGCCCGGGAGTTCAGCGGAGGCGCCGGGGTGCTGCTGGTGGCCCAACCCACCCGGGGAGTCGACATAGGCGCGGCCGAGTACATCCACGAGCAGCTTCTGATCCAGCGGTCCCAGGGCAAGGCCATCTTGCTGATCAGCGAAGACCTAGATGAGGTTATGGCACTGTCAGACCGGCTGGTGGTGATGTACGAGGGGCGTGTGATGGGCCGGATGAGCCGGGAAGACGCCACCATCGAAGAGGTGGGGCTGCTCATGAGCGGCGTGGGCGAGCCGGAGAGTGCGCCAGTAGCGGGATAAGCAAGCCTAGGCCGTTCTAGAAGAACAGCAGTAGGCTGACCACCCCTGGGAGGTGTCTGAGTACCTGGTGGGCTCCCCCGCCTTCAAAGCGGGTGGGACGGGCGATCCCCGTCCGGCGGGTTCGATTCCCGTCCACCTCCGCCAAGCGCTAAGCCGGCCAATCGGTGGGTGGCGGGGCTAGACAGCCAAAAGGTCGCGGGCGCCGGTGTCGCTGCTGGGGTGGCGGAGCTTGGACATTGCTCTCGCCTCGATCTGGCGGATGCGCTCGCGGGTGAGGTTGAAGTGCTCGCCTACTTCTTCGAGGGTGCGGGGCTCGCCGCGGTCGAGGCCGAAGCGGAGCTTGAGGATCTCGCGCTCGCGCTCGTCCAAGGGGCCGAGCAGGCGGGTGATCTCCTCGGGCAACAGCGCGGTGGCGGCCACCTCGAAGGGGGACTCGGCGGAGCGGTCTTCCACCACGTCGCCGAGCTCGGCATCTCCGTCCTCGCGCAGCGGCTCGCTGAGCGACAAGGGCTCGGCGGCGAAGCGCAGCGCCTCGGTGACCTTCTCCTCGGAGAGGTCTACCTCCACGGCCAGCTCGGCCAAGGTGGCGGGGCGGCCCAGCTTCTTCTCCAGGTTGGCCCGGGCCTTTTGGAGGCGGGCCAGGGTGTCGCCGGCGTGAACCGGCAAGCGGATGGTGCGACCGGTGTTGGCGATGCCCCGGGTGATGGCCTGGCGAATCCACCAAGTGGCGTAGGTGGAGAACTTGAAGCCCTTGCGCCAATCGAACTTCTCCACCGCGTGCATCAGCCCGAGATTGCCCTCTTGAATCAGGTCCAGCAGAGGCAGGCCGGAGGCCTGGTACTTCTTGGCGATGGACACCACCAAGCGCAAGTTGGACTGGACGAAGCGGCGCTCGGCTTGCTCACCGACCTTGACTTGGCGGCGCAGCAGCCGCCGACGGGCAGGTGTGAGGCGATCTGAGCTCCCGGGCTCGCTTCCTTTGTCTTGGTCGAGGAGGGCCTGGGCTTCGTTGCCCACCTCGATTTTCTGGGCTAGCTCAACCTCGTCGTCTTTGGTGAGCAGCGGGTATTGGCCGATATCGGTCAGATAGAGGCGGACGAGATCCTCGTCATCGCGCTCAACACGCTCTTTCGGCACAGTCACACCCTCCCGACTATCCGTGAGTCACCGGTGCCACTGTCGAACCGGTCGACGCTGACCGGGCAGAGACACGGACAATGCTTGGCTATTAACGATACCCGCTTGATCGCGGATGCGTCACCAGCGGAGGCCATCTTTTTTCGTTGTAGTCGTCAAAAAACCCAAATGACAGTTCTTCGAGCTCAAGGCTGGAGGGGATATTGGGGATCGGCCATGCCTCTCGCGCCTCTGTCTGCTCCTCGTCCAAATCGGCGGCCACCATGCGGGCGACCCGGATAAATGCCCCGTCGCAGATCGGCGACCACTGGTACTTCAAGTGATCGAGCACCGATTTCAACTCGGGCACGGCCATCTCGTACAGCGCGGTGACCGCATCTGAAGGTTCCGAATCTTGAATGTGCCCTATGAGGGAATCCCACGCGTCCGTGGGCGGGCCCACCCGATCGGGCACGACCAAAGCGGGCGAGTCGGGCAGAGTTTCCCTCCACCACTGGGCGTGCTGGCCGTGGCGGCGGCTGGACCGGGCCAGCAGCGCCCTCGTGCGGGGGTCCAGCGGCTCGCCTTCGACCAGGCCGGCAGCCAAACGGCCTTCGATCTCGAAGAGGCGCTCGGAGATCCAGGCCAAGCCGCCGCAGGCATCGGCTGACTGCTCGATGTCCATTGTCAGTTTCCGCCCCGATAGCGATTGGTGATGGGCAGGCGTCGGTCGCGGCCGAAGGCCTTGGGGGTGATGCGCACTCCGGGCGGGTTTTGGCGGCGCTTGTACTCGGCCCGGTCCACCAGGCCGGTTATGCGGTTCACCAACTCCGGGGCGTAGCCCTGGCTGCACAGGTCGGCGGGGGTGAGATCGCCCTCTACGTAGGCCTCCAGCAGAGGATCGAGCACCTCGTAGGGCGGCAGGCTCTGGTCGTCCCGCTGGTCGGGACGCAGCTCGGCCGACGGCGGCTTCTCCAGCACATGGTCGGGGATGACATCGCGGCCGGCCCGCTGGTTGCGATGACGGGCGAAGGCGTACACCTGGAGCTTCCACAGGTCTTTGATTACGGCGTAGGCCCCGGCGGTGTCGCCGTAAAGGGTGGAGTAGCCCACTGCGCTCTCGCTCTTGTTGCCGGTAGTCAAGATGAGCCAGCCGAACTTGTTGGACAGGGCCATGAGCAGCGTTCCCCGGATGCGGGACTGCACGTTCTCCTCGGCCAGATCGGGATCGAGCCCGTCGAACGACGGGGCCAGCATGTCGAGAAACGCCTGGTGGCCGGGTTCCACCGTAATGATCCGGTGGTCGATGCCCAGGTTCTGGCACAGGGTCTCCGCGTCGGACACCGAGTGATCGCTGGAGTAGCGGGAGGGCATCAGCACGCCATGGACATGGTCGGCGCCGAGGGCATCGGTGGCGATGACCGCCACCAGCGAGGAGTCGATGCCCCCCGACACGCCGATGCCCACATCGGTAAAGCCGTTCTTGTGGACGTAATCGCGAGTGGCCAGAACCAGCGCCTCATACTGCTCGTCGAGCTCGTCCAATCCGGGATGAACAACGTTGACCTCCCCAGCGATAGCTGGCGCAGACGCCAATTCAGCCCGGTCGGCCACCTCCACCTCGGCGATCAGCAGGTGCTCCTGGAAGGGGGGCGCTTGGGCGGCTACGCGGCCGTCGGCTGCTATCACCAGCGAGGTGCCGTCGAACACCAGCTCGTCTTGGCCGCCCACCAGGTTGGCGTAGGCGATGGGGCAACCGGTCTCGTCGACCCGCTGGCGTAGGATTCCAAGGCGCTGGTCCAGCTTGCCCAAGTGGTAGGGCGAGGCGTTCAGGTTGAAGATGACCTCGGCCCCGGCGGTGGCCATCTGGCTCATCGGCCCATCCGCCACCCACGCGTCCTCGCAGATGGAAACGCCGACTGAGACGCCGGCCACTTCGTGCAGAATTGGATTGCCAGTGCCGGGCTGGAAGTAGCGGCGCTCATCGAACACCCCGTAATTGGGCAGCTCCCGCTTGCGATAGATCCCCGCCAATCGGCCATTGGCGGCGACCCCGGCGGCGTTGTAGCAACCGTCGGCATCGTCGACAAAACCCACCACTGCGGTACACGACTTCGACTGGGAGGCGATGTGCTCCATGGCACTTCGGCTGTCCTGCACAAACCGCCTTTTGAGCACCAGATCCTCAGGGGGATAGCCGGTAACGGCCAACTCGGGAAATACCGCCGCGTGGCATCCGGCATCCCCGGCGGCAGACAGCGCAGTGAGGATTCGCTCGGTGTTGGCGGCGATGTCGCCCACCACTGAGTTGATCTGGCACAGGGCCACCCGCAGCTTGGCCACGAGAACAGGCTAGAGGGGCCGAAGCCCGATGGGATCAGCCAGAGGATTTAGACCGAGTAGTACATCTCGAATTCGAGGGGATGGGGCCGCAGGTTGATCGCATCCACCTCTTCCTGCTTGACCTCCAGATAGGACTCCACCAATCCGGTGCTGAACACGTCGCCGGCCAGCAGGAAGTCGTGGTCGGCCTCCAAGGCGGCCAGGGCCTCGGCCAGGGAGCCGGGCACCGTGGGAATGCCGGCGGCCTCTTCGGGGGGCAGGTCGTAGATGTTCTTGTCCAGGGGCTCTCCCGGGTCCAGCTGGTTCTGGATGCCGTCAAGACCGGCCATCAGCATTGCGGCGAACGCCAGGTAGGGATTGGCGCTGGGATCGGGACAGCGGAACTCCAGGCGCTTGGCCTTGGGGCTCTCGGAGATCAGCGGGATGCGGATGGCCGCCGAGCGGTTCCGCTGGGAGTAAGCCAGGTTCACCGGGGCCTCGTAGCCGGGCACCAGCCGCTTGTAGGAGTTGGTGGTGGGCGCCGCAAAGGCCAGCACCGCAGGAGCGTGGCGGATCAGGCCGCCGATGTACCAGCGGGCGAGGTCGGACAGGCCGGCATAGCCCCGCTCGTCGTACATCAGCGTTTCGCCGTCCGTCCACAGCGACATGTGGGTGTGCATCCCCGAGCCGTTGTCGCCGTAGATGGGCTTGGGCATGAACGTGACGGTGCGGCCTTGCTGAGCGGCCACGTTCTTCACCACGTACTTGTAGAGCTGGACCTTGTCGGCCATGGGCAGCATCTCGTCGAAAACCATGTCGATCTCAGCCTGGCCGGCGGTGCCGACCTCGTGGTGCTGGACCTCAATGGGGATGCCCACCGATTCAAGGGCCACCACCATGTCGGAGCGCAGATCCTGGAATGTGTCCACTGGCGACAGAGGGAAGTATCCGCCCTTGTAGGGGACGCGGTGGCCGGGGCTGGGGACACCGGCCACAGAAGGCCGACCGCTCTCGAAAATGCCCTCGGCCGAGCGGATCTGATAGCCGGACACGTCGGGCTGGTTCTGGAAGGCCACGCTGTCGAAGATGAAGAACTCGGCCTCCGGCCCAAAAAATGCGGCGTCGGCTATGCCGGTGCTGGCCATATAGGAAAGGGAGCGGCGCACCACGCCGCGGGGGTCCTTGGCGTACATCTCGCCGGTGACGGGATCTTTCACATCGCACAGCAGGACGATGGTCTTGCGCCTCGTGAACGGGTCGAAGAACGCGGTGTCGGCATCGGGGATGAGGAGCATGTCGGAGGCGTCTATGGTCTGGAATCCCCTCACCGACGAGCCGTCAAATCCGAGACCCTCCTCGAATACCGATTCGGTCAGCTCACGGATGGGAAGCGAGAAGTGATGCTGTACACCGGGGACGTCGGTGAAGCGCATATCCACGAACTCGGCACCCTCGGATGCGGCTAGTGCAATGACCTCTTGGGGAGTTGACACAGTGGGTTCCTCCTTTTAGCGCCCTTACTTTCCCACAAGCGACAAGGGCACTTCGCATCGTGCCTCTGTGGAATTGCCGCCTGCATGCAAACGGAAGGCTTAACGTGCCAGGCGCGAGTTTCCAAAGGTTTTCCCGTTTATGAACGGTTTGTTAACGCCAGTAGCGGGCTGGCGCCGGGGACCCGTGGCGGGGCACTCTGGAGGTCTCGTATGGAACCGCAAAAGGACTACGTGCTTCGCACCGTGGAGGAGCGGGGGGTGCGGCTCATCCGGCTTTGGTTCACCGACGTGCTGGGCCAGCTCAAGTCGGTGGCGATATCGCCGGCGGAGCTAGCCGACGCCTTCGACGAGGGATTGCAGTTCGACGGCTCGGCCATCGACGGCTTTTCCCGGGTGCAAGAGAGCGACGTTTTGGCCGTGCCCGATGCGTCCACGTTCGAGTTGCTGCCATGGGCCGACCCCGAGGAGCCCTCCGGCCGCATCTTCTGCGACATACGCAACCTGGACGGCACCCCCTTCGAGGGCGACCCCCGCTGGGTGATGCGCCGCAGCCTGGCCAAAGCCGCCGAGATGGGCTACACGTTCTACACCGCGCCCGAGGTTGAGTTCTTCTACTTCCGCCACGGCGATCCCGACCGGCCGCTGGAGCCGCTGGACAATGCCTCCTACTTCGATCTGACCACCGCCGACGTGGCCAGCCCGCTGCGCAAGCGCACCATCGGGATGCTGGAGGCCATGGGCATTCCGGTTGAGTACTCCTTCCACGAGGACAGCCCCAGCCAGCACGAGATCGACCTGCGCTATACCGAGGCGCTGAGCATGGCCGACAACGTGATGACGCTGAGGCTGGTGGTTCGCAAGCTGGCGCTGGACCGCGACCTGCACGCCACGTTCATGCCCAAACCGCTCAATGGAGCGCAGGGGTCGGGCATGCACACCCACATGTCGCTGTTCGAGAACGACGTCAACGCGTTCCACGACGCCGGTGACGACTACGGGCTGTCGAAGACGGCCAAGGCCTTCATCGCCGGACTCCTGTACCACGCCCGGGAGATCACCGCGATCACCAACCAGCTGGTGAACAGCTACAAGCGGCTGGTGGTCGGCGACGAGGCCCCCACGTTCGTGTCGTGGGCCCGCAACAACCGCTCGGCGCTGGTGCGGGTGCCGGTGGTGAAGCCGGGAAAGGAGTCGTCCACCCGAGTCGAATACCGGGCGCTGGATTCGGCCGCCAACCCGTATCTGGCCTTTTCCGCAGTGCTGGCCGCCGGTTTGAAGGGGGTGCAAGAGGGTTATGACCTGCCCGCCGAGGCGGCCGCCGATCTCTACACCTTGAGCCGGAAACAGGCCCAGGGCAGTGGATTCGACGAGCTGCCCATGTCGCTGTCGGAGGCCCTCGACGTGCTGGAGGAGTCCCCGCTGATGGCCGACGTGCTGGGCGAGCACATCCATGAATGGTTCCTTCGCAACAAGCGGGCCGAGTTCGCCGACTATCGCCGGGAGGTCACGCCTTTCGAACTCCACCGGTACCTGAACACCTGGTAGCCGTGGTGAGCGAACCTCTTCTGGTTTTCCCCGACCCGCCGCCGCCAGAACTGGTGCGCACGCTGGACTTGGGCGGCTACAACTGGAAGGCGGTGAGCAGCGCCCAAGAGCCCGAAGGGCGATGGCTGGGGGCAGTGGTGGCGGTGGATGAGAATCCCGAGGACGCGTTCGGATTCTGCCGGGCGCTGAATCGGCGAGGCTTGGACATCCCGGTGCTGCTGTTGGTCTCGGGCACCCACCTCGACGAGCTGGAGATGCGCGACGACCTCTACACCGATTTCTGCCTCACCCCCTTTCACCAGCGTGAGCTGGAGGCTCGACTGGGCCATCTGGTGTGGCGGTCGGGCACCGCGCTGCGCCCGGAGCTGATCGAGTACGGGCCGCTGGTGCTGAACGTGGAGACCTATCAGGCATCCATCAGTGGCCGGCCCCTCGACCTCACCTACATGGAATACGAGTTGCTCAAGTTCCTGGCCAGCTCGCCGGGCAAGGTGTTCACCCGGGAAACCCTGCTAAGCCGGGTGTGGGGCTACGACTACTTCGGCGGCGCCCGCACCGTCGATGTCCATGTGCGCCGCCTGCGGGCCAAGCTGGGCGAAGAACACGCCGGCCTCATCACCACCGTGAGATCAGTCGGCTACCGCTTCGGCCTCTCCCGCTGGGAGCGGTGACAGCGGCTAGTGTCGCTAACTGTGAAACAGAGAGTCGTTGTATTTCTGGCCGCGGCTGTTTTGGCAACAGCGGTCGCGGCGTCGGGGCCTGCGACCGCTCAACAGGCCATTGGCCAACGCGACATTGAAGTTCGCGACCAGCTCATCGCCAACCAGGAGAACTTGTTGAACACCTACCGATGCCTGTTCGGGATGGATGTGCACGTGGTGCCCGGCGGGTGCGAAGACCCCGACACCGTCGTGGCCGGCGCCGCTTCGCAAGGTCCCACTCAAAGCGACCTCGATGTGAGGGATGGGCTAATTCAGAGCCAAGAGGCCCTGCTGAACGACTACCGCTGCCTGCACAAGATCGATGCCCACATCGTGCCTGGCGGCTGCAATCGGATCACTGTTGTGTTCGATCTGGGCATCTGGGTCATGGACGGTGATGGCGAGGGTGCGCAAAGGATTGTCACGTCCAGCGAGTTTGCAGCGCCCGGTTTCACGTCACTCTTGTCGAATCCAGTGTGGTCACCCGACGGCTCCCGCATTGCTTTTGTGGTGGACTACCACGCAGAACCCTGGGACGGCATTTCCGATAAGAGCGATATCTGGACAGTCAACAACGATGGGACCGAACTAAGAGTCTTTTTGGACGGAGAAAGCGCTGATATTCAGCAGATACTTCATCTGTCTTGGTCGCCCGACGGTACCAAGCTCGCCTATCAGTCAATGTGCTGCGACAAATTGGGGCGAAGCATCAACTCGATCTTGACGGTCGCTGATGTCGACGGGTCAAACAGCGCCCAAATCTCCAAGGTACCGACCCATCGTGCCTATTCGTGGTCACCTGACGGCACTCGTATCGTCTATTCCAAGGGGCTTACCAGGGCAAACTGGATCACAACTGCCGATGGCACAAGCCAGAGCCAGCTGAACAGCCTTGAAGCTGACTATGGGCCGATTTGGTCGCCAGATGGAAGTCGAGTTGCAGTGGGCATTACCAGAGATATAGAGAATCGCAAGGAAATATGGGTCTTTGACGCAGACGGGAGAAACCAACGCAAGATCGCAAGTTCTGCTTACACGTTTGGAACACCTCGTCAGCAAGGAGAAGTCGGATTCGCTTGGTCATTCGACGGCAAGCAAATCGCCTATTTTGATAACTTGGGTGATGATGTAGTTCTCACTGCGATAGATGTGCATAGTTTAAACAAGCGCCAGATCGCAACCTTTGAAGGGGTGGCGTCTCTTCCGGTTTGGTCACCTGACGGTATTCGAATTGCCTACTCGCCAGGTGGCCAATTCGTCACGAGCACCGGAAGCTCTGTTGTCGCTGAGGGCCTTTGGGTCATATTTGCCGATGGGACCAACCAGCAGAAGCTTGCTTCAGGACCCATATATACCCGAGACCTGTCCTGGTTGCCGTGATGCCGCGTCAGCCCACGTAGGCCCAGAGTTCTATCTCCACTAGGGCGCCGAGGGGGAGGGCGGCGACGCCGACGGCGGAGCGGGCGGGGCGGTTGTCGCCGAAGCACTCGATGTAGGCGTTGTTCATGGCGCCGAAGTCGTCCATGTGGAGCAGGAAGACGGTGGCTTTGACCACATCGTCCAAAGTTGCTCCCTCGGTGGCCAGCACCGCCTCGGCATTGGCCACGGCTTGGCGGAACTGGGCGATGAGCCCGCCGGGGACCAGCGAGCCGTCGGCGATGCCGATCTGTCCGGAGCAGATGAGGAAATCGCCCGCCCGGACGATGGGGGAATACGGTCCAACCGGAGTGCTCATACTTGAGAAGAATACGGTTCTTCAGGAGTGCTCATAGCATGGGATCATATGGAAGCTGAAGACCGCGGTCACCAGAACCAGGACATCGAGTATCTGATCGCCTCCTCCCCGTGGCCAGAAGACGCCCGATCCCTCATCGAAGACCTCGGAATCACCGACGAGCGGCGGGCCCGGGCCGCGGCCATGCTGTCGGGGGCCTCCCGCAGCATGAGCAAGGCTGTGCGGCGCGACCCGAGTCTGCTCGGGGTGCTTGATCCGCCCGCCGACTTCGCCACCGAGAAGGTCTCGCTAGTGGCCCCCGCCGATGACGACGCCCTGGACAGCCTGCGCCGATGGAAGCGGCGCCAGTTACTGAGAATTGCGCTGCGCGACCTGTTGGGCGAGGCCGACTTGGCCACCGTGGGCCGGGAATTGTCGCTGCTGGCCGACGCCTGCTTCGCCCGGGCTTTGGAGATCGCCGACGAAAGCCCGCCTCTGGCCATCATCGGCATGGGCAAGCTGGGGGGCAACGAGCTGAACTATGCCAGCGATGTGGACATCGTGTTCGTCCACGAAGGCAGCACCGAGGCGGCAGTGAAGCGAGCCCGCAAAGTGGTGCAGGCCCTCACCGCGTTCACAACTGAGGGCGCGGTTTACCGTGTGGACACCGAACTCCGCCCCGACGGGCAAACTGGCTCGCTCAGCCTGCCCCCCGACGCCTACCAGCACTACTTCGAGCGGCGGGCCCACGCATGGGAGCGGCAGGCCTACATAAAGACCCGCCTGTGCGCGGGCGACCCCGAGGTGGGCAATGCCTTCTTCGACGCCATCCGGCCCGGCGTGTGGGAAGAGAACCTAGGGGCCAAGACGGTTCCGTCGCTTCAGGCCATGAAGAAGAGGGTGGAGGAGTCGGCCAAGCTGAAGGGCGACCGGGAGCTAAAGAAAGGGCCCGGCGGCTTGCGAGACATCGAGTTCACCGTGCAGCTCTTGCAGTTGGTACACGGCCGAAATGATCCCACCATCCGCTCCCCCAACACCCTCACTGCCCTTCGGCAGCTCAGCTGGGGGGAGTACATCGACCAGGCAGACGCCGTTCACTTCACAACCGCTTACATCCACCTGCGCACGGTGGAACATCGGTTGCAGCTCCGGGACGAGCGCCAGACCCACGAGCTGCCCGCCGCCGACGCCGACCGGGAATGGGCGGCCCGGGCATCGGGGTTCGAGAATCTGGCGGCCTTCCAGGCTTCCCACACTCGGCACCAGACCTCGGTGAGGGAGATCCACCAGCGGATCTTCTATCGCCAAACCCTCGACCGGATGCACGAGACCGGGTTGGTCAGCGAGCTGCTCCCCGATCACCTCGGACAACTGGGTTTCGCCGAACCCGATCGGGCCGCGTCAACCATTGAGCGCCTGACCGAGAACCTCGGCCGCCGGGCCAACGTGATGCAACAGGTGCTGGTCATCATGGTTGAGTCTCTGGCCACCACCCCTGACCCCGACCTGGGACTCGTCCGCCTGGCCTGGCTGCTGGACGGTTCCTACCGGGTCGGCACCATCCTCCCGGTGCTGCGCGACTCCCCCATTGCCATCAGCGACATCGCCCGGCTCTTGGGGTCGAGTCGAGTAGCCGCGGGATGGATGCGCAACCACCCGGAATTCGCCCGTTCGCTGATGTACCCCGAAGAACTGACCCAAGCCCGAACCGCAGAGTCCTTGACAGCGGAGGCCATCGAGGGGATGCACTCAGCCTCCGGGGACCACGACCTGCGAATGGCCGAGCTGCGCCGGTTCGTGCGGCGCGAGCAGTTGCGGGTGGCAGCCCGGGACATCTTGGGGCTGGCCTCGATCATCCAGATACCGGAGGAGTTGACGAACATCGCCGACGCCGCAGTGGCCGCGGCCGTCGATTCGCTGGCACCGGAAGTGCCCTTCGCCGTGATCGGGCTGGGCCGCTACGGGGGACGTGACCTGTCGTACGCCTCCGATCTGGATGTGATCTTCGTGTACGAAGGAGCGACATCCGACGAATCAAAAGCGGCCAACCGCACTGCCCGAGGGCTGCTCAAAGAGATCGGTGCCCAAACGGCAGAGGGGCGGGCCTGGGAGATCGATGCTCGGCTGCGACCAGAGGGCGAGAACGGGCAACTCGCCCGATCGCTTGAGGGTTACCAGCGGTATTACGCCGAGCGGGGTCAGCTTTGGGAGCGCCAGTCACTGCTCAAGCGGCGCTTCATAGCCGGCGATGCCGAGGTGGGAAGCCAGTTCCTCCAGCTGGCCGACCAGTGGTGCTACCAGCCCGAATTCAGCGATGCCGAGGTTGCGGAGATAAGGGCCATGAAGCGCCGCATCGAGGCTGAGCGGCTGGGGGCCGGCAGCAAAGCCCGAGACGTGAAGCTGGGCGCCGGCGGACTCAGCGATATCGAGTTCACCGTGCAGTTGATGCAGCTTCAGCACGGTTACGGGCGAAACTCGATCAGGGACAACCGCACGCTGCCCGCGCTGGTCGGGCTCTCTGAGCACAATCTCTTGGACATCGGCGACCGGGCCACCTTGGACGTGGGCTATCGCTTCTGTCAGCGGTTCCGCAACGCCCGCTATCACCTATCGGGCCTTGCTTCAGACAGCTTCCCCGACGACGACCACGAGGAACTCCTGCTCGCCCGCCGGCTCGGCTATCCCAGCAACCGGGATTTGGAAGCCGACTACCAGGAGATCACCGAAGCAGTTCGCGAAGTGACCGACCGCCTCCTCTACGGCGAGAACAGCTAGGAATCCAACGGGCCGGTGGGCCAGTCGGGAGGATGGCCGGCAGCTCGCCAGGTGGCCGCGGCCACTGCGGCGAACACCGCGTCGGAGCAGTTGACCGGCACACCGTCAGACGGCTCGACCTCCACCTCCACCGGCGGCATCCGCGCTGCGGGCACGACGCCGAAGGACCGGATGGTGAGGTCGTGGACTTCTCCGTCGGCGTCCACAGTCAGTGCTTCGGAAGTCACCCAGCTATAGGCCATGTGGGCGGCGCCAATGCAGTAGGAGCGCAAAACCACCTCATCTAGCGGATTGCCGCCGCGCACCGCGATCCGCAGGCCCTCTCGGCGCCATTCGGCTCGGGCCGAGCCCCCTCCGGGCGACACCACCGGCGCAGAACCGTGGTCCAGTGCATCCAGTGCCACCGCGGCCTCTACCCAACCGGCGCCCCGGACCGCTACCGACGTGGGAGGACCGGCAATGTCCACTTCTTCTACCGCCAAGTCAGGGGCGACCGAGGCCACCGCGTCGATCACCCCCGGCGTGCGGGCCACTCGAACCACGCCGCGGCCTTGGGCGTCGATCCCGATGGCAACCGGGGGACGCTTGGGCCCGTGTCGCACGGTGTCCTCCCGGGACCACAGCACCCGAACGGCGCGGCCGTGCTCATCGGCCAACCTCCGGGCTGTTTCCGGCAACCGAGACGCCAGCTTGGCGCCGAATGCCCCGCCGTTGGCCAGCGGACTGGCCGGCTCGCCGCCAGGAGCGCACCACGAGGCGTCGGTCTCCAGATAGGCCGGCTCCACCCAGGAGGTGCGGAGGCGCACCGCCCAATCGCCCTGGGGGAACTCCAGCGGCATGGGCGGCACTGTGGGGGAGCGTCGGCCCTGCACTTTCCCCGCCGCGGCCCGGGCTTCAGCCACCGTCTCGCCCAAGGCCCAGCCACCCCGGCCGTCGGACAATGCCACCAGCGCTCCCTCGGGCACTGTGTCGTCGGCAAAGCCCCCCTCTCCCAAGGCCACAACCGGGCCAACTGCCTGTGCAGTGCCCCCCTCGATCTCGGCCCTTCGGCTCGCGGCGGCCCAGTCCCGTCCGCTGCTGGCGGTGCCGTAGCTCTCCCACGCCTCCAAGATGGTCTGCCACCCCGTGCAGCGGCACAGATGAGCAGCCAGGGCGGTGGCCGCCGCCGAGCGGGACCGGTCTCCTCCAGAGCGGGCATCGAGGCCCGCAAGGCGCATGATGATGCCCGGAGTGCAAAATCCGCACTGGCTGGCTCCGGTGGCGCAGAACGCCTCCCCCCAGCAAGTGCGGGCCTCAGCAGGCAGCCCGGCCAGCGTGGTGATCTCTCGGCCCGATACCCGCCGAGCGGGAGTCACACAGGACACGCGGGGCTTGCCGTCCACCCACACGGTGCAGCAGCCGCATTGTCCCTGTGGGCTGCATCCGTCTTTCACCGAGCGGATGCCGAGTCGGTCGCGCAGCACCTCCATGAGCGAGGCGCCGTCGTCGGGAACCTCAATTGGGCGACCGTCTACGGTGAATTCCAATGCGGCCGCCATGCGCGGCAAAGGGGTTAGCTGAAGCTCTGGCCGCAGCCGCAGGTGCGCTGAGCGTTGGGGTTGGTGATGGAGAACCCCGCGTCGGTCAATCCGTCCTTGTAGTCGAGAACCGCGCCTTCCAGCAGAGCAGCGCTGGACGAGTCCACCACCACCTTGACGTCGCCAAAGAGAACCTCTTGGTCTTCAGCGCCAAAATCGGCGTCGAAGTACATCTCATAGCTGAATCCGGAACAGCCGCCAGGCCGTACTGCCACCCGCAGGGCCAGGTCTTCGTCGTCGGCCTGCTCCTGTTGGACCAAGGTTCCGACTTTGCTGGTTGCTGCGTCAGTGAGTGTGATCACAAGCTTCTCCCTACTCGGTCCTGCGAACCATAGCCAGTCTACCCGCAGACTTGGCCGGGATACATACCCGATAGCATGACCAGCGTGAGCAATGGAAACGCCGCGGCCTTGCCGACGGTCGAAGATGTGATGGGCGTGCTCCGCGGGGTGATCGACCCCGAACTGGGCAGCGACATCGTAGACCTGGGCATGGCGCGTGGCGCAGTCGTCAATCCCGACGGCCTGGTCGAGGTGACGGTGGCGCTCACTACCTCCGGATGTCCGCTGCGGGCCCAGATCCAGCGTGAGGTTCGCAGCCGGGTTGGCGGACTGCCCGGCGTGGAGAAGGTGAAGATCCACTGGAGCGAGCTGACCCAGGAGGAAAAGGCCGTCACCATGGCCAGGGCCCGGTTCAATGTGGCCCAGAATGCTCCCGACACCGCAGTGCCCCCCACCACCAAGGTCGTGATGGTGGCCTCGGGCAAGGGCGGGGTGGGCAAGTCGACGGTGACGGTGAACCTGGCCGCAGAACTGGCCCGACGGGGCATGCGGGTAGGGGTCATGGACGCCGACATCTGGGGCTACTCCGTGCCCCGAATGCTGGGAGTGGAGGGCCGCCTGTCCGGGGCGGAGAACGAGAAGAAGATCGTCCCCAATGAGAAGCAGGTGGGCGACGGCACCTTGGAAGTGGTGTCGATGGGGTTCCTGGTAGACCGGGAGGAGACCGCGCTGATGTGGCGGGGTCTGATGCTGAACCGGGCCGTCCAGCATTTCTTGGAGGATGTGCGCTGGGGCCCGCTGGACTATCTGCTGATCGACATGCCGCCGGGCACCGGCGACGTGCAGATGGGTATAGCCAAGTTGCTTCCCCAAGCCGAGATGGTGGTGGTGACCACCCCGTCCCGCAGTGCTCAGAAGGTGGCCACGCGAGTGGCCTCGATGGGCCGGTCGAACTATCTCCGGATTGTCGGGGTGATCGAGAACATGAGCGCGTTCGTGGCGCCCGACGGTGAGTCGTACCCCATCTTCGGCCGCGGTGGAGGACAGGAACTGGCCGATGAGCTCAACGTGCCCCTGCTGGGCCAGGTGCCCATCGATGGCTTGGTGGCCACCGGCGGCGACGAAGGAGCTCCCGTGGTGCTGGGCGACGCCTCCGGCCCGGCCACCGCAGCTTTTCGGACCATCGCCGACCGCCTGCTCGAGGAGGTCCCTCCTGTGGACATGGCCGGTTGCACGGCCCGGATCTTTGAAGCCGCCGAGCAGGCCTTGGCCGATCTCGACATCGTCTCCACGTAAGGACTCTCATGCTCGTCTGGCTGGTGCTCCTTTTCATTGCGGTGCCGCTGGTGGAGCTGTATGTGATCGTGGAGACAGCCCGCAGCTTGGGGACGCTGGAGACAATCGGCTTGCTGATCTTGGTAAGCGTCGTTGGCGCCTGGATGGTCAAAGCCCAGGGTATGGCGGTGCTTTGGCGGGTGCGGAGCAAGCTCAATGAGGGCCAGATGCCGGGCAAGGAGTTGGTGGACGGCGCCTTGGTGCTGTTTGCCGGAGCCCTCATGCTCACTCCCGGGTTCGTGACCGACGCCTTCGGCCTGCTGCTCCTGTTCCCGCCGACCCGAATGGCGATCCGTCCGATAGTGGTTCGCCGATTCCGCCATCGGGTGTCCTTCTACGGCCCCGGCGGCCCCGACACGCGAACAATCCACGACACCGACATCACCGACGGGGAATGACCCGCTGGGGATGACGGCATCGGCGTAGAGCCATACGCTGAGACATGTGAGACCTCCATCGGTGGACGTCCTGGCCCGGTCATTGGCCGACACAGGTCTGCCCCATCCCCTGTTGGTGGACGCCGCCCGGTCGGCTATCGCCGACGGCAGCCCTGAAGACGTGCAGGAGCGGGCCCGACGCTATGCCAACACCTCGGCCCGGGCTCTACTTCAGCCCGTGGTGAACGCCACCGGGGTTTTGCTGCACACCAATCTGGGACGAGCACCTTTGGCGTTCGCGGCCGATGCGACGTATTCCAACTTGGAATTGGACCTGTCATCGGGGCGACGAGGATCGCGCCACGCCCATGCGGCCCGATTGCTGGCCCGGCTGTGCGAAGCCGAGGACGCCATCGTGGTGAACAACGGGGCGTCGGCGGTGCTGTTGGTATTGGCCGCTTTGGCCACCGGCCGGGGAGCGGCCGTGTCCCGGGGTGAGCTGGTGGAGATCGGCGGCGGGTTCCGGGTTCCGGAGGTCATGGAGCAGTCTGGAGCGAAGCTGGTGGAGGTGGGCACCACCAACCGCACCCGTCTGGCCGACTTCGAATCTGCGGTGGAGAAGCCGGGCAACGACACCGCCATCGCCCTCAAGGTGCACCAGTCGAACTACCGAATAGTGGGGTTCACCGAACACGTGACCGTGGCCGAGATGGCCACCCTCGACGTCCCGGTGGTGGCCGACATCGGGTCGGGGCTGGTAGATGCCGCCTGCCCGTGGCTGGCCGACGGCCCCCCGGCGTGGTTGGCCGGCGAGCCCGCGGCCCGCCAGAGCCTGGCCGATGGTGCCGCGCTGGTGACCTTCTCGGGTGACAAGCTGTTCGGCGGCCCCCAAGCAGGGATCATTGCCGGCCGGGCCGACCTGGTGAGCCAGTGCGCCCGCCACCCCCTGGCTCGAGCGCTCAGACCGGGCAGCTTGGTGCTGAACGCGCTGCAACAGGTGGCGTTGGCCTATCTGCGACGAGATGGGGAGGCCATCGAGTTCTGGCGGATGGCCTCGCGGGCGACGGCCGACCTTGCAGCCCGGGCCCACGCAGTGGTGGCAGAGTCGGGGACTGGCGAGGTGGCCGAGATGGCTTCGGTGCCGGGCGGCGGCACGCTCCCCGGAACTGAGATCGACTCGTGGGGCGTGATGCTAGAAGGAGATCACACTGCGGCACTACGGGCCGGAACCCCGCCAATCATCGCCCGAGTTGGCGACCACCGCACTTGGCTCGACATGAGAACGGTGGCCCCCGACGATGATGGCCGCGTGGTCGCGGCCCTGAAAGCCCTTGGGTGAGCATTGCGGTGGCGGCCGAGCATGATCGAGTCGCGGTCGCCACTTTGAGGAAGCTCCGATGAGCATCACCGTTTCCACCGCCGGCCATGTGGATCACGGAAAGTCTACGCTGGTAGAGGCGCTAACTGGGGTTGACCCCGACAGGTTTGCCGAGGAGAAGGCCCGCGGCCTGACCATCGACTTGGGCTTCGGCTCGGCCCAGCTGCCCTCGGGGCGGTCGGTTTCGATCATCGACGTGCCCGGACACGAGCGGTTCATCCGCAACATGTTGGCCGGGGTGGGCGCAGTGGATGCCTGCCTGTTCGTGGTGGCGGCCAATGAGGGGTGGATGCCGCAGTCGGAGGAGCACCTTCGGATTCTGGAGCTTCTGGGGGTGTCGCACGGGTTGATCGCTTTGACCAAAGTGGGATTGTGCGAAGCCGAAATCGCCGAGCTGGCCCGCATGGAGGTCGAGGAGCGGGTCGAGGACACGTTCTTGTCCGGCGCGCCGATAGTAGAGACCGACGTAGTAGACGGACTAGGTCTCGATGAACTGAGAGCTGGTCTGGACGACTTGGTGGATCGGACTCCCGCGGCTGTCGACCACCGCCGGCCAAGGCTGTGGGTTGATCGGGCATTCGCCGCGCGGGGCGCGGGCACGGTGGTGACCGGCACATTGGGTGGTGGCCAAATCCGGGTAGACGACGAGCTGGACCTGCGGCCCAAGGGTGCCGCGGTGAGGGTGCGGGCCTTGCAGAGCCACCACAGCCAGCGAACCAAGATCGGGCCGGGCAATCGGGTGGCGGTCAACTTGTCGGGAGTCGGCCATCAAGACGTTGCTCGGGGAGATGTACTGGTACGAGCCAAGCAGTGGCACCTGACCAATCGGGTTGACGCCTCTTTGACGGTGTTGAGCACCCTGGACCACGAGGTGTCCCGCCGAGGGGCGCATGCCATCTACGTCGGGGCGTGCGAGCTGCCGGTGCGGATGCGCATCCTCGGACTCGAGGCGCTGTCACCGGGCGAGACCGGGCTCGTGCGACTCCACCTCCCCCACCGGCTGCCGCTTCTGCCCGGCGACCGGTTTGTGCTCAGGGAGAGCGGCCGGGCGGAGACCATCGGAGGTGGAACCGTCCTCGATGTCGATCCGGTGCTGCCCGCCTCCAGGGCCAAACCCGATCTGTCGATCGACCGAGTGATCGCCGAGCGGGGATGGGTGAAGGCCGACCGGCTCGTCCTGTTGACTGGACAGCCTCGGGAACCCGACGTCGGAGGATGGGTGGTGAGCCCGGACGTCCTCGAGCAGTCTCGGACTCGACTTCGTGAGGCGGTGGATGCCGCCGGCCCCCTGGGTCTGGATGTGGCCGGTCTGGATGAACGCGACCGGGCGGTGCTGGAACTATTGGACGACGTGATGACCGAGGGCGGGCGAGTTCGCCCCGTCGGGCAATCGGACCCGTTCGAGAACCACCGCTATACCGCCGCGCTGGAAGCGGCTCCGTTCACCCCGCCCGAACCCGAGGCCGCGGGCGTGAACCGAAGCGAAGTGCGGGAGCTAGTGAAGAGGGGTCTGATTGTGGACCAAGATGGGGTGTTCTTCGCAGCCCGGGCGATGGAGGCAGCTCAATCGGTGCTGGCTGAGATGCTGGCCGCGCAGCCCGACGGGGTCACAGTGGCTGAGGTACGCGAGCGCCTAGAGACCACACGAAAGTACGCCTTGCCGCTGCTGGCATGGATGGACGGGAACGGCGTGACCCGTCGGAGGGGGGATGTGCGAATCGCCGGACCGCGCCTTTGACCTAGTGATTACGGCGCAGTAGTCAGTTTCGCCGGGTGGTTAGGATCTCCCGGCGCTCCAACTCGTTGAGTCCTCCCCAGATGCCATGCTGCTCGCGAATCTTCAGGGCATACTCACGGCACTCGTCCATGACACTGCATTCCTCGCAGATGGCCTTGGCCCGACTCTCGCGCTCGATCTTCTCTTCTTTTCGCTCAAAAGACGGGGGCGGGAAGAAGACAGCCGCGTGCGGCCCCCGACAGGCGGCCTTTGCTTGCCATGCCCTCTCACTGGTGACAGCGCTCACTGTTTCCTACCCCCTTGGGGCGGACCTTATAGGCGAAGTTGGCCGCGCACAAGATGAGAGCAGAGCATTTCCCAATCGTTTTTCATCTGTTAATTGGCTTCAAAACCGTCCGCTGGCCTATCGACGGGGCTCTCGATAGTCGCGAGCCCCGCCTTCGATCGGCTCCACTTCCAACCACAAACCGTCTATTTCAACCACTCTGACCTGGTCACCAGCGGTTACCGGCGTTGCCCGGTTGGCCCGAGCCCGCCACAGCGCATCTCGGATTCGCACCACCCCGTCGGGGGAGACGTCCTCGACCACTTCGCCCAATTCGCCGATCATCCATTCCCGCCCGATTGTCGGTGTGGAGAAGCGGGTTCGAACCATCGAAGGCATTCCCGAGAACATGGCCACCGCCACCGCCCCGGTCATCACCACCATGGGGATCCACGACATTGACACCCCGTCGTAGAGCCACCAGGTGCCGGCGGCGAACATGACCATCCCCACACCGGTCCAAAAGCGGGGAACCGAGGTTTGGATGTCGATGCCAAACGCCACCATCGAAGCGGCCAGCAGCACCAGCGCCCACGTGTTGTGGGGCAGCACTGAGAGCCCGTAGCCAGCCAAGATGAAGAGCAGTGCCCCCACCACACCGGCCACGCCGATGCCCGCGGTGAAGAACTCGAACAGCATCAGGCCCATGCCTATGGACAGCATCAGATAGGCAACTGGCGGGCTGGCCACGGTGTGGAAAAGCTGGTGGGCCAGCGACAAACCCCGGAACTGAACCTGGGTAATGGGCTCCAAGCGCGGTTGGCCGTCGACCTCAACGAGATTCGACTCGAAGCCGAGATCGTCCAAATCGACAAGGAAATCGCCGATCAGCGGGGCGACGCACTGCTCTACTTCGGGGGGAACCCGCACGGTTTCGGGGTCGAACGGAATGTTGGCCTCGGCGTAGCGGTCACCCAGGTCATCGAGGGTGAAGCGGTCACAGGCGATAACCCCTTCGGAAATGAGCTGTCGCCATCCCAGTCTCTGGTCGCGGATCAGCTCCTGGTTGGCCCAGGCGACGGGATACTCGGCCAGCGCTGGCAGCGGGGATCCGAGGTCGCCCAGCTTGGTGCCGGGAGCGATCCCCACGGCATCGGCAGTGGCGAAGAGCTGGGCCACCTTGCCTTCCAAGGACGCGCCATTGGGACCGACCCATACCGCGACCGGCACCGGCGAGCCGGCGATGGCCTCGGCCAATTCAGCCACCCGCTCATCGGATACCACAGATCGATTGCTGTCGACGCGGAACACCAGCAGTCGGGCGCCGGCATCGGCAGCATCGCTCAATGTGTTTTCGACGAGCTCGGCCATGACCGGGTCGAGCAAGCCGGTCACCTCGACCACCACGGCCACACCGGCGCCAGGATCTGCATTGGTCTGGGCTGCGGCCGACCCCGTCCCGGCGAAGCCGAGAGCAGCCAGAACGCCACCCCCGACGAGGCAGGCAGTAGCCAACTTCAATCGCGGGGTTCGCACTGTTGAGTTACAACGCCTCGGGGGAATCGGTGTCCACCAGCGAGGTCAGCGCCTCCTCGGGGGTCTCGGCCACGGGGACTATCCGGTCGAATCCGGTGGTGTGCAGCAGCCGGGCCAAAGCCCCCTCCCCGCAGGCCACCACAACCTCGCCATCAGAATCGCGGATTCGCCGGATACCGCCGATCAGCGCCCCCAGACCAGCCGAGTCCATGAACGGAACCGACCCCAAGTCGATGAGCAGCCGGGGTTCCATGGCCAACTCGCCAATGCGCTCCCGGAATTGGGCCACGGTGTAGGCATCTATATCGCCACGGGGACGAAGGACTGTATGGGTATCCAGATTTTTGACTTCGATCTCTAGCAAAGCGCCTCCCCTTGACCGCCATGATGCTAACGCGAGACGGCCTCAAAGCCATCGCCCCAGCAGGTTGTTGCGGCATCGGTTTGGGTACCATCGGAAGGTGACCCAATTGCTCTTAGCCACCGACAGCGACTCCGTGTACGACGCGGTGGACGCCGCATTGGGAAGCGACACCTCCGAGATCAACCGGGTGCGGGCTGGTGTGGAGGTGCTGGCCGCGGTGCGGGAGCAGGAGCCGGATGTGGTGATCTGTGATCTTCAGATTGGGAACATGGGGGGGATGGCGACTTGCCTTGATTTGAGGCTGGAGGCAGAAATGGGGCGGGCGCCGGAGACGCGAGTGCTGATGTTGTTGGATCGTGAGGCAGACGTCTATTTGGCGAAGCAGGCTAGATCTGACGGGTGGTTGGTGAAGCCGTTGGATGCAGTGCGTGTGCAGAGGGCAGTCTTGGCGGTTATGTCGTAGCAATCCCCCGGCTGTTTGGCGGGGCCTGTCCCGGCCCAGCCCGCCGTCCTCGATGAACTCCGGGCGGCGGGCGCCCTGAGCCGGGCACCCACCAAACCGCCTATGTTGTTTCCCCACCTCCTTGGTATTGTTTGGGTTTACGGGCAGTGGCGCAGCTTGGTAGCGCGCTTCGTTCGGGACGAAGAGGTCGTGGGTTCAAATCCCGCCTGCCCGACCAAAGGTTTTCTTGAGTTCCCTTGGCTAGTGTCTGGCTAAAGGGGGCGATCATGACTGAGCGATATTTGGTGATTTCCTCGGACTGCCATGCGGGGCTGCCGAATCTTGAGTACCGGGGGTATTTGGAATCGAAGTACCACGATGCGTTCGATGATTTTCTGGCCCAGCGGGAGGCGATGCGCTCCCAGGGAAACATCATGGGGAACGCCGAGTTCGAAGAGGAGTGGTTCGGCGAGAACGAGGAAGGGCTGCGCGGAGGTTGGAACGCGGCCCGGCGGGATGCGGAGTTGGACGGTGACGGCGTCGCTGGCGAGGTGATCTTCCCCGATGCCGATGCGGTGACCGGGGGTGCCTCGGCACCGTTCGGGGCCGGGCTGGGCATGTCGTTTGCCGAAGATCCCGAGCTGCTGTTGGCCGGGGCTCGGGCCCACAACCGGTGGTTGGCCGAGCTGTGCAACGACAGCCCCGAGCGGCGAGCCGGGGTGGCGGTGGTGCCGATCATCGCCGACGTGGACGCGGCGGTGGCCGAGATCACCCGGGCCCGGGAGTCGGGTCTGCGAGGCGGCATTCTCATCGCCTCCATGTGGAACGAGGGCCCCGGCTATCACGACCGCCGCTACGACCCGGTGTGGGCGGTCTGCCAAGACCTGGAGATGCCGGTTCACACCCACTCGGGGGCCGCTCCCCGGGCCGAATACGGCACCGGACCCGGATTCATCGGCATGTACGTGGCCGAAGTGCGGTGGTGGACCACCCGACCGCTGTGGTTCTTGCTGTATTCCGGCGCGTTCGAGCGTTATCCAGGGTTGCGCTATGCAGTTACCGAGTGCGGCTGCTTCTGGGCCGCCGACATGCTGTGGACCATGGACGCCACCTATTCCCGCGAGCACGGCGGGGCCCAGAAATTGGCGGCCGACGCCTACGGCCACCTGAGCTTGAGTCCCAGCGACTATTTCGACCGCAACTGCGCCATCGGAGCGTCCAACACCCGGCGGCGGGAGCTGGCCCGGCGTTTCGAGATCGGCGTGGGCAACATCATGTGGGGCAACGACTTCCCCCATCCCGAGGGCACGTGGCCGCACACCCGCAAATCGCTGGCTGAGGCGTTCTGGGACATTCCCGCCGACGACACCGCGGCCATTCTCGGGCTGAACGCAGCCGAGTTCTACGGCTTCGACACCGAGGCGCTGGCTCCGCTGGTTGAACGAATCGGTCCGACCCCCGAGGAACTCGGCCAAACCGACCCTGCGGACTCCAAGAGGAAGTGGGAGGCCCTTGAGGGGGCCGGGCGACCTTGGGTTACTGGCGTTGAGGCCGTTCCTCTGTCGATGGACTAAACGCCGGCATCACCGTATTGCGCATGTGGTCATTAGTTGATTTGGGGACGGTGAAGTCAGCTAGATCCATCACTTGTTCCCAGTTATCACGGAAGGACTCGGGAGTGGGGTTGAGATCGGTGTGGCCTTGGCTGGCGACCCAGCCCAGGCGGGCCATGCGGGGGCCGTCGACGGTGAAGGACTCGCCAGTCGCGGGGCAGTCTTCGTGGGCCAGCCATATCACGGCGGGGGCGACGTTTTCGGGGCGGATGTGGGCGTCGATGATGAGGCCGAATTCTTCACCCGAGCGGTCGGGACTTCTGTCGGTCACCGCCCAGGGGAGAGCACAGTTGACTTGCACGCCGTGATACCGGCCCTCTCGGGCCAGCGTGCGGGTGAGGCCCATCACCCCGGCCTTGCAGGCGGCATAGGCCGATTGGCCCCGCAGGCCCCACACCGCACCCGAAGCGATGTTCACCACCCGGCCGTAGCCCTGCCCCACCATGGCGGGCCACAGCGGCCACAGCACATGGCACGGACCCATCAGATGGATGGCGATCATCTCGTCGAACAGCTCCGGGCCGGACTCCGGCGTCATGGCGGCGAACTCGGCCGCCCGGTTCACCCCGGCGTTGTTGATCACGATGTGGACGGCGCCGAATGCGTCTTGGGCCTGCTCAGCGAGGGCGACACCGCCCTCGGGGGTGGTCACGCTGTGGTGGTCGGCGACAGCGGTGCCGCCGGCCGCGGTGATCTCGTCAACTACCTGGTCGGCCGCTTGGGCCGCGATATCGTTCACCACCACTTGGGCACCTAGCTCAGCCAGCAGCTTGGCGTAGGTCCGGCCCAAACCCTGGCCCGCGCCGGTGACTATCGCGGTGCGGCCGTCGAAGCGAAGCGACGAAGTTGCCATCAACCGATGACGCCGCCGGCCCGGAGTTCGGCAAGCGTTTCCTCGCTCAATCCGAGCTCGGCGGCCAGAACCTCGTCGGTGTGCTCGCCCAGCCACGGAGGGCGGGTGTCGGGGCCTTCGCTGACCGCCGACATCTTCACCGGATTGCCGGGGGTCAGCACCGGGGTGTCGGCGTCGGGGCGGGGAATCTCCACCATCATGTGGCGGGTGGCCACATGGGGATCGTCGATCACATCGGGCGCCTCGAATACCGGGGCGGCGGCCAGTCCGGCAGCAGCCAAGTCGTCGGCGGCTTCCACCGTTGTTCGGTCTCCCGCCCAGGAGCGGACCGCAGCCCGAATCTCATCCAGATTCTCCCGCCACCCGTCGCGGGTAGAGAATCGCTCGTCTTCTAGCCATTCAGGGCGGCCGATGAGATGGCACAGGCGCTCAAACTGGTGCTCCCGGCCGATCTGCATCACCAACTCACCAGAATCAATGGGGAAGCCGTCATTGATGATCGCTGTGGGAATCCGGGGATCCGACCCCAGGGACCAGTAGTTGGGCACCATGTCGCCGAAGGCCACCATGGCGTCGAACATGGCGATGTCCACATACTGGCCGTGGCCGTGGCGCTCTCGCTGGCGGAGGGCCATGAGCACCCCGATCACGGCGTAGAGGCCCGATCCGGTGTCGCCCAGCGCTCCTACCGGCGACACCTTCACATCCTCGCCCTCGGCCCGGTTGATCGCGTAGAGGCCGCCCATGGCCTCGGCGATGGGGGCGTAGGCCGGCCAGTGGCCGTAGGGCGATTCGTTCAGGTTTCCGAACCCCGACACGGACAGATAGATGAGGCCGGGGTGGAGTTTGGCCAGATCGTCATAGCCCAAGCCGATCTTGGCCAGCGTGCCCGGTTTGAGGTTCTCGGCCAGCACATCGAACTTGGGAGCCATCTGGCGGATGAGGTCGATAGCGGAGGGGTTCTTCAAGTCCATCCCCACCGAGCGCTTATTGAGGTTGTTGCGCAGGTAGGTGCCGCCCACCGGTCGGCCCTCGGGATCGACAACGCCGGGGGTCGAGCCCCGGCCCAGGTCGCCCCGAACCGGGTGTTCGATCTTGACCACCTCGGCGCCCATGCGGGCCAAGAGCTGGGTGGCATAGGGCAGCGACTGCATCTGCTCGATGGCCAGCACCCGGATGCCGTCGAGCGGCTTGCCGTTGGCCGCGTGCTCTGGGGCGGTGACGTCGCCGATCTTCATGATGCTGCTCCGTGGCCGTAGATGCGAAGGGCGTTGCCGGCCAGAATGGCGTGCCGCTCGTCGTCGGGCACCCCGTCGAAATGGTCCTTGATGGTTGTCCGGGAGTTGGGCCAATCCGATCCACCGTGGGGGAAGTCGCTCGACCACATCATCTGGGCGACCCCGATGTGGTGGCGGTTGATGACGCCGTAGCGGTCGGTGATGAACGTGGAGGCAATGTTGGTGTCGAAGTAATCGCCGGGCTGACGCTGGATGGGTGCTCGGGTAGCGGGGTTGGCCCGGCGGAAACGGTCGTCCATTTGCTCGCGCAGGTAGGGAAACCAGGAGCTGTCGGTTTCCACGGCCAGGAACTGGAGGTCGGGAAAGCGGTCGAACACGCCGCCCTCGATCAATTGGGTAATGCGCACCGGCATGTCAAAGAAGCGCATCGACCCGGTGAGCTTCATCTTGGCCACATCGCCCTGGGCGTGGGTGGCAAAGCCCACATGAATGGAAAGGGGCAGACCGGCTTCGGATGCGGCGGCGAACACCGGGTCGTCATCGGCTGTCAGGACCTCATCACCGCTGGGCCATCGGCCGAGCAGCACTCCCCTGATGCCCGGAAGGGCAACGACGCGGTGGATCTCGGCTACCGCGGTATCAGCTCCGACATTGGGCAGAATGGCAACGCCCCACAACCGGTTGGGGTCATACGAACAGAACTCCGCCAGCCAGTCGTTGTAGGCCCGGATGCAGGCGATATGGAAATCCCGGTCGTCGCGGTGCCACACCATCTGGTTGCCTATCCGGGGGGTGGGGTACAGGATCTCCAGGTCGACACCGTCTTGGTCCTGCTCCCCGATCCGGGCCGCCGGGTCATACCCGCCGGCCCTCACGTCCTCCCACCGAACCCAGCCCGATCGCTGATCGGCCGGAAGGCCGGCCGAGCAGTTGCCGCCGAAGTTGATGGGATCATGGGCTCCTTCAAGAACCCAGGCGTCGCCCTGGTCAAAACTCTCCATGCGAGGGGCTCGATCCTTGTAGCGGCCCGGCACCCGATCGGCCCACAGATCGGGCGGCTCGTTCACATGGGAGTCCGCCGACACCAACTGATATTCCATCACGCCGACACCGTACCCGCCGGACTCGGGGGCAGACAGCAGGGCGACCTCGGTTAGTGCTATTGCACGGCTATGCGGCAACTTCTGAATGGCAGTCTTCGCGTCTAACCTCGATTGGGATGTTGTCGCAAAACGACTGCTTGTCTTCAGCGGTGGGGAGGACATGACGGGCATTTCGGAGCACCACGTCCCAGCAGCCGTCGGCGGCTGTGGCTCCTTCCTCAGTGTCCACCAGACTGCACAACTCGATAGCGAAGCCGGCGTTTTCGGGTTCGGTGAAACGGCTCAGCGCGGCACCCTTGAAGCAGTCGGAGCGATTGGTGGCAGTTTCCGAATATCGACAAGCTGATACTGCTGCGGAAGGTTCGCTGCGAAAAACGGAACCCACATCGCGCCCCATCGACTGGAAGCACGACTGTTGAGACTTTACAGGGGCGTCATTGCACGCCGCGGCAACGGTCTGTGAATCAACGCCGAAGTCGAACATGTTGCTGGTTTGGTAGAAGTAGCAGTCGGTGACGTAGCGATCACCCACCACGTTGCAGGGAAAGTGCAGGTCGTCTTGGTCCAAGTACTCTGTGGTGTGGCCCATGAGCCCGCTGAGGCCGCCGACTCCATTCTCCATGAACACCCCTGAATAGCAGGAACGCTGATTGATCGAAGTGGGCATCAAGTCGCAAAGCTCCAGCGATTCGTGTAGCTCATAGGTCGTCCAGGCCATCAGGCCGTGACCGACGCCGTGCATGCACTGGTGCACGAAAAACGAGTTCTCCGCGGTAGAGCAGATCACCGCCACATCCTCGGAGAGCTTTGCCGTGCCCCGCTCAGAAAATAGCGACTCAATGGTCCCGTGCAGCGCACCTGCATGGCAGTCGTGGCCGGCCAGAACGAAAGCCGCCGCTCCGAAGTTCTCGTAGGCGATGTGTCCCACTTCGTGGGCCGCGTTGTGGCAATCCCGGCCGGTCGACACTTCGACAGACTTGAGCTCTGTCACAGCAGCACTCGGTCCGTAGTCGATGACGAATCGCTCCAACGATTCAGGGTCGTCCATCAACTGCTCGTCTCCCACGCCAGGCGGTGGAAGGTCGAACCGGAAATCTTCAATGGCCATGTCGAGAGGCTCGAGTTGGGCCTCGGGGCCACCCGTAGACACCACTAGCCCCACTTCAGAAGGCGCAATGTGGTTGTGATACCGCCAAAACCCGTTCTCATTGAAATTGTAAGACCAACTCTGACCTGGCTGGATCACCCCTAGGGGATCGAACGACGACAAGATCTCATGGGTGGGGTGGATGTTCGACGCAGGCCACACGGGAATATCAGACTCGTTGACAAAGACCACCTCGTCGCCCGTGAGAATTTCTAGGCGCTCAGGTACAAACTTCCCCTCAGAGGTGTACGTGACGGTCCAAGACACCGGCTGCCCGGCACCATGGGTGTGGACGAAGCCGTCCTCATGGACATGCACGACCCCTTCCCGACTGTTCGTGGCCCCGTCGGCGGTGTCAGAAGCTGGCTCACCAACACCGGAGAAATCGGCAACGGCCTCGCCTTCATCTGACGCGCCCTCCGATGACTGAGAATCATCAGTCACCATGACGATCAGCATGACAAGCAATGCGGCGACAGCAACCAGCAGCACCACAAGTCCGGCCAGAAGCAGCCGGACAGAGCGAACCGGCACAACACCGCCGCTTTCTTCTTGGGGCAACATGCTCAAGCGGTCACCTCCTCTACCCAGTCCATAACCGCAATTTATTCAATATTCAGGCGATGGTAGACCGCGGGGTAATCGAGCGGCGGGGTAGAAGCAGGGCGACGGCTACTCCTAGCGCTGATAGCACTACCAGTACGGTCCAGACCTGGTTGAAGCGGTTGACCAATTCGGCGTCGGTCGCGTTGCCCAGTAGGCCGAAGACAACGGCCAGCCCGGTCAGCGCGCCTACTTGGCGGGCGGTGGACAACACCCCCATGCCCAGGCTGTAGGTCTCGTTGTCGAGGTCTCGGGCTCCGATGGCGTTGATCATGGGCAGCCCCATCCCCCATCCGCCGATACCGCCCAAGATGATCGGCAAGAAGTACTCCTGCCAATAGGCGGGGTCGGTACCGGGAACCAGACGCAGCCACACCACCGCAATCGTGGTCATAGTCATGGCGGTGATAGTGATAGTGCGCTCGTCGAAGCGGCGGCTCAGGTGCCCGGCGGCCACGCTGGCCAGGGTGGCGGCCGCGGGAAATGGCAACAGGGCAAGCCCTGCCTTGAGGGGCCGGTAGTCCCATACCTGTTCGAGGTACTGGATCATCATCACGAAGTAGGGGAACAAGAAGCCGGGAATGGCGGTGGCGATGAACAGCGCCCGACGGTAGGTTCGCAGCTTCAGCAAGCGGGGTTCGACGATGGGCGCGGGGTGGCCCATGATCCGCCGGCGGATCAGCGGGATCAGCACGACGGCCAGCGCGAACGCCACGACGATGCGAGGGTCGCTCCATCCCCACGTCCGACCTTGCACCAGGCTGAGGGTCAACAGGCCGAGGCTGCCCGCGACCATGAATGCGCCGACAAGATCGGGAAATCGCGAGGTGGTCCGGCGCTCGGTGTCGGTCAACAAGGTTCGAGCGGCCAGAAACGACGGCGCTCCGATGATCACGCTCAACACGTAGGCGGCCCGCCAGCCCCAGATGTCGATCAGCCCCCCGCCCACCAACGGGGCCAAGGCCCCGGCAATGCCGCCTACGGCCGTCCAGTTGGTTATGGCCCTGGTCTGATCGTCCTCTGGCCACACCGCCAGGATCAACCCGATGGACGCCGGCATCACGAAAGCCGAGCCAGCCCCCTGCACGGCCCGGCACAGCACCAGAACCCAGAGTTCCGGCGCCAGCCAGCCGCCCACCGCCCCAATGACGAACAGGGCCAAACCGACAAGGAAGGCCTGTTTGCGGCCCGAGCGGTCTGCGAGGCGCCCGGCCGCAACCACGAACGTGGCCAGCGAGATGGAGTAGGCACTGAGCACCCAGGCGGTCGCGGTACGGCTGGTGCCAAAGCCCTCCTCGATGCCGCCGAGAGCCAGCGGTTGCAAAGTGGCGTCCATGGTGATCAGGAACACCGCCCCCATACACACCCAGAAAACCGCCCAGTGACGCGCCAGCACAGCGCTACCGTACGCGTTCTTGGTCTACAGCAAGGAGGCAGTCAGGCCCCACTGGGAAGGACCGTCTAAAATACTCCTCCCCCCATTCCCGCCCGTCGAGGTCCCTTCTCGACTTCTATCTCTAGCTCTTTGGTCAAAGTTGGGGCGTCAGCGGCGTCGGCCGCTTCGCGCTCATCCAGGCTGCGCTGGCGCATGCGGCCTATGGCAGTGCCCACCACTAGCCCGCAGGCAATCAACACGGGTAACGCACCCGCGCCGGTAAAGATGCCGTTCACGGATACCCGCAGGAAGCTGACCACCCAGGCCGTCACTCCCAACAGCACGGCTGTGCCGATTCCCAATGCAAGGGGATCCCATAGGGCGTTGGCTCGCGGGAAAGCCGCGGCCAGTACCACGACTGCGCCCAACGCGATGGCAATCCAAAGGATGCCCCATCCGATCGTGGGTCCTTGATCGTCGAAGCCGTCATAGCGGTTGGGATCTTCTAGGGCTTCGCCGATGACCTGGGCAACCAGCGATGCCCCTACCCCACCAGGAGTGGAATTGGCTCGCTCCTCGTCGATCCACTTCTGCTGTTCAGGAGTGAACGCGTCGGGCCTCTCGTCATTGACCCAGTTGGAGAAGGAGCCGACGATCAGCAGTCCCACAGCGAAAGTACCCAGCAGCACTCGAACGATCTCCGTCCGAGCCGATGCTGCGTTGGAGCGGGGATTCCGCCACACGGCGAAACCACCTAATAGCAATATTGCGCCGCTGATAAATGCCAAGTACACCCCGATCCCATGGCTCGTGGGGCCAGCAAGGTCGTGGGGGGCAATGGAGAAATACAGAATCATCATCCCGATCAGGGACCCACCCGTGAATACCAAGCCTGAGGGGGCGTCCAACCAGGAAGACCAGCGATCTCTGATCCTGAGCAGCATGAGCAGCGATGCCACTACCACCAAAACACCGGTGACGAGCACGATGATCCCAAACCAGCTTCCTCCAGTGGCTTCAATGCCGTTGTGGGTGCCGTCCAACGTCTGATCATCGGGTCGGGCGTAGCTGCTTATCCGGCCGGCACCATCTACCCAGGTGAAGAACGCACTCAGTACAGCCAGCGTCCCCCCAACCAAACCGGCAACACCGGCAATCACCATTGCGGGCTGCAAGGGCGGGCGGGGCGGACGGGTGACCACCACCGGTTCTTGAACGACTTCGGCCGGTTCCGCAGTGGGCGGCGGAGGAACGGTGTAGATGCCGCGCATGGCCGCGCCCATCCTGCGGATCAAGCTCCGGTTGTCGCTTGGATCAGGTTGGCTGAGTCGGTCCATAACCACACCCACCAAGTACAGCGCCAAACCCGATGCCGCACCGAGGGCGGGGTCGCTGGTGTTGATCCCCCGCAGCACCAACTGGCCAAGACCGCCGCCGGCGATGACCGCGATGATGCCGACAAATGACAGGGACAGCAGCAGCACTTGGTTGACGCCGGTCATGATGGCCGGTCGGGCTAGGGGAAGTTGCACGTCGGTGAGCACACGGAAATTGGACGCGCCATAGGCGCGCGCGGCCTCAACTACGTCGCCGGGCACTTGTCGTATGCCCAGGTTGGTGAGGCGGATCATGGGCGGCAGGGCAAAGATCATGGTGGCGATGGTGCCGGGGACCGGCCCGGTGCCGAAGAAGAAGATGATGGCAATCAAGTATGAGAAGGCGTGGACCAACTGCATTCCATCCAATACCGGCCGGGTGAGGTTCCACACCCGGTCGCTGCGGGCGCACAACACCCCGAAGGGCAAACCGATGAGCACGCAGATGATGACTGCCACCAAGATGATTCCGATGGTCTGCATGGTGAGCCGCCAGTAGTCCGGCCCCAGCACCCCGCACAAGAAGATGCCAGCCGCGGCGCCGATCCCAACCTTGACATCCCGTACCAAAAAGCCCAAGAGCACAAAAACCAACAGCATGAACGGCCAAGGGATGTTGAGCAGGATGTCGTTGGTGATCAGATCGAGCAGATTCTCAAATGGCCATTTGATGACCCTAAAGACGCTCTCGGCTTCTTCGTTGAGCCAGAGGATGCCTTCCTCAACCCACCGTCCGAAGGGGATCTCCCAACGGTTCAGCCACTCGTTTTCCCTCCAGCCGGTGTCAAACCAGGTTTCGGCAAACAAAGACATGGGCTAGTCCCCTTCTGCCGATAGATCAGCAGCCTTGACCTGGTCGGCTTTGGATTCAATCTCACCCAACTCGGCCAACACGTCCAACGCATAGAGACGGCCCTCGAGTATCCCCCGATCATTCACCACCGCAACCAGGTCCCCCTTGGCGCACAGTTCGTAGGCGTCCACCAGGGGGGCAGAGCGAGTTGTGATTCCAAACTCGGTCTTCATCACCGTTTCGACAGATGCTTGTTCGGAGGCAACCAGTAGATCGCGGGTGATAACCCCCACTGGCTTGCCCTCATCGTCCACACAGAACGCAGCACTCCTAGTACCCAGAGAGGCCAAAGCCTCGCCCACGGTGGTGCCCAACGTACATGGCGAGGGCGGGGTCATCACGCTGTCCACTTGCAGTACCCGACCCTGGTCCACGTCTTTGACGAACTCGGCAACGTATGCGGTCGCCGGATCCCGCAGGATCTCCTCCGGGGTGCCGATCTGCACCACCGCGCCGTCCTTCATTATGCACACCCGGTCGCCCACCCGGAGGGCCTCGTTGAGGTCGTGGGTGATGAACAAGATGGTCTTGTGCAGCATGTCGCCCTGCATGGCCAGAAGCTCGTCTTGCATCTGGCGGCGGATCAGGGGGTCGAGGGCGCTGAACGCCTCATCCATGAGGAGGATGTCAAGGTCGGCGGCCAAAGCTCGAGCCAGCCCCACTCGCTGCTGCATCCCTCCAGACAACTCACGGGGGAACGAAAGGTAGAAACGCTCCAAGCCCACCAGTTCCAGTGCTTCAAACGCTCGCCTACGGCGCTCATCGGTCCCCACGCCGTTGACCTTGAGGCCATAGGCCACGTTGTCCACCACGGTGCGATGGGGGAAGAGGGCGAAGTGCTGGAACACCATGCCCATCTTCTCCCGGCGGAACCCCTCTAGTTCCCGCTGGCTCAGATTGGCGACGTCAGTGCCGTCAACCACCACCGTTCCGGCGGTGACATCGTGGAGTCGGTTGACCGTTCGAATGGCGGTGGACTTGCCAGACCCCGACAAGCCCATGATCACGAAGATCTCGCCGTCTTCAACCGAGAAGCTCACGTCGTGCAGGCCGACCACATGGTCGGTGGCCGCCTGGACGTCGTCTTTCATGATTCCGGATTGGGCCATCTTCAGAGCCCGCCCTTTCGGGCGAGCCCCAAAGATCTTGTAAACGTTGGTCAGCTCAATTCTGGAACTCACAACACCCCGCCCTGGGACATCTGGGTGAACCGGCATCCTGTGATGATCCAAACACAGTAGCCAAAAATGTGCTTGTGGTCTTCGATGAACGTGTTATGACGCTTATGACGCCGCCACTGGCAGACTAGGGATCAACCGTCTCGGGTGAATGGCCGGGTGAGGGCTGCGGGCTGGCCGATGCGGCGACTCACCACCACTAGCACGATCACCGTCAAGACCGCCGGTGCCATATTGGCGATCGATGCCACCGATCCGGAGATGACGTCTTGGACTTGGAGTTGCAACACAGTGGAGGACACGATGCCGAACAGCAGGGAGCCGGCCATGACCCCCACCGGCCGCCACGCCCCGAAGTACACCAAGGCAATGGCGATGAACCCCCGTCCCGCGGTGAGATTCTGCTGGAAAATTCCGATCTCCAGGGCCAGGGCCGCTCCGGCCAGTCCGGCCATGGTGTTGCCGATGACGATGGCAACGGTGCGAATTCGGTTGACACTCACCCCCAGCGTGTCGGCCGCCTGGGGGTTCTCCCCTACGGCTCGCACGTTGAGTCCGAAAGTGGTCCGGGTGATCAGCCAATACACCACCGGTACCAGCAGGAACGCCACATAGGTGAGCACGGTGTGGCTGAACAGCAGTTCGCCGGCCCGACCGGTGTCGTCGGCCAGCCAGTCGAAGGGCTTGGCCTGCAATCCGCGTATGGGCTTGGGGGTGCCCACCTGCTTTTGGAACAGGAGGTCGGTGAAGCCCAGGCCGAAGAGATAGATCCCGATTCCGCTGATGCCCTGTTCAGCGTGCATCACCACGGTGATGAAGGCATAGATGAGCCCCATGACCGCTCCCACCACCAGGCCCATCAGCAAGCCAAAGGCCGCGCTGCCCGTCTCCAACGCGGCGTAGTAGGCGGCGAAGGCGCCGATGAGCATGACGCCTTCCACGCCGAGGTTGAGCACTCCGGCCCGCTGGCCCACTGCTTCGCCGAGCGCGGCCAGCAGGAAGGGAACAGCTAGTCGTATACCCGACGCCAAGGTGGCAGTGATGATGGCGACGGTGAAGAAATCGTTCATGCCCGATCCTCCATCTGGATGTCGCCTTCAGCCCAGCGCTGTATTCGGCTACGCAGCTTCAGGCTGCCCACCACGAACACCACCACCACGCCGTTGAGGGCGATCACTAGAGCCTGGGGCACCTGCACCGCCCGTTGCAGGGAGATGCCTCCGGCCAGCATCCCGCCGAACAGATACGACGACAGCACGGTGAACAGCGGATGCAGCCCGCCGAACAACGCGGTCACGATGCCGTTGAACCCCGCGCTCTGGGTGAACGCCAGCGGACCCCCCTCGCCGATCAGTCGGTGCGATTCGCTGCCGAACACCAGCACCGCGCCGGCGATGCCGGCGCAAGCGCCGCTAAAGGCCAGTGCCTGGGTGATGCTGAGCTCCACCTTCATGCCTGCCGAGCGGGAGGCGTGGGGGTTGTGGCCCACTGCCCGCAAGCGCATGCCCAGGCTGCTGCGGAACAGCAGCAGGTACCCGAGAATGGCCACGATCAAAGCCACCACGATGCCCAAATGCAGGCGCGTTCCGCCCGGCAAGAGGGGCAGGTCGGCGTTGTGGCTCAATCGCTTGGTCTGCTGGATCCTGATGGCACCAGGCTCGATGAGCCAGTCTTCGAGCAAGAAGCTCATGAAGAACCCGGCGACGATGTTCATCATGATGGTGCTGAGTATCTCGTTGACCCCGCTGTAGGCCTTCAGCGCTCCGGGGATCGCCCCCCAGATGCCTCCGCCGACGCCTCCGGCGATCATGACCAGCGGAACTAGGAGCGGGCGGGGAACATCGGGGATGGCCAGCGCCACCAGCGTAGCCAGTATGGCTCCCATGATGATCTGGCCCTCGCCTCCGATATTGATGACACCGGCGCGGAAGGCGATGCAGATGCCGACGCCCACCAACATCAGGGGGATGGATTTCAATGCGGTGGCGGCCAGCTCGTCAGGCCCTCCGAACGCCCCTGTGAATAGTTCCCGGTAACCGGTCAACGGGTTGGCGCCGAATACTCCCAGCAAGATCGCGCCCACCGCGAGCGCGGCAATCACTGCACCAGCAGGCACTACCAGTCCGGCGAACGGACGCAATAGGCGGCCTATGTCAGCCCCAGACATAAATCTGTGTTGATTATCAGTCATTTTCAATATAGATTGCTCTGAGTTCCCCTCTGTTCGCCGAAGCGATCAACTCGCGGAGGTTTCCATGCTGGTGACCTGTTGGTCAACCAAGGGGGGTTCTGGCACAACGGTGATTGCGGCCCTCGCCAGCCTACATGCTGCCCAAGACCGCGACCGGCCTGTTCTGCTGATCGATCTCTGCGGCGATCTGCCCGCGGTGTTCGGAAGCACCGAGCCGACTTCGGGATTGGGCGAGTGGCTCCGCAGCGATCTTGCCCCCTGCTCGCTCGAACGGGTGCTTGAAGAGCTCACCCCCAACCTGTCGCTGCTTCCCCGGGGCCAGGGTCTGCTGAGCCCGCGACGAGCCGACGAGCTTGTGGATTGGCTGACCACCGACGCCATGGTGGTGGTGGACGCGGGGGTGCTGCGTACTCCCGCCGAACCCTCCGACGGCGATTCGGGCCACGACGAGCTGCGCTGGCGGCTGGCCGCCGAAGCCGACCGATCGGTATTGGTCACCCGGGCGTGCTATCTGGCCTTGCGCCGCACAGTGTCGCTTCCAGTCCGGCCCAGCGGCGTGGTGCTGGTGGCCGAGGCTGGCCGAGCCCTGACGCGGTCCGACTGCGAGCGGGCCATTGGCGCGCCGGTTATCGCAACCGTCGCTGTCGATCCCGACATCGCCCGAGCGGTGGACGCCGGGATGTTGAGGACGCGTGTGCCCAAGGGGGCGATCAGAGCCCTCGGTCGGCTGTCCGAGGAAGTCTGAGGCAGTCGAGCTGTGGCCTGGAGTCGCAGTGGGGGAGGGCGTGAGGCCATCGAGCCGTTTCTGCACGATCCGCTGGTGTCGGAGATCATGGTCAACGGCCCCGGGCCAGTGTGGGTTGAGCGCCTCGGCCGCTTGGAGGCCACCTCCACGATTCTTGATATCGAGACCATCGAGCTGCTCATCGAGCAGACGGTGGCCCCGCTGGGCCGACGCATCGACCGCAGCTCCCCGATGGTGGATGCCCGGCTGGCCGACGGCTCCCGCCTCAACGCAGTAGTGCCTCCGGTGGCGGTGGACGGTCCCTATGTGACCATCCGCCGATTCTCCGTTCGCCCCGTCCCCCTGGACGAATTTGCCCCTGACGGGGTGGTCGCTGCCCTGCGTTGGGCGGTTGGCGCCCGATGCAATCTGGTGGTCTCAGGCGGCACCGGGGCGGGCAAGACCACCTTGCTGAATGCGCTGGCCGCATCCATCGCCCCCGGGGAGCGGGTGGTGACGGTGGAAGACGCCGCTGAGTTGGCCCTGGCCAGCGATCACGTGGTGCGCCTTGAGGCCCGGCCCGCTGACAGCGACGGGGTGGCCCCGGTGACCATCCGCCAGTTGGTCCGCAACGCCCTGCGGATGAGACCCGACCGCATCATTGTCGGCGAAGTCCGGGGGGCAGAGACCCTCGACATGCTCCAGGCCATGAACACCGGTCATGAGGGTTCGCTCTCCACCTGCCATGCCAACAGCCCGGCCGACGCCATCAGCCGCTTGGAGACCATGGTGCTCCTCGATGGCGGTGCCGTGCCCCTGGCGGCGGTGCGAGAACAGATCACCGCGGCGGTGGACATGGTGGTCCATGTTGCCCGCCGCCCCCATGGCCAGCGGCGCATAACCTCGCTGGCGGTAGTCGACCGCTCTGATGACCGCGACGACGGCGACCGACCCCGGCTGTGCCCGATCGCCGATGAGCACCGGTTGCACAGCCTTCCTGCGATCAAGCCCCGGATCCCCAGTGCCGCAGAACCCGATCCCCGCTGGCTTGGACAATGACCCAGGACAAAGCAGTGATCACCGCGGTTGTCGGGTGGATTCAAGCCATGGCCGCACAAGCCGATCTGAATCTGACCTCGGCGCAGGTCTGGCGGGGAATGGGATCGGTTGGCCTGCTGGGTGCCGGGTTCGGAGTGCTACAGGCGGGGGCAATCGGCGCACTGGTGGGCCCAGCCGTTTTCGTCGCTGGGGCCCTGGTGGCCCTCAGGGCCAATCGCCATCGCCGCGACCGAAGGCTCGAAACCCAGCTTCCCGGCTTTCTGGAGGCCATCGCCCGCGGCCTGCGCACCGGCTTGCAACTCGGCCCTGCGGTGGTGGAGGCCGCCTCCAGCACGCCACCTCCCCTGGGTCACGAGGTGGCCCCGCTGGCTGCCGACCTGCGGCGAGGACTTCGCAGCGCCGATGTGTTCGACCGATGGGCCAGTCGCCGTTCGGGCAGCGGTGCTGGCTTGGCTGCTGCCGCCATGGCCTTTGCCGCCACCGCGGGCGGGGCCCGCGCCCGGGCCATCGACGGGGTGGCCGCCACCCTGCGAGAGCGGGCGGCGCTGGAGTTGGAAGTGCGCTCGCTCACTTCTCAGGCCCGCGTGTCGGCAATGATGATCGCGGCGCTGCCCGTCGGGTTCATGCTCTTGTCGGCCGGGGTGGGCGACCAAGCGGCCAGCTTCCTGTTCACCTCCCGCCTCGGCTTGGCGATTCTCGCTGCCGGTCTGGGCCTTGATGCGGTTGGCGCGCTGTGGATGCGCCGAATCGTCAATTCCCGCGACTGAAATGGCCCTTCCCATCGCTTTGGGGTTGCTGTGGACAGCCGTGGTTCTGCTGTGGGGATGGCAGACACGGCCTCGCCAAGTTCGGTCTCCCGCCCCGGCCCCACCGAAGCCCCACTCGTCGAAGACCACTCGAGCCGCAGGTGTGGCAATGGCCGCCGTGATCGCGCTGGCCGTGCATCCCGTTGTGGGCATCGGCATGGGGCTGATGATGTGGATCGCCCCCCATCGCCGACGGGCCCTCCAGCAGCGCCGCCTACAGGCGGAGGTGATCGATGAGCTCCCCGAAGCAATTGATCTGCTTCGGCTGGCCATCTCATCGGGGCTCAACGTCCACCTGGCGGTGGCCGCAGTAGGGGAGCGCCTCTTGGGTCCAGTGGGCCTTGGTCTGGCCGGCGCCGCCCAGCGGACCCACACCGGCCAGCGACTCGCCGACGCGCTGGAACCGTTGCCCGATACCGTCGGCGAGCCGGTGCGCCCCCTGGTCAGGGTGCTGGTCGACGGCGACCGCTATGGCACCGAGTTGGAGCCCGCCTTGGAGCAGCTTGCCGCCGACAGCCGTCTGCTGCGCCGTCGCCGGGCTGAAGAGCATGCTCGTCGCCTACCCCTGCGGCTGCTGCTGCCCCTGGTGGCCTGCATCCTGCCTGCATTCATCCTCCTCACCCTGGCCCCGGTTCTGGCCGAGACCCTTACCACCCTGCGCCAGTGATCCTGAGCCTCACTTCCCCCGTCGCGTCCTTCCCACACAGGTACATCTCATGATTCTGATTCGATTGCTGATCACCTTGCATGCATGGTTGGCCCAACGTCGGTCCGACCGAGGCCAGGCCACCGCCGAGTATGCCCTCATCTTGTTGGGGGCGGCCGCCGTGGCCATGCTCCTGGTGTCCTGGGTCACCAAGACCAACCGCATCGGAAACCTTCTCGACGCCGTATTCCGCCACATCACCGGTCTCGTCAGCTGATCCGGTGATCGACTGGCTCCGCCTGCCTGCGGGCTCGCCGCGCCGCGAGCGGGGCCAGGCTGCGGTCGAGACGGCGCTGGTGCTTCCGCTGATCATGGCGGTAGTGCTGGCACTGGTGCAGGTGGGGCTGCTGGTGCGCGACCACATTCTGGTGGTCCACGCCGCCCGTGAAGCGGTTCGGGCAGCGGCGGTCGCTCCCACTACCGAGGCGGCCACCACGGCCGCCATCGCCGCCACCCAACTGGACCCCGCCAGATTGGAGGTAGACACCGAAGGGAGCCGGACGACAGGGGGCCTTCTCAGGGTGACCGTGCGCTATCGCCCCAAACTCTCCGTACCCATCGTGGGGCGTCTGTTCCCCGCGGCGACCATTCAGGAATCGTTGACCGTTCGAGTGGAATAACACCAGTAGCCAGAAACGATTTGGTACTACCACTAGTCTGATATTTCGTGGAATTCGGCGTCTCCATTGCCTCACGGGGGCAGTGGGAGATTTTGACTGTGACCGGCGAGATCGATATGGCCACCGCCCCCCGCTTTCGGCAGCGGCTGCTTGCGGTGATCAGTACCGGTGCCCAAAACGTGGTGATCGATCTCTCCGGGGTGGATTTCATCGATTCCACCGGGTTGGGCGTGCTGATGGGCGCGGCCAAGCGCGTGCGAAGCTCCGGAGGAGACATCCGGCTGGTGATGGCGGGTTCCCGCCTCGCCGAGCTCATCGAGCTCACCCGGCTAGACCGAGTTCTAGATGTGTTCGACTCGGTCTCTTCAGCCACCCAGGACTCCGACTCGTGAGCTCCGATCCCACCAGCATCGACTTCGAGATTCCCGCTCGCCCCGAATACCTGTCGCTGGTTCGCTCCTTGGTGGTCGAGGCCGCCGAGATGGACACCCACCTGAGCAGGGAGCGCGTAGAGGACTTCAAGGTGGCTGTCTCCGAGGCCACCACCAACGCAATTGAGGCCCATGCCCGGGCCTGCTGCGACGACTCCATTCGGATCCGCTGCACTCTCACGTCTGATCGCCTCGAATTCCACATCACCGATCGGGGCTTCGGCTTTTATCCCGACCAGATTCAGGTCTTGCCCGAGCCCGACGATCCCAGCCGTTTGAACTATGAACGGGGCTTGGGCATATATCTCATGCGGGTCTTGTCCGACGAAATCGAGATCCACAGCGGCCCCGACGGCACCGAGGTTTCTCTGTCCATTCGCCTGTCATCCAACAATTCGAATGCCTGAATTGTCCATGAACAAGAGCTCTCAATCCGCTGTGACTGAGTACGCCGAGCCTGAAGAAGCTACGTTCGGAGCCGATGGCTGACAAGAATCTTCTCAGCGATCTGACTTTCCTGGGAGGCCCCAGTCGGTTGGCTCGATTCATCGGCCGGCCCATGCACCAATTCGCGGCCATCGAGGCGGCTGGTGGCGTCCTCATGCTGATTGCCACCGTGGCCGCGCTCGTGTGGGTCAACTCTCCTTGGCAGGACTCCTATAACGACTTCTGGCGCACTCACATGTCGTTCTCAGTGGGCGATTACCGCTTTGAGGAGGATCTCAAGCACATCGTTCAAGACGGGCTGATGGCCGTGTTCTTCTTCGTGGTCGGTTTGGAGATAAAGCGGGAGTTGGTGAACGGGCAGCTCCGCGATCCCCGCTTCGCCGCGCTGCCCGCCGTGGCCGCCCTCGGCGGCATGGTGGTGCCCGCCCTCGTCTACTTCGCCTTCAACGCCGGCGGCCCGGGCCAGGACGGCTGGGGCATCCCCATGGCCACCGACATCGCCTTTGCCATGGGCGTCTTGTCGCTGCTCGGCAACCGTATTCCCCGGCAGATGAAGGTGTTCCTTTTGACCCTGGCCATAGTCGACGACATCGGCGCCATTCTGGTGATCGCCATCTTCTACACCAGCGATCTCTCGGGTAATTGGCTGCTCACCGCGGCCATTCTGCTGGCCGGAATTCTGGTGCTCCGCCGGCTGGAAGTCTGGTATCTGCCCGTCTACCTCGTAGTCGGCGTGGCCTTCTGGCTAGCCGTGCTGGAATCCGGGGTCCACGCCACCATCGCCGGGGTGATCCTCGGCCTGATCACGCCGGCCAAGCCCCTCCAATCCGAAGACGAGGCCCGCCGGTGGGCCAACTGGCTCCAAATGCAAGATGTGGTCCACCTCGACGACGTGCGCCGGGTCGGATTCCACATTCGGGAGTCGCAGCCGGTCAGCCTGCGGATCGAAGAACTGCTTCACCCCATCGCCGGCTACATCATCATTCCCCTCTTCGCTCTGTCCGCCGCCGGGGTAGAGCTGTCGGGTGACGTGCTCTCCGATGCGGTCACCTCGCCGGTTACAGGAGGAGTGGTCGCCGGGCTGGTGGTCGGGAAGACCGCGGGCATCTCGGCGTTCTCGTGGATCGCCCATCGATTGGGCTGGGTCACCATCCCAAAGTCCATGACCGGCCTTCACATGGTGGGGTTGGCCATGGTGGCCGGCATCGGCTTCACCGTGTCGCTGTTCATCTCCGGCTTGGCCTTTGACGATCTATCCATCGCCGATGAGTCCAAGATCGGAATTCTCGTGGGATCGCTGGTCGCGGCGGTGGTTGGCATGGGAATTCTGTCCCGTACCGAGCCCCCGCCCAAGTACGCAGACAAAGCCTGATCCCCGGAGTTGTCGCTCATCCGGTTTAGGGTCTGCTTGACATCCACTCCCATCCAGCCCCTAGCTTCTCCCCGTGCCCAACGCCCTCGTAATCGTCGAGTCTCCGGCCAAAGCCAAGACCATCGCGGGCTATTTGGGCACCGGTTACGTGGTGGAATCCTCCATCGGGCACATCCGCGATCTGCCCAGCAACGCCAGCGAGGTGCCGGCGGCCTACCGCGACGAGTCGTGGTCCCGTCTGGGAATCGACGTCGAAAACGACTTCAAGCCCCTGTATGTGGTGCCCTCCGACAAGAAGGCCCAGATCCGCAAGCTGAAGCAGCTGCTCAAGGAGGCCGATGAGCTCTACCTAGCCACCGATGAGGACCGGGAGGGAGAGGCCATCGCCTGGCACCTGCTCGAGGTGTTGTCACCCAAGACCGGCGTGAACGTGAAGCGCATGGTGTTCCACGAGATCACCCCGTCGGCCATACAGGCGGCCATCGAATCTCCCCGAGATCTGGACCGCCGCCTGGTGGATGCCCAGGAGGCCCGTCGGCTACTCGACCGTCTGTACGGCTACGAGGTGTCCCCCGTGCTGTGGAAGAAGGTGCTGCCCCGCCTCTCGGCCGGCCGGGTGCAAAGCGTGGCCACCCGCATCGTGGTCGAGCGCGAGCGGGAGCGCATGTCGTTTGCCGCGGCCGACTACTGGAGTTTGAGCGCGGAATTCCGAGTTCTGGGGGAGCTGGACCCCGGTGACCCCTCGACCTTCAGCGCTTCGCTCACCGCGGTGGACGGCGCCAAGGTGGCCACTGGCAAGGACTTCAACCGCGACGGCCAACTCCGCAGCCCCGGTGCCGTCCATCTCGACGAAGAGGCGGCCAATGGTTTGGCCCGGGGGTTGGCCGACGCCGAGATCAACGTGCGGTCCGTGGAGGTCAAGCCCTACCGCCGCCGGCCCGCGGCCCCGTTCATGACGTCGACCTTCCAGCAGGAGGCGGGCCGCAAGCTGCGCCTGTCGGCGGCCATGGCCATGAGAGCGGCCCAGTCGCTGTATGAGAAGGGCTACATCACCTACATGCGGACTGACAGCACCACCTTGTCGGACACCGCCTTGCAAGCGGCTCGCGCCGCGGTCTCCGAGCGCTTCGGGGCTTCCTTTTTGCCCGATGAGCCCCGCCACTATGCCAAGAAGGTCAAGAACGCCCAAGAGGCCCACGAGGCCATCCGCCCATCGGGAGACCGATTCCGCCCCCCCGAAGAGGTCGGGGGCCAAGTGCCCAAGATGGAAGCGCAGGTCTACGAGCTGATCTGGCAGCGCACCGTTGCCTCCCAGATGACCGACACCGTGGGGGAGACCGTCCACGTCGACCTCGGTGGAGCGACTGACGATGGGCGCGACGCCGCCTTCTCGGCTGCGGGGACGGTGATCACCCACGAGGGCTTCCGCCGGGTGTACACCGAGGGCACCGACGACGAGGCCGACCAGGAAGAAGCTGAGCGGCGGATGCCCGCGCTGGCCGCCGGTGATCCGCTGGCCATCGAGGAAGTTGTGCCCGCCGGCCACACCACCCAGCCCCCGGCCCGCTATACCGAGGCATCGCTGGTGCGGAGGCTGGAAGAGCTGGGAGTAGGGCGCCCGTCCACCTATGCCAGCATCATGAACACAATCGTCGACCGGGGCTATGTGTGGAAGAAGGGCTCGGCATTGGTGCCGTCGTTCACCGCGTTTTCGGTGGTCAGCCTGCTGGAGCGGCACTTTCCCAATCTGGTGGACTACGCCTTCACCGCTCGCATGGAGGACGATCTCGACGGCATTGCATCGGGCGACCGCGAGTCCATTCCCTGGCTGAGCCGCTTCTATTTCGGCCCGGCCGACGGCGAGCCTGACGACGAGTCCGCCCACGGCGTGGCCAAGTACGGGCTTCGCACCGCGGTGTCCGACCGCCTTGGCGACATCGACGCCCGGGCGGTCAACTCCATTCCCATCGGCACCGACGAAAACGATGAGCCGGTGGTGGTGAGGGTGGGTCGCTACGGGCCCTATGTGCAGCGCGGCGAAGAGAGGGCCAGCCTCCCCGAAGACCTGCCTCCCGACGAGCTGACCATGGATAGGGCCCTGTCGTTCATCACTGCTCCCTCCGGCGACCGCACCCTGGGCACCGATCCTGAGACCGGCCTGGAGGTGGTTGTTCGCACGGGGCGGTTCGGGCCCTACGTCCAAGTGGGCGGCGATCCCGCCAATGACGGGGAGAAGCCCAAGCGGGCATCGCTGCTGGCCGACATGCAGCCGGACACGGTCACCCTCGACGATGCCCTCAAAGTGCTGTCACTGCCCCGTGTGGTGGGCACCGATCCTGCCGACGACACCGAAGTTGTGGTTCAGAACGGGCGCTACGGGCCGTACCTCAGCAAGGGCAAGGAGAACCGGAGCCTCGAATCCGAAGATCAGCTGTTCACCATCACCTTGGAACAGTGCCTCGAGCTGCTGGCCCAGCCCCGGCGCCGCCGGGGGCAGACGGCCAAGCCCCCCCTGCGGGACCTGGGTCCCGATCCGGCCACTGACAAGCCCATGGTGGTCAAAGACGGCCGTTATGGCCCCTACGTGACTGACGGCGACGTGAATGCCTCGCTGGGCAAGGGCGACTCGGTCGAGTCGCTGTCGGTGGAGCGGGCGGCAGAGCTGCTCCAGATCCGCCGCGACAAGGTGGCCGCCGGGGGCGGCAAGCCGGCAACCCGCCGCAAGCCGGCCGCAAAAAAGAAGTCTCCGGCAAAGAAAAAGCCACAGCCTAAGTCTGGCTCGTGAGCCAGTAGCTACCCTGAGCGGGTGGAGGCGGCCCGGTATGGCTTTTGAGGAATCCTCCGCGGTGGCCTCAAGCCGGGTTGACCGGATATTCGGCAGCGCCCAGTACTTCAAACTGTGGATTGCCCAGATCTTTTCCTCTGGCGGCGACTGGCTGGCCTTGTTCGCCATTCTCATTACCGCCGACCGCGTGGGCGGCGGCACGCCGGAAGCCTCGGTGGCCTATGTGATGATCGCCCGCTTCCTGCCCGGGCTCATATTCGGCTCGGCTGCCGGGGTGCTGGTGGACCGCTGGGATCGCAAGCGAACGATGGTCGTGTGCGATCTGGGGCGGGCCTTCACCCTGTTGTGGCTGCCGTTTGTGGATTTTGTCTGGCAGCTTGTGGTGGCCTCGCTGATCCTTGAGGTGTTTGCCCTGCTGTGGGCTCCGGCCAAAGAAGCCTCAGTTCCCAACCTGGTGCCCCGAGAGAAGCTGACCGGGGTCAACTCGCTCTCGCTCGTTGCCGCCTACGGCACGTTCCCGGTGGCCGCGGGCGTCTCCATCGGTTTGGCCAGCTTGGCCACGGTGATCGAGCGGGTCAGCGCCGTCGATTTCCTGCGAATCGACGCGGAGTCGATGGCGTTCTACATCGATGCGGCCACCTTCGCGGCCTCGGCGGCCATAATCTCCCGGCTGGTCCTGCCCCGAGGACCTCAGGTCGCACAATCGGCGGAGGCTGAATCCGATGGATCAACCCGGGTGTGGGCGCCAGAGCAGGTGTTTCAAGACTTGCGGGAGGGTTGGAGCTACATCTTCTTGAATCCCACGGTGCGGACGGTGAATGTTGCCCTGGCCGTCGGCCTGATCGGTGGCGGCATGATCATCCCGCTGGGGCCGGTGTTTGCCGAAGATGTGCTCAATGTCGATGGGGGTGACGGGTTCCGCGCCTTCATGGTTGCCTTGGGGATCGGTGTGGCTCTGGGAATCGTCGGTTTGACACTCAGGCAGAACCGGCTGAACAAGGAGCGGGTTTTTCAGGTTGCGGTATTCGGTGCCGGTGCATGCTTGTTTGTGGCCACATCGATGTGGTCTCTGATTGGCTCGTCTCTGCTCGTAGGCGGGCTCGGTGTGTGTGCGGGAACCGTTTATGTATTGGGAATCACCCTGCTCCAGGAAAGCGCCACCGAGGAACTGCGAGTCCGGGTGTTCGCCGGGCTGTTCACCCTGGTGAGGACGTCGGTGATGCTCGCCCTGCTGCTCGGGCCGGCTTTGGCCCTGTTCCTCAACGGACTGTCCGACAAGTTCTTCGACAAGGATGTGAGCATTCTCGGCTTTGACGTGATCATTCCCGGTGTGCGCCTCACACTGTGGTTTGCGGCTCTCATCATGGTTGCTGCCGGGTTCTTGACCCTGGCCTCGAGGAGCAAGGCCAAGCCATGACCGGCCGGTTGATCGCTTTCGAGGGGGGCGAGGCCGTAGGCAAGAGCACCCAGGCCCGGCTGCTGGCCGAGCGATTGGATGCCCGGCTGACCTTTGAGCCCGGGGCCACCGAGCTGGGGACCCGGATTCGTTCGCTGGTGCTGGATGCGGTCGATCTGCCGGTGTCGCCTCGGGCTGAGGCGCTGCTGATGGCTGCCGACCGGGCCCAGCACGTCGACGAGGTGATTCGCCCCGCTTTGGAGGCAGGCACCGATGTGGTGACCGACCGTTATATCGGGTCGTCGCTGGCCTACCAGGGCTTTGGCCGCAGCCTGGGGGTCGAAGAGATCTTGGCCCTTTCTCTCTTCGCCACTGGAGGCCTCCGACCCGCCTTGGTGGTGCTGTTGGAGGTTTCCGACGAGGTGGCCCTGTCTCGCCAGAAAACGCCGGGCGATCGGATCGAAGCCGAGGCGGCCGAGTTCCACCGCCGAGTGGTCGACGGGTACCGGACGCTGGCCGAGCAGAACCCCGACCAGTGGGTGGTGATCGACGGAGACCGCCCAGTAGGCGAGGTGGCCGAGGCGGTGTACGCCGCCGTGCAGGAGCGGCTCGGTGTCTGACTCCCTGCCCGGTATTGACTATGCCGTTGACGATGTCTGGGTCGCGCTGGAGGGCCAACCCCGAGCAGCCGAGATATTGGCGGCGGCTGCGGTCCAGCCGGTCCACGCCTATTTGTTCTGCGGGCCGCGGGGCACGGGCAAGCGCACCGCCGCCCTGGCCTTTGCCGCCGCTCTGATCGGGGCCGACTCCCGGGGCCGACGCCTGGCCCTGGCCGGGCGCCACCCCGACGTGTCCATTCACGAGCCCGAAGGCCGCACGCTGCGGGTGACCGAGGCCGATGAGATCATCTTCGAGGCGTCCCGCAGCCCGGTGGAGGGCCGCCTCAAGGTGATCGTCTGCGACCGGTTCCACACGGCGGAGCCCGAAGCAGTGGCCAGCCTGCTCAAGACCATCGAAGAGCCGCCCCCCACCGCGGTGATCGTGCTGTTGAGCCAGGAGATCCCGCCGGAACACACCACGGTGGCCTCCCGCTGCGTCATCGTGGAGTTCGACCCTGTGCCCGACGACGACGTCCGCCGCATTCTCGAGCGGGAGGGAGTGCCCCCCGAGGGGCTGGACGACATCGTGGCCGCCGCGGCCGGCGACGTGAGCCGGGCCCGGCTGTTGGCCACCGACAGTGGCCTCGGCGTCCGCCGTCGGGCGTGGGCCGCCGCGCCCGCCCGTCTGGACGGTACCGGCGCCACAGTGTCGGCTCTGGTAGACGAGCTGCGGGCGCTGATCGACGAGGCCCAGGCCCCCCTCACCACTCTTCAGCAAGCCGAATCCGAGGATCTGGCCCGCATTGAGGCCGACGTGGGCGCCCAGGCCCGCCTGCGCCGGGAGATGGATGCCCGCCACCGCCGGGAGCAGCGCCTCCTGCGAGCCGACGAGCTGCGGTTCGGCCTAGCCACCCTGGCCGACTGCTATCGCCAGCACCTGGCCGACACCCGCCACAGCTCCGACGCCGTTGACGCCATCAACCGCATCCGCGACGCCCACGCCTGCCTGGTCCGCAACCCCAACGAGCCCCTCCTCCTCCAAGCCCTTTTCCTGTCTTTACCCCGGGAGTAGTGCTGGTATCCTCGTCGCCGCGCCCGAGTAGCTCAGTCGGCAGAGCAATTCATTCGTAATGAATAGGTCAGGAGTTCGATTCTCCTCTCGGGCTCTGCGCTTGCCTCAAGGAATTGGCTAGGACCCGTTGACCAGTCTCATGGGGAGCATGGTGAGGGCAGAGAGGCTGCCGTCTACGGCGGAGTCGGTGAAGCCGGTCAAAGTTGCCCAGTCGCCGGAGGCGGGGCGTTGGTCGAATGGGAGTTCGGCTCTGAACGGCAGGTTCTCGCCCAATGCTCCCCCCTGGGCCAAGGCCAGGCCCAACAGGCCGTCCTGGTCCTCGATCTGGAACACGATCGTGCCCTCGAATCCTTGCCCTTCCCCCGTGACGACGGTGCCACCGGCCAGCAGTTCTCCCCCCGGTGGGGATTCCACCACGATGTCGTCCGACTGGGCGCTGATCACCACCCACGCCAGCGAGCCGTCGCCAAGTTGAACTAGCTGCATGTGAATGGTGGTGGCCACGCCGAACGGCGACCCGTCTTCGGCCAGCCTGGGCAACTCGGCAGTGGCGGTTGTGTCGTATTCGACGGCCGGCCGAGGCACTGCCGCCCTTTCTCCGCGAGCCACTTGCCGAGCGAAGCCCGCCGCCGCCTCATCAGGGGTGCGCGGCCACACCTCAGGCACGAATCTGGGCCACACCAGTAGCTCCGGGAAGGGGATGGCGGTGGGTTCGGGGGTTGCGGACGGTGTGGTCGGCACTGGTGATGGCGTTGGCGTCGGGATTGCCACCGTCGGAACCTCGTCCAGGTCCACGGTCTCCGCTACCGCCTCCGCCACAGCCTCTTCAGCCTCCCCCGAGTCGTTGCCGCAAGCGGCCATCACGAGGACAGCCGCCATCAGTACGGCCCAAATCCGACGGATCACCCTCGAACACTATCCTGAGACGCTCATGCTCCCTGCTGACATCAAGCCCATCTCAGTAGACGATCACGTCATCGAGCCACCCCACCTGTGGCAGAGCCGGTTGCCCGCTGCATTTCGCGACCAGGGACCCCGGGTGGTGGAGCTGGAGAACGGCACCGAGGCCTGGTTGTACGAGGATCAAGTGATCCAAACGGTGCGGGGCAACACCCGCACGCTGCCCGGTTTCGACAGCGACCCCCTCGGCGTGGCCCGGTTCAGCGAGATGCGCCCCGGCTGCTATGAGCCTAAGGCCCGCCTCGAAGACATGGATCTCGATGGCATCTGGGCCCAGGTCAACTTCCCTGACTTCAGCCGGTTCGCCGGCCACCGGTTTATGGTCAGCGAAGACTTCGAACTGGCCGCGCTGTGCGTGCGGGCCTACAACGACTTCATCTTGGAGGAATGGTGCGCCACCGACCCCCAGCGGCTCATCCCCCTGATCGTGGTGCCGCTCTGGGATCCGGCAGCGGCCGCCGACGAGGTGCGCCGCACTGCGGCAATGGGGGCCCGGGCGGTGGCCTTTTCCGAGAACCCCACCACCCTGGGGCTGCCGTCGGTGTTCACCGACAACTGGGAGCCGCTGTGGGCCGCAGTGAACGAAACCGGACTGGTGGTGTGCTTGCACATCGGCTCGTCGTCCAAGCTCATCAAGTCGTCCGAGGACGCCCCGCCGTGCACGATCCTGCCCTATGTGGGGGCCAACTCCATGATCGCCTGCTCCGACTGGCTGTTCTCCGGCATCTTGGACCGCCACCGCTCCATTCAGGTCGCTTTCTCCGAGGGCGGGGCCGGCTGGGCCCCCTACCTTCTGGAGCAGTCCAGCGACGTTTTTGAGAACTTCCGGGTGCAGCTCCCCGCCGAGCGCCCGCCCCGGGAGACCTTCGCCGAGCACATGACTGTGTGCATGCTGCGCGACGACACCGCCATCGCCGCCCTCGACGTGATCGGCGAGGACAACATCACCTGGGAGTCCGACTACCCCCACGAGTCCACCCTGTTTCCCCACAGCATGGAGTCCCTCGCCCACACCACCGCCCCCATGACCGAGGACACCGCCCGCAAGTTCGCCGAAACCAACGCTCGCAGGTTGTTCAAGATCGACAGGAACTAGGACTGCTTCTTGGGTTCGCGCCCGAATCTCTCCATCGACTTCTCGAACTCGCCCCGCGTGGAGAACACAGCCACCCGGTCGAATTGCCGCTGAATATTCCGGTCGGTCACGTCGGTGTGCACATCCACTGCCATCTTGGCCAGTCCCAGCGCCTCGGTGGGCAGAGTCATCAGGTGCCGGCAGAACGCGTACACCTCGTCCATCAGCGACTCGGCTGGGTACACCTCATGCACCAGTCCGATGGACTTCGCCTGATCGGCGTCGATCTCCATGGTGGCCATCGCCATCCACTTGGCCCAGCTCGGTCCGATCAGCCGGGTCAGCCTGCTGGTGCCGCCGCTGCCGGCAATCCCACCCAGTTTCACCTCCGGTAGGGCGAACGATGCCTCCGGGGTGCAGAACCGGAAGTCCACCGACCCAGACATCTCCACCCCTGCCCCCAGGCACCGCCCTTGGATGGCCATGATCACCGGCTTTTCCACCGCTTCCATCTCGTCGTAGAGCAGGTGGTGGCTGCGGTAGTCCCGCCGAAAGTTCCATCCAGGGTGCTGGTCCATGGTCTCGGGGTCGCCGGGCCGGTTGCCCGCCGGACTGGAGATGTCCTGCCCCGCGGTGAAGTAGCGGCCTTTGGCGGTGATCACCATGCAGCGCAGATCGTCGCGGTCGCCCAGCGCCAGCACCGCTTCCCACAGCGACGCCGTCATGTCGTGGCTGATGGCGTTCAGCTTGTCGGGACGGTCGAGGGTGACCGTGATGATGCCGTCGTCGATGTCGATGACGGCGTTGGGGTGGCCCGCAGGACCCTCAGCCATTGTGCAACCTTACGCGGCGGCCTCGCGCAGCCGGGTGGTGCGGTGCACGGGATCGGTGTCGATCTTGGGGATCACGTGCTCGCCCATGAGTTGGATCATCTTGAGGTCGTCGGCCCGTTCGGCCGAGCCCAAGCCGAACACCAGTTGGTCGGCCCCCGCGTCAGCCCACGCCTGGGCGCCCTTCAGCGCCTGGTCGGGGTTGCCCATAATGGCGCCCGGTTGGCCGATCATCGCCCGTGCCTCCTCGATGGGGGGCATGGGGATGGTCTGGGGCCACGGCGGCACCCACTCGGGGCGGGGGAAAGTGTCGTGGTAGCGGAACACGTTGGACTGGAGGTAGGTCATCGACGACCGCATGATGGCCTCCACCGCTTCCTCGGTGGTCTCGGCCACGAACGCCCCGCTGGTCACCATGATGTTGTCGTTCACGAACGCCCCCACCGGCTCGGCGTTGCCGATCTCGTTCTTGTAGGCCTCCAGTACCGGGGCCAGCTCGGCGAGCTCCCCCACCGAGAAGCCGAGCACGCCGAGGCCCTTGCGGGCGGCCATGGCGTAGCTGGTGGTGTTGCCCGCCGCGTACCACATGGCCGGATGGCCCTTGCCCCACGGCTTGGGCAGAACCTTGCGGGGCGGCAGCGACCAGAACTTGCCCTCGTAGCCCTCGTAGGTGTCCTGGGTCCACATCTTGGCGAACTCTCCGATCACGTCCTCCCAGATCTCCCTGGTGGCCGTGGTGTCGGTGATGCCCTCTTTGTGCAAGAACCCCAAGATCTCGTGGCTCCCGGCGCCTCGGCCGGTGCCGAACTCGAACCGGCCCCCGGAGAGGTGGTCGAGCATGGCCACCCGCTCGGCCACTTTGGCCGGGTGGTTCACCTGGGGCAGCGGGTTGAAGATTCCCGATCCGATGTGGATCCGCTCAGTGGCATGCGCCAGATAGCCGGCCACCGCGTCGTTGGCCGATAGATGGGAATACTCGTCGAGGAAGTGGTGCTCGGTCAGCCACACATACTTGAACCCCGCCTTGTCGGCCGCGATCACCAGATCCAGTTCCTCCATCAACGCCTTGTGCTCGGCCTCGGGATCGCCCTCCCGGCGAAACTGGGGCACGTAGCCCTGGATGAATACTCCAAACTCCATGACGGTCTCTTTTCTGGTGGTTATTGGCTGATATTTACTGGTGGTCCGCTATGCGGCGGCCTCGCGCAGCCGAGTGGTGCGGTGAACCGGATCGGTGTCGATCTTGGGGATCACGTATTTGCCCAGCAGCTCGATGGTCTTGAGGTCGTCGGCCCGCTCGCTGGAGCCCATGCCGAACACCAACTGATCGGCGCCGGCGTCAGCCCATTGCTGGGCACCCTTGAGGGCCCGGTCGGGATCGCCCATCACGCTGCCCGGCTGACCGACGCCCTCCCACAGTTCCTCAGCCGTCGGCATGGGAATGATCTGGGGCCATGGCGGCACCCACTCGGGGCGGGGGAA
>LXNI01000374.1_pt1 | contig 53509 bp, 53 predicted proteins | sample 809091 | NCBI WGS metagenome assembly LXNI01 (sample SAMN04870527, study PRJNA318959) | sponge metagenome | biome: 01000161; feature: marine sponge reef; material: water | host: Sarcotragus foetidus | place: Greece: Milos, Mediterranean Sea | collected 2013-05-29 | depth 5-7 m
GCATGTAGGCCTCGGGCTGGTAGTAGTCGTAGTAGCTGACGAAATACTCGACCGCGTTGTTCGGGAAGAAGCCCTTCATCTCGCCGTAGAGCTGGGCCGCCAGCGTCTTGTTCGGCGCCAGGACCAGCGCCGGGCGCTGCATGTTCCCGATGACATGGGCCATGGTGAAGGTCTTGCCCGAGCCGGTGACGCCGAGCAGGACCTGGCTGCGCTCGCCGCCGCGGATGCCTTCGGTGAGATCCTCGATGGCCTGGGGCTGGTCGCCGGCCGGCCGGTAGTCCGACACCACCTCGATGCGCCGGCCAACGCCGCGCTCGCGCAGCATCGCCAGCCGCTCGGCCTTGAGCGGCGGCTCCTCGAGAGCAAGCGGAAGATCGTCGGGCATGGGCCGATTATATACGGCCGGGCGCAGACGCGCGCCATCGGCAAAGGGAGAGGGAGCGGGGCCGGCTGCGCATTCTCCTCCCCGTCATTTCGACCGAAGCGAAGCGAGCGGAGAAATCTTTCCAGCGCGGCGCTTCGGACCCTGTATTGCGCAGGAAAGATATCTCCACTCCACGCCTGACGGCGCTCCGGTCGATATGACGGCGAAGGTCAAGGCGGAAGGCGCCTCCCCGGTCACTTCCAGCATTCGACGAGCACGGTGGACCTCATTGTTGCCGCCGCCACGTCCTCCGGGGCGCGGGCCGTGTCCGACGGCGCCGTCTCGTAGGCGACCCCTTCGATACGGCGCGCAAGCGCGCCTACTTGGGGTGAGGATTTTTTTTGTAAGATTATACGCCTCGCTCCCTCACCCTGAGGAGCCGCCCCTGCGACGCCCTCTTCCCGCTTTGCCCGACGCGGCCGCCGACAGCGCGTTCGATGCGCATCGCTTTACGCCGCCGGCTGCGGCTTGTATCGCCTGACATCGATCCGGCTTTCGTTCTTGCGGGCCTGCGAGAGATCGTAGGTGGTCTGCCGGCGCAGCCAGAATTCCGCATTGGACCAGCCTGCCTTCTCCAGCCGAATGGCCATCTCCGGGGAGATGGCTGCATGGCCGTTAAGCACCCGCGAGAGGGTGTGACGGGCCACACCCAGAACCCTTGCCGCTTCGGTCACGTTCAGACCGAGCGGCTCCAGGCAGTTCTCCCGGACGCTGCGCCCGGGATGCGGGGGATCGCTCATCGTCATGTTGCCGCCTCCTGCTAATGGTAATCGACCCTAATGGTAATCGACCAGGTCGACATCGTAGATATCGCCATCTTCGAAACGGAAGATCACCCGCCAGTTGCCGGAAATCGAGATGCTCCAGTACCCGTTCAGGTCGCCCTTCAGCGGGTGAAGCCGGTATCCGGGCAGGTCCAGATCCGAGGGATTGCGGGCATCGTCAAGGTCCGCCAGGGCGAGCGCTACGCGGTCCGCCTTGTCGTGAGACACCCGGCTCGGATCGCCACGCTCGTACATGCGCTTCAGGCCGCGATGACGGAAACGTCGGATCATGGCGATGTGTACCGCATACCGGTACACATATCAATCGGAGAATCCGGTATGGCGGCAGCGCGCGTCTTCGCCGTCTTTCTCCGGGCGACGTGCATTGCCGGCGCGAGAGCGAACCCCGATCCGGCGTGTCGGAACTGCCAATTGCTATTTATTCCGATTTTTTGCTTTATTTCCTTGAAACCCCACTTCCCCTACCCTATATCGGGTCTGTCAACGCCCGGAATGCGCCCGAAGCGGCCCGCGAACGTCTTTCCCGTCCGTTCCGTTCGCCAGGATCGCCCCGGAGCGCAACCTTCGAGCCGGCGCACCGGGTCCGGGGCAGGAGCGCGGTCGGGAGTGCAAGTGCAAAAAAACATGGTAGACGGACTGGTCTGTCTCAGTTTGCGCCAAACCGAAAAATGGTGGAATTCCGCGGTTTGAGCGGCATAGAGTACATGAGCGATCGTTACAGAATAAGGTAATTTAATCCTATTTCAGCCGACGCGAGCCGCCGCAATTTGTTAGAGGAGAGTTTGAAACCCTCCCCTGCTGCCCCTCCGGCATTTCCGGTTCAGGCCGGCCGATCGAAGGCGTTCCGCTCGGCCTCGACCTCGGCGCGGAAGGCGCATCCTTCCAGATGGTCGTTGACGAGGCCCATGGCCTGCATGAAGGCGTAGCAGGTCGTCGGCCCGACGAACCTCCAGCCACGCCTTTTCAGGTCCTTGCTGAGCGCCCGCGACATGTCCGTCTGCGCCAGGGCGGCGAGCGCCGCCCGGTCCAGGCGGGTGGGCCGGTCTTCCGGCGGCGTCTCGTAGCGCCAGAAATACGCCGCGAGCGAGCCGGTCTCCTCAGTCACTTCCAGGGCCCGGTTCGCATTGTTTATCGTCGCTTCGATCTTGCCGCGATGGCGGACGACGCCGGCGTTGCCGAGCAGCCGTTCGACCTCCGCTTCGCCATAGGCCGCGACCGTGCGGAAATCGAAGCGATCGAAGGCGGCCCGGAAATTCTCCCGCTTGCGCAGGATCGTCAGCCAGGACAGGCCGGACTGGAAACCCTCCAGGCAGATTTTCTCGAACAGGCGGATGTCGCTGCCGACCGGCCGGCCCCATTCGCGGTCGTGATAGGTCCGGTACAGGTCGCCGTCGCCGCACCACCAGCAGCGCGGCCTGCCGTCGGCGCCGGTGATCAGGCCGTCCGGCGCGCTCATTCGGCCCTGCCGCCGGCTTCGCTGGACCGCGCGGTCAATGGACCACCCGGTCGCCCTCGCCGGCCGCCGCCGTGTCGCCGCGCGGCGCATCCAGGTCCGGTTCCTGCGCCGACACCGGTTCGCCGTCGATGACGAGGGCGCCATTCGCGACCGTCACCTTGACCGTTGCGCCGTCGGCGATCCGGCCTTCCAGGACCCGAACCGCCAGCGGATCCTGCAGGTTCTTCTGGATGACCCGCTTGAGCGGCCGGGCGCCGAAGGCATTGTCGTAACCGGCGTCGGCCAGCCAACTCAGGGCCGCTTTGTCCACCTCGATCGCGATGTGCCGGTCGGCCAGCAGCTTGCTCAACCGGCGGATCTGAATCTCGACGATCGCCGCCAAATGATCGAGGCTCAGCCGGTTGAACAGCAGGATTTCGTCCAGCCGGTTGAGGAACTCCGGCCGGAAGCTGGCGCGCACGGCCTCCATCGCCTGCCTGTGCGCGGTGCGGATTCCGCCCCCCAGGTTGGAGGTCATGACGATCAGGACGTTGCGGAAATCGACCGTCCGGCCCTGGCCGTCGGTCAGCCGGCCGTCGTCCAGCACCTGGAGCAGGATGTTGAAGACGTCCGGGTGCGCCTTGTCGATCTCGTCGAACAGCACGACCTGGTAGGGCCGCCGGCGCACCGCCTCGGTAAGCGCGCCGCCTTCGTCGTAGCCGACATAGCCGGGCGGCGCGCCGATCAGGCGGGAGACGGCGTGCTTCTCCATATATTCCGACATGTCGATGCGCACTATCGCGTGCTCGTCGTCGAACAGGAATTCGGCGAGCGCGCGGGCCAGTTCCGTTTTGCCGACGCCGGTCGGCCCGAGGAACAGGAAGTTGGCGATCGGCCGGTCCGGATCCTGCAGGCCGGTGCGCGCGCGGCGGACGGCGTTGGCGACGGCGGCGACCGCCTCGTCCTGGCCGATGACGCGACCCTGTATCGCCGCCTCCATCTTGAGCAGCTTCTCGCGCTCGCCTTCGAGCATCCTGTCGACCGGAATGCCGGTCCAGCGCGAGACCACGGCGGCGATGGCCTCGGCGCGGACCTCCTCGTTCAGCATCCGGCTTTCGGCCTCGTCGCGGTCGCGCAGCCGGCCTTCCAGTTCCGGGATACGGCCATACTTGATTTCGGACGCCTTTGCGAGATCGCCGGCGCGCTGGGCCTGTTCCAGTTCGATCCGGGCCCGGTCCAGCGCCTCCTTGAGCTTCTGGGAGTCGGCGATCTTCTCCTTCTCGGCCTGCCAGATCGCGGTCAGGTCGGCGCTTTCCTTCTCCAGCGCCGTGAGTTCGACGGACAGCTTTTCGAGACGCTTCCGGGAGCCGTCGTCGTTTTCCTTCTTCAGCGCCTCCTGCTCGATCTTGAGCTGGACGATCCTGCGGTCGATCTCGTCGATCTCATAGGGCTTGGAATCGACCTCCATGCGCAGGCGGGCCGCCGCCTCGTCCATCAGGTCGATCGCCTTGTCGGGCAGGAAGCGGTCGGCGATGTAGCGGCTGGAGAGCGTCGCCGCGGCAACCAGCGCTGAATCGGCGATGCGCACGCCGTGATGCAGCTCGTATTTCTCCTTCAGGCCGCGCAGGATGGAGACGGTGTCCTCCACGCTCGGCTCGCCGATGAAGACCGGCTGGAAGCGCCGGGCGAGGGCGGCGTCCTTCTCGATATGCTTGCGGAATTCGTCGAGCGTCGTGGCGCCGACGCAGTGCAGCGTGCCGCGGGCGAGCGCCGGCTTGAGCATGTTTGAGGCGTCCATCGAGCCTTCGGCCGCGCCGGCGCCGACCAGCGTGTGCAACTCGTCGATGAACAGGACGATGTCGCCGGCAGCGGCCTCGATCTCGCCGAGCACGGCCTTGAGCCGCTCCTCGAATTCGCCGCGGAACTTGGAGCCGGCGACCAGAGCGCCGAGATCGAGCGCCATGATCCGCTTGTCGCGCAGGCTCTCCGGCACGTCGCCTTCGACGATGCGCCGCGCAAGGCCTTCCGCGATCGCCGTCTTGCCGACGCCCGGTTCGCCGATCAGGACCGGATTGTTCTTGGTCCGGCGGGAGAGGACCTGCATCGACCGGCGGATCTCGTCGTCGCGGCCGATGATCGGGTCGAGCTTGCCGTCGCGCGCATCCTGGGTGAGGTCGCGGGCATATTTCTTCAGGGCGTCGTAGGCGTTCTCGGCGGTTGCGCTGTCGGCGGTGCGGCCCTTGCGCAGATCGTTAATCGCAGCGTTCAGGCCCTGGGGGGAAACGCCGGACTCCTTGAGTATGCCGGCGGCCTTCGATCCGGCGGCCATGGCGAGCGCCAGCAGCAGCCGCTCGACCGTCACGAAACTGTCGCCGGCTTTCGCGGCCAGCTTGCCCGCGCTGTCCAGCACGCGCATGGTCTCCGGCCCGAGATAGACCTGGCCCTGCCCGCCCTGGACCCGCGGCAGTTTGCCCAGCGCGAGGTCGGTCGCCTTCAGGGCGCGGGCCGGATCGCCGCCGGCGGCGCGGATCAGGTTTGCCGACAGGCCCTCCGGGTCGTCGAGCAGCGCCTTGAGCAGGTGCTCGGGAACGAACTGCTGGTGATTCTCCCGGAGCGCAATCGTCTGGGCGGCCTGGACGAAACCCCGCGCGCGCTCTGTAAAGTTCTCGAAATCCATCGTCTCATCCTTTAACGCGTCCCCCGGCAGGCGGCGGGACAGGCAATAGAACAGGCAGGGCGGGACCTGCTATAGCAGCATCCCGAGGGCTATGTGGGACGCCCGCCGATGGCGCACAAGTGACCGGTGTTGCAAAAATGCCACAGCCGGGGACACGCCTTGGAATCGCCGCGGTCCGGCCGCTACAATCGCGCGGCCTTGAGGGAGAACGGCATGAAATCGACTTTGGCGCTGGCGTTCGCCGGACTGCTTTTCCTGACGTCGGGAACGTCCGTTCCGGCCCAGTCCCGCCTGGTTTTCGACGACACCACCATCGAGGTGGTGACGAAGAAGAAGCGCTACAAATGGCGCGTCCAGCAGGCCATTTCCGCGCCGCAGATGGCCCAGGGCCTGATGTACCGCAAAGAGCTCGATCCGTGGAAGGGCATGTTGTTCGATTTCGGCAATCCGGTGCTCGCGCGCATTTGGATGAAGAACACCGAGATCCCGCTGGACATCCTGTTCATAAAGGCCGACGGCACCATCGAGAGCATCGGCTATGGCGAGCCCTTCTCGCTCAGGATCGTCCGGTCGGGCGGTCCAGTGCGCGCGGTCCTCGAGATTCTTCACGGCACGGCGGAAAAGCTCGGCATCGAACCCGGCGACCGGATCCGCCACGAGATGTTCGGAACGCCGCTGAAGAAGCTGCCGAGCTACAAGCCGAAGTCGCTGCGCAAGAAGGGCTGACCCTGGCTGCCCGACCAGTCCCCCGAACCGGAACACCGCCATGAGCGAACTGTGGAAGAAGACCGCGACGGACGTCGTCGCGCTCCTGAAAGCCGGCGCGGTCTCGCCGGCCGAACTGCTGGACGTGCTGCGCGCGCGGATCGCGGCCGTGGACGGCGCAGTCAATGCCTTGCCCACGCTATGCTGGGACCGGGCCAGGGCGGCTGCCGAGCGGGCCGACCGGAACAGCGTGCTGGCCGGCCTGCCGGTCGCGATCAAGGACCTGGCGCCGGTCGCCGGCGTGCGCACCACCTTCGGCTCGCCGATCTTCGCCGACAACGTGCCGGACCATTCGGACTATGTCGTCGAACGGCTGGAGGAACGCGGCGGCACGGTCTACGCCAAATCCAACACGCCGGAGTTCGGCGCCGGGGCGAACACCTTCAACCCGGTGTTCGGCATCACCCGCAACCCGTGGGATACGCGCCTCAGCGCCGCCGGTTCTTCGGGCGGCGCGGCGGTCGCGCTCGCCACCGGCATGGCCTGGCTGGCGCACGGCTCTGACCTGGGCGGCAGCCTGCGCACGCCGGCGGGATTCAATGCGGTCGTCGGGCTGCGGCCGAGCCCCGGCCTCGTCCCGACCGGGCCGGACCTGCTGGCGTATCAGAACCTGGCCGTCGAAGGGCCGATGGGGCGGACGGTGGCGGATGTCGCGCTGATGCTCGACGCGATGGCCGGGATCGACCCGCGCGACCCACGCAGCTTCGCACCGTCGGGCCCGTCCCATGCAGAGGCTTCTGGCACGCCGGCGACAAGCCTGCGGATCGCCTGGGCAGCCGATCTGGGAACGACGGTCGTCGACCCGGAAATCAAGGCCGTCTGCGCTGACGCCGTTGCCGGTTTCAGCGGCCTGGGCAGCATCGTCGAAGAATCCTGCCCGGATTTCGCCGGCGCCTACGACTGTTTCCAGACCCTGCGCGCCGCCTTCTTCGCCGGCCGGGCCGCGCCGTTGCTCGAGGCGCACCGCGACAAGCTGAAGGCAGACGTCATCTGGAATATCGAGAAGGGCCTTGCGCTCACCGCCGACGAGATCGGCCGGGCCGAGCGCGAACGCTCAGCACTCTACGAGCGGGTCGCCGCCTTCATGGGCGGCTACGACATCCTGGCCTGCCCGGTCATGCAGGCGCGGCCCTATCCGGTGGAACAGACCTATGTCGGTGAAATTGCCGGCCGGAAGATGGCGAGCTACATCGACTGGATCGCGATCACCTTTTCGATCTCGCTGACCGGGCTGCCGGCACTTTCGCTGCCCTGCGGCTTTACCGAAGACGGACTGCCGGTCGGCCTGCAGCTCGTCGGCCGGCATCGCGGCGAGGCCGCCCTGCTCGCCGCGGCGGCGCAGCTGGAAGAGCTGCTGGGGATTGCATCCCGATTGCCGATCGACCCGGTCGTGCGGCACTAGCCCTGCCCGCGGCGGCGGGACGCGTGGAACCGGGCCGGCCTGCGCGTATGTTGGAGGCGTAGTTTTCCGGGTATCGCCGGGCCGGCGCGCCCGTCCCCCCGAAATCGCATATCGTCGACACCACCGAACGGAGAGAGGGTTTGGCATGACAGTCAGTGTTGGAGACAAGATCCCGTCCACGAAGATCAAGACCATGACGGCCGACGGCATGTCGGAAATCGACACGGGCGAATACTTCGCCGGGAAGAAAGTTGTGATGTTCGCCGTGCCGGGGGCCTTTACCCCGACCTGCTCGGCCAAGCACCTGCCCGGCTTCGTCGAGAACGCCGCGGACCTGAAGGGCAAGGGCGTCGACGAGATCGCCTGTATCTCCGTCAACGACGCCTTCGTGATGGATGCCTGGGGCAAGTCGCAGAATGCCGGCGACGTCACCATGCTGGCCGACGGCAACGGCGACTTCACCAAAGCCATGGGGCTGGAGATGGACGGCTCGGGCTTCGGCCTCGGCACGCGCAGCCAGCGCTATGCCCTGGTCGCCGAGAACGGGACGATCACCACCCTCAATGTCGAGCAGCCAGGCGCCTTCGACGTTTCCAGGGCCGAGGCCATTCTCGCGGCCCTGTAATATTCTTCCGCGTAGCCGGGATTCTGTAGGGGAGGGTTTGAAACCCTCCCCTACGGCATTTGGGGGTACCCGAATCGGCCAATTCTTTCTTTTTCTTCGTTTTTCCATTATGATCGAACGATAAAAAACAATCGCAGAGGGCGCGCATGGCCCGACCGCGCAGTTTCGATTCCGGCGAGGTGCTGGACAAGGCCAAGGCCGTTTTCTGGGCGAAAGGCTACGAGGGGTCGTCGATCAGCGAGCTCGCGGCGGCGACAGGGCTGAGGACGGGGAGCCTTTACAACGCCTTCGGCGACAAGCACTCGCTCTACCTGAAGAGCCTCGACCGGTACGGCGAGAAGGAAGTCGCCGCCGCGGTCGCCTGGATCGCGCGCCAGGATTGCCGCGGCGCGGAAGCGGTCGCCGGATTTCTCGCGATGATCGCCGCGCAGGTCGAATCCGGCGCCTACAGCAACGGCTGTTTCCTGTGCAACGCCGCTGCGGACCAGGCCGCGCACGATCCCGTCATCGCCGCCCGGGTCAGCGCCAACATGGGCCCGCTGCGCCAGGCTTTTCTCGACCGGCTGAAAGGCGATCCGCGGACCGCCGAGGCGGCGGCCATTCTCGCCGATTTTGCGCTCGCCACCTACCTCGGCATGTTCGTCATGATCCGCGGCGGCGCCGACGGGCCGATGGTCCGGCGCGCCGTATCGGTCGCCGGCGCGGCGCTGAGCGTCTGAATCGCCGGGCAGTCTCCGCGTTCGGTAGCGCCCGCGGCGATCGCCGGCTATAGAACGGCGCCATGACCGAATCCTTCGATGCTGCGACCCAGACTGCCCCGGAACCTGCCGACGATGCCGTGCCGGTTTCGGTATTCGACAAGGGCTCGCTCGAAACCTGGCTCGCCGGCCAGGAGCCGCGAATACGGGCGTGGCTCGACTCTTCCGGCTTCGAACCGAAGGCCGGGTCCGTCTGCCCGATTCCGGACGACGCCGGCAATGTGGAGCGCGTCCTTAGCGGTTGCGACGCGGACACGCCCGACATCTGGCGGATCGCGGCGCTGCCGGACAGGCTGCCGCCCGGCGATTATGCGCTCGAGCGCGGCGCCGACCCTGCAGATGCTGCGTTGGGTTGGATGCTCGGCGCCTACAGGTTCGACCGGTACAAGACGGCGGAGAAGAAGGCGCGGCCGGTCCTGGGATTGCCGGACGGGATCGACCGCGACCGGCTGATCGCGACCGTCGAGGCGGTGTTTCTGGCGCGCGACCTGATCAACACGCCGGCCGAGGACATGAAGCCGAGCGATCTGGCCGCTGCGGCCGAAACGGTCGCCGGGCGGCACGGCGCCGAATCCCGCGTCACCGTGGGCGAGGATCTGCTCGACCGGAACTATCCGGCGATCCACGCCGTCGGGCGGGCCGCCGCGGATGCGCCCCGCCTGATCGACCTGGCCTGGGGCGATCCGGACCGGCCGAAGGTCACGCTGGTCGGCAAGGGCGTGTGTTTCGACAGCGGCGGACTGGGCATCAAACCGGCTGCCGGCATGAAGCTGATGAAGAAGGATATGGGCGGCGGCGCCACGGTGCTGGGCCTCGCCGGCCTGATCATGGCGCTCAAGCTGCCGGTCCGCCTGCGCCTGCTGATACCGGCGGTCGAAAACGCCATTGCCGGCAACGCCTACCGGCCGATGGACGTGATCCGGACGCGCAGCGGCCTGACCGTCGAAATCGGCCATACCGATGCCGAAGGCCGAGTCATCCTGTGCGACGCGCTGGCCGAGGCGGCGAGCGAGGCGCCGGACCTTCTGCTCGATGTCGCGACGTTGACCGGCGCCGCCCGGGTAGCGCTGGGCACCGAACTGCCGGCGCTGTTCTGCAATGACGACGACCTGGCCGGAAATATCCTGACTCATGGCGAGGCTGCCGAAGACCCTTTGTGGCGCCTGCCGTTGTGGCCGGGCTATCGCAAGAATATCGACGGAGACGCCGGGGACATCACCAACGCCCCGGAAGGGCCGTTCGGCGGTGCGATCACCGCCGCCCTCTTCCTGGAACGGTTCGTCGGCGGCGCGGGCCGCTGGGCCCATATCGACACGATGGGCTGGAACGTGACCGCGCGGCCCGGCCGGCCCAAGGGCGGCGAGGCGCTGGCCCTGCGCGCCCTGTTCGCCGCGATCGAGGCCCGCTACGCCTGACGGGGCCGCTGCGCGGGCGGCGCGGGCCGCCTCAATAGCCCCGCGCGGGATCGACGATATTGTCCAACGGCTCGCCGCGCATTGCCCGGCGGTAATTCGCGGCGACTTCCGCTGCCGCGGTCATCGGATTGGTGATGCCGGCATTGTGGGGCGTGATGCGGATTTTTCGGTGCGTCCAGAAGGGATGGTCTTTCGGCAGGGGTTCCTCCCGGAACACGTCCAGCTTGGCGAATCTCAGCTTGCCCGAATCGAGCGCGGCGATCAGGTCCTCGTCAACGACATGGCCGCCGCGCGCCGCATTGATAATGCCGCCGCCGAACGGCATCAGATCGAAGGCGCGGGCATCGAGGATACCTTCCGTCTCGGCCGTTAGCGGCAGCAGGCAGACGACGATCTCGGACCGCGCCATGAAACCGGCGAACCCGTCTTCGCCGTGGAAGCCGACGACGCCCGGAAGGTCCTTCGGCGTCCGGCTCCAGCCGGCGACGTCGAAACCCAGTTGTTTCAGCTTATGGGCGGTATCGGCGCCGATCGCGCCGACGCCCATGACGCCGACCCGGCGCGTGCTTGCGGCGGGATAGGACACCGGGTTCCAGCGCTTCGCCGCCTGGTCCACGTCGTATCGGTCGGCGTCGCGATGATAGTGCAGCACGCTGTGCACGCAATATTCGCTCATCCGCGCGACGAGATCGGGATCGACAAGCCGGGCCACCGGCACGCCGTCGGGCAGGTCGCTATGCTTGAAGATATGATCGACGCCCATGCCGAGCGACTGGATCAGCTTCAAGTTCGGCAGGCCGGCGAGCAGGTCCGGCGGCGGATCCCAGACCAGCGCGGCGGTGATGTCCGCAACGTCGCCCAGCTCGTGCGGATACAGCCGCACCTCGATCCCGCCCGGCTGCTGCATCAGCATCTCGCGCCATTTGCCGAAATAGGGGTCCATGTCGCCCCAGGACGAGGCCAGGAGCAATGTCATCGTCGAATCGTCCTTCTCCGTTTTCCGCCGCGGGCGCTTATACCGCGACGATGCCGGTCTCGTCGGCCTTGAAATCGAAGGCCGCATCCATCAGGGCCCTTGTATAGGCCGCCTGCGGGTTGTCGAGCACCTCGGGCGCCGGGCCCTGTTCCACCACCTTGCCGTCGCGCATGACGATGACGTGGTGGCTCATGGCCCGCACGACCTTGAGATCGTGGCTGATGAAAAGATAGGCGAGATCGTGGTCGCGCTGGAGCTGATGCAGCAAATCGATGATCTGGCTCTGCACCGACCGGTCGAGGGCCGAGGTCGGCTCGTCCAGCACCACCACCTTCGGCTTCAGCACAATGGCGCGCGCGATCGAGACGCGCTGGCGCTGGCCGCCGGAGAATTCGTGCGGATAGCGATGGCGGGTGTCGGGATCGAGACCGGTTTCGGCCAGGGCGTCGACGACTGCCCGCTCGCGCTCTTCGGGGCTGCCCATGCCGTGGATTTTCAGTCCTTCCTCGACGATTTCGCCGACCGACAGCCGCGGGCTCAGGCTGCCGAACGGGTCCTGGAAGACGATCTGCATCTCGCGCCGGAGCGGGCGCAGCGCCTTCCATCCCATGCCCTGGATATCCCGGCCCTGATAGACGATCGGCCCGCGGCTCGAGATCAGCCGCAGCAGGCCCAGCCCCAGCGACGACTTGCCGGATCCGCTTTCGCCGACGATGCCGACGGTTTCGCCGGCCCGGACGCGCAGGCCGACATCGTCGACCGCCTTGATATGGTCGACCGTCCGCCGGAACACGCCGGCCTTGATCGGATACCAGACCCGGAACCCTTCCGTGGCGAGCATTTCGGCGGCGGTATCCGGCACTTCGGGCGGCGTGCCCTTCGGCTCCGAGGCCAGGAGGCGTTGGGTATATTCGTGTTGCGGCCGGCCGAACACGTCGGCGACGGCCCCCTCCTCCACGATCTCGCCCAGGCGCATGACCGCGACCCGGTCGGCGAAATGTTCGACGACGCCCAGATCGTGGGTGATGAACAGGATGCCGAGGCCCATGTCCTTCTGGAGATCCTTCAGGAGCTGCAGGATCGTCGCCTGGATCGTCACGTCGACGGCCGTCGTCGGCTCGTCGGCGATCAGCAGGTCGGGCTCGTTGGCGAGCGCCATGGCGATCATCACGCGCTGGCGCTGGCCGCCCGAAAGCTCGTGCGGGAACGAGCCGAGCCGCCGTTCGGCCTCCTTGATGCCGACCTTCTCAAGCAGTTCCAGCACCCGTTTGCGGGCGGCGCCTCTGATCATCCCCTTGTGGATGCGCAGGATTTCGCCGATCTGCTTCTCGACCGTGTGCAGCGGGTTGAGGGCGGTCAGCGGCTCCTGGAAGATCATCGAAATCCGGTTGCCGCGGATCCGGCGCAGCACCTGCTTCGACGCGCCGATCATCTCCTCGCCCCGGAAGGTGACGCTGCCGGCGGGATGGCTGGCCTGCGGATAGGGCAGGAGTTGGAGCACCGACAGCGCCGAAACCGATTTTCCCGAACCGCTCTCGCCGACGATCGCCAGCGTCTCGCCCTTGTCGACATGAAAGGAAATACCCTTGACGGCATGAACCGTGCCGTCCGGCACGCTGAAATCGACCTTCAGATTGCCGACGGTGAGCAGGCGCCCGGCGCTCATGGCGCCCGTCCCGTCGCCGCGAGGCCGGGGCCGGCCGCCGCGTCGTAGTCGTCCGAGCGGAACGTCGCCGAATCGGGATCGCGCTCCGGCGGCGGTGAGGCGGCGGCGACGCCCTTGCGCGGATCGAAGGCGTCGCGCACCGCTTCGCCGATAAACACCAGCAGGCTCAGCAGGGCGGCAAGCACGAAGAAGGCCGTGACGCCGAGCCAGGGCGCTTCGAGGTTCGACCGGCCCTGTTTCAACAGTTCGCCGAGCGACGGCGAACCGGGCGGCAGGCCGTAGCCGAGAAAGTCGAGCGATGTGAGCGCGACGATCGAGCCGGACAGGATGAAGGGCATGAAAGTGAGCGTGGCGACCATCGCATTGGGCAGGACATGCTTGAACATGATCGTGACGTTGCTCGCCCCGAGCGCCCGGGCGGCGCGGACATAATCGAAATTGCGCGCCCGCAGGAACTCTGCCCGGACGACGCCGACCAGCGCCATCCAGCTGAACAGCAGCAGGATGACCAGCAGCCACCAGAAGTTCGGCTCGATAATCGCGGACAGGATGATCAGCAGGTAGAGGATCGGCACGGATTCCCAGATTTCGATGAAGCGCTGCAGGGACAGGTCGGTCCAGCCGCCGAAATAGCCCTGGATCGCCCCCATCGCCACGCCGATGACAGTGCTGAGCAATGTCAGGACCAGCCCGAACAGGACGGAGAGCCGGAAGCCATAGATCACCCTGGCGAGCACATCCCGCGCCTGGTCGTCCGTGCCCAGCAGGTTGGCGGTCGAGGGCGGCGTCGGCGACGGCTCGGGCAGGCCGATGACCTGGGAATCGTAGCGATAGGGAATCAGCGGCCAGACCATCCAGCCCTTCTCGGCGATCTTCCGCTGCACGAAGCGGTCGGTGTAGTCGGCCTCGGTTTCGAACTCGCCGCCGAAGGTCGTCTCCGCATAGCGGCTGACCGACGGCAGATAGAGGCCGCCGTCGTACCAGACGGCAATCGGCCGGTCGTTGGCGATCAACTCGGCGAACAGGCTGAGGAAGAAGAGGACGGTGAAGATCCAGAGGGACCAGTAGCCGCGCCGGTTCGCCCGGAAATTGGCGATGCGCCGTGCCGTGACCGGCGTGATCCGCCACCACAGTAAGCGGTCTTTCCTGACCGGCGCGACGCTCATGCCCGGATACTCACGCCTGGCGCGCCTCGAAATCGATCCGCGGATCGACCCAGATATAGGTCAGGTCCGTGATCAGCTTCACGAGCAGACCGATCAGCGAGAAGAAGAACAGGGTGGCGAAGACGACCGGATAGTCGCGGTTGACGATCGCCTCGAAGCCGAGCAGGCCGAGCCCGTCCAGGTTGAAGATGACCTCGATCAGCAGCGATCCGGTGAACAGGATGCCGATGAAGGCGCCGGGGAAGCCGGCGATCACGATCAGCATCGCATTGCGGAAGATATGGCCGTACAGCACGCGCCGCTCGCCCATCCCCTTGGCCCGGGCGGTCACGACATACTGCTTGTTGATCTCCTCCAGGAAGCTGTTCTTGGTCAGCAGCGTGAGCGCGGCGAAGCCGCCGATCACCAGCGCCAGGACCGGCAGCGTTATGTGCCACAGGTAATCCAGCACCTGCCCGACGGTGGAGAGTTCGCTGAAGTTTTCCGACACAAGCCCCTTGAGCGGGAACCACTGGACGACCGCGCCGGTCGCGAACAGGATCACCAGCAGGATGGCGAACAGGAAGCCGGGAATCGCGTTCGCGACCACGACGACGCCGCTGGTCCAGATATCGAAGGCCGAGCCGTCGCGCACCGCCTTCCGGATGCCGAGCGGGATGCAGACCAGATAGACGATCAGCGTCGTCCACAGGCCGAGCGATATGGAGACCGGCATCTTCTCCAGCACCAGGTCGACCACCGGCCGGTTCTTGAAGAAGCTCTGGCCGAAATCGAAGGTCGCATAGCTGGCGATCATCAGGGCGAAGCGCTCGTGCGGCGGCTTGTCGAGGTTGAGCTGCTTGCGCAGCTTCTCCAGCAGTTCCGGATCGAGGCCCCGCCCGGCGCGGGACTGCTCCCCCGGTTGGGCTCCCGGCTGGCGCTCCTGCCGGCCGACGCCGGTCTCCTGACCGCGCGACGAGCCGGTGCGCTCCGCCACCTGGTCGCCGCCCTGGCGCAAGTTTGCGATCAGTTGTTCGATCGGCCCGCCGGGTGCCATGTTGATGATGACGAAATTGATCACCATGATCCCGAGCAGGGTCGGGACGATCAGCAACAGGCGGCGGACGATATAGGCCAGCATCGCGTTCCCCGGCCGCCGGTTACTTCAGGCTCGCGACCCGGCCGCGCAGCCGGGCCGCCTTCGCGGCATCGAACCACCAGGTCATGATATCCGAGCCGCTGATCGTCGGCTTGTCCGGATAGCCGAACTTGTCCCAGAAGACGACTCGGTCGTAGGGGATATGCCAGTTCGGAATCACGAAATGCTGGCTGAGCAACAGCCGGTCCAGGGCTCGTGTCCGCAGCACCAGGCTCTTCCTGTCCGGCGCGGCGATCAGCTGTTCCACCAGATCGTCGACCGCGCGGTTCTGCAGGCCGCTCCAGTTGTTGCTGGCCGGCCGCCTGGCGGCGGCCGTGGTCCAGTAGCCGCGCTGCTCGTTACCGGGCGACAGCGACTGCCCCCAGCCAAGGACGACGACGTCGAAATCGAACTTGCGGATCCGGTTGACATACTGGGAGAAATCGACCAGCCGGATGCGCATGTCGATGCCGAGCCGGTTCAGGTTGCGGCGCACCGGCAGCACGATCCGCTCGAACGCCGGCGACCGCAGCAGGATGGTAAACCGGAACGGCTGTCCCGTTTTTGCATTGACCAGGCGGAAATCGCGGACGACCCAGCCGGCTTCCTTCAGCAGCCTGAACGCCTCGCGCAGGCCCGGGCGGATGTTGCTGTCCTTGTAGACCGGAAGCGTATAGGGCCTGGTGAACACCCGGTCCGGCACGTCGCCGGGAAAGCGCCGCTTCAGCCCCTGCAGGATCGCCAGCACCTGCCCCCGTGGCTTGCCGGGGCGCGACGCCAGTTCGGAATTGTCGAAGAAGCTCCGGGTCCGGGCATACTGCCCGAAGAACAGGTTGCGGTTGGTCCATTCGAAGTCGAAGGCGTAGACCAGCGCCCGCCGCACCCGCCAGTCCCGGAACAGCGGGTTGCGCATGTTGTAGACGAAGGCCTGCATGCCGCTCGGCTGGCCGGTCGGGAAGGTTTTCTGGATCAGCAGCCCTTCGCGCCTGGCGGCGATGTCGTAGGCCCGCGCCCAGGCCGAGGCCGTGTTCTCCGTGCGATAGTCGAACTGCCCGGCCTTCAACGCCTCGCGCATGACGGCCGCGTCGAAGAAATACTCGTAGCGGATCAGGTCGAAATTGAAGTGGCCGACATTGGCCGGCAGATCCCGTCCCCAGTAATTCTCGACCCGGGCCAGTTCGATCCGCCGGCCGGGAGACACCTTGGCTATCCGGTACGGGCCGCTGCCCAGCGGCGGTTCGAGCGAGAATTTCGTGAAATCCCGCTTTTCCCAAAAGTGCTTCGGCAGGATGGTCAGGTCGCCGGCGACGATCAGCGGCAGTTCCCGGTTCGTACCGCCGCGGAAGACGAATTTCACCGAGTGCGGCCCGGTCCTTTCGACCTGCGCGACATCCCGGAAATAGTAGCGGTAAAAAGGCCTTCCCTGCTTGCGCAGGATATCCATGGAAAAAATCACGTCGTCGACGGTGACCGGCTTGCCGTCGTGCCAGCGCGCCCGAGGATTGAGCGTAAACTCGACCCAGGACCGGTCTTTGGGATAGCGGACCCGCTCGGCCAGCAGCGGATACAGGGTAAACGGTTCGTCGTCCGACCGTTTCATCAGCGTGTCGTAGATCATCCCGGCGCCGGCGGCCGCCGTGCCCTTGACGATGAACGGGTTCAGGCTGTCGTACGTGCCCTGGGCCGCCAGCCACAGGCTGCCGCCCTTCGGCGACTTCGGATTGACGTAACGGAAATGCGGGAAGCCGGCCTGGTATCTCGGCACGCCGTGCATGGCGATGGCGTGGCTGGAGACGATGCCGGACGCCGCGCCCGGCTCCGCACCCGACGCCCCGGCGGACTCATCGGTGCGCGCCGGCGCAGAAACCGCACTCAGCAGGACCGGAACGGCCACAATCGCAACGATCCAACGCATGAGGCTATTCGCGTTCAAGCCGCCGGAAAAGTAAAGGGACAGGATGCGTCGCGCCCCGCGGGCCAGGGCGCTCGGCCCGTCTACCACGGCTCCCTATAGGGCCGGAGTTCGACGTTGAAGCTCCAGGTGCTGCGCGGCTGGTGGGCAATGCGGAAAAACTCGCCGGCAATATCGGCCGGCTTCGCATAGGCGTCGTCCGGCCGGTCGCCACCCATCCGTTCGCGCACCCACGGAATATCGATCATCGCATCGACGGTGATGTGCGCGACGTGGAGCCCTTCGGGGCCCAAGTCGCGCGCCAGCGCCTCGGCCAGGATGCGCTGGCCCGCCTTGCTCGGCGCAAAGCCGGTGAAATGCGGCTTGCCGCGCCACGCGCCGGTGTTGCCCGTCACCAGCAGCGCGGCCTCGCCGCGCTCGACCATCGCCGGTGCCAGCTCCTGCGCCGCGACCAGCAGGGAGGAGACGTTGACGCGGAAGGTGCGCTCGAACTCGCCAATGTCGATGTCGCGATAGGGCGCAAAGACCGCGTAGGCGCCGTTGTAGATCGCCACTTTCGGGACGCCGAGATCGGCGACGACCCGCTTCAGCGTCGCCCGCAGGCCCTCATGATCGGTCACGTCGCACGGATAGGCGCGGCTGTCCGCGACATCGGCGGCGATCCGCTCCAGCCGTTCGGCCTTGCGCGCGATCATCGCGACGGCATAGCCGCCTTCGGCAAACCGGCGGACCAGCGCCTCCCCCGTGCCGGGGCCGACGCCGATGACGATGCAGGCGGGTTTCGTTTCGCTCATGCCGCCCTACCCTACGAATTTTCGTCCAGCCACATGTCGAGGTAGCGGATGCGGTCGTGGCCCCAGAAGGGTTCGCCGTCGGCGACCATGTGAGGCGTGCCGAATATCCCGGCCTCGGCGGCCTCCCGGCTGGCGTTGGCGCAGGCTTCCGCCGCCGCTGCGTCATTTGCCGCGGCGTCGACATCCGCTGTCGCGACCCCGACCGAGGACGCAACCTTTTGCAGTGGGCCCGGCTCGGTCAGTTCTGCACCTTCGGCCCAGTAGCCCTGCATCAGCGCGGCGGACAGGCGGTTGGCCTGTTCCGGGTTCTGCGCCCGGATGCGCCAGATCAGGTGGCGCGCCTGGCTGAGATCGCCACGCGGGAAGGATTTGGGAATATTGAGCGGCAGCCCGAGCAGGCCGGCGGTGCGGGTGAAATCCTTCTTGATGTAGCGGCCCTTGGCGATCGGATTGCCGATCGGCATGTAGTCGTGGAATTTCCAGACCGCCATCAGCGAGACCGGCACCCAGTCGATGTCGCGGCCGTGCTTGGCCGCGACCCGCTGCAATTCTGCGATGCCCAGATAGGTGTGGGCGGAAGGGAGATCGAAATAGAGGGTAATCGGGTCGGCCATGTCTGCGGTCTCGTCGGAATTGCGGATGAGCGCCAAGCAATCAGGTCGACAGTTTTTCTGCAACCCCCCTGATTGCCTCAAACGCGCCCGCGACATCCTCTTCCGCGGTATCGAACTGGCCGGCGACGAAGCGGATCGCCACCCGGCCCTCGTGAACGGTCTGGGTCAGGTAGATCGCGCCATCATCGTTGATCGCGTTGACCAGCCGCAGATTGAGATCGTCCAGGGCATCGTCCGCAACGCCGTTCGGCGCATAGCGAAAGGAGAACAGCGACAGGACCGGCGCGGTGACGATCTCGAATCCCGGCTCAGCGGCCAGCCGCGCAGCGAGGTCCTCCGTCCAGCGGACATGGTTGCGGATGCGCCCGCGCAGCCCTTCCAGGCCGTAGGCGCGCAGCAGAAACCAGACCTTGAGGGCCCGGAACCGGCGGCCAAGCGTGACCGACCATTCGCTGAAATTGACGATGCCGTCCGCACCGTAGGTCTTGAGATATTCCGGCTGGATTGCCAGCGTGCGTACCAGGGTCTCCGGCACGCGGACGAAATGGGCTGAACATTCGAGCGGCGCGCCGAGCCATTTGTGCGGATTGAGCACGATGCTGTCGGCCAGCTCCGCGCCATCCCAGAAATGCCGGTACTCCGGGCAGATCATGGCGGAGCCCGCCCAGGCGGCATCGACATGGCTGTAGAGGCCCTCTTCCGCCGCAACCGTGCAGACGGCGCGCGCATCGTCCATCGCGCCGACCGAGGTGCCGCCGACGCAAACGACGACACCGGCCGGTATCATGCCGGCGGCCCGGTCGTCGCGGATCGCCTGTTTCAGCGCCTCGACATCCATGGCCAGCCTTGCGTCGGTCGGCAGCTTGACCAGATTGTCCTGCCCGAGGCCGGCGACCCAGAGCGCCTTGTCGATCGAACTGTGGGTCTGGGACGATGCATAGATCCTGAGCGGCGCCCGGCCGAACAGGCCGCGCCGGTTGCCCTGCCAGTCGAGCGCCCGCTCGCGCATGGTCAGGACGGCGCACAGCGTTGCGGTGGAGGCCGTATCCTGGAATACGCCCTTGAATTCTTCCTGCAGGCCGACCGCCTGGCGCAGCCAGTCGACCATCTTGACTTCAAGCTCTGTCGCCGCCGGCGAGGTCTGCCAGAGCATGCATTGCGCCGCCATCGCCCCTGCAAGCTGTTCGGCGACGACCGCAGCCGGCGCGGCGTTGGACGGGAAATAGGCGAAGAACCGGGGGTGCTGCCAGTGGGTCATGCCGCCGGGGATCAACCGTTCGAAGTCGGCGAAAATATCGGCCATGTCTTCGGCGGTTTCCGGCGGCCCGGCGGCTATGCCGGCGCCGATCTCGCCGGCCGCCGTCTGCGCCCGCACCGGGCGGTCGCGCAGCGTCTCGCGATAGTCGGCGGCCCAATCCGCCGCCCGGTGCGACCAGTGGCGAAAGTCGAAATCTTCCATTTCGGTATCTCGCTGTTTTCCCGTCCGTTCGGGGTCGGCCGATGCCGGGTCGAGGTCGTAAGGAAACTGCCCGGTACCGGAAAGGCGGCAGGCTCAGATCAGGATGCAGGTCGCCATCAGCCCGAGCAGGCAGAACAGCAGGAACATGAACATCCAGGGCATCGGCGCGCTATTTCACGACAAGATCGAGCGGCGCGCGGGTCAGCGCCTCCCAGCCCCTCTCCGTCACCGCCACCGTCTGGCCGGTCGTCATGGCAAGGCCGGCATCGGAATCGAAGATGATGATGTGGATGAAGAAGACCATGCCGGGCGCGGCTTCCACGGGGTTGCCGTGGAAGAACATCGGCCAGTCCATCCAGACCGGCGCGTAGGTGGCGCCGAGAGAATAGCCGCAGGCGTTGAGCCGGTGCGCCTGCATTCCGGCCGCATCGATGACTTCGGCGTGGGCATCGAACACAGCGCCGATCGGGCGGCCGGGGCGGAGCGCATCCCTGGCGGCTTCGAGCGCCTCGACGGCGACCTTGTGCATCTCGACCTGCCGGGCCGTTGGCGTGCCGATGCACAGCGTACGCATGAGGCAGGCATGATAGCGCCGGTAGGCGCCGGCAAACTCGAGGGTCAGCTGATCCTGCGCATCCAGATGCCGGCGGCCGGTAAAATACCGGCACAGCAGCGCCTGCGGCCCCGAGCCGATGATGAATTCGTTACCGGCATAATCGCCGCCGCCGCGGAACACGGCGCCCTGCATCGCGGCCAGGATGTCGCCTTCGAAGGCACCGGGGCCGGCATGTGCGACCGCGGCGTCCCAGGCCTCGTCGGCCAGTTCCGCGGCGCGGCGCACATAGGCCATTTCCGCCGGGCTCTTGATCGCCCTCAGCCGGCTGACCAGCCGCGACGCGTCTTCCAGAATGCAAAATCCGTCCAGGGCGGCCTCGACGGCGCGTCCGTTGTTGGCGGTGAGTCCGTAAGCCTCCCACTCCACGCCCAGGCGTTTGCCGCGGCAGCCGTGCCCGTCCAGAATTTCGCGCAGCTGCTCGGCCGGACTCGCGTCGATCCGGTCGACCCAGATACGGATATCGTCGATGACCGAGGTCAGTTGCGCCTGGCGCAGATCCGGCGCCCGGGTGAGCAGGGTCAGCGTGCCGTCGGCGCCGATATAGAGACACTGGAAAAAAACATAGCCGAAGGTGTCGTAGCCGGTCAGCCAGAACATCGTTTCCTGGCGGAAGCACAGAAGCCCGTCGAGCCCGGCATCGGCCATCGCAGCGCAGGTCCGCGCCCGCCGGTCGGCCAGTTCGGCTTCCGAAAAATGCAGCGGCATTATCCGGCTTCCCCCGTCAGGCAGATCGCAGAGACGTTGCGGCCGTACTGCCGATAGCCGCGATGGGTATTGCGCCGGTAGCTGAACAGCTTGTCGGGAGTCGCATAGGTATCGAGCCCGGTGTCGTACACGGCGGCGAGGCCGGCGGCTTCCAGTTGCGAAACGATGTAGCCGCCCAGGTCGAAGTGCCGGCGGCCCGGTTTTGTGCCGGCCGCGAAGAACCGCGCATTGTCCGGATCCTGCTCCAGAAACGGCGCGGGGAACTCCGGTCCGACTTCATAGGACGGCTGCCGGATGCACGGACCGAGCGCTGCGACGGTCCGCGACCGGTCGGCGCCCAGCTTTTCCATCGCCGCAATCGTGTTCGGCAGCACGCCGGCCAGTGCGCCTTTCCATCCGGCATGGGCCGCTCCAACCACCTGCGCTTCGGCATCGGCCAGCAGGACCGGCCCGCAATCCGCCGCAAGCGCGCCGAGGCCGATACCCGGCCGGTCGGTGACCATGGCGTCGCAGCGCGGGCGGGTCTCGCGGGTCCAGGGTGCGGTAACGGTCGCGACCCGGTCGCTGTGACACTGGAACGCGGAAACGAGCGAGGTTTCCTCGACCGCCAGTTCGTCCGCCACGCGCCGGCGGTTTTCCGTAACGGCTTCGGCGTCGTCGCGCGATCCGTGCCCGCCGTTCAGCGAGGCGTAGATGCCGCTGCTGACGCCGCCCCGGCTGCCGAAGAAGCCGTAGCGGATGCCCGGCAGCCCGTCCAGCGGCGGCGCGGAAGCGACGGTCAGGGACATGCGGCAGCAGATATCCGTTTGGCGGCCCGCCGCGTCTCAGCAATCGAGGGTATTGCGGCGCTCCCACTCGGAGATAGCGCCGGTATACTCGTTCCATTCGGCCGTCTTGAGCTTGACGTAGCTCTTGACGAAGCTCTCGCCGAAGCCGGCGCGCACGGTCTTGTCGCGCTCGAACAGGCGCAGCGCGTCGAGCAGGTTGAGCGGCAGCTTGCGCGCGCCGCGCAATTTGTGGCCCTCGGCGTAGAGGTCGAGGTCGGTGCGCTTGCCGGGATCGCGCGCGTTCCCGATGCCGTCGAGCCCGGCGACGACGATCCCGGCCTGGAGCAGGTACGGATTGGCCGATCCGTCCATCAGGCGGAGTTCGAAGCGGCCGGCGTCGGGAATCCGCACCATGGTCGTGCGGTTGTTGCCGCCATAGGCGACCAGGTTGGGCGACCAGGTCGCGCCCGAGAGCGTGACCGGCGCGTTGATTCGCTTGTAGCTGTTCACCGTCGGGTTCCAGATCGCGCACAGCGCCGGCGCGTTGTGGATGATGCCGCCGAGGAAATTGTAGGCGAGCGCGGACAGGCCGAACGACTCGTCTGCATCGTGGAACAGGTTGGTCGTGCCGGCATCGTCCCAGAAGGAGATATGCGCGTGGCAGCCGTTGCCGGTCAGGTTCGGGAACGGTTTGGGCATGAAGGTCGCCCGCAGCCCGTGTTTCTCGGCGATCGACTTGACCATGAACTTGAAGAAGACGTGGCGGTCGGCCGTCACCAGGGCGTCGTCGTAGTTCCAGTTCATCTCGAACTGGCCGTTGGCGTCCTCGTGGTCGTTCTGGTAAGGGCCCCAGCCGAGGCTGAGCATGGCGTCGCAGATCTCGGAAACGACGTCGTAGCGGCGCATCAGGGCCGACTGGTCGTAGCAGGGCTTTGCCTGGACATCGAGCGGGTCGGAAATTTCCGAGCCGTCCGGGGTCACGATGAAATACTCGGCCTCGACGCCGGTCTTGACCCGGTAGCCGTTCTGCCGCGCCGCCTCCAGCCTGCCCTTGAGCATCAGCCGGGGCGTGTCCGGCATGGGTTCGCCGTTCATCCAGCAATCGCCGGCCAGCCAGCCGATTTCCGGCTTCCAGGGAAGCTGGATCAGGCTGCCGGGATCGGGCTTGACCAGCATGTCGGGCTCAGCGGGGGAACTGTCGAGCCACGCGGCGAAGGCGGCGAATCCCGCGCCGTCCTCCTGCATGTCCGCGATCGCCTCGGCAGGTACGAGCTTGGCGCGCAGCACGCCGAACAGGTCCACGAAGCTGATCAGGAAATACCGGATTTCCTTTTCTTTTGCGGCTTCAGCAAGATCGACGGCCATTGCTCCACACTCCCTCGTTCCGGAGCGTCCCGGCACCCGCACGTCAGGACAGCCCCTTGCCGCGACACCGGCGGAAACGGCCGGTCAATCGGCATCTGTGCAAACTCGCAAGTGAGCGAATGTACCCGCAATCCGAGGCGCTATGCAATCGAGGGACCGGCGCTCGTCACGCTGTCCTGCGGCGGAAATCCCGGCGATGGCGGACAGGCGGGCGGCGCCAGTGCCAGCGCCTTGAAGGCGGCTCCCATGGCCCCCGGTTCGATCAGCCTGTCGATGGCCGCGTCGATGGCCGCCGCCCGGTCCGCAGGAACCGAATCCTTCAGCGCCGCCCGGCGCGCCTCGATCCCGAGCGACCGCAGCAGCGCGCCCTGCCCGATCGGACCGAAAACCGCCGCTCCCGCGGCCTCGGCCGAACGGGCAAGCCGGTAGAAATCCACGTCGACACTCAGGTCGGTTTCCCCGATTTCGGCGAGCGGATCGACCAGTTCGTGACCGCGGATACCGCGAAGCGTCGATCCGCCGGCGGGAAGATTTCCGCCGTAGTCGACCAGCAACGCAGCGCCGCCACAGGCAACGAGCCGCCGCGCAAGGGCCTCGACAAAACCGAGCGCGTCCGGCTGGAACTCCCGAACCTCGCCTGTCTCAGCCCTATCCGGCAGCGACAATCCCGCCGCCGCGAGCGCGCTGGCCGGGTCGTCGACGACAGTGAATGCCAGCCGGCCACTCTCGCCGAGTGCAACCGCCCGCTCGCGCCAGCCGTTCGGAGTCATGACGAATTGGCGGACCGGGAGGGCATCGAGAAACTCGTTGGCGATCAGGAACAAAGGGCCTTCCGGCACGGCATCCAGGCCATCGACCCAGACCGGCGCGGCCTCGGCGAGGGCGCCGGCCTGTACGGTGCGCAACGTCTCGTTACTCTCGATCAGGTAAAGGCGTGCGGCGGCAGCGAATGCGGGGACGACACGGCGAACCGCCCTCAGCGCATCGGCCATCAGCACGCCCCTTCCGGGGCCGGCCTCGCACAGGACGCAGGAATCCGGCCGCCCCGCGCTGTCCCATGCTTCGGCCAGCCACAGGCCGACAAGCTCGCCGAAGACCTGGCTGATTTCCGGCGCCGTGATGAAGTCGCCGTCCCGCCCGATCGGCGCGGCCCGCCGGTAATAGCCATGCTCGGGATGTTGCAGCGCCAACGCCATGAAGCGGGAGACCGGCATGGGCCCGGCCCGTGCGATCAGGCGCCGGACCAGCCGGTCGAGATGCGTCACCCTTTGTCGGCCGCCGGGTTGACGGCAGCCACCGTTCGCCTGCGCGCGCGCAGGATCAGCCAGATCCCGAGGGCGATCAGCGGCAGGGACAGGAGTTGCCCCATCGTGACGAAGCCGAACGGGAAGCCGCTGTCGGGCAGGAAGGCATCGGGCTGACGGAAAAATTCGACGACGAACCGGGCGAGGCCGTAACCGGCACAGAACAGGCCCGCAAGTTCCCCCGGCCGGTCGAGGGCGCCGGTACGCCGGCGCCACAGATTGATGACGACGAGCAGGAGCAGTCCTTCGAGAAACGCTTCGTAAAGCTGCGACGGATGGCGCGGCAGCGGCCCGCCGCCCGGAAAGACCATCGCCCAGGGCACGTCGCTCACCCGGCCCCAGAGCTCGCCGTTGACGAAATTGGCCAGCCGGCCGAGCAGCAGTCCCAGCGGCGCCGCGCAGGCCGCAATGTCGCCGACCAAGAACATATCGATGCGCCGTTGCCGGCAGAACAGGACGATCGCCAGCGCCACGCCGATCAGCCCGCCGTGGAACGCCATGCCGCCCTGCCAGAGAGCAACGATACGTTCCGGATTCGCCAGGTAGAAACCCGGCTTGTAGAACAGCACATAGCCGAGCCGGCCGCCGACGATCACGCCCAGCGTCGCCCAGAACATCAGGTCGTCTACCGCGCGGGCGTCCGCGATCCGCGACCCGGCCGGCCGCTTGCCGGCCAGGCGGCGCATGAACCACCAGGCGAAGACCAGCCCGCCGATATAGGCCAGCGCATACCACCGGATTTCGACCGGCCCGATCCGGACCAGCACCGGATCGATCGTTGGATAGGGAAGCGCGAGGAGGATCGGATCCATCAGCCGTCAGCAACAGGAATTTTCGGGCAGGCGATTGCGGGTCGCGTCAACCCGCTCACAGCCTTCAAGCCGTTCGTCGGACAGCCGAACCCGGCGACTGGTAGCGTGGACGCCTTATACGTTTGCGGCTGACCGGCGGCAATGTTCGGGTTTGGGCGATTCGGCATTCCTGCGTATAGAAAGCGGCATGAGACTCGCGACCGTCCCGATTGCGGCCATTCTTCTCGCTGCGCCGGCGCATGCGAAGATCGGCAGCAACGGCGTGATCTTCGCCGCAGCCAGCCTGAAAGAGCCGCTCGACCGGGCAATCGCACTGCTGGTGGCGCAGCGCCGATGCGTTGCGCCGGGCGGCACGATCCGCGTCTCCTATGCGTCGAGCGGCATCCTCGCCCGGCAAATCCGGTTCGGCGCGCCGGCCGACCTGTTCGTCAGCGCCGACCCGCGCTGGCTGGACTATCTCGAACGCAGCGGCCGGATCGATCCGGCGGCGCGGCGTACGCTGTTCACCAACCGGCTGGTCGCCATCGCCCACGGCCCCGGCGGGCCCGCCGAGCGGCTTGAACGCGGGACGGCAACGGCGCTCCGCCTGGGTCGGGAGCGGCTGGCAATCGGCGATCCGGGCCATGTGCCGGCCGGGCGCTACGCGAAGACGGCGCTCCAGGCTCTTGGCCTGTGGCAGCAGGCGCGGCGCAATATTGTATTTGCCGCCAATGTCCGGATCGCTTTGGCCTATGTGGTGCGCAGTGAGGCGGCGCTTGGCATCGTCTATGAGACGGATGCGATCGCCGAGCCGCTCGTCCGCATCGCCGCCCGTATCCCGGCAACCGCCCATCCGCCGATCCGCTACGACGCGGCCGTCGTCAGGGGCGGTGACGCAGATTGCGCCCGGCGCTGGCTCGACGCGCTGCACAGCCCGGCCTATCGGAAGATGTTCGCCGATGCCGGCTATGGCATACCGAATTAGCGCCAGGGCTCCGCGGCGATGTTGAGCGAATCGGAAACGGACGCGCTGCTGCTCAGCCTGAAGGTCTCCCTCTGGAGCCTGCTTTTCGCGCTGCCGGCCGCCGTTGCGCTCGCCTGGGTGCTGGCGCGCAGGGACTTTCCGGGCAAGCTTTTCGTCAACGCCTTCCTGACCTTGCCGCTGGTCCTGCCGCCGGTGGTGACTGGGTTCGTACTGCTCATCCTGTTCGGCAGGCAAGGCTGGATCGGCAGCTGGCTCCATGCCTGGTTCGGCATCGAAATCGCCTTTCGCTGGACCGGGGCGGCGGTGGCGGCCGGGGTGATGGCCTTTCCGCTGATCGTGCGGCCGATTCGCCTGTCGTTCGAAGCCGTCGATCCGCGGCTGGAGCAGGCCGCCGCCACGCTCGGCGCCGGACGCTGGCGGCGCTTCGCCACGATCTCCCTTCCGCTTGCGATGCCCGGCGTGCTCGCCGGCGCCGTGCTCGGCTTTGCCAAGGCTCTTGGCGAATTCGGCGCCACCATCACTCTGGTCTCCAACATCCCGGGCGAAACGCAGACCCTTTCGCTCGCGGTCTACGCGCTGCTGCAAGTACCGGGCGAGGAGAGCGCCGTGCTGCGCCTGACCCTGATCGCGATCGCCATTTCGGTTCTCGCGGTCGTGGCATCGGAAATCCTGGCCCGGCGGGCGCGCCGCGGCCTGGCCGCCGGGGACGGAACCGCCGATGCTTGACGTCGACGCCAGAAAGCGACTCGGCGCGACGGCGCTGAACATCCGGTTCGAAAGCGCCGGCGGTGTGACGGCGCTGTTCGGCCGGTCGGGAGCCGGCAAGACCAGCACGGTCCGGATGATCGCGGGGCTGATGCGGCCGGACGCCGGGCGGATCGCGCTCGGCGGACGCGTCCTGTTCGACAGCGGCAAAGGCATCGATATTGCAACGCCGCAGCGCCGGGTCGGCGTTGTGTTCCAGGAAGGCCGCCTGTTCCCGCATCTGTCGGTGCGCCGCAACCTGCTCTACGCCAGCAGCGCCAGAGGCAACGGCCGTTATGGCGGCGTGATCGCCATGCTCGGCCTCGAAGCGCTGCTGGAGAGGAAGCCGGCGACGCTGTCGGGCGGCGAACAACAGCGCGTGGCGATCGGCCGGGCCCTGCTGTCCAACCCCGATATCCTGCTGATGGACGAGCCCCTGGCGTCTCTTGACGCCGCCCGGAAGGCGGAAATCCTGCCCTATATCGAGCGGTTGCGCGACGAGGCCGGCCTGCCCGTCGTCTATGTCAGCCACCAGATCGACGAGGTGGCGCGCATTGCCGACCGGATCGTATTGCTGTCGGACGGGTCGGTCGCGGCCACCGGTTCGGTCGACGAGATCTTTACCCGCCCGGACCTGATGCCGCTGACCGGCCGGTTCCAGGCCGGCGCCGTGCTGGGCGCCCGCGTCGCCGAACAGGACGTCACCGGCGCAATGAGCCGGCTTGCCATTCCCGGCGGCAGCCTGTGGGTGCCCTCCGTGCCCCTTCCGGTGGGCAGTGCAATCCGGGTGCGGATCCGGGCGCGCGACGTCTCTGTCGCCCTCGAGAAGCCGGACCGCGTCAGCATCCGCAATATCTTGCCGGGGACGGTCCGGTCGGTCGCCGAATCCGATGGGCCGTTCCGGACCGTCGCGATTTCCATCGCCGGCGAGACAGGGGAAAGCCGCATCGCCGCCACGGTGACCGCCAATGCGGTTCGCGATCTGGGACTGGCGCCGGGCATAGCGGTCTTCGCGCTGATCAAGTCCGTCGCGATGGACCGGCGCAGCATGGCGCTGCCGCCGCGCGACGAGATCGTCACCTGAACCGGACGGCGCTCCCGGTGCCACAACGGCGCATTTGCCCGGCCGGCGCGATGAACCCATCTGAAGACGGCAACGAGAAAAGGGATCGCCATGCAGGCCAACAGCAAGCTGATCGACGATTTCGCGCGCGTCACGACGGGCATGCTGGGCGTCGCCGCCGGCGTCCGGTCGGAAGCCGAAGCGATGGTCAAGGCCCGGCTGCAGGAATTGCTGGCCGATATGGACCTCGTGACCCGCGAGGAATTCGATGTCGCCCGCGACATGGCGGCGAAAGCACGCGACGAGCAGGAGGCCCTTGAGGCGCGGTTGACCGAACTCCGGCAGCGTGTGGAAAAGCTCGAAAAACCGGCGCGCGGCCGCCGTAGGGACAGCTGACCGTTCGCCGGTTCCGGCTTGCCGCGCGGCCGCGCGTTTCCCCTTAAGCTCCCGTATGCAATGACGAGAGGCGGCACCAAAATCGGTGGCAAAACGCGAATCAATATATTGTGTAAAACTTAAACCGCACAAATAAATCTTGTTGCGAGAAATTTCATACGGTGGCAGGTTTCACATCTGGTGGTATGCGGCCATTCCAATATCACAAGATAAGGGTTTAGCGATCGGCCGCGTGCGATATCGCCGGCCGCGGCAGGCGGCGCCCGTAATCACGCTCCGGCTCCCCAATATTTTCGGAGAGCCGCTACAGGAGAGCGACTCATGTCTGGCATCGCGCTCGATACCTGGACAACGCCCAACCCCCTGGACACGCTGGAAGAAATCGTAGCTGCGAACGAATGGTCATTCGAGCGCAGCGGCGACGATGAAATGGCCGTCGAATATCCAGGCCATTGGTGCGGCTACCACATGCATTTCGTGTGGAGCGAAGATTTGAATGCCATTCATCTTTCCTGTTTCATGGACATGCGAATTCCAAAGAAAAAACTGATCGATATTTCGCAGTTACTGTTGAAGATAAACAACAAGCTCTGGCTGGGCACTTTCGTCGTTCCGGAAGAGGATTCGAACCCGGTCTTCCGGCACACGGTGTTGCTGCGCGGCCACCAGGGCGCCAGCGTCGAGCAGCTCGAAGACCTGGTTGACATCGCCCTGTCCGAATGCGAGCGATTCTATCCCGCCTTCCAGTTCGTCACCTGGGGCGGCAAGTCGGCCAATGAGGCGGTGACCGCTTCTCTGCTGGACACGGTAGGCGAAGCATAAGGGGCAGAATCATGGACCTTGCCGCAGCGCGCCTGTTGCTGGTCGGCTGCGGGAAGATGGGCAGCGCCCTGGCGCGCGGCTGGCTCGCGGCCGGCGCCCGTTCCGCCAACATCGTCGCCGTGGAGCCCGCGCCGGACGCCGCAGCGGCTTTCGCCGAAAGCCCGCGCCCCATCTTCGTCGGCAGCATCGGGGAGACGCCTCCGGAGTTCAGCCCCGACGTAATCCTGTTTGCCGTCAAGCCGCAGGTCATGGACAGCGTTGTCCCGGCCTATCGGCAATTTGCCGCTTCGGGCGCCGTGTTTCTTTCCATCGCGGCGGGGACGCCGATTCGTTTTTTCGAGGCGAACCTCGGGCACGATGCGCCGATCGTCCGGTCCATGCCGAACACACCGGCGGCGGTCGGGCGCGGCGTGACCGCGGCAATCTGCAACGACAAAGTGCCGCCTGGGGGCCGGGCGCTGTGCGAGGCCCTGCTGCGCGCCGTCGGCGAGGTGGTGTGGGTAACGGACGAGGCGGATATCGACGCCGTCACCGCCGTTTCTGGCAGCGGGCCAGCCTATGTCTTCCACCTGGTCGAGGCCATGACCGACGCCGGGATCGCCGAAGGGCTATCCCCCGAGGCGGCCGGAGCGCTGGCGCGCGCCACGGTGGCCGGCGCCGGCGAACTGCTGCACCGCTCGCCGGAAGAAGCAGCCACCCTGCGCCGCAACGTCACCAGCCCGGGCGGCACGACCGAGGCGGCACTGAAAGTCCTGATGGCCGACGACGGGCTGGGCGCCCTGATGCGGAGGGCAATTGCCGCAGCGGCCCACCGCTCGCGGGAACTGGGGACATGAGCGGCCCGGCCGCCGGTCCGGGCCACAATGCACCCGCCGTTACCGTCTCGGAACTCTCGGCTTCTCTGAAAAGGGTCGTCGAAGGCGAATTCAGCCGGGTCCGGGTGCGGGGCGAGATTTCCGGTTTCAAGCGGGCCGGCTCGGGGCATCTCTACATGGCGCTGAAGGACGACAGCGCCGTTCTGGACGCCGTGTGCTGGCGCGGCTCGGCCGGGCGCCTCGCCGTCGATCCGGAAGACGGCCTCGAGGTCATCGCGACCGGCAAGCTGACAACCTACGCCGGCCGCTCGAAATACCAGATCGTTATCGAGGCGCTGGAGGCCGCCGGCGAAGGCGCGCTGCTGAAGCTGCTGGAAGAGCGGCGGCGCAAGCTGGCCGCCGAAGGGCTTTTCGACGAGAGCCGGAAGAAGCCGCTGCCCTTCCTGCCAACCGTTATCGGCGTCGTGACCTCGCCGACCGGCGCTGTGATCCGGGACATTCTGCACCGGCTGGAAGACCGGTTTCCCCGCCGTGTCCTGCTCTGGCCGGTCCGTGTCCAGGGCGATTCGGCGGCGGCGGAAGTTGCCGAAGCGATCGCGGGTTTCAACGCCATCGCGGACGGATCGCCGATACCGCGGCCCGACCTGCTGATCGTCGCGCGCGGCGGCGGATCGATCGAGGATCTGTGGCCCTTCAACGAAGAAATCGTCGTTCGCGCTGCCGCGGATTCGGACATTCCGCTGGTCAGCGCGGTCGGCCACGAGACCGACACGACGCTGATCGACCATGCCGCGGACCGCCGGGCGCCGACCCCGACCGCCGCGGCGGAAATCGCGGTGCCGGTGCGCAGCGAACTGGTCGCCCAGATCCTCGACGATGGCCGGCGTCTCGTGTCGGCGATGGGCCGGCTGCGGGAGGAATTCCGCCTGCGCCTGGAGGCTGCCGGCCGCGGTCTGCCGGATCCGCAATCGGTTCTGGCGACGAAGGCCCAGCAGCTGGACGACCGGGCCGAGCGCCTCGAACTCGGCCTGCGTGGCCTGGTCCGGGAGAAGCGGTCCGCCGCCGACCGCCTCGCCGCCGGAATCCGGCCGGCCGCCCTGGTCCAGCTCATCAATCGCCGGCGCGACCGGACGGCCGATCTCGGCGCCCGTTTGCAGCCACAGATCGCGCGGCGGCTCGGCGAAATGCAGGAGCGGCTGAAACACCGGACCGAATTGCTCGAGTCCATTTCCTACGCCCGGGTCCTGGATCGCGGCTTCGCGCTCGTCCGCGATTCGGGCGGGCGCCCGGTCACCGACAGCGCGGGCGCGCGCCGAGCCGGCCGGGTGACGATCCGCTTCGCCGACAACAGTGTGCCGGCGCTGATCGATCCTCCGGGCGGCGGGAGGGCCGCGGTGGCGAAGAAGCCGGCCCGACGGCCCGGATCGCGCGCCGGGGACGAACAGGGATCGCTGTTGTAGAAACTGCGCCGGCCGGGCGGGGCCGCATCCTGTAGCGAACATTCGGCGCCGGATTCGGCGTTTGGATGAAACGACGCTCCGTTGTGCATCGGGAACGGCGCCCGAAGTCCGACGGAATCATCCTCCGGCTTGCAACCGGACCTGCCGGAGCGATGTCTGCCGATCGATGGTACCGATACGGTACCAACACAACTGCGGGATCGATACAGTACCAATAGGATTGTGGCCTCAACGGGACGCTGTGTTATAGGCCGCGTCGATGGGCCTGATTTCCCTTGGGAAAGGCTTTGGAGAAGAAAACTTGGCGTCGCTGTTGCCAATCATCGTTCTGGCGATCGTCCAGGGGATCACGGAGTTCCTGCCGATAAGCTCCTCCGGGCACCTGGTGCTGACCTGGGAAGTCTTCGAGCAGGCCGGGGTGGCCTCGCGCGCCGGCACGGCCAACGAAAGACTGACCCTCGACGTAGCGGTTCACCTCGGCTCTCTCGGGGCGGTTATCCTCTATTTCTGGCGCGATGTGGGGCGCGTGACGAAAGGCGGTTTCCGGCTGCTGGCCGGGCGGGTGACGGAAGACGGGCGGCTCTTCCTGTATCTGGTCGTCGCGACCATTCCGCTGGTGGTTGCCGGCCTGCTGATCAATGTCCTGTTCGGCAGCGGCTGGCGCAGCGTCGAGGTCGTCGCCTGGGCCAGCCTCGGTTTCGGCCTGCTGCTCTGGCTCGCCGACCGGACCGGCATGACCATCAGCAAGATGGAGCATACCACCCTCGGGCAGGCCATCGTTATCGGACTGGCCCAGGTGCTCGCGCTGATACCGGGGACAAGCCGGTCCGGAATTGCCATGACTGCCGCCCGGGCGCTCGGTTTCGAACGGTCCGACGCGGCCACCATTTCGATGCTCCTCGCGATCCCGGCGATTCTCGGCGCCTCGGCGCTTTTCGGTTACGACATTTACATGTCGGAGAACATAGCCCTGCAGTCCGACGCCCTGCTCGCCGCCATACTGGCGCTGTTCGCGGCACTGCTCGCTATCGCCGGCATGATGGCCTGGCTGCGGCGCGCCACGTTCACGCCCTTTGCGGTCTACCGCATCCTGCTGGGCGGGCTGCTCCTATACCTGATCCACGTCGAAGGCATGGAATTGAAGCTGTAGCCGAAGGCAGCGTCCGAACCGTTCAGGCCATCTTCGCCGTGCGGAACCGCCCCCGCGGGCGGTACTGGTCCAGATAGGTCGGCGCGATCGCCTCGACGGCGACCGGCGAGATGCCCAGAGTCTCGAACCCCGGCGCGCCTTCCCCGACGATGTTGTCGTCGCGCAGCAGCACAAGCGTATCCCGCGACAGGGGGGTGGACACCGGCAACAGGTCGAGAACGCCCGCCACGAGGAATAACGGCCCCATCGGCAGGCCGATCCGGCGCCGCCGCCGCTCGCACAGCGCCATTGCGAGTTCGATCAGCTCGATGTGGCGATAGACCTGCGGCCCGCCGAGCTGGAATGTGCCGCCTTCGGGCCGATCCAGCGCCACAACGGCGGCCTCCGCAACATCGCCGACATACACAGGCTGCATCTTCGTCGCCCCGGCAATGACCGGGAAGACGGGCGAATTCTTCAGTATGCGCCCGATCAGGTTGAAGAACCGGTCTTCCTGACCGAAAACGACAGAGGGCTGAAGTATCGCGGCATTGTCGAAAGCATCGCGAACGGCCCGTTCGCCCCGAGCCCGGGCAATGACGTATTTGGACGCCGAAGACTCCGTTGCGCCAATACCCGACAGGTGGACGAACCGCCGGACTCCGGCCTCCCGGCTCAGCCTGGCGACCCGGGCTGCGCCCTCATGGTGGACCGAATCGAATCCGTTGCGCGAGCCATCCCAGAACCCGACAGTATTGATGACCGCGTCGGCATCGCGAACCGCCGCCCGGACCGACTGTTCGCTGCGAACATCGCCGGGCACCGGCGCGACCTGCCCGACCGCGCCCATCGGTTTCAGGAACAATGCGCTTTCCGGGTTGCGCACGGCGGCCCGCACGATCGCGCCGCGCGCCGCGAGGCGTTTTACGATATACCGCCCGACGAAACCCGAGCCGCCGAAGACCGTTACCCGTTCCATCTGTTGTCCGTTGGCTGACGAGAGACGAGGCGAGTGTGGAATTGCTCTTCCCTAGCTTTCTGCCCGTTGAAATACAATGTGACGAAGCCGACATGACCGGTCCGGCTGACCGCGACGGCGATTGCGGGAGATGAACAATTCATCGGCAATAATCCGCGACATTGCTGCGCTGCCGAGGCCCGGCTGTGCGATTGACAGGGCGGAGCCCGACAGTTACCCACTGGCGCCTCGTCTTGAGCGAACGGCGCGCGACCGGATATTCGCGTTGGCAACCGCGTCGGCGAGGCGGCGGCGGTTGAGTGCCCAGGTGGCGGAATTGGTAGACGCGCAGGTTTCAGGTACCTGTGGCCGCATGGCCGTGGAAGTTCGAGTCTTCTCCTGGGCACCATTTTCGTCAGCGACGCGCTTCGGCGGGCACGCCTTAGCGCAGGTTCCGGAGATGGCATCCGACCGTCGGCGCATTGCAGACCGGGCCGGCGCCGGCCAGCGTCACCGGGACAGTCCGATGCGCGGTCGACGGCAGAAGAATTGACGGCAATGACGGCGGCAGCGGATATCCGATTGTATCGAGGGGATCTCCCGGGCGGGCTGCGCTTCAGCGGGTCGGTCGCCATCGATTCCGAGACCATGGGCCTCAACCCGGCGCGGGACCGGCTGTGCCTGGTGCAACTGTCTGCCGGGGATGGCGTCTGTCATCTGGTCCAGATCGCCAACGGCCAGACCGAGGCGCCGAACCTCGGTGCAATCCTGACCGATCCGTCGATCCTGAAACTGTTTCATTTCGGCCGGTTCGACATCGCTGTCTTCCTGCACCGGCTCGGCGTGCTGACAGCGCCGGTCTACTGCACGAAAGTCGCGTCGAAGCTCGTCCGCACCATGACCGACCGCCATAGCCTGAAAGATCTCTGCAAGGATCTCCTGGACGTCGAACTCTCCAAGCAGCAGCAAACTTCCGACTGGGGCGCGGAGGAACTGGGCGAGGATCAAAGGCGCTATGCGGCGGCCGATGTCCTCTACCTGCATCGGCTCAAGACCGAACTGGACCGATTGCTCGAACGCGAAGGCCGTGCGGAACTGGCCCGGAAATGTTTCGAATTTCTTCCGTACAGGGCGGCCCTGGATATTGCCGGCTGGGCCGAACGGGACATATTTGATCATTCGTGATGCCGTTCCGCTGCCGAATTGGCCCAAGTGGACCATTTCTGTTAGGATCGGTGCCGGGTTCCGGAACAGCGGCTGCCGGGCAAGCCGCAGAGACGGCATGCGGCGCTGCCGGCGTCGCCACAATCCGCCCATTGCTCCGGTTGCGGAGAGAATATGAGACAGGCCTCACCGACTGCCGCGCCCGATAGTCCCGAAGACCGCGACGCTCCCGACTCGACAGCGCCGGGCATCGATGGCCGCAGCAATGTCGTTGCCTCGGCGCTTCGCGTCTTCACACTCGAATGCGAGGGCATCGCCGCACTCAAGGCGGCCCTGGACCACGACCTGGGAGACGCATTCTGCCAGGCCGTCGAGATCATACGCAGTACAACGGGACGTCTGGTCGTAACCGGCATGGGCAAGAGCGGCCATATCGGACGCAAGATTGCCGCGACCATGGCGTCCGTCGGAACGCCGGCCTATTTCGTGCATCCGGGCGAAGCCAGCCACGGCGATATGGGCGTGATCCGGCCTGACGATGTGGTGCTGGCCCTGTCGAACTCCGGCGAAACGGCGGAACTGAACGACATCATCGGCTACTGCAGCCGATTCGGGATCGATCTGATCGGCATCACCGGCGATCCGCAAAGCGCACTCGCCGAAGCATCGACCGTCGCGTTGACGATGCCGAGGTCGGCCGAAGCCTGTCCGCTCGGCCTGGCGCCGACAACCTCGACGGCTATGGCGCTGGCGCTCGGCGATGCGCTGGCGGTGGCGCTTCTGGAGCGCCGCGGATTCTCTGCCGACGATTTCCAGGTTCTGCATCCAGGCGGCAAACTCGGCCGCCGCCTGAACCGGGTCGCCGATATCATGCACACCGGCGACGCGATGCCCCTGGTCCGTCCGAACGACCGGATGGCCGAGGTGCTGATCGTCATGACCGCACGCCGACTGGGTTGCGCCGGCGTGGTGGACCCGGCAGGCGACCTTGTCGGCATCGTCACGGACGGCGACCTGCGGCGGCACATGGACTCCGGATTGGTATCGCGCGAAGCGTCGACCGTGATGACCCCGGATCCGGTTACGATCCGCCCGGAAGCCCTGGCGGCGGAGGCGCTTGGCCTGATGAACGCGCGCGAGATCACAGGCCTGTTCGCCGTCCGCAACGGCGCGCCGGTCGGGTTCGTTCATCTTCACGATTGCCTGCGGGAAGGCGTGGCATGACGGATACCGGCCAATCCCGGCGGTATCGCGAAGCCCGCGCCCGGCAGCGGGACGGCTACACGCGCTTCGTCAACCTGATGAAATTTGCGCTGCCGAGCCTGGCCTTCACGATTATCGTGGCGGCGCTGTTCTGGCCGCAATTCGTCAGTACCGGCAAGCAGGCAAGCGATGTTGCCCGCGAAGCCCTGACTCCCTCCGGCCTGCGTAACTTTGCGATGGAGTCGCCGATTTATGTTGCGACCGACGATCGGAACCGTCCGTACCGCCTGACCGCGACAAGAGCCCGCCAGGTTGACCACAAGGCAACGACGGTCTCGCTCGACGATCCGGAGGCGAAGCTCGAGCTGACCGGCGGCGTCCAGGTGCGGATCAAGGCGGACCGCGGCCGGTTCGATCGGAACGGAAACCGGTTGATGCTATCGGGCGATGTGAACGTCTATCATGGCAGCAATTATCGATTCCGGACCGCAGAGGCGACGTTCGACATGAAGTCGAACAAGGCCTGGGGCGGGCGCAATGTCTACGCCGCAGGACCTGAGACAACGGTGGCCGCGCAGGGCTTCCTGATCGTAGACAGGGGCATGACCGTGATATTTACAGGCAAGACCAAAGCGACGTTGCGCCTTGACGGGGCGGGACCGGGTGGAGCGCCTGCCGAACCGTCGGCGGCGCCCGCCGTCCTTCGGGGATTCGGCCAATGAGCCGGGCGGCCGGATTGTCCCGTCTGCTTGCCGGAATTGTGCTGCCTTTCGCGTGGTTGGCGACGCCCCAGCCGCTCGTGGCGCAGAGCGACGGATTGCTTGCCCGGTCCGATAAGCCCCTTTCGATCGAGGCCGAACAGGGCGTCGAATGGCGCCGCAAGGAACAGGTGTATATCGCCCGCGGCAATGCGACGGCGCAGCAGGGTAAGACGAGCATCCGCGCCGACGAGTTGAAGGCGCACTACAGAAAAGGCGCCAAAAACAAGACACAGTTCTGGAAAGTCGCGGCGACAGGCAATGTCGGCATCAAGACCGAGAGAGAGACGGCAACCGGCGAATCGGCAATCTACATGATCGAGACCGGCGTCTTCGTCTTGCGCGGACGCAATCTGACGTTGGCGAACGGCTCGCAGACGATAACCGCTACCGACCGGATCGAATATCGCAGCAAGGATCGGCTTGCCTTCGTGATCGGAAACGCGAAGGTCGTGGATGGCGAGCGGATCATCCGCGCAAGCCGTTTCGTCGCCTATCTGAAAGACCGCGCCGGCGGCAAGGTCGCCTTGCGCCGTGTGGAAGCGGAAGGCAGCGTCGTCATAACGACCCGGACCGAGGTCATCCGCGCCGACCGCGGCGACTATGACAGCGAATCCAGGCTCGCAACCCTGACCGGCAATGTTAAGTTGACCCGCTGCGAGAACCAGCTGAACGGCGAAAAGGCGGTCGTCAATCTCAAGACCGGCGTGAGCCGCATGGTCGGCCGGGTCAGAGTTCTGCTGGTTCCGGGCGAAAGCGCGCAAGGATGCAAACGGGGTGCTTCGAACGCCGGGGAAAAAGGCGAAAGCGGAAGCACACCGCAGAAATCCGCAGCGGTTGCGGGTGCGAATTCCGGCGCCGTACTGACGCAGCGGATCGAAGCTGCGCCGCGCCCGCGAGAACATCGGACCGGCGCACAGTAATGTCCTTTGGCCGTAGCGTTGCGGGACCGGGCTGACCGCCGCGCTCCGAAGACCGGAACTGGAGAAAGGAGGCCGGTTTGGCCGATCGGGAAAACCAAGGGTTTTCGGCCGAAACGATGGCGGGGCCGCGACTCGTAGCTGCCAACGACGGGCTGATTGCCGACGGCCTCGGCAAGCGCTTCAAGAAGCGGCCCGTACTGCGCGGCGTATCCCTCTCCGTGCAACGCGGCGAGGCCGTCGGCCTGCTCGGGCCCAATGGTGCCGGCAAGACCACCAGTTTTTATATTATCACCGGTCTGATCCGGCCCGACGCCGGGACGATCCTGCTTGACGGTCACGACATAACCGACCTGCCCATGTATCGGCGCGCGCGCCTCGGGATCGGCTATCTGCCGCAGGAGCCGTCGATTTTCCGCGGCATGACCGTCGAGAATAATATCCGCGCCGCGCTGGAAGTGGTCGAAGCGGACCGGGAAGCCCGGGAAACCATGCTTGACGACCTGCTCGCGGAATTCTCCGTGACCCATCTGCGCCACACGCCGGCGATTGCGCTGTCGGGGGGTGAGCGGCGGCGGGTGGAGATCGCCCGCGCCCTGGCGTCCAAACCCGGCTTCATTCTGCTGGACGAACCGCTCGCCGGCATCGATCCGATAGCCGTCGGCGATGTCCGGGATCTCGTCTCGCATCTCAAGGACCGCGGGATCGGCGTGTTGATTACCGACCACAACGTCCGCGAAACGCTCGATATCGTCGACCGCGCCTACATCATGCATGACGGCGTCGTGCTGATGGACGGGGCGCCCGGCGACATCGTCCGGCACGAGGATGTGCGCCGGGTTTTCCTGGGCGAAACGTTCCGCCTGTAGAGAATCGCGTTGAATGGTGGACTGATGGCCGCGCCGGGCCTTTCCCTCGAACTCCGCCAGCGGCGGAAAATGGCGCACTCCCTGACACCGGCACTGCAGCAATCCATAAAGCTGCTCCAATTGTCCAATCTTGAGATCGACGCCGTCGTCCGCGAAGCGCTCGAAACGAACCCGCTGTTGTCGCTGGACGAAACCACCGATGACGCTCCGGTCGAGGTGCCGAAGGCGCCGGCGCGCGATCCGGCGGCCGGCTATCGGCGGACGCCGTCGGCCGTCCGGTTGTTCGGCGCCGCAGCGGGAGCGCTGCCGGGCGCAAACCGCGAGAGTCCGCCGGCAGATGCCCACGGCTCCGATGGGCCGGATGCGGCATCGGAACGGACGCTTCAGGATGTCCTTTTTGAAGACATTGCGTTCTCGTTTGCCGATGCCGTCGAGCGCGCTGTTGCGATCGACCTGAGCGGCCTGCTCGATGAGGCGGGCTATCTGGCCGGCGAGATCGGCGACGTTGCGGCCTTTCGCGGTGTGCCGGAAGCACTGGTCTCCGACATCCTGCTGCGGCTGCAGGCGCTGGCGCCGCCCGGCCTGTTCGCCCGGAACCTCGGCGAATGCCTGCGCCTGCAACTTGCCGATGCCGGCACGCTCGATCCGTCGATGGACGCACTTCTGGATAACCTGCCCCTGCTGACCGAACGCGGCCCGGAGGCACTTGCCGCGGCCGCAGGCATCGAACCGGATGACCTGCCCCGCCATCTTGACCGCCTCCGCACGCTCAATCCCCGGCCGGGCCTTGCCCTGGCGGGCGTCGCAGCGCCTGCGATCATACCGGACCTGATCGTCCGGCGGGCGACCGATGCGACCCATTGCGACGGCGAGCGCGCCAGCCGCTTCGGTCCGTGGATTGTCGCTGTCAATCCTGATACGGCGCCCCGCCTCGCGCTGGACCGCAAAAGTCTCGAATTGCTGCGCGCACGGTCGAGGGACGAAGCGGAAAAATCCTATCTGAGGAAAAGAACGGACGAAGCGGGATGGCTGATTCAGGCGATCGAAAAGCGCCGTGCGACCATCCTGCGCCTTGGCGTCGAGATATTCCGGCGGCAACAGGAATTTCTCGAACACGGCACAGCGCGTCTCAAGCCGATGACCCGCAAAGACATCGCCCGCGCAACCGCCCTGCACGAAAGCACCATAAGCCGGGCCGTGAATGACAAGTTCGCCGCAACACCCCAGGGCACCTTCGCTCTGAAGTTCCTGTTTTCCGGCCGGGTCGGCGCACTGAACGGCGGGCCCGGCCATGCCGCAAGTGCCGTTCGACAGCGGCTGCGCGTCCTGATCGACAGGGAAACGGATCCTCTTTCGGACGAAGCCATCACCCGCCTGATGCGCGCCGAAGGCTACGATCTGGCCCGCCGAACCGTGGCCAAATACAGGGAAATGTTACGGATACCTTCGTCTGTCGAGCGCCGCCGGCGCCGGCGGATCGCGCGGCCGGCATGAGCGGTTGCACGGCCCGGGAAAAATATTTCGCCGTCAACGTCTTGACAGAGCGCGTTTCAACGGCCGGAATACCGGTATGAATGTCAAGGTCACCGGCCGGCACTTCGATGTCGGTCAAGCTTTGCGCCGGCACGCCGAATCCGCTCTGGGCGATACCGTCGGCAAATTCTTCGAACGGGCCCTCGACGCCACCGTCACGTTCGATAAACGCGCCCACGAATTTTCCGTCGACATCAAGGTCCATGTAAGCCGCGGACTTCATCTGCTTGGCGAAGGCCGCGCGGAAGATCCCTATCTGGCGTTCAACAAGGCATCGGAGCACATTGCCAAGCGCCTGCGCCGCAACAAGCGACGCATCCGCGATCACCACCCGGCGCCGCCGAAGGACCTTGAAACGTTGACGGCGCAACAATACATCCTCACCCGGGAGGAAGAGCCTGAGATCGAACAGGCCGATTCCAGCACCGCAATGAACGGCCGGGACGAGCCGGTTGTGGTGGCTGACATGACTACGGACATCGCTTCGCTGACGGTCGGAGAAGCCGTCATGCGCATGGACCTGGCGGATTTGCCGGCCATGATGTTCCGGAATGTGGCCCATGGTGGCCTCAACATGATCTACCGCCGTGCCGATGGCCATATCGGCTGGGTCGATCCAGAAGGCGTTGCCGAAACCCACTGACATTTCCGACCGCGCCCGCTTTCGGGGTAGAGAAGCTGATGGAAATAATCGATCTGTTGACGCCTGAAAGCGTCGTGCCGGCCATGAAGGCCACATGCAAGAAACAGGCGCTTCAGGAATTGTCGCGCCGCGGCGCGACGGCTACCGGCCTGGACGACCGGCGCATCTTCGACGTGTTGCTCGAGCGCGAACGGCTGGGCACGACGGGCGTCGGTAGCGGCATTGCCATTCCCCACGGCAAACTGAGCGAACTCGATTGCGTCAAGGGCGTGTTCGCGCGCCTTGAAGAGCCGATCGATTTCGATGCAGTGGACGATCAGCCGGTCGATCTCTTGTTCCTGCTGCTGGCGCCGGAAGACGCCGGCGCCGATCATCTCAAGGCGCTTGCCCGGGTATCCCGCCTGCTGCGCGACCGGGCCGTATGCGAGAAACTGCGCGGATCTGCGAGCAAGGACGCACTGTACGCCCTGCTGACCGATTCGGTGCCGAGCAAGGCGGCATAGCACTTCGAACGGTACGGGGAGCGTCGCGGCGGTGTCTCTGCGCCGCCCTGCCGGTATCGCGGAAACGGTTTTCGCGCCGCGTTGACAGTCTCCGGCGCGCCGCTACTTTCCGCGGGCAAATCCTCTTCGACCCGGACGTTGCCATGAGCCTTGCCGACCTCGCTGCCACTATCGACGCCGCATGGGAAGACCGCGAGACGGTCGGCGCGGCCACGACCGGCGCCCTTCGCGACGCGGTCGACGCCGCCCTGCACGCACTGGACGAAGGCCGGCTCCGGGTTGCGGAGAAAGGGGCCGACGGCACCTGGACCGTCAACCAATGGGCCAAGAAGGCCGTCCTGCTGTCCTTCCGGCTGAACGACATGACCCCGATCGGCGGCGGGCCGGGCCGCGACACCAGCTGGTGGGACAAGGTGCCGTCGAAGTTCGAGGGCTGGGGCGACAACCGGTTTCGCGAGGCCGGGTTCCGCGCGGTGCCGAACTGCATCGTTCGCCGTTCGGCATTTATAGCCCGGGGCGTCGTGCTGATGCCCTGCTTCGTCAATCTGGGGGCATACGTCGACGAAGGCACGATGGTCGATACCTGGGCCACCGTGGGTTCCTGCGCCCAGATCGGCAAGAGCTGCCATATCTCCGGCGGCGCCGGCATCGGCGGGGTTCTGGAGCCCCTGCAGGCCGATCCCGTCATTATCGAGGACAACTGCTTTGTCGGCGCTCGATCCGAGGTCGCCGAGGGCGTCATCGTACGCGAAGGCGCCGTCCTCTCGATGGGGGTCTACATCGGCGCGTCGACAAAGATCGTGAACCGGGCGACTGGCGAAATCCATCGCGGCGAGGTGCCGGCCTTTTCCGTCGTGGTGCCCGGATCCCTGCCCGACCCGAAGGGCGGGCCGGGCCTCTATTGCGCGGTGATCGTCAAGCAGGTGGATGCGCAAACGCGCTCGAAAACGTCGGTGAACGAACTCCTGCGCGACTAGGCCGGCGGGAAACCATGATCGAAACCCTACCCCTTGCGCAGGAGCTCATCCGCCGGCCTTCCGTCACGCCGAGAGACGAAGGCGCGCTGGATATATTGCAGGTCGCGCTGGAAAGCCTTGGCTTTGCCTGCCACCGCCTTCCGTTCGGTGACGGCGCGCACCGGGTCGACAACCTGTATGCGCGGTTGGGAACCGGCAGCCCGAATTTCTGCTTCGCCGGCCATACGGACGTCGTGCCGGAAGGCGATCCGGCCGACTGGATCCACGATCCCTTTGCCGGCGTCGTGCGAGACGGCATCCTGCACGGCCGCGGCGCCTCCGACATGAAGGGAGCGATCGCCGCCTTCGTTTCCGCCGTCTCGGGCTTCCTGGACGACCGCGGGAGCGAGTTCGGCGGCTCGGTCAGCCTGCTGATCACGGGCGACGAGGAAGGCGACGCGATCAACGGCACCCGGAAGGTGCTGGAATGGCTCGACGAAAAGAGCGAACGGCTCGACATGTGCCTTGTCGGCGAGCCGACCAACCCGGAATCCCTTGGCGACATGATCAAGATCGGCCGGCGCGGCAGCCTCACCGGCCACGTCACGGTACAGGGAATTCAGGGTCACGCGGCCTATCCCCATCTCGCCGACAACCCCGTGCACCGGCTGGTCCGGATGCTCGGCGCGATTGCGGATACGAAAATCGACGACGGCACCGAGCATTTCCAGGCGACCACCCTGCAGGTTTCGACCGTCGACGTCGGCAATCCGGCCGCCAACGTCATCCCGGCCCGGGCCAGCGCAACCTTCAACGCGCGCTTCAACGATCTCTGGTCCGGCGAGAGCCTTGAAGCCTGGCTGCGCGAGCGGTTCGACGCCGCGATCGGCGACGGCGGCGCCTATGACCTTTCGATCCGCGTCTCCGGCGAATCCTTTCTGTGCCCGCCGGGGCCGCTGTCCGACGCAATCGCCGAGGCGACTGCAGCCGAACTCGGGCGGCACCCGGACCTGAGCACCACCGGCGGCACCTCCGATGCCCGCTTTATCCATCGCTATTGCTCCGTCGCCGAATTCGGCGCCATCGGCAAGACCATGCACAAAGTCGACGAGCAGGTGCCCGTCGCCGACCTGGAAGCGCTGTCCCGGATTTACCGGCGCGTGCTGGACACGCTGTTGCCGGCCTGACCGGAAACGCCGGCACGCGGGCGGATTGGCCCCTGTCCGCAACATCGAAAACGCGCAACACTATCCGCCATGTCCGACCTGACCGAAGGATTCGCCGCGGCATTCCGGCTGCTGTTCGGCTTCGACGCCGACCTGTGGGAAATCATCGTCCTTTCGCTGGAAGTGAACCTGGCGGCGGTCGTGCTGTCCTGCCTGATCGGCCTGCCGCTCGGCGGCGCGTTGGCCGTATACCGGTTCCGCGGGCGCAAGGCGGTCATCGTTCTGGTCAACGCGCTGATGGGCCTGCCGCCGGTTGTCGTCGGCCTGCTGGTCTATCTGATCCTGTCGCGCAGCGGGCCTCTGGGCAGCCTGAACATCCTGTTCACGCCCGGCGCCATGGTGATCGCCCAGGCCATCCTCGTAACGCCCATTGTCACCGCGCTCACCCGCCAGATCATCGAAACCCTGTGGGATGAGTACCGCGAGCAGCTCACCTCGCTGGGCAGCAGCCGGCGGCGCGCCATCCCCACTCTGTTGTGGGACGGGCGGACTGCAGTTTTGACAGCGATCCTCGCCGGCTTCGGCCGGGCCGCTGCCGAGGTCGGCGCCGTCATCATCGTCGGCGGCAATATCGCCCATCACACGCGCACGATGACAACGGCGATCGCCCTTGAAACCGGGCGGGGCAACCTCGCCCTGGCGCTGGGCCTCGGCATTGTGCTGGTCACTCTGGCCATTGTCCTCAATGCAGCGGCGTGGATGGTCCGCGAACGCAGCACACCTGAAGCGGCGCTGGCCGTGGCGAGCCGGTAGCACCGTCCGATGGAAGCCCCGAGCATCCTGCCCCTGGCGCTGGAGAACATTTCGCTTTGCCATGAAGGCCAGCAAATCCTCGACCGCATCAACATGCTGGTCGCCCGGCGCCGGACGACGGTCGTTCTGGGGCCGAATGGCGCCGGCAAGAGCATGCTGCTCAAGGCCGCCCACGGCCTGATTGCGCCGGATAGCGGCACCGTCCGTTGGTCCGGTCTCTCCGGCGCAGCGGCGCATGCGCGCCAGGCCATGGTGTTCCAGAAACCGGTTCTGCTGAACCGGTCGGTGCTGGCCAACATCGTGCACGCGGTCCGCCTGCAGGGAGTCGCGCGGGCAGCGGCGGTCCACCGCGCGCATACGGCACTGGATTATGTCGGGCTTGGCGACCTGGCGGTACGGCCGGCACGCAGCCTTTCCGGCGGCGAGCAGCAGCGCCTGTCCTTCGCACGGGCCTGGGCGCGCGATCCGGAAGTCCTGTTCCTCGACGAACCGACGGCGAGCCTGGATCCGGCAGCGAGCTGGAACATCGAACAGATCATCGTCGAGCTGCGGCGCGAGGGCCGAACGGCAATCCTGTCGACCCACGACCTCGCCATGGCGCGGCGGTTGGCGGACGATCTGGTTTTCCTGCACCATGGCCGCGCGCTGGAGGCCGGCCCGGCCGCGCAGCTGTTCGCCGACCCGAAGACGCCGGAACTGGCAGCGTTCCTCAAAGGGGAATTGCATTGGTAACGACGATTGGGGCGGTTTTTCTCGCCGCGGTCCTGACTGTCTCCACCCCGGTGCTGGCCGAAACCATAAGGGTCGCCTCGACAACCTCGACCGAGGCCTCCGGCCTGTTCGACCATCTTCTGCCCAGGTTTACGGCGGCAACCGGCATCCAGGTCCGCGTGATCGCCGTGGGCACCGGGCAGGCGATCCGGCTGGCCCGGCGCGGCGATGCCGACATTCTTCTGGTCCACCACCGGCCGTCGGAAGAGGCATTTGTGCGGGAGGGCTATGGCCGGCGCCGGCACTCCCTGATGTACAACGATTTTGTCATCGTCGGCCCGGTATCCGATCCGGCGGGAGTCCGGGGCTTGAAAGACGCCGCTGCGGCGCTCAGGAAAATCCACGGCGCCCGCGCGGTGTTCCTTTCCCGGGGCGACGACAGCGGCACCCACCGGCGCGAACGCAGCCTTTGGCAGGTGTCCGGGATCGCCCCGTCGGAGCGGGCCGGCTGGTACAGGGAAATCGGCGCCGGCATGGGCCGGACCCTGAATACCGCGGCGGCGATACCGGCCTATACGCTGGTCGACCGCGGCACCTGGCTGTCCTTCGGAAACCGCGGGCCCCTGCGGCTGCTCGTGGAGGGCGACGGGCGCCTGCGCAATCCCTACGGCGTGATCGCGGTCAATCCGGAGAAGCACCCGCACGTCAAGGCCGGGGCGGCCCGGCGATTCATAAACTGGCTGGTTTCCGCAGCCGGGCAGCGCGCCATCGGCAATTTCCGGATCGGGGGAAAGGTTCTCTTCCATCCGGCAGCGCGGCCGGCGCGCGACCAGGCGCCGGCTGAATGACGATCTGGGAAGAGGGCAGACGGTCGGTGCGCGGATCGATCCGCGTGATGAGGCTCGACACCGTCGGGCTGAAGGCCTTCAACCTCACCCTGGCGGGCTACTGGCGCTCCTTCTATGCCGCCCTGTTCCTGCTGCCGCTTTATCTTGTCTACCTGCTGAACCTTCCGGTGCCCAAAGGGGTCGGCGTCGGCCGTTTCTGGCTGATCGAGGCGATCAATTACCCGCTGGTCTGGACGCTCTGGCCGCTGATCTCCTTCTACGTCTGCCGCGGCGCCGGCGTCGCGGACAAGTACGCGACCTACATCACCGTCCATAACTGGGCGCAGGTTCTGTTGCTGGGCGGCCAGTTGCTCGTCATCGTCATGGCTTTTGCGATCGATCCGGCGGGCCCGCCCGCAAGCCTGCTGTTCCTGGCCTGGCTCGCGGTCCTGACGGCCGAAACCCTGATCGTCCGGACAACGCTTGGCCTGCCGTGGCCCCAAACCGTCATGATCGAGGGGCTGGCCTTCGCGGTCGCCTTGCTGCTCGGCACCGTGAAGCAGTTCGTCATGACGGGCGGTGCTTGAAACCGTGCGGACGGATCGGACCGTTCGGCGGGCTACCAGCGCAGGGTCAACCGGTTGCCGCTGATTTCGAACGATTGGAAGCGTCGGAGGATTGTCACACCCAGCAGGGATATGTGTCCTTGCCGCAGGACCAGCGCCTTCTGGTTGCGGAAGGTCAGCCCGCCGACCCGGATCGTGTCCAGGACAGCCGGAGCCGCCAGGGAAGCGCCGTCGGCGGTTTGTACCGGTACGGTATAGCGGAGGCTGTCCGCATCGAGCCCGGCGGCGAGAGCATCGGCCGGCGAGAGGGCAAGGCCGGTGGCGCCGGTATCGACCAGCATCCGCACCGGCTGCCCGTTCAGGAACACGTCCATGTAGAACGCGCCGTCGTCGGAAGCGCGCACCGTCAGGCTGCGGTCGCCGTAAACCGCCGTGCCGGGCGAGAGCTCGCCCACAACCCGCTGCCAGACCATCGTAAGCTCGTGGCGATAGCCGTAGCCGGCGACCGCAACGAGCCCGACGGCGGTCCATGCCAGAAGGGATTTCAGGATACCGCCGATCCTGTGACGCCCCCGCACCAGCAACCCGCCGCTGAGAAAGATCAGCAAGGCGATCAGCAACCCGGCGTAAAGTCCGTCTTCGGCTTCGTCGAAAATACCGAACGCCTCGCCGAGCAGCCAGCCCAGCCCTGCGAGACCGCCGAGTACTGCGGCGACAATCAGAAATGCCGGCAACAGATCGCGAAACGTATCGCCGTCTTCAGACCTGCGTCCGCTACGGCGATCCTTCTGGCCGTCGAAACCCCAGGGATCCGTCACGACCGGAGAATCCCTGAATTCGCGGGATGCCGAAGCCTCACGCCGCTTCCGTGCCGCCGACGGTGATCGCATCGACCCGCACGGTCGGCTGGCCGACCCCGACCGGCACGCCCTGGCCGTTCTTTCCGCAGGTTCCGATCCCGCTGTCGAGCTCGAGATCGCGGCCGATCATCGAGATCCGGTTCATCACGTCCGGCCCGTTGCCGATCAGCGTGGCGCCCTTGACCGGCGCACCGACCTTGCCGCCCTCGATCCTGTAGGCCTCGGTGCAGGAGAAGGTGAACTTGCCGCTGGTGATATCCACCTGGCCGCCGCCGAAATGGACGCAATAAAGCCCCGTGTCGACCGATTTCAGGATGTCTTCCGGCGCCTCTTCGCCCGCCAGCATGAACGTGTTGGTCATGCGCGGCATCGGGTGATGGGCATAGCTTTCGCGCCGGCCGTTGCCCGTCGGCGCAACGTCCATGAGCCGGGCGTTCAGCCGGTCCTGCATATAGCCCTTCAGGATGCCGTCCTCGATCAGAACGGTGCGGCCGGTCGGCGTGCCTTCGTCGTCGATCGTGAGCGAGCCGCGGCGGTCGGCCATCGTGCCGTCGTCGACCACCGTTACGCCCTTGGCCGCAACCTGCTCGCCGATCCGGCCGGAAAAGGTCGAGGTCCGCTTGCGGTTGAAATCGCCTTCCAGGCCGTGGCCCACCGCCTCGTGCAGCAGCACGCCGGTCCAGCCCGGGCCGAGAACGACCGGCATTTCGCCCGCCGGCGCCGGCACCGATTCCAGATTGACCAGCGCCTGGCGCAGCGCTTCGTCCACCTGGCCTTGCCAGTTGCCCGGTTTGAACCAGCCGTCGTAGGCCGCGCGCCCGCCGGCGCCGTCGTAACCGGCTTCCATCCGGCCATCCTGTTCGACGACGACCGAGACGTTCAGGCGGACCAGCGGCCGGATGTCCGACGCGCGCCGGCCGTCGCCGCGCACGATCAGCACGGCTTGCCACTCGCCGAGCAGCGAGGCCGAAACCTGGCGGATTCGTCCGTCCCTGGAGCGGGCGTATTCGTCAATCTCCTCGAGCAGCTTCACCTTGCGCTCGAACGGCATCTCCCTGAGCGGGTTGACCGGCGCATAGAGCGCCCGGTTCGTGCCCCGTGGCCCGCCAGCCAGCGTTCCGCTGTGGCCGGCGAGGACTGCACGCACCGTTGCCGAGGCCCGCTCTATGGCGTCTTCGGAGAGGTCGGAGGCGTGGGCATAGCCAGTCGCCTCGCCGGCGAGCGCGCGCAAACCGAACCCCTGGCTTTCGTCGAAGGTCGCGCTCTTCAGCCGGCCATCGTCGAACACCAGGCTCTCGGACTGGGTGTATTCCAGGAACAGTTCGCCATCGTCCGCGCCGTGCAGCGCGTCGCCGACGAGACGGTCCACCCGCGCGCGGTCCATACCGGTGCGGTCGAAAAACAGGCTGTCTGCCGTCGCGATGTCGCTCATGGTGGTTCCGGCTGGTTTGGGTACCCTGCAAAGAATGGCGATCGGAGGACGCAGGGTAAAGGGGCCGCACCGGAATTTTGCCTGTGGCGGGAGCGGCCCGGCGCCATTTGCCGGGCGCGCACCGCGACAAATCCCCTGTTTCCGCCGCTTGCCGGGCCGGAAAGGGCTGGCTATATACCGCCCTCTGCATCGCGATGCAGAGGGAAGCGCTGCAGCCTCCGGGTTTGCGGCGTTTTGCTGTGGCGGCCGGGCCTCGTAACGGGCATGCCTCGGGCCGCCGAACAGGACGATCCGGCGCGGCGAATGTATCGAATTCGACCGCGCTCCTTCAGGAGAGGACCGAAATGCCCAAGCTGAAGACCAAAAGCTCCGTCAAGAAAAGATTCAAGTTGACCGGCAGCGGTAAGATCAAGCGCAATTTCGCGTTCCGCAGCCACAACCTGAGCAAGCGATCCACGACGATGAAGCGGACCAACCGGGGATCGACCATTCTCGACAAGTCGAACGAGAAGATGATCCGGCCGATGATGCCGTACGCCAAGTAACGGCCTGTCGAAGTTCGGCCGGGCACCGGTTCCCATTCCCTTCAGAATCAGGAGTATCGTTTCATGGCGCGAGTCACACGGGGCGTCACCAAACACGCCCGCCACCGCAAGATCATCAAGCAGGCCAAGGGCGCGCGGGGCCGGCAGAAGAACACCTTCCGCGCAGCCAACCAGCGGGTTGAGAAGAACCTGCTGTACGCCTATCGCGACCGCAAGGTGCGCAAGCGCAGCTTCCGCAGCCTGTGGATCCAGCGCATCAACGCCGGCGTCCGCGAACACGGCATGACCTACAGCCAGTTCGTCAACGGCCTGAACAGGGCCGGCATCGAGTTGGACCGCAAGGTGCTGGCCGACATGGCCGTCCGGGACGCCGAAGCCTTCAAGGCGGTCGTCGACGCGGCGCAGAAGGCGCTGGACTGAGCGTATGGGCGGCGGCGCCCGCGTTGCCCGTCCGTCGATCCTCTCCGGACCGGTCCGATGAGCGAGCTCGATACCCTGCGCACCGAATTGCTGGCGGCGGTGGATGAAGCGGCCGACCTGAAGGCGCTGGACGCCGTTCGTGTCGGTGCGCTGGGCAAAAAGGGGCGCATCACCGACCGGATGAAGATGCTGGGCGGTATGGAACCGGAGGCCCGCAAGGCGCTGGGCCGGTCGCTCAATGTCCTGAAGGACGAGATTGCCGCGGCCGTCGAAGCCCGCAAGGCGGCGCTTGAAGATGCCGAGCTGGATGCCCGCCTGGCCGGGGAACGGATCGACGTTTCGCTGCCGGCGCGCTCGATGCCGATGGGCCGCATCCACCCGATCAGCCAGACGATCGAGGAGGTCAGCGCCATCTTCGGCGACATGGGCTTCTCCGTCGTTGAGGGCCCGGACATCGAAACCGACTGGCACAACTTCACGGCGCTGAACTTCCCGGAAGGCCATCCGGCGCGCGAAATGCAGGATACCTTCTATCTGCCGCCCAAGGACGACGGCACGAAAATGGTCCTGCGCACCCATACCTCGCCCGTCCAGGTGCGCACGATGCTGAGCCGCAAGCCGCCGATCCGGATTCTCGTGCCGGGCCGCACCTACCGGAGCGACTGGGACCAGACCCACACGCCGATGTTCCACCAGTTCGAAGGGCTGGTGATCGACGAAACGACCCATATGGGCCATCTGAAGGGCTGCCTGATCGATTTCTGCAAGGCCTATTTCGAGATCGGCGACGTCAAGCTGAATTTCCGCCCGTCCTTCTTTCCCTTCACCGAACCGTCGGCGGAAGTGGATATCGCCTGCAACAAGAAGGACGGGCAATTGCGCTTCGGCCATTTCGGCGACGGGCACGACGACTGGCTGGAAATTCTCGGCTGCGGCATGGTCCATCCGAACGTGCTGAAGAATTGCGGCCTCGACCCGTCGGTCCACCAGGGTTTCGCCTTCGGCATGGGCTGCGAGCGGGTCGCGATGCTGAAATACGGCATTCCGGACGGCCGCAGCTTCTTCGAGAACGACGTGCGCTGGATGGCGCATTACGGCTTTCTGCCGCTCGACGTTCCGACGCTCACCGGCGGCCTGTCGCAATAGCCGTGGCACGGCCGCCGGGCCGGCCGCCTTCAATAAAGCACTTTTTCCAGATACAGCCCGCAGGCCGGAGCCGTCGCGCCGGCCCGTTTGCGGTCGGCGGCGCGCAGCACAGTCGCCAGCCAGGTTACGGGCTTCTTGCCTTCGCCCACGAGGACGAGCGTGCCCACGATGTTACGAACCTGATGGTGCAGGAACGACGGCGCGCGCAGCGCGGTCTCGATCTCCTCGCCATAGCGCGAGACCCGGATATCCGTCAGCGTCTTGACCGGCGAATTCGACTGGCACTCCGCGGCGCGGAAGCTGGAAAAGTCGTGATGGCCGACCAGCGCCAGCGCCGCTTCGTGCATGGCCTCGGCGTCGAGCGGCCGGCCGACCTGCCAGGCCTTGCCGGAATCGAGGGTGAGCGGTGCGCGGCGGTTGACGATGCGGTAGCGGTAGCGCCGCTCGACGGCGGAGAAGCGGGCGTGGAAGCTGTCGTCGACCTGCTCGACACCGGTCACCGCGATCGGCCGGGGTTTCAGATGATAGTTGAGCGCCTCCTTGATCCGGAAGGGTTCGGCGTCGCGCGCGATATCGACATGCGCGACCTGGGCCAGCGCATGGACGCCCGAATCGGTCCGCCCGGCGGCGTAGGCGACGACCCGCTCGCCGCAGAAATTCTCCACCGCCTCCTCAAGGCATTGCTGGACCGAGAGGCCGTTCTCCTGCCTTTGCCAGCCGACGAACGGCCCGCCATCGTATTCCAGAGTCAGCTTGAAGCGCCGGGTCACGACAGCACCGTACCGGGCGGAATGGCGAAGCCGCGCAACAGCTCTTCGGCCGTCATCGGCGCCTTGCCCTCGCGCTGCACCAGTGTCGGGCGCAGCGCGCCCTCGCCGCAGGCTACGGTCAGGCGGTCGTCCCGTACCGTGCCGGGAGGGCCGGCTTCGGGGCCGTCGACCTCCGAATTGAGCACGCGGACCCGCTGGCCGCCCGCTTCGAAGAAGGCGCCGGGAACGGGATCGAAGGCGCGCACCGTGCGCTCGATCCGGTCGGCCGGCTGCGACCAGTCGATCCGCGCCTCGGCCTTGCCGATCTTGCGGGCATAGGTTGTGCCCGCTTTCGGCTGGAGCCTCGGCGTCAGGTTGCCCGGTGCCGTCCCCTCCAGCCAGGCCAGCACGTCCACAATCGCTTCGCTGCCCAGCGCAGCCAGGGCGTCATGCAGCGCGCCGCCGGTCGCTTCATCGGCAATCGGCACGCGCCGTTGCAACAGGATCGGGCCGGTATCGAGGCCGGCTTCCATCTGCATGATCGTGATGCCGGTTTCGGCGTCGCCGGCCTGGATCGCCCGCTGGATCGGCGCCGCGCCGCGCCAGCGCGGCAGCAGCGATGCATGGATATTGAGGCAGCCGTGCACCGGCGCATCGAGCACTGGCTGGGGCAGGATCAGCCCGTAGGCGGCGACGACGGCGGCATCCGCTTCAAGGGCAGCAAAGCCTGCAACCGTTTTCACTTCGGTAAAATCCGTCGGCGTGCGCACGGGAATGTTCCGGGCCTCGGCCCAGGCCTGAACCGGCGAGGGCCGCATCGCCTTGCCCCGCCCGGCCCGGCGCGGCGGCTGGGTATAGGCGGCGACCGCATCGTGGCCGGCCGCGACGAGCGCTTCCAGCGCCACCAGCGCGAAATCCGGCGTGCCCATGAAGATCAGGCGCATCGTTTCGGCCGCAGGTCGGCGTGAGGAGGCCGGAGCGGCCGGCCCGTCCGGATCACGCAGGCACCGCCTCCTTCGCGGCGAGCTTCTTCTCCTTCAGCAGCTTGCGCAGGATCATGTTGCGCTTGAGCGCGCTGATGTGATCGATGAACAGGATGCCGTCCAGATGATCGATCTCGTGCTGGACGCAGGTGGCAAGCAGGCCGTCGGCTTCCAGCTCGCGAATTTCGTTCTCCCGGTCGAGATAGCGCACCCGGACCTCGGCCGGGCGGACGACATCGGCGTAATGCTCCGGGACGCTCAGGCAGCCCTCCTCATGGGTGTTGTCATGGTCCGACACCCAGACGACCTCCGGGTCGGCGAGCGCATGCGGCGCGGGCGGGCTGTCCTTGTCCGAAACATCCAGGACGATGACCCGCTTGAGCACGCCGACCTGCGGCGCGGCGAGGCCGATGCCGGGCGCGGCATACATGGTCTCGAGCATATCGTCCATCAGCCGGCGGACCGCGTCGTCCACCGTCCCGACGGACCTGGATTTCTTCTTCAGCTGCGGGTCGGGCGCGGTCAGGATCGGCAGAAGAGCCATCGATCATTCACCCCGGAAGTGGCCGGTTTCAAGGGTTTCTTAACCGTTTGCAGATAAGTCGGGCGGGCCGGAAGGTCAACGAACCGGCGCGTCCGGCCGGCCCGCGCGCCGCGCAAGGAATCGCCGGGAAATGCGCGGGTTTCCGCAAGAATAATCATGGCCGCCGCACGGGCTTGTGATAGGAAAGCCGCGCCATGACAGGACTGGACGCCAATACGCTGATCGTGCTGGGCGCGGTGGCCGTTCTCGCCCTGCTCGTCCTCGTCGTCACCTTGCGCACCGCCCGGG
>LXNI01000375.1_pt1 | contig 53468 bp, 47 predicted proteins | sample 809091 | NCBI WGS metagenome assembly LXNI01 (sample SAMN04870527, study PRJNA318959) | sponge metagenome | biome: 01000161; feature: marine sponge reef; material: water | host: Sarcotragus foetidus | place: Greece: Milos, Mediterranean Sea | collected 2013-05-29 | depth 5-7 m
TCGGCGAATCTCAGCATGACGCCCGTTGTATCACATCAGCGGCCATTTCGGACAGTGTCGCCGGTATCAGAAGTCCTCGTCGAAGGAGACCTCGCCCTCCACGCCCACCTGATAGGCGGACACGGTGCGCTCGAAGAAGTTGGACAGCTCCTGCACGTCCTGCAACTCCATGAATGAGAACGGGTTGCGGCTGCCGAAGCGCCGGGGCAGGCCCAGCTGCATCAGGCGCTGGTCGGCCACGAACTCCAGGTACGACCGGGTGTCGGCCACCGACATCCCCGGCACGCCCTCGCCCAGCAGGTCCGCGGCGAACTGGTGCTCGGCGTCCACCGCCTCGGCCAGCATGTCGCAGATGTCGCGGCCCAGATCCTCGTCGAACAGCTCGGGCTCCTCGGCGCGCACGGTGCGGATCACCTCGAAGGCGAAGTTCATGTGCATCGACTCGTCGCGGAATACCCAGTTGGTGCCGGCGGCCAGCCCGTTCAGCAGGCCCTTGGACCGCAGGAAGTACACGTAGGCGAAGGCGGCGAAGAAGAACAGGCCCTCGATGCAGGCCGCGAAGCAGACCAGGTTCAGCAGGAACCGCCGCCGGTCGGCCGCGGTATGCATCGGCCCGTCACCGACCGAGTCCATCCACTTGAAGCAGAACTCGGCCTTGGCCCTGATCGACGGGATGTTCTCGATGGCGGCGAACGCCTCGGCCCGCTCGTCGTGGTCGGGGATGTAGTTGTCGAGCAGGTTCAGGTAGAACTGGACGTGCAGCGCCTCCTCGAAGAGCTGGCGCGACAGGTACATGCGGGCCTCGGGCGCGTTGATGTGCTCGTAGAGGTTCAGGACCAGGTTGTTGGCCACGATGGAGTCGCCGGTGGCGAAGAAGGCCACCAGCCGGCGGATCAGGTGCTTCTCGGCCGGCATGAGCTTGCGGTCGAGGTCCACCAGGTCGTCGGAGAAGTCGATCTCGTCGACGGTCCAGGTGTTCTTGATCGCGTCGCGGTACATATCGAAGAACTGCGGGTAGCGCATCGGCCGGAGCGTCAGGTCGAACCCGGGGTCCAGGATGTTGGATCGGACGGAGTGATGCCCGGGCCGGGCCTCGGTCTCCGGGTCAGGCTGGACGCCTGTGGGAGGGGTACCGGCGGCAGAGTCCCGGCCCGGGAGATCAAGATGATCGACGGAGATGTCGGTGATGGCCATCAGTCGCACGCCTCGCAGGTCTCAGGATTCTCCAGCGAGCAGGCCACCGCGGCCTCCGCGTCGGCGGCGGACGTGCCGTTGCCGCTGGTGGTGGTGGTCTGGTTGATCCGGGTCGCCGGCCTCGACCGCAGGTAGTAGGTGGTCTTGAGGCCCAGCTTCCACGCGTGCATGTACATCGACGACAGCTTCCCGATGGTCGGGGCCTCCATGAACAGGTTGAGCGATTGGCTCTGGTCGATGAAGGCGCCCCGATCAGCGGCCATCTCGATGAGCGAGCGCTGCGGGATCTCCCACGCGGTGCGATAGATCGCTCGCAGGTTGGCGGGGATGCGCTCGATCTGCTGGATCGAGCCCTCGGCCTTCTTTACCTCGGCGATCATCTTGTCGTCCCACAGGCCCCTGGTCTTCAGCTCGGCCACCAGGTAGCGGTTCACCTGCATGAACTCGCCCGAGAGGGTCTCGCGCTTGAACAGGTTCGACACCTGGGGCTCGATGCACTCGTAGCAGCCCGCGATGGCGGCGATGGTGGCTGTCGGGGCGATCGCGATCAGCAGCGAGTTGCGCAGCCCGTGCTTCGCGATCCGCTCCCGCAGCGGCGCCCAGCGCTCAGCATCGGACGGCTCGGCACTCCACAGGTCGAACTGGAGGTCGCCGGCCGCGGCCCGGGTGTCGGTGAAGCCGGGGTGGGCTCCGTTGGCCTCGGCCAGTTCGCTGGAGGCCCACAGGGCGTTGAAGTAGATCTCCTCCGAGACGCGCCGGCTCAGGGATCGGGACTCGGCCGAGTCGAAGGCCAGCCCCAGCTTGAAGAACACGTCCTGAAGGCCCATCAGGCCCAGGCCCACCGGACGCCAGCGCCGGTTGGAGGCCTCGGACTCGTCGGTCGGGTAGTAGTTGATGTCGATCACGCGGTCGAGGAAGCTGACGACCAGCCGGACCACCTGGCCGAGTCGTTCGAAGTCGAAGCCGGCCGGGCCGCTGCCATTGGAGGCGGCCGTGGTCGGCTGAACGAACGCGCCGAGGTTCACCGACCCCAGATTGCAGACCGCCGTCTCGGAGTCGCTGGTGATCTCGATGATCTCGGTGCACAGGTTCGACAGGTGCACCACCCGGTCCCTGGCGTTGGTGTCGCCGCCCGTTCCGGGCCCGGTCTGGTTGCACTTGGCGTTCGAGGCGTCCTTGAACGTCATCCAGCCGTTGCCGGTCTCGGCCAGGGTCCGCATCATCCGGGTGTAGAGCTGCCGGGCGGGGACCTGGCTCTCGAAGCGGCCGTCAGCCTCGGCCTGCTCGTAGATGGCCCGGAACTCCTCACCGTAGGTGTCGGTGAGCTCGGGCACCTTCTTGGGGTCGAACAGGCTCCACTGCCAGTCCTTCTCCACCCGCTCCATGAACAGGTCGGGCACCCAGTTGGCCAGGTTGATGTTGTGGGTTCGTCGGGCGTGATCGCCGGTGTTGTCGCGCAGCTCGAGGAACTGCTCGATGTCGGCGTGCCACGACTCCAGGTACACGCAGGCCGCTCCCTTGCGACGGCCGCCCTGGTTGACCGCGGCCACCGAGGAGTCGAGGGTCTTGAGCCACGGCACGATGCCGTTGGACAGCCCGTTGGTGCCCTTGATCAGCGAACCCTTGGAGCGGACCCGGTGCCAGCCCACACCGATGCCGCCCGCGTACTTCGACAGCCTGGCGATGTCGGTGTAGCGCTGGTAGATGCCCTCCAGGGAGTCCACCGGCGAGTCGAGCAGGTAGCAGCTCGACATCTGCGGATGCATCGTGCCCGAGTTGAACAGCGTCGGGCTCGACGGCAGGTAGGCCAGCGACGAGATCAGGTCGTAGAACGCGATGGCCTCGTCGGGGTCGGTGCTCAGCCCGCAGGCCACTCGCAGCATGAAGTACTGCGGGGTCTCGATCACGAGGCGGTTGTCGGGATGGCGCAGCAGGTAGCGGTCGTACACGGTTCGCAGGCCGATGAACTCGAAGTTGCGGTCCCGGCCCGAGTCGATGGCTGCGTTGAGGGCGGGGGAGTGGGCCCGTACGAACTCAGCGGTGTCGTCGCCGATCAGGCCGAGTTCGTGGCCGGACTCGATCGCCTCGGAGAACCAAGGGATGTTCTGGTTGCGGACTTCCTTGTCGATGTAGGTGGCCAGCATGCGGGCCGCCAGCTTCGAGTAGTTGGGCTCCTCCACAATGAGGCCGGCCGCGGTGCGGATGCTGAGTTCGTCGAGCTCGCGGGTGGTGGCGCCGTCGGCGAGAGCCGCGATGGTGCGGGTGCTGACGGTCAGGGGGTCGATGCCCAGCAGGCCTTCAGCGGCCCGGGCTACCGCGTTGACGATCTTGTTGACGTCAACGGGCTCGAGGTTGCCGTTGCGCTTGCGTACTTGCATGGTCGTTGGTGCGGAAACAGCCGGAGGCACGTCAGCGACAGTGGTCAGCCGGTCCTGGGTCATGGTCACGTCGGTGCCCTCCTCTCGCCGCCCCGCCGAGGGTGCCCCGCCCGCAGCAACCCCCGAAGCGGCGCGGTCACAACTTCGGAATATGAATTACAGCACCGTAACTACACGCGTGTCAAATCACGACCCCGTCACCCCCATTGAGCAGGGCTTCTTGGTCGCGGCATGCGACTAGCGTTGTGAGAGTGGAGATACTCGACGTCGATCTGGTCGCTTTCGAGCGGGGAAGCAGGGCCGAGCGGGCCGCGATGGTGGACGGCGTGATGCGGAGCTTGGCTACCGGTTTCGTGTACGTGGCCCACGATCTGGCCGAGGGCGTGATCGACGAGGCCTACGGGCAGCTGCAAGCGTTCTTCGGCCTGCCCCAGGACCGAAAGGACCGCTACACCGTGGCCGCGTCGCACGGGCAGACCGGGTACACGCCGATGATGACCGAGACCGCCGCCATCTCCGACATCCCCGACCTCAAGGAGATGCTCAACTGGGGTGAGCCCGCACCGCCCGGCCATCCCCTGCGCGAGCGCTACCCGCATCGCTACGGGCCGCCCGTCCTGCCTGAGGACGACCTGCCTGGCGTGACCGACCTGCTGCTCGGATTCCACGCCGCAGTCATCGACATCCAGCGCCGGGTGCTGCGAGTGATCGCGGCGGGGCTGGAGATCCACGAGGAGTTCTTCGATGTCATGCTCGAGTACGGGGCGACCCTCACCCGGGCCATCCACTACCCGCCGATGGACACCGCGCCCACAGACGGCTTCATGTGGGCCGTCGAGCACGGCGACATCAACCTCATCACCATGCTTCCCCGGGCCACCGCGCCCGGCCTCCAGGTTCGGATCGACGCTGGCTGGATCGACGCGGTCCCGCCCGAGGGCAGTGCCATCATCAACACTGGCATGATGCTCGAGCACCTCACCAACGGGGTGATCGGTGCCGGGATCCACCGCGTGGTCGCCGCGGAGGGCCAGACCGGCGACCGCTACTCGGTGGTGCAGTTCGCCCACCCCACGCCCTGGACGATCCTGCAGCCGCTACCGACGTGCGTGACCGAAGAGCACCCGCTCAGGTTCCCCACGATCACCTCGGCCGACGCCCTGGACAAGGTGATATGGGAGATCAACCTGGTCGAGCGCGGCCGCCGTGTCGGAGCCGGCTAGCCCAGCGACCCGTCATAGTGGGCTGCAATGCTTTCCGCAATGTACCTTGGTGTACATATGGTATGCTGCTTGCGTGGTGCAGCTGGTTACGCGCGTGAGCGACGAGCTTGCGGCCGGTGTCGACGAGCTCGTCGCCTCCGGCCGGGCGACCTCGCGGTCCGACGCGGTTCGAAGCGCCCTTGAGCGCTGGATCGACTCGGAGCGACGGCGTCGCATCGGTGAGGCGATCGTCGAGGGCTACGAGCGCATCCCACAGACTGACGAGGAACTGGCCTGGGCCGACAGCGGGGCTGCGGCCATGATCGCCGAGGAGCCGTGGTGACGAGGCCGGTGCCGGTGCGGCCGTCCTCCGGGCACGCCCAGTGGCCGCGGTGACTCCCGCCCGCGGCGAGATCTGGTGGGCCGAGTCCGACGATATGCGCAGGCCGGTGATGGTGGTCACGCGCGACACCGCCGTTCCGGTGCTCGGAGCGATCCTGGTTGCGCCGGTCACCCGCACCGTGCGGGGCATCCCGACCGAGATCCCGTTGGGACGTGACGAGGGCCTACACGAACCCTGCGCCGCCTCATTCGACAACGTTCGGCCAGTGCGCAAGGCCTGGTTGACTCGCCGCATGGGCGCCCTCGGGCCTCGCAGCCATGAGATCTGCGACGCCCTCGCAGCTCTGAGCGATTGCTGAGCCGCGTGGCGGACGGCAGCCGCCTCGCCACCTGACTGCGCTACGGCCAGTCCACTGGCATCGGGCCGACCATCAGCAGCCCGTCGCAGCCTTGAGCGTTTCGCAGGCCTCTTCCAATCGCGCCGCGCTCAACTCGGCCACGCGTCGCCGGAAGGCGCTTCGGGGCAAGGTATGGAGGGCGTCGAAGTTGACGACGCTGTCGGACGGAACACCGTCGTGGTCCGCGGTGAGCGGCAGCTCCGAGATCAAGCCCCGGCGAGTTCGCGTGAGTTCCGCGACGACCACCGAGCCGATGCGGTCCGCAACGGGGTCGCGTGTCAGCACCAGCACAGGCCTGTCGCCGTCGGGGGCCGCGGCGAACCAGATCTCACCCCGACGCATCCGCCCAGTCGGACCAGTCCTCAGCCGGTCCCCAACTCTCAGCGCCGATGAACGACAGTTCGTCGGGCCGCAGCGGCGACGCTTCGTAGATCGCGGCGTCCCGCTCCGCGCCGAGGGCGTTGAGATAACGGCGCAGCGCTTCACGAATCATCTGAGACACCGACACTCCGAGCGTGTCGGCTTCCGCACGGACTCGGCTCGCTTCAGCGTCTGCCATCCGGCACGTCAACATTGTCATACAGCGAATGTATCAGGTCTTACAAGTGCCTCTCCAGCCCGGACTGTTGCCGGGAGACCGCCGGTCAGCGGGCGCGAGTGCTGTCGCCGGGTCGGCGGTGCCGGGCCGTGCTGGGTTTCAGGTAGCAGCGGGCCGGGTGACCGTCGATGGCGATGTCGTGGGCCACGAAGCCGGCGAGCCAGCGGCTGGTGGTGTACGACTCCGAGACATTGTCGGCATCGCCGCCAGTGGCTTCGAAGGTGGTGACCTCCAGGTCGGTGGCCAGCACCTGCTCGGCCACGTAGTCGCGCCACTGCTCCACGGCCGCGGCCTGCTCGGCCGATGCCAGTGCCAGCGACACCTCGATGCGGTCCGTCACCACGTAGTCGTCGGTTCTCCGGCAGTCCTGGATCACTCTCACGGCGTCGCGTGCCCAGCCCTCTGCCTCCAACTCGGGGGTGACCTCAGTGTCGAGCACGACTACCGCGTCGCCCGACGCCAGCCCGGCCGCGGCTCCGCCCTCGGACGCCTCAACAGCCAGCTCGAAGCAGCCGTCCTCCAGCACATGGCCGGCGACGGTCACCGTGCCGTCGTCGTTGCGGGTCCAGTCTCTGGAGCGGGCCGCCTTGAACACGGCCTGCACGTCGCCGCCCAGACGGGGGCCCAGCACCGCGCCGTTGGGCCGCAGCACCAGCGACGCGTGGGCGGACAGGTCGTCGGTGAGCATCACCGACTTGACGTTGATCTCGTCGGCCAGCAGGTCCGTGAGCGGGGCCAGGTCCTCGGCGCCGGCGCCGGCCACGGTGGCTTGGGCCAGCGGCAGACGCACCCGCAGCCCGGCGTCCTCGCGTATGCGCAGCGCGGCCGAGGCGGCGTCGCGCAGGCGCTCGGTGCGGGCCACCAGTGCGTCGTCGGCGGGCAGCCCCTCGGCGTCGGGGTCGGGCCAGTCGGCGAGATGCACCGAATCCCCGCCGGTGAGCCCGCCGTGGATGTCTTCGGTGATCATGGGAAGGAACGGAGCGGCCACGCGTGTCAGCGTGGTCAGCACCGCATGCAGGGTGTCGAAGGCGGCGGTGTCGGTGTCGGCGCCGCCCGCGTTCCAGAAGCGGTCACGGGAGCGGCGGATGTACCAGTTGTTCAACGCGTCGATGAAGGTGGCGATCTCGGCCGCGCCGCCGGGAAGGTCGTAGGCGTCCATCCGCTCGGTTGTCCGCTCCACCAGCGTCCGGGTGCGCGCCAGCACGTACCGGTCGAGCATGTCGCCGCTGTCGAGCATGTTGTTGGGGCCGGGCGCGCTGTCGAGCATGTCGCTGCTGGGGGTTCTCGGCTGGGCGGTGTAGCCCTCGGCGTTGGCGTACATGGTGAAGAACGAATAGGCGTTCCAGATGGGCAGCAGGATCTGGCGGGTCACCTCGTCGATGCCGTCGTCGTTGATCCGCAGGTCGCCGCCCCGCACGATGTTGGCCGACATCAGGTACCAGCGCAGGGCGTCGGACCCCTGGCGCTCGAAGATGTCGGTGGGCTCGGTGTAGTTGCGGAGCTTCTTGGACAGCTTGGCTCCGTCGGCGGCCAGCAGGATCCCGTGGCAGATCACGTTGGAGAACGCGGGCCGGTCGAACAGCGCCCCGGCCAGCACGTGCAGGGTGTAGAACCAGCCCCGGGTCTGGTTGATGTACTCCACGATGAAGTCGGCCGGGAAGTGGCTCTCGAACCACTCGGCGTTCTCGAAGGGGTAGTGCACCTGCGCGAAGGGCATCGAGCCCGACTCGAACCAGCAGTCGAGCACCTCGGGCACCCGCCGCATCACCGACTGGCCGGTCGGGTCGTCAGGGTTGGGGCGGGTGAGGGCGTCGATGAACGGCCGGTGCAGGTCGTCGGGGCGCACCCCGAAGTCGCGCTCCAGCTCGTCGAGCGAGCCGTACACGTCGACGCGCGGGTAGGCGGGATCGTCGCTGCGCCACACCGGCAGGGGCGAGCCCCAGAACCGGTTGCGGCTGATCGACCAGTCGCGGGCACCGTCGAGCCACATGCCGAAGCGGCCGTCGCGCACGTGGTCGGGCACCCAGTTGATCTCCTGGTTCAGTTCCATCAGCCGGTCCCGGATGGCGGTCACCTGCACGTACCAGCTGTTGATGGCCCGGTAGATGATGGGCGTGTCGGTGCGCCAGCAGTACGGGTAGTTGTGCTCGTAGCTGTCGTGGCGGACGATCCGGTCCTGGGCCTTGAGGCGCCGGATGATCCCGGGGTTGGCCTCGAACACGTTGACGCCGGCCCAGTCCGACACCGGCTCGGTGAACCGGCCCTCGTCGTCCACCGGCACCGCGTCGGCGATGGCGATCCCGTTGGCCTCGCACACCTCCTGGTCGTCCGCCCCGAAGCCCGGTGACATGTGGACGATCCCGGTGCCCTCGGCGGTGTCGATGAAGTCCGCGGCCAGCACCCGGAAGGCCTCGGAGCGGTGGGCGAAGAAGTCGAACAGCGGCACGTAGCTCCGGCCGGTGAGCTCGTCGCCGCGGACGGTGCCGACACGGCGGGCATCGCCGAGTTGGGCCTCGTAGGCGGCGACGGTGGCTTCGGCCAGCACGTAGTGGGCGCCGCCTTCCTCCATCACGGCGTAATCGATGTCCGGACCCACCGCGATGCCGAGATTGGACGGCAGCGTCCACGGCGTCGTCGTCCAGGCGAGGAGCTTCATCGGTCCGGGGTCGCCCGGTTCGGGCACCAGGTCGAAGGCCACGGTGATGGCCGGGTCCTGGCGGGGCCGGGTGGCGTCGTCCAGGCGGATCTCGAAGTTCGACAGCGGCGTCTCCGCACCCCACGAGTAGGGCATCACCCGGTAGGCCTCGTACACCAGCCCCTTGCGGTAGAGCTGGGCGAAGGCCCACATGACGGACTCCATGTAGGGCAGGTCCATGGTCTTGTAGTCGTTGCCGAAGTCCACCCAGCGGGCCTGGCGGGTGACGGTGTCCTCCCACTGCTGGGTGTAGCGAACGACGGATTGGCGGCATTGCTGGTTGAACTCGGCGATTCCGAAGGACTGGACGGCCGCCCGGCCGGCGACGCCCAGCTCGCGTTCGGTCTCCATCTCGGCGGGCAGCCCGTGGCAGTCCCATCCGAAGCGCCGGTCCACCCGGTTGCCCCGCATCGTCTGGTAGCGGGGCACGACGTCCTTCACGTAGCCCGTCAGCAGGTGGCCGTGGTGGGGCAGTCCGTTGGCGAAGGGCGGCCCGTCGTAGAACACCCAGTCCCGTTCGGCGGGCCGGGACGTCACCGACTTCTCGAAGGTTCCGTCGGCTTTCCAGCGGGCCAGCACCCGTTGCTCGATGGCAGGGAAATCGGGGCTGCCGGCGGATGGGTAGGGGCCGTCGCCGCCTTCAGTCATGGCCGATCAGGCTACCGGCGCGCTTGGGCCTGTTTGTCCCGGCGTGGTGGTCGCGTTGTTCCGGCCGGCGGGTCCTGTCACGGGCGCGGCCTGGCGGCGCGAGCGCCGCCATTCCTTGCCCCCGTGCCACCCCCCGGCCTGGCGGGGCGCGGCGTCCACCCCGGCCTGGCGCGTCGCGCGGGTGTTCCGGCTTGGCGGGGTGCGGTGGTCGGCTGGGGGGTTGATTCTGGAGATATGACAAGATTGGAGCTGATGGCTGGATTGGCGTAAGTGCTCTCGGCCAATCTGCGAGTTGTCGCCAGCCCGCACAGCGCCGACGATGCAGGTTGCGGGGGCGCGTGACCGGCTCTTGCAGGGGGGTCCGGGCCTTGACTGCAGGCACCGAATGGACTTTTGACCGGTACCGGGTGGGGGACACGCCGCTGCCCGCCCCCAACCTTGCCTGGAACACCTACGGCACCGGAGTCGAGAGCATGGGCCGCGACGGTGGGCCCGAACCGGTTGAGGTCCCCGATCCCGGCGCAGACCAGCTCCTGGTGCGCGTCGACGCCGTCGGCCTGTGCTTCTCCGATGTGAAGCTGGTACGCCTCGGCGGAGACCATCCCAAGCTCTACGGCCGCGACCTCTCCATCGACCCGGTCCGTCTCGGCCATGAGGCAACTGTGACCGTCATCGAGGTCGGCGACGACCTCAAGTCGACGTACCGCCGGGGGGACCGGCTCGCCATCCAGCCCGACATACATGTGGACGGTCGATCGACCGCCTACGGCTACACCATCTCCGGTGGGCTGATCCAGTACCACCTCATCGGTCCGGAGGTCCTGGCCGCCGACGACGGCGCCTACGTGATACCCGTCGACGACGACATCGGCTACGCGGCCGCGGCGCTGTCCGAGCCCTGGGCCTGCGTCGAGGCCGCGTACACGCAGCGCCGCCGCCTCCAGCCGCTGGACGGCGGCACCGCGTGGGTCGTCGGCCACGCCGATGACACCCGGCCCTACGATTTCGGCGCATCGCTGCGCGGCGCGGCCCGGGTGGTGCTCACCGGCCTGTCGTCGGAGTCGCAGCGCCGGGTCCTGTCGGCTCTGGGCCCGGACGCTGAGGTCTCGGTGACAGACGCATTGGCCCCGTCCGCCTACGGACCCCTGGTCGAGGAGATGACCGGGGGCCGCGGGTTCGACGACATCGTCAGTCTCGACCCCGCCTCGGCTGCACAGGTGAGCGAGGCTGCTCGACACATCGCGTTCCGCGGCACTCTCAACCTGGTCGGCGAGCGGCCCCTCGACGGCCCGTCGAGCATCGACTTCGGCCGGCTGCACTACGACTACACGGCCTATGTCGGTACCCGCGGCCCGGACGTGGCTGCGGCGTACGGGGAGCAACGCAACCGCTGCGACCTTCGCCCCGGCGGAGTGGCCGTCTTCGTGGGTGCCGGTGGCCCCATGGGCCAGATGCATGTGCAGCGAGCCATCGAGAAGACCGACGGACCGGCAGTGATCGTGGGGATTGATCCCGACAGCGAGCGACTCGGCGTGCTGGAGGACTCGCTCAGCGCTCTCGCCGAGCGAGCCGGCCGCCGGCTGGTCCTGCTCGATCCCGGCGCCTCCGGCTCCCCCGTTGCCGAGGTCGTGGCCGATCTGACTGGCGGTGCCGGAGCCGACGATGTGGTCGTCACCGTCCCCGTCGCCTCGATAATGGCCGACGCGGCCCGCCTGATGCGATCCGACGGGATGCTCGTGTTCTTCGCCGGCGTGGCCAACGGCACCGTGGGGCCCCTGGACATGAGCCGGGTGTACCTGGGCAACGCCCAGTACACCGGCACGTCCGGCTCGTCCATCGCCGACCAGGCACTCGTGCTCGACAAGGCGGTCGAAGGCACTCTGTCACCGGACCTGAATCTCGCTGCGGTCGGAGGCATCGACGCCGGCCGGGACGGCTTGCAGGCGGTAATGGAAGGCCGTTTCGCCGGCAAGGTCATGATCTTCCCGCAGGTCACAGGGGTTCCACTGCTCGGCCTCGACGAGCTTGCCGAGCAGTATCCGGAGATCGGGGAGGCCCTTGGAGAGAGGGGCCAGTGGACGCGTGAGGCCGAGAGGATCATGATCGAGACCCACGCATCGGCAGCCGATCGATGATCACGACACTCACCCCCAATCCGAGCTTCGACCGCACCTTGTCGGTCGACCGGCTCGACCGGGGCGGTGTGACTCGAGCATCCAGGGTGCGGGTGGAGTGCTCCGGAAAGGGTGTGAACGTTGCCCGGGCCCTCAGCCGCAACGGTCACGCCGCTCGGGCGGTGATCCCCGCCAACGCCGACGATGCCGGCGTGTTCGTCTCGTCGCTGGCCACTGATGGCACCGGCGCGTGCACCGTCGGGATCCGCGGCTCCGTTCGAGCGTGCTTGGCTCTCGTGGAGCCGGACGGGACCACCACCAAGGTCAACGAGCCGGGGCCGGAGATGAGCCTGTCGGAGGCACAGGATCTCCTGGCGGCGGCCGTGGTTAGGGCCGCCGACTCCGATTGGGTGGTCGCCAGCGGCAGCCTGCCTCCGGGCGCGCCGGCGGATCTGTACACGCAGTTGGCCACGGCCCTGCCTGACGCCGATCGCCGACTGGCCGTCGACACCAGCGGCGCTGCGCTGGATGCGCTGGTCGGCACGCCGTGCGCGCTGGCCAAGCCCAACCTCGCGGAGCTGGCCAACGTGGTCGGTCGCCGGCCCCGCACCGTCGGCGAGGTCATCGAGGTGGCCGAGATTCTCCGCCGGGGCGGGTGGCGCTCGGTGCTGGTCAGCATGGGCCGGCTCGGCGCGGTGCTCGTGGCCGATGAGGTCTGCTATGGCGTGGCCCCGGCGACAGAGGTGCGCAACACGGTGGGCGCCGGCGATGCGTTGCTGGCCGGGTTCCTGTCGGCCGGCGGCCGGGGCACGGCGGCCCTGGCGGAGGGCCTGGCCTGGGCGAGAGCTGCGGTCCGGTCCCGGGACACGCTGGGCGAAGCCGTCGCCGACCATGATCGCCGCGCCGTGCAGGTGACCGCGGATCCGCCGCGGGACCGTTGCGTGGAGGTGTTCGCATGACCGAGCCGTTCCCGCTGTCCATCGCCGCGATGTTCCGTCGGGGATGTACGGGATACGCCAGGAACGTCGGCCCATTGACGGTTGGTGCCACCACGACCCTCGCCGTCTACGGCGTGTTCCGGATCCTGGCCCAGCAGGCCCTGGACGACGGGCAGCAGCTCGCGTCGATCGCTCTCGACCTCGTGGGCCTGGTGCTGGCCGGCACGGTGGCGGTGCCGTGGTACGTGTACGCGCTCGACGCCGCCCGATCCAAGCCGATCGACCTCGCGGCTGCGTGGCGCGGGGGGCGCTTCTCGGCTCAGTTCGTGTGCTCGTTCTGGTTCTGGGCCGCCTTCATGCTCGGCGTGCGCTACCTGTTCGGAATCCCGTCGATCCTCGCCCTGCTGTTCTACGGGTTCCACGGGTACGTCGTCGCCGACCGGGCCGCCAAGGGCGGCCTGCGCGCGCTCGGAACCAGCGTCCGGCTCGGCAACAAGCGCCGGGTGGCGCTGTTCGCCATCCTGGCGCTGTTCATCGTCTTCAACCTGGTGGCCGCCCTACCGCTCGGCTCGGGCGCCACGCCCTTGACGATCGTGATCAGCGTGGCCCTGTTCACCGCGACCGGCAGCGTCACGCTCGTGTCGGGCGGCTGCCTCTACGACGCCCTCTACGAACGCTTGGAGGACCAGTGACCGCACCCACCGAGATCCGCATCAGCGGCACCCCCGCTTCGTCCGGCGTCGCGCTCGGCCCCGCGGTGGTGATCGACCACCAGGTGGTGGAGGTGCAGGACCGCGCCGATCCGGCCGCGGCGTTCGCATCCGCGGTCGACGAGGTGCGACAGGAGCTGCAATCGATGTGCGAGACCGCCCGGGAGGCCGGCCGGGCCGAGGCCGGCGACGTCCTCGAGGCTCAGGCCCTGATGGCCGCAGATCCGATGCTGGTCGACGCGGTCAACGCCGCCCTCGCCGGTGGGGCGGGTCTGGATGCCGCGCTCACCCGGACCGAGACCGACATCAAGGCCATATTCGCGGCCATCGACGACCCTTACATGGCGGAGCGGGCCCAGGATGTGGGCGAGGTGATCGACCGGATCCGCCGCAACCTCGCCGGGGTCGACTCGCCCGGCTCGCGGGTGATCGAGACGCCGTCGGTGCTGGTGGCGCGGTCGGTGACCGCAGCCGACACCGCCCTGCTCGACCCCGAGCTCGTCCTCGGGTTCGTGACCGAGACCGGCGGCCCGACCAGTCATGTGGCCATCATCGCCCGATCTCTGGGCGTCGCGGCCGTGGTGGGCGCCGACGGGGTGGTCGGCAGTGTGAGCGACGGCGACCCGATCGCGCTCGACGGCTCCACCGGCGACGTGGCCGTACGCCCGGACGCTGGCACCGCCGACGACTTCCGGGCCCGCCGGGCCGCGGCCGAAGCCGAGATGGCCGCCGCCGAGCGGTTCAGGGGGATCCGCGTCTCGTTCCGGGGACAGCCGATCCGGGTGTCGGCGAACGTCGGATCTCGTGAGGATGTCGTCCGGGCCGTCGAGGTCGGTGCCGAGGGCGTGGGACTGCTGCGCACCGAGTTCCTCTTCCTTGACCGCACCGAGGCTCCCAGCGAGCAGGAGCAGCTCGACTTCTACTCGTTCGCGGGCTCGTCCTTCAACGAGCCGGTGGTCGTTCGGACCTTCGACATCGGCGGCGACAAGCCCGCGCCGTACCTGGAGGTCGAGGCGGAGGAGAACCCGTTCCTCGGCGTCCGGGGAGCGCGCCTCTACGCCCACTGCCCGGATGTGTTCGAGACCCAGGTCCGGGCGATCCTTCGGGCTGCCAGCACCGCCGACGTGCAGATGATGCTGCCGATGGTCTCCACCATCGATGAGATCACCGAGCTGCGGGCCCGGATCACGCAGACCGCGGAGGGTCTTGAGGCGGAGGGCGTGGACCATGCGTTGCCGCCGATCGGGGTGATGGTCGAGGTGCCCTCCATCGCGCTGACGGCCGACGCGGCAGCGCCCCACGTCGACTTCTTCTCGATCGGGACGAACGACCTCACCCAGTACGCGATGGCGGCGGACCGCACCAACGGGTCGCTCGACAGCCTCCAGGACGCCCTGCACCCTGCCGTGCTGGCCCTCTGCGAGCGCACCGTGGCCGCTGCCCGACGCCACGGCATCAGCGTGTCCGTATGCGGCCTCGCGGCCGCCGACCGGTTGGGTGCGGCGGTGCTCACCGCCATGGGCGTCGACAAGCTCTCGGTCACTGCCCGATCCGTGAACATGGTCAAGTCGGTGGTCGACTCGCTCGATCAGGCCGACGCCGGCGCGATGGCGGCGGAGGCCCTCGGTGCGGCGACGGCTTCCGAGGTCCGACGCATCGTCGGCGCGGCTCTGGATGGCCCATGACCGTCTCGCTCGACACCCGCGTGCTGAGGATCACCCGCTGGCTCCTCGAACAGGACCAGCCCCGCAGCACCGCATCGGTCGCAGCCGACCTGGGACTGAGCGAGCGGGTTGTGCGGTATCGCCTCGACCACATCGACCGGTATCTCCGTTCCTGCGGCGCGATGCTGGTCCGGAAGCGGGGCCTGGGCCTCGTGGTCGAGGGGCCGCCCGACGTCCGGGCCCGGATCACCGCCGATCTGCCGCCTCTCTCGCGTGCGCCGCGGGTCTACGCCCCGGAGGAGCGGGTTCGGATCCTTCTCGCGGCGCTGCTGTGGGCCGCGCCGTCGGTGGTGTCGCTCGAGGATCTCCACTATGAGCTTGAGGTGTCCAAGACGTCGGCGCGCCGCGATCTGCGGGCGGGCGAGCCGTGGCTGGAGCGCAACGGGTTGCCTCTGGTGCGTCGCCCCGGGCAGGGGATCAGCGTTGTCGGCACCGAGCGCCGCATCCGGCAGGTGATCGTGCAGCTCATCCTCGAAGCGATCCCCGAGGAGGTGCTGCTGCTTCAGCTGGCGGAGAACCCGTCGACCCGGTCGGCCGCGAACGTACGCGTGCCGGTGGGCCTGCGGGAGCGGATCTTCGCACTGCCACTGCGGGACACCGCGGTGATCGTGCGCTCGAGCGCGCTCGGCCAGACCCTCACCTCGGGTCGCAGCGATGTGGTGTTCGCGCTCTTCCTGGCGGTCTCGGTGGCGAGGATCCGCGACGGGCACACCGTGTCCGTGGAAGCCGGCCTTCACCGGTCGGTCATGGACCACCCCATCGCCGAGAGCGTTTCTGGAATCGTTCCGGGCTTTGAGAGGCTCGTGGGCGCCTTCGTGCCCGCGCCCGAGGTTGCGGCGATCACCGAATACCTCCTCGGACTGGACGCGCTCGACACCGTGCGCTCGGACTCGGCCTCCATCAGCGTGGACCTTCTCGACCGCATCATGGAGGTCGCGGGTGAGCGCCTCCACGTCGCGCTCGGCGAGGACCTCGAGCTGAAGCGAGGCCTGGCTGCCCATCTCGAGCGGCTCCGTGTCCGGTTGCGCTACGGCCTGCCGATCCACAATCCGCTCCTGCATGAGGTGCGTGAGCGCTATCCCGAGGTTCATGACGCCGCCTGCGAGATCGCCGGACTGATCCAATCTGCGATGCAGGTGCCGATAAGTGACGACGAGGTCGGCTTCATCACGATGTACCTCAGCGGCGCGATGGAGCGCGCCCATCTGCGGCCCCGGCGCCGAGCCCTGATCGTCTGTCCCAGCGGTATGGCGACGGTGTGGGTCCTGGTCTCACGGATCCAGGCCGAGTTTCCCGAACTGGAGATGGTCGAGGTGCTGTCCGAGCGGGGCTACCACGAACTCCAGCACGGCGAGTTCGACCTGGTGATCTCCACGGTGCCCCTGGTCGAGAACGAAGTTCCCGTAGTGGTCGTCAGCCCGCTGCTGTCAGCCTCCGACGTGAGCCGGCTGGCCCGCTACGCCTGAGGGCCCGAACGGGTGCATGGCACCCGCCACGGCGCGCCGGAATGTCGTAACCGGGTGGTGCGGTATTGGCAGTAGTTCCGGCCGCGTGAACGGCGGAATCAGTGAGAAGATCAACGCGTCAGTTGACGCGAGGAGGACCCGCGCATGTTACAGCGTGTACAACGTTTCGGCGGTTTCCTCTCCAGCATGGTCATACCGAACATCGGTGCGTTCATTGCCTGGGGATTCATAACTGCTCTATTCATTCCACCGGGCTGGTTGGAGAAGACCGGCCTCGACTGGGACTGGGGAACGATTACGGGCAACACGGTTGGCCCGATGATCAAGTACCTGCTCCCGCTGCTTGTCGCGTACACCGGCGGCAAGCTGATCCACGGCCACCGGGGCGGTGTCCTCGGAGCGGTCGCGGTGATGGGCGTCATCGGCGGAGCCTCGTTCGAGCTGGCAGAGGGCGCCATCATCGGCGACCCCCCGCAGTTCCTCGGGGCCATGGTCGTTGGCCCGCTCGCCGGCTACGTGATGAGAGAGATCGACAAGTACCTCGAGGACAAGCGGCCCGCCGGGTTCGAGATGTTGATCAACAACTTCTCGCAGGGAATCGCGGGACTCTTCATGGCCATGCTCGGCTACGTCATCATCGGCCCCATCATGTCGTGGCTCGCGGAGCGCTTCGGCGACATGGTGGAAGGCATCAGCGACGCCGGTCTGCTGCCGCTGATGGATCTGCCCATCGAGGTCGCCAAGGTGCTGTTCCTCAACAACGCGATCAACCACGGCGTGCTGACGCCGCTGGGGGCCACGGACGTGACCGAGACCGGTCGCTCCATCTACTACATGCTCGAATCCAACCCGGGGCCCGGCCTCGGGCTCCTGCTGGCCTACTGGTTCGCGGGCAAGGGTCTGGCCAAGCTGTCGGCCCCGGGCGCCATCATCATTCACTTCTTCGGCGGTATCCACGAGGTCTACTTCCCGTTCGTCCTGATGAACCCAGTGATGATCGGCGCCATGTGGGCCGGCGGGATCGTGGCCGACATCGTGTTCGTCATCTTCGATGCGGGTCTCACCGGACCACCGTCACCAGGGAGCATCTTCGCCTACATCACCTTCACTCCGTCGGATGGAGCGGCAGCAGCCGGGGTTTACCTAGGCATGGCCGCAGGGGCCGCTGCGGCGTTCCTCGTCGGATCTGTCCTGCTGCGGCTGTTCCCGGTCAAGGAGATTGACGACACCGACGACGACGACACGTCGCTCGGGGACGCCATGGAGGGCGTCCCCCTGGGCTGACCGGCGCGCAGAGTTGCGTTTGTCCCCCAATGGCGCAACTTTAAGGGGGTCGGAGCGGTGGAAGTGCTTCCGCCGCTCCGACCGCCCTGCCCGCAGTGGCTACCGGATTCGGGCTAGCCACGCAAGCACTACCGATGGAGGGAAGCTGTGACGGAGAGAGTCACGAAAGCGGCCGACGAGGTCAAGCTCATCGTCTTTGCCTGTGAGGCGGGCATGGGGAGCAGCCTGATGGGCGCCAATCAGCTCAAGCGGATGGTGAAGAAGGCGAAGCTGGACATCTCGGTGATACACACTCCGGTGGGCCAGCTGACCGCCGAAGCCGACGTGGTAGTGGTCCACAAGGGGCTTGCCAAGCAGGCCCGTGAGCGGGTGCCCGGTGCAGCCATCGTCCCGTTCACCCTGTTCGTGAACGATCCGGCGGTGAAGGATCTGATCACGAAGCTCACCGCGGGCAATCCGATCGTCTCGAAGTTGTGAGCGCAGTCGTGGACGAGGGCCTCGGCACGGTTCTGACACCCGACGATGTCGTGCTCGGGTGCAGTGCGGAGTCCATGGACGAGGCCATCGAGTTCTGTGGCGGTCTGCTGGTTGCCCGCGGCTCGGTCGCCCCCGAGTACGTCGAGGGCATGAAGCAGCGGGAGCGGGTCGTCTCCACCTACCTCGGCAACGGGGTCGCCCTTCCCCACGGGGTGCTGGAGAGCAAGAGCGATGTCCGCTCCACCGGGATCGTTGTGGCCCAATACCCCGAAGGTGTCGACTGGGGGCCGGGAACGGCCCATCTCGTCGTTGGACTCGCGGCTGTGGGGGATGATCATGTGCAGGTGTTGTCGCGGCTGGCCGAGATCCTCCAGGACGAGGACCTCTGCGAGGAGCTCGCGCAGTCCGGCGACGCCTCGTTCGTCTATGGCCGGCTGACTGCGCCGCCGTCCGACGACTGAACCGGGGGTGGAGCCCGTGTACAAGGAACTCGTGATCACCAACAGCCATGGCCTCCACGCCCGGCCGGCCGCCGAACTGGTCGAGCAGATCTCGTCCTTCGACGCGGGCGTTCAGATCGAGGTGGGCGAGAAGACGGCCAACGCAGCCAGCATCATGAGCCTGCTCGCTTTGGGGGCAGGTCCCGGCAACACCGCTCGGATCACCTCGAAGGGTCCCGACGCGGAGGCGGCCCTCGAGGCTGTTGTGGCGATCCTCACCGCGGACGGCTGACGTGGCTCGCCTGGACCATGACGGGCTGGCGGCAGCCGTCGCCGCGGCCGTCGACGCCTCCCCGGATGCTTCCGGGAACTCCGACCTCGTCTCCGAGAAGGGCTCCGTCGTCGGCTCCATTGTGGTGGCGGCCCAGCCTGACGACCTGAAAGCCGCCTTCAAGAGGGCCAAGAAGATCGACGGCTACCGGTGGGTGGCCATCAACCGTCAGGACCTGTTCGGCGCGAACCCGCTGTCTCTGGGGTCCAAGGTCGGGATTCTCGATGCTGATGGGCGGATCCTGAAGAACGCGGACTCGCCCCGCAAGAAGGTCTGACCCCGGCACGCGCGGCCTAGAGGTCGCGTTGTTCAGGCCGGCGGGTCCTGTCACGGGCGCGGCCTGGCGGCGCGAGCGCCGCCATTCCTTGCCCCCGTGCCACCCCCCGGCCTGGCGGGTCGAGCGGGTGTTCCGGCCGGCCTGTCTACGATGCCGGGAGTATGGACGCTGACAGCTATCGCAGCTTGTTCGACTTGACGGGGCGTGCTGCCATTGTCACCGGCGGCACGCGGGGCATCGGCCGGGCCATCGCCGAAGGTCTGGCCTGTGCCGGTGCTGGGGTGGTGGTGGCGTCGCGCTCCGTGGAGTCGTGTGCCGCTGCTGAGGAGCGTCTGACCGCCGCGGGCTTCGAGGCCCTTGCCGTGCCCACCCACATGGGCGACTTGGAGGCAGTCGAGAGGCTCGCCGCTGCCGCGGTGGACCGATTTGGCGCCGTCGACGTGATCGTCAACAACGCGGCCAATGCCCTCGCCCAGCCGATCGGGGCCCAGACCCCGGTCGCCTGGCAGAAGTCGTTCGAGGTGAACCTGCGCGGCCCCGCCCTGCTGACCCAGGCGTGCCTGCCCCAGCTGGAGGAGAGCCCCCACGCCTCGGTGATCAACGTGATCAGCGTGGGGGCCTTCATGTTCTCGCGGGGCTTCTCGATCTACGGGGCGATGAAGGCTGCGCTGCTGTCCTACACCAGGGCCGCGGCCGGCGAGCTGGCTCCTCGGGGGATTCGGGTGAACGCCCTGGCGCCGGGTCCGGTCGACACCGACATGGTGCGAAATCAGGGGCCCGAGGCGGCTGAGTCGATGGGCGCGGGCACGCTGCTGGGCCGCTTGGCCCATCCCGACGAGATGGTGGGACCGGCGCTGCTGCTAGCCAGCGACGCCGGCCGGTTCATCACCGGCCAGGTCATCGTCGCCGACGGAGGCCTCCACCCCCACTGACTCGGGCTCCTGGGCCTCGGCGGCTTCCTCGCCGTCGCTGGCGGGGGCCCCCTCTTCTGCGTCCTCAGCGGTTGCCTCGGTGTCGGTGGCCGTGTCTTGCTCGCCCTCGGGGGTCGGGGGTTCCGAGGTTTCTTGCTTGGCGGCGGGTGTGTCCTCTGCGGGTTCGGCTTGTGAGGCTTCTTGCTCGGCGGCGGGGTCTTCGGCTTCGGTGGGTTGTTCAGCGGTTGGGTCCTCTTGATCGATGTCGGCCTCAGCTTCTACGTCTTCGGCCTCATCACTCGTGTCCTGCGGCGCTGCCTGGTCGCCGTCTCGGAGGCGGCGTAGCGCCTCCACGGCGTCGCGGTAGGCGGTCTCGGCCTCGGCGCTCTCGGCCGCGCTCGCCTTGCGGTCGTTCAGCTCCCGCACGGCCGCGGCCGCCTCGTCCTTGGCCTTCTCGGCCTTCCGTATGGCCCGCTCGTGGGCCTGCTGCTCCCGGTCGGCGATCAGGTAGGTGTTGAACAACGTCAGAGCGGCCGCGGTCTCGTCGTCCAGGCGCTGGTGCTTGGGGGCTTTGGTCACACTGTCGGGCATCTGTGGTCCAGGAGCTTCAGCTGGGTCGGTCCGCAACAGGGCGCTTGAACTCCACCCTGTTGGCTGAACGTACTACGGTATCGAGTCGTCGGCTTCCGGGAGGAGTCCTGCATGGTTGAGATGGGCGAGGAGATCATCGTCCTGGACGAGGTCTACAAGATTTTTGGGCCGCAGCCGCGGGGTCGAGCCTTCGACTTGGTGCGCTCGGGCATGGGAAAGAACCGCGTCCAGGCCGAGACCGGCCATGTGGTCGGCCTGGACGACGTGTCGTTCAGGGTCAACAAGGGCGAGATCTTCGTGGTAATGGGTTTGTCGGGGTCCGGCAAGTCCACCGCGCTGCGCACCGTCAACAAGCTCCATGACATCACCTATGGCTCGGTGACCGTCGATGGCACCGATGTGCAGGCACTGGAGGGCTCGGACTTGCAGGCGTTCCGGCGCGAGTACATGGGAATGGTGTTCCAGCACTTCGCGCTTTTCCCGCACCGCAAGGTGATCGACAACGTGAGCTATGGCCTCAAGGTGCAGGGAGTGGAGAAGAAGTCCCGCGAGGACGCGGCGATGAGGGCACTGTCTCTGGTCGGGCTGGGCACGTACGCCCAGAGCTTCCCCTCGGAGCTGTCCGGCGGCATGCAGCAGCGCGTCGGCCTGGCCCGGGGTCTGGCCTCGGATCCCGACATCTTGTTGATGGACGAGGCCTTCAGCGCGCTCGATCCTCTGATCCGCCGCCAGATGCAGGACGAGATGATGGAGATCCAGGGCGAGCTCCACAAGACGATCCTGTTCATCACCCACGACCTGAACGAGGCCCTTCGCATCGGCGATCGGGTGTGCATCATGAAGGACGGCGCGGTGGTGCAGATCGGCACTCCCGAGGAGATCCTCACCCAGCCCGCGACCGGGTACGTGGCCGAGTTCGTGCAGGACGTCGACCAGGGCAGGGTCATCCAGGTCCACGAGATCATGCAGCAGCCCGCGCCTATCACAGCCGGCGCCACACTCGCCGAAGCCCTCGGCACCGTCGGTGAGCGCTCAGGCGCCTTCGTGCTGGATTCTGCTGGATCACCGACGCACATACTCACCGCCGATGACGGGATCCGGGCCGCCAACATGGGCACCACCGATCTTGGGCCGGCGTTGCGCACCGACTTCGACCGGTGCGGTCCCGAGGACTGTCTCAACACGGTGTACGCCGCGGCCGGCCGCGGCCTGCCCATCGCGGTCTGCGACGACTCCGGGGCCCTCGTCGGCAACCTCGACCCCCGCCACATCATGGAGGAGATGGGCCGCGTCGAGCACCTCATCGACGACTTCGAGCGAGAGGTGTTCATGTGATCCTGCTCGCCCAGGCCGGGGGCGGCCCGGATGAACTTCCCGACTACGGGTTCACGGACAATCTTGTCCTCGACGAGTACTACGCCCCGTTCGGGGACTGGATGGGACAGTCGGTCGATTGGATACTCGCCAACCTGAAGTGGCTTCTGACGGCCATCAAATGGCCGTTCACGACCCTCAACGACTTCCTCGTGCGAGACATCATGGAGCCGGTCTCGTGGTTCTGGATCGTTGTCGCCTTCTTTGTGATCGGAACCTTGGCCCGCAACGTCCGGGTCGGCGTCTTTGCCGGTGTCGCGTTGACCGTCTGTGGACTCCTCGGCCCCGAGTACTGGCACGCCACGGTCCAGACCATCGGATTCGTGGTGGTCGCCGTCCTGCTGTGTGTGGTCATCGGCATCCCAGTCGGGATTCTCTGCGCGCGCGTCGACGCCGCCTGGCGGATGGTGAGGCCGGTGCTCGACGCCATGCAGGTGGTCCACGCCTTCGTGTACATGCTGCCGTTCATTGCATTCTTCGGCCTCGGCAATGTGGGGGCCACCATCGTGACGATGGCGTTCGCGATGCCACCGCTGGTGCGCCTCACCAATCTCGGCATCCGCCAAGTGCCGGAGGATGTGGTGGAGGCGAGCCGGGCCTATGGCGCTCCGGAGTGGCGGGTGCTCCTCGATGTGCAGCTGCCCCTGGCTCGGGCCGCCATCATGACCGGCGTCAACCAGACACTGCTGCTGGCCATGTCGATGCTCGGGGTCGCCGCGATCATGGGGGCCCAGGCTCTGGGAGGGCTGCTGTTCGGCGCGATCAGCCGGCAGAGCGTTACGGAGGGCGTGGGCGCCGGCCTCGCGTTCTACCTCGTCGCGGTGGTGTTCGATCGCATCTCCCAGCCCGAGGGCGCGGGGTCGGGCGGCCTGATTCGCCGCGTGCGGCGCGCTTGGGCCCACCGCAGCGACCCCGAGGAGCTGGTACCGGCCGAAGCCGAGATCGCGGCCGAGGATGCACTTGTCGAGGGTCACCTCGCCCCGCTGACCGCTGAGGAGCGCAGGCCGATGCTGGTGGCCGCAGTGGGCGGTCTTGTAGTGGCGGTGTCGGTGTTCCTAGCCTGGAGTGCCGACGCAGGGTTCCTGAGTGCTTACGGCCGCGCCACCGACGAGAAGCTCGCTGGGGAATCGTTCAGCGGCCTGTCGGCGTCGGGTGGCTCCTGGTTCGGGATCCTCGCTCTGATCCTCGGACTGCTGGTTGTCGCCGCCGCGGCCACCACGCTGATCGCGCCGGGCCGGGGATTGCGCTGGCTGTCCGTTGACTGGGCGGTGATCGCGTCGCTGGCATCGCTGGTGATGATGGTCGCCTACCTGCTGGCTGCACCCTCCGACCTTGCCGTGGGCCAGAGCACCGGCATCGGTCCGTGGGTGGCGCTGGTCGGATCGGTTGTGGCGTCCGCCGGATCGGTGTGGTGGATCCGGTCGGCGCCGCACGCGCCGGCCCGCCCGCTCAGCGCCAAGATCGGGTGGGCTCGTGTCGTCTCCGCCGCGTTCGCGTTGGTCGTCCTCGGGGTCGGGGCGATCTCCGCCTGGAGCTTCGACGAGCGGTCGCGTGTGATCATCACCTCCGAGGTCCAGGCTCAACTCGACGAGATGGAGCGGCAGGCGGAGGCGAATCCAGAGCAGGCCGGCATGATCGCGGCCGACATTGCGGCGTTCCAAGAGCAGTTGGCGGCCGACGCCCGCGTCATAACTGACGGCGTCAGCGGCGACGGGGCCGGCCTGGGCATCTGGGTCTTCCTCGCCGGGCTGGCCGGGCTGGCCGCGGCGTTTCCCGCGGCCGGGGTGTTCGGTCGCGACGAGCACCGGCAGTGGCGGTGGAGCTCGATCACTGCCGGAATCGGAGCCGGGGCGACCTGCGTCGGCTTCGGATGGATCTTCACCCATGTCCGCTCGGCAGACGCTGACTATGTGAGCGGGATCGGTTCCTTCCTGGCAATGGCGGGCGGTCTGGTGCTGGTGGCAACCGCGGCCACGGTGCTCAAGGAGTTCCGCCGGGCCAAGGTGTACGCCGATGACCTGCCGGCGCCGGCGTAGGGGTGGTGATCGGCATGAGCAATGAGACCGACCGCACAGAACACAGGGTGTCGAAGTGAGTGTGCTAGCCCAGCAAGACGGCGGTGAATCCCTACAACCGGGTTTCTTCGACGACGAGGTCCTCGATCAGTTCCAGATCCCCGTGGGCGCTTGGGGCGACCAGGCGGTGGACTGGATCGCGGTGAGGCTGGAGTGGCTGCTTGCCATCATCGAATGGCCCTTCAGCACGTTGATCGGTTTCCTGGTCGGCGACGTACTGGAGCCCGCGCCCTGGGTGGCGGTCGTGCTCGCCTTCTTCGTTATCGGCACGCTTGCCCGCAATGTGAAGGTGGGTGCGTTCGCAGCCGCCGCCCTCAGCCTGTGCGCCATCCTCGGCAACAACTACTGGCTGCAGACCGCCCGCACCATCGGCTTCGTGGGCGTGGCCGTGCTGCTGTGCGTGATCATCGGCATCCCCCTCGGCGTCGCTTGCGGGCGAGTCGACGGGGTGTGGCGCGTCGTGAGGCCCGTGCTCGACGGCATGCAGGTGGTCCACTCGTTCGTCTACATGCTGCCGTTCATCTTCTTCTTCGGCATTGGCACAGTGTCGGCCACGATGGTGACGATGGTGTTCGCTCTGCCGCCTCTGGTGCGTCTCACGAACCTGGGCGTCCGTCAGGTGCCGGAGGATGTGGTGGAGGCGAGCCGGGCCTACGGCGCCCCCGAGTGGCGGGTGCTGCTCGATGTCCAGCTGCCGCTTTCCCGGGCCGCCATCATGACCGGCATCAACCAGACGCTGCTGCTGGCCATCTCCATGCTCGGCATCGCCGCCATCATGGCCGCGGGCGGCCTCGGCTTGGTGCTGTTCCAAGCCATCACCACACAGGACATCCCGAAGGGCATGGCAAGCGGCCTCGCGTTCTTCCTGGTGGCGGTCGTGCTGGACCGCATCTCCCAGCCCGAGGGCGCCGACAGCACGGGCCTGCTGCGGCGCATCCGGCTGGCCTGGGCCCATCGCCGCGATCCTGAGAAGCTGATGCCCGCGGGCGATTCCCAGCCGTCAGCCGATTCGGTGGACGAGCCTCAGGCCGACGAGGGGACGTTCGCCCCGCTCACCGCGGCCGAGCGCCGGCCGATCCTCGTCGTGGCGGTGGGCGGATTGATCGCCGCGCTGTCGGTCTTCCTGACTTGGAGCAGCGGGGCCGGGTTCATGAGCGCCTACGGTCGCCGGGTCGATGAGGACTTGGTCGGTGAATCGTTCAGCGGGCTCTCGGCCTCGGGGGGGTCGTGGTTCGGCTATCTGGCCCTCGCGTTGGGTCTGATGGCCGCGGCCGCGGCCATCACCGCTCTGGTCGTGCCGGGGCGGGGGCCCCGACTGTGGACAGCCGACGGCGCAGTGATCATGTCGCTGGCGCTCCTCGTGATGATGGTCGTCTACGTGCTGGCCGAGCCTTCGGAGTTCGTTGCGGGGCAGAGCACCGGCGCCGGCGTCTACGTGGCGCTCGTGGGAGCGCTGGTGGCGTCTATCGGCTCCGTGTTGTGGATCCGGATGGCGCCCCACTCGCCGTTGCACCCCCTGAGCGCAAGGATCGGGTGGGGCCGGATGGCAGGCGCGGTGGTCGCGGTGGTAATCGTCGGCGTGGGCGCTGTCTCAGGATGGAGCTTCGACGAGCGCAGTGATGTGGTCATCACTGCCGAGACGGAGGCCCGGATCGCCGAGCTCAAGGCGAAGGCTGACGCCGATCCCACCCAGGCCGGAGTGGCGGCCGCGGAGATCTCTGCGCTCACGGCCCAACTTGCCACCGAGAAGTTGATCGTGACGGATGGAATCAGCAGTGAGGGTCCCCGCCTGGGAGCCTGGTCCCTGTTGGCTGCCTTGGTCGGCCTGGCCGTCGCGGCCCCCGCCGCGGGGGTGTTCGGCCGCGGTGAGCACGCGCAGTGGAGGTGGAGCGCGATCACGGCTGGACTGGGCGCGGGCATTTGCTGTGTCGCTTTCGCATGGGTCGCCACCCATGTTCGATCGGCTGACCCCAGCTACGCGAGCGGTGTCGGGGCGTTCCTCACCATGATCGGTGGCGTGGTGCTTCTGGGCACGACCGCAGGCGTGATCAAGGAGTTCCGCAGATCCCGTGTCTACGCCGATGAACAGCCCGTGGCGGTGTGATCGCAAACATAAGTTCTGCTAATGATCGGTTTTGGGGTGGCATGTCCGTTCCGGGTGATGTAGCCTTTTCGCTCGCGCGTCGGGCCATGCTCCCGGCGCGTAGAGGTAATCCACCCAGGAGGGAAACCCACTCATGAGGAAGAAGCAAGCAAGTCTGTTGCTCGCGCTGCTGGCGGTGTTCGCGCTGGTCGCCGCGGCGTGCGGTGACGACGACGCCGACACGACCACGACTCCGGAGCCGGCGCCTGAAGCGCCGGTGGCTGAAGATGAGCCGGTGGCTGAAGAGCCTGAGGCTGAAGCGCCGGTGGCTGAAGATGAGCCGATGGTCGAAGATGAGCCGATGGTCGAAGATGAGCCGATGGTCGAAGATGAGCCGATGGTCGAAGATGAGCCGATGGTCGAAGCGGCGATGCCCGGTGAGGGTGTCTCCGTCACCATGGCCCGGGCCGACTGGGCCACGGGCTACTTCCAGGCTCAGGTCTACAAGCAGATGCTCGAGGAGCTCGGCTACGAGGTCTCCGAGCCGTCCGAGAACGAGCTCGGTCCGTCGCTCGCCTACCTGGCCATGGCCGAGGGCGATGTCGACTTCTGGGCCAACAGCTGGTATCCGGGCCATAGCGCTTGGTGGGAGCCGGAACTCCCCGACGGCTCGCTGGTCGGTGACCACCTTGAGAAGGTCGGCGCGGTGTTCCGCGGCGGCGGGCTCCAGGGCATGCTGGTCACCGCGTCGGTGGCCGACGAGCACGGGATCGCCTGGCTGGACCAGATCAACGACGACCCCGACATCCGGGCTCTGTTCGACGCCGACGGCGACGGCGATGCGGACATCTACGGCTGCCAGGAGAGCTGGACGTGCGACAACATCATCACCAACCAGCTCCTGTTCAACGGCTTTGACAACATCGAGCAGACGATCGCCGGCTATGACGCCATGTTCGCCGAGGCAGTGGCCAAGGCAGACGCCGGCGAGCCCATGGTGATCTACACTTGGACCCCGAGCGCCTACATCACCCAGCTGCGCCCGGGCGACAACGTGTACTGGATCGGAATGAGCGAGACCCTCGACGACTCCAACCCGAGCGGGGTCGAGGGCGGCGAGCAGCACGACCAGCGCTACTGGTCGGGTACCACCGACCCGGTGCGGCTCGACATTCCCGCCGAGCAGTGCCCCGCCGCGGCCGAGGCGGGCTACTGCCCGATCGGCTGGGTGCCGGCTGACATCCAGGTGACCGCCAACTCTGACTGGCTGGCCGCCAACCCGGCTGCTGCCGAGCTCCTCAGGCAGGCCAAGCTGTCGGTGGTCGATGTGTCGATCGCCAATGTCGAGCAGGACCAGGGCGACTACACCGAGGCCCAGATCGCGGCCGCCGCCGGCGAGTGGATCTCGAACAACCGAGGTGACGTCGACGCTTGGATCGCTGCCGCACTGGCTGCAGGCTGAATCCCAAGGCCCTAGGGCCTGAACACAACTGATCGAGGGCGGGGCTTCGGCCCCGCCCTCGTCGCGTCTGAACGGCGGCATAGTCTCTCCGCCGTGAGTGGGCGGCGCCATGAGCCCAGGATCGGGGCATCCCAGGCAGTCCCGCCTCGCTGGCTGATCGAGCACGGTGAGCGCAACCTGCACGCTCTGGGTCCAGGCCCCGATCTGGAGGCTCAGTGGACCGCCGCCGGATTGCGACTGCCGGATCGTGCCGCCATCCGCCGCTACCGGCTGGAGCGGGTCCGGGCCCAGCTTCGGGCCGCGGGGTGCGACGCCGCGCTGCTGTATGATCCGATCAACGTCCGCTACGCCACCGACACCACCAACATGTCGCTGTGGACGTTCCACAACGCGGTCCGCTACGCCTTCGTGGCCGCCGACGGGCCGGTGGTGCTGTTCGAGTTCTCCCACGGCGAGTTCCTGGACCTGCACTCCGAGGCGGTCGACGAGATCCGGCCCGGAACGTCCTACGTGTACTTCTACGCCGGCTCCCGGGCCACCGAGGTGGCGGGCCGGTGGGCCGACGAGATCGCCGCGCTCGTGTCCGAGCACGGCCGCGGCGAGCGGCGGCTGGCGGTGGACCGGCTCGACCTTCTCGGTGTGCGGGCGCTGGAGGCCCGGGGCGTGTCGCTGGTCGACGCCGACGGGCTCATGGAGGAGGCCCGGGCGGTCAAGTGCCCCGACGAGGTGGCCGCCATGCGGTGCGCGGTGCACGCCTGTGAGGCCGCGGTGGCCGACATGCGGGCCGCCTTCGAGCCCGGCATCACCGAGATGGCGCTGTGGTCGGTGCTGCAGGCTGGCAACTTCGCCCGCTACGGGGAGTGGATCGAGACCCGGCTGCTGGCTTCGGGACCACGCACCAACCCCTGGTACCAGGAGGCCAGCAGCCGCCGGGTAAGGGCGGGGGAGCTCACGGGGTTCGACACCGACATGGTGGGCGCCTACGGGGCCTGCGTCGACATGTCACGCACCTGGCTGTGCGGAGGAGGCCGGCCCACACCCGCACAGCACGACACCTGGTCGCTGGCCGCCGAGCAGATCGAGCGCAACACCGAACTGCACGTCCCCGGGATGTCGCTGCGCGAGATCACCGAGCGGGCCTGGTACCCGCCGGCGGACGACTACCACGGCTACACGGTGCTGTCGCACGGCGTGGGCCTGTGCGACGAGTACCCCTCGGTGTTCACCCGCGAGCGTTGGCCGGCCCAGGGCTACGACGCCGTGCTGGATCCGGGCATGGTGATGTGCGTGGAGGCCTTCGTCGGCTCCAAGTCGGGCGGCGAGGGCGTCAAGCTCGAACAGCAGATTCTGATCACCGAGACCGGCAACGAGTTGCTGACCACGTACCCGCTCGCACTCGTCTGACCGCTGGCTTTGCGCCCTCAAGTGGTCATACTTGGTACGCTCTCAACATGAAGGTCGCCGTCTCCATTCCGGATCCGCTCTTCGCCGAGGCCGACCGCCTGGCCAGGCGCCGCAAGCTGTCCCGCTCCCAGCTCTACGCCGAGGCGCTGGAACTGCTCGTGAGCCGTGAGGACCGCAGCGAGATCACTCGACGGCTCAACGAGGTGTACCGACGTGCGGATTCGCGCCTCGATCCCGGACTGGCAGCTGCTCAGTCCGAGGCCCTGCGCGAGGAGTGGTGACGGTGTCGGCGGTGCCGGCGCGGGGCGAGATCTGGTGGGCGCACCTGCCGGAGCCCGCCGGTTCGGGGCCCGGCTACCGGCGACCGGTGTTGGTCGTCTCGGCGGACTCATTCAACCTCAGCGACCTGAACACGGTGATCGGCGTGGCCATCTCGTCCAACATCGACCTGGCCGAGTCACCGGGCAACGTGGAGCTGGCGGGCGCCGGCTCGGGCCTTCGCCGAGACTCAGTTGCGAACGTCAGGATGAGTTCATGAAGGCCGTCACGATCACCATGCCCGCGGACCTCGACGCCGAAGCGGCTGCGGAGGCGAGGCGGCTGGGGATCTCCAAGTCGGAGCTGATCCGGCGGGGACTGGCCGCCGTCCTGCCCGAGCGGCCGGCGGCGAGTAGGAATCTCCTGTTGGAATTGGCCGGTTTCGGCGATCCTGACGTCAGCGTGGAGCCGGGTGAGATTGACCGGGTCGTCTACGGCCTGTGAGGTTCGTCGACACGAGTTGGTGGGTTGCTTGGGCGTTGCCGCGCGACGCCCGCCACCGCGATGCTCTGGACACCGCCGCGCGCGACGGCCCGGAACAGCGGCTTCTCACGACGAATCTGGTGCTGGGCGAGACATGGACCTTTCTGCGTTCGAGGGGCGGCCACGGAACCGCAGTGCGCTTTCTCGACAGGATCGAGCGCATCAGATTGGCCCGCACGCTTGCCGTGCACACCGTCACCGCTGACGAGGAGTCGAGGGCGTGGCGCTGGCTGCGTCGCCACGATGAGCGGCCCTACTCCTTCGTGGATGCGACCAGCTTCGAGGTGATGCGGGCTCGCCGGCTGCGTGAGGCCCTGGCGTTCGACAACGACTTTGTTGCGGCCGGATTCATCGAGGTCCAGCCCTGAGACGAGCCGCTCCTCCCTGCCCGCGCACGTTCTGACGTTCCTGCGGCGTCAGCGCGGGTCGAATTGCTCCACGGTCACGTACGTGCCGGAAGGGTCCACGCGGACCAGGGCCATGCGCGACGCCGTGAACCGAGCGCGGATGGCGGGGAGGCCCTCGGGCGGCCACAGCCCCGATGGCGGATTGCGCCGGAAGCGGGCCACGGTCATGTGGCCGGTGAAGCGGCGGTTCGGGGGAGGCTGGCCGATGTGGCCGGTCGCGCCCGTCACCGACATGGCCAAGTCGTCCACGCCGCGGGCCGGGAGCATGACCACGCCGCGTCCCAGGCGCTCCAGCGTCGGTCCCAGCCGCACTGCCGTCGGCGAGAATCTCACCTGGCGTAGCGCCCCGGCCGCCTCGGCCTCGTCGCACTGACCCAGGAACCGCAGGGTGATGTGCAGCCGCTGGGGCTTGGTCCAGCGCAGACCGTCGACTTCGGGCCGGGGCATGGCGGCCAGCTCCCGCACCAGATCGTCGGGCGGCCAGACGGCCACGAACAGCCGCGGCATGTTGCGAGGGTACGCGCCCGACCCGGCGGCCGAGCGGCAGAGGCTGGGGCCGGGCTGGCCCCGCGGTCTCGGCAATCGAACAACCGGGCGGCCAGACTCAAGAGACGGGGCGCGCAAGTGGGTGCGAGCCCTCCTGTCGAGAAGGGGTGCTTCCCGCTCTTGTTCGCTTCGCTCACGGGCCGCTCGGGCCACGGCCTCGCTCGTTGCCATCAACTCGTGCGCCTCTTCGCTCGGCCTCTTGGGTGATGGCGTCGTGACGGTGCTGTTGGGGCTGCTGGCCGCGCTGTCGGTGGGGACATCGGACTTCCTGGGTGGTCTGGCCAGCCGGCGAGCGCACCCCGTCCTCGTGACAGCGGCCTCAACGCTCGCGGGGTTCCTGCTGGCGTTCGTCGCCGCGTTGATAGCGGTTGGCGAGTTGACGGTCGCGGGAATGGCGTGGGGGGCTCTGGGCGGCGTCGCGCTGGCGCTCGGGCTGGTGGCGCTGTATGCGGGATACGCCCGGACGCGGGTCAGCATCGCGGCTCCCGTGGCTGGCGTGGGGGCGGCCTCGCTGCCGGTGATCGTCGAGTCGCTCTTCGGCGACGATGCCCTGTCGGCCGCCGCAACTGCAGGGGTCCTGCTCGGACTGGTGGCGATCGGGCTGGTCAGCATCGGCCGTTCCGAGCAGCGGGGCACGGTCGGATCCAGCGTGCTCTACGGTCTGGGTGGCGCAGCCGGCATCGGAATGTTGTTCGTCTGCCTGGCCAGTTCCGGCGACGACAGCGGCTTGTGGCCGATCGCCGCCGCTCGAGGATCCGGTCTTGTCGTGCTGGTGGCGATCATGGGCGCCAGGAGGCTCACGCCGTCGATGTCTGGTGGTACTTGGGCGCTTGTTCTCGGCATCGCGGCACTGGTCACCGCGGGCAACACGATGTTCCTGACCGCGACGCGGGTGGGGTCTACATCGGTTGCAGCCGTCCTCAACTCGCTGTTCCCGGCCGTGACGGTGTTCTGGGCATGGGTCGTGTTCCGGGAGAGGCTGCGCAAGGTCCAGTTGCTGGGACTCGGCGTCGCACTGGTGGCCGTCGCGCTCATCGCCGCCGGCTGAGGAATCTCGCCTTCAATTCTGCACGGGTTTTCCTCATATGTGACCGGTTTCTCTACAGATCTCGGTCGGAGCAGGTGCGAGCGGTCCGTCAGCGCAGCGACGGTGAGCGGGCAACAGGGCAGAATGGCGGGCGTGGAGGGATCGGGACCGGTGGCGGCCGAGGGGGCAGCCCGTCCGGGGCCGAGGCTGGAGGCCGCGCTGGGTGACATCACCGTCGAGCCGGTGGACGCAATCGTCAATGCGGCCAACTCGTCGCTGCTGGGAGGTGGCGGCGTCGACGGGGCCATCCACCGGGCTGCCGGTCCCGAGTTGCTCGAGCATTGCCGGACGTTGGGCGGCTGCGATACCGGCGACGCCAAGATCACACCCGGCTTCGGACTCGGGGCCCGCTGGGTGATCCACACCGTCGGACCGGTCTGGCATGGCGGCACCCGGGGCGAGCCCGACCTGCTGGCGTCGTGCTACCGGTCGTCGCTGGCCCGGGCCGGCGAGGTCGGCGCCGAGTCCGTGGCCTTCCCCGCCATCTCCACGGGCGTCTACGGATATCCGACCGAGCCGGCGGCCGCCATCGCCGTCCGCACAATCCAGTCGACCCCTACGAACGTGCGCCTCGTGCGCTTCGTGTGCTTCAACACCGAGACCCTCGACGCCTACCACGCCCTGCTGGGCTCGCAGCCTCCCTAGCCCGCTGTGCCCACGCCGTTCGTCTACCGGTAGGGAAAATACTGATACATCTTGAAAACCGCTGATGAATGTCACACCCCCCTGGCATGCTGGGCCTGCCACCAGAAGGTCCACCACTACGGCTGGCGAGAAGTGCCTGACGGTCGGGGCTTGTACACCATCGCGCCGCCTGAGCGGATCCGCTACGGACCCGCTCACGCCCCCGACCCGCCACCTGCGCACGGGCCACCAGATCGCGGACTGCCGGACGGGCGCCAGACCAGACCGGCCAGACCATCCAGCAAGAAGCCAGGTCGAGACAACACAGCGACGAGAGCAGGACCCGACCGATCCTCGTCCAAGGATGCTGAGCCGCTGTTCACGGTCAACTAGTGGCACGCACACCTAGTGAGCAAGACGTGGATCGGGAGTTCTGGTCGAGCCCCACCGGCGGCGAATGGCTGGGCAGTCCACCGGCGAGGGTTGGCGCCGGGAATGCGAGCACCCTTGTCGTCTTTGGTGACGAGCGTGTGGCCCTCGGCGACGGCCTGAGCGATCAGGAGCCGGTCGAACGGGTCGGCGTGCGGGTGTGGAAGCGCTTGCAGCCCACCTACGGGTCTCGCTAGGAGGGTGGGACGGGGTCGACGATGGCGGGGCCGATGTCGAGGACGTTCTCGATGTGGCTGGCCAGCGAGAACAGGCTCAGCTCCCCGTGGGGTCGCCCGATGAGTTGGATCCCCACCGGGAGACCGGAGTCGGAGCGGCCGCAGGGGATCGTGATCACCGGCAGGGTCGTGGTGCTCACTGCCGCCGCGATCGTCAACCAGCGGTAGTACTCGCTCACCGGCAGCCCGTCGGTGTAGCCGACGTAGCGCTCCTCGACGGGAAACGGCAAGACGGTGGCAGCCGGGCAGATCAGCAGGTCGTAGTCGCTCATGAACCCGGTAGCGAGCTCGAAGACGCGTCCCTGGGCCGCGATCGAAGCGCGGACGGCGTCGCCGTCGACCGCGAGACCCCGCTCGACGTTCCACACCACCTCGGGCTTGAGAACATCACGCCCCTGAGGGAGTTCGGCTCCCAGCAGGGCAGCGAACAGGAGGGCCCGCGGGACGTCGAAGGCCACCTCGGCATCGGAGAGGTCGGGGTGATCGGCCACGACGGTGATGCTGTCGCGCTCGATCGCAGCCATCGCCCGGCTGCACACGTCAACAACCTCGGGTGCCGTTTCGGTGACACCGAGGTCGACGCTGAAGGCCACCCGTCTTGGGGGCCGCGGCGAGGCGGCCGCGCTGCGGAACGACTGCTGTGGTGGGGGCTTTCCGAGCCCGGCGCGGGGGCTTTCACCCACCATCGCGTCGGCGAACAGGGCGAGGTCGGCGATGTCGCGGGCCATCGGCCCCTGCTGGGAGTGCACCTGGAAGGGCATCACGGTCGGCCCGCTTGCGATCCGTCCCGGCGAGGGGCGCAGGCTCGTCACCCCGCAGTAGCTGGCGGGGGTGCGCAGCGAGCCGGCCAGGTCCGAGCCGTGGGCCAGCCAGGCCATGCCGGTGGCCAGGGCGGCGGCCGCGCCGCCCGACGATCCGCCGGGGGTGAGGCGCAGATCGTGGGGGTTGCGGGTGGGCCCGAACACGTCGTTGAACGTGTTGCCGCCCGCGCCGAACTCTGGAGTATTCGACTTCGCGTAGACGACGCCGCCCTGCGCTTCCATCGTCTCGACGAGCACGTCGGATTGGTCCGGTACGAAGCTCTCCCTCAGCCGTGACCCCCATGTGGTCCGCACGCCGGCGACGGGCGTGAGGTCCTTGATGGGAACGGGCAACCCGGCGAGCACACCGCGCTCGGTTGGCGATAGTTCCATGAGCCGGTCAGCGTGACCTCTGGCCCGGTCGAAGCAGCGGGTCGGCAACGCGTTGACGAGGGGATCCACGGCCTCGATACGGGCCTGGACCGCGTCGAGGGCGTCGTGGGGGCTGACCTCACCCGCAGCCAGGCCGGCGACCATCTGGCGTGCGCTCAGCCTGATCAGATCACCAGTCATGGTCGAGTCGCCAGGTTCCGCCGATTACGGGTTGACACGCCCGTCGAGTCCCGCACTACTAGCGAGGGCCGCAGCATCACGGTGCTCGTGATGCTGCGGCCCTCCCTGCGCTCGTTCAGCAAGCGAACAGTGGTTGCGCCGAGTTCTCGTCGCGGCACCCGGATGGTCGTGAGCAGGGGTTGGCCGGCAACTGCGTGCATCGAGTCGTCGTATCCGACGATGCTCACATCATCCGGAACCGACAGACCGGCTTCGGTGAGGGCGATGACTGCTCCACGAGCCACGCCGTCAGTGACAGCCACGATCGCGGTCGGGATCTGATCGGCCTGGATCAATGAGCGCATCGTCTCATAGCCGTCCCCCTGGAGGAGGGCGCACGGATGGACGATGGGGTCGTGACCGGGAGCAATCAGTTCCATGGCCCTCAAGTAGGCGTCGAGTCGTGCTCGGGTGCTAGGTCTCGTTCCCTCGCCCAGAAAGGCGATCTCGGTGTGTTCGAGCCCTCTCAGGTGCTTGATGGCCAGGGTGAGAGCCGTTTCCTCGTCGACGGTGACCGTGTCGAACACACTGGAGCGGTAGTCGATCATCATTGCCACCAGCGGCGCGACCGAGGCAACTTCTTCGAGCGCTTCGAGATCCGGATGGCCCGCAAGGCCGACCCCCATGCCGTCGATGCGATACTCGAGGAGTCGTTCGATTGCCTCGATGTCGCGATACTCGACGAACCGATCCAGCCACATGTCGCTGTCGCCACTATCGATAGCACCCGACATGTACAGAGCAGACAGGCCGTGTTGCTCCGCGGCCCGGTCGATGGCGTGGATCACCTCTCCCCAGAACGGGTCGAACAGGCCGGCAATGACGAAGCCGATGGTGTCTGACCGTCTCGCCGCCAGGCTGCGAGCGCTGGCATTTGGTCGGTATCCGAGAGCGGAAGCGGCGGCGATTATCCGCTTTCGTGAGCCGTCTGCTACCCCCGGTTCACCCCGCAGCGCACGGGAAACGAGCGACTTGGACACGCCGGCACGCTCTGCGACGTCCTTTATCGTGGGATAGGCGGCTCTGCGACGCGGACTCATGCCTCCGAACCAGGGTTGCTCACTGGCCGGACTCGCTCAGCCGGCTCTCGCCAGAGTACCGCACTCGTGCAGATGCTCAACGATCGCATCGGCGATCACGTCAGCGTCGTAGTCGACCTGAGCCGCATGGAGCGAGTTCTCCAATGCGACGACCCTCACTGGCGCTGACGTCAACATTGCGCGGAGCCGCTCTGCATTCTCGAAGGGGATCACTTGGTCTTGACGGGAGTGCAACAGCAGCGTCGGGGCGACAATCCGGGGCGCCAACTCCTGAACGAGGGCAGCCACCGCCAGCGCCTGAAGGAAGCTTGCGCGAGGCAGGGCAGCCTGGTCATAGCCGATCTCGAAGGCGTCCGGGTCGAGCGTCATCGGGCCGAACTCGTCGGCGTCCAGTGCAACTCCCCCGGGGTCGAGCACGGCAGCAGCGACGAAGCCGGGACGTCGGATGGTTGTTCCGCCGTTGATGGCTGTCACCGCCCGGATGTGTTCGGGATGAATACCTGCGGTGGCAAGGCTCACCGATGCGCCGAGCGAGCATCCGGCGATAGACACCGACCCCGCTCTGGCGAGCTGGCGCACGATGGCGCTGATCTGATCGAGCCAATCGACTGCAGTCACGGATTCAAGATCTGCGGGCACAGTGGCGTGGCCGTTGAGCCGGGGAACAACAACCCGCATGCCCGTCCGCGCGACTCGCTCGGCCACAAGGCGCATGCTCTGCGGCGAGCCTCCCCAGCCGTGAACTAGGACCAGGCTGTCGGCGCCCTCACCGTCGAGGATGTAGGGCTCAGCTCCGGTCATCACCCGCGGATGGTGTCCCAGGGACGTGGAGAGATCGGCGCCGAGAGTCATGTGGAGGGTGTGAACTCTGCGTCGATTTCCTCGAGCTCGAGTTGGAGGTCCTGCAACTCCTCTCCGCCGGCCATCAGGTTCAGCACCTCGTCACGTGTTCGCTCGCCCCGCACGAAGCTGTCTGCGGTCTCGCCGTGGATGAGGATCGTGAACCTGTCCCCGACTGCGAGCGCGTGATAGGCGTTGTGCGTGACGAGGACCACGGCGACTCCCTGATGGCGTACTCGCCGGATGAGCTTCAGGACGGTCTGCGCCTCGCGAACGCCGAGCGCTGCGGTGGGCTCGTCCAGTATCAGCACCCTCGCCCCGAAATAGAGCGCCCGACTAATGGCCAGCGCTTGTCGCTCGCCTCCCGAGAGGGTGCCGACGAGCTGATCGGCGTCCTCAACCCGTCTGATGCCCAGCGCCTGGATCTGCTCGAGCGACACGCGGCGCGCCTCAGCCATGTCGAATCTGCGCAGAACCCCCTTGCCCCGTGTGGGCTCGGCGCCGACGAAGAAGTTGCGAGCCACGCTCATGAGCGGGAGCACGCCGGCGTTTTGATGCACCGTAGCGATCCCCCGATCGCGCGCTTCGCGGGGATTCGCGAAAATGATGGCCTCGCCTTCCAGGAACACTAGGCCGGAAGTCTGGTGGTGCACGCCCGAGACGATCTTGATGAGGGTGGACTTGCCCGCCCCATTGTCGCCAAGCAGGCAGTGAACTTCCCCCGGGTTGACCTGCATGGACACGTCGTGGAGGGCCACCACGGCGTCGAACCGTTTTGTGACGGACTGAAGCGCCAGGATCGGAGGCGGAGCTTCCTTCGCAGTCTCGCCGGCTTGAAGCTCGGTCATGTCGTCACCTGCTGAGCGCGAGTTTGCGGAAGAAGTTGTTCGCCAGCACCGCAGCGAAGAGGAGGACCCCTAGGAAGAGCTGCGCCCAATCCGTTTCCCAGCCGGTGTAGAAGATGCCGACGCTCACCACGCCGAACGTGATGGCGCCGAGCACCGCCCCAAACGCCGATCCGTAGCCTCCGCGCAGCAGGACACCACCGATCACCGACGCGATGATCGTGTTGAAGATGAACGCTGTGCCCCGGCTTACATCACCGGAGTTGAACTCGAGGGCCTGAATGATGCCGACGAGGACGGCTCCGAGTGAGACCGCCACGAAGAGCCCGATCTTCACCCGGTCGGTCGGCACTCCGGCCTCGCGGGCAGACTGCGTGTCCCCGCCGGTTGCGAGGATCCAGTTGCCCGTCCGGGTGCGGGCGAGCACCCAGGTGGCCAGGCCCGCGACCCCGAGCCACCAGAGGATCGAGACGTTGAACTGGCGCCATCGGGAGGCAAAGAGGCCCTCGAAGAACCCTTCCGTGTTGAGGGACACGATCGGGCTGCCGACGATGGCACGAGCCAAGCCGAGGCTCGTCCCCAGGATCGCCATCATCATGCCCAGGGTCACGATGAACGACGGAAGGCCCGTCTTGACTGTGGTGATCCCGTTGATCAGCCCTACCGCCACCCCTACCAGCACGGCGATCAAGATCGAGATCCCGATCGGAAGCCCGTAGTGCGTCGTGCCGGCGGCCAGGACGATGGATGTCATGCCCACCATCGCTCCGATGGACAGGTCGAATTCCCCGCCGATGAGCAGCATGGCAACCGGGACCGCGAGGATTCCCAACTCCGCCGTCGAGTTCATCCAACTCGCGGTGCCGTTGAGCGTGACGAACCCGTTGCCCCGCGTGCCCCAGGCGAAGAATGCGTAGACGATGAGAGCGGCGAGCAGTGCGCCGAACTCGGGGCGGTAGATCATTCGTCTGAGCCGGTGCCGCCCGCCGATCGATCGGGGCGACCGGAGTGATACCGGCTGAGGGCCGATCATCTGTCATCCCTCCCATTGTCCGAGGTAGTCGCCTCGGTTCGCTTCGAACCCGTCCGGCACGAAGCGAACCGAACCATGCGCGACCTACGGTAGGAGAACGTCAGCCCGCGCCGCGGACGCCGGACTCCTGCGCCTTCAGGACCGCATCGACGTTGTCGGCGGTGACGAACATCGGGCCGGTGCGGATGGGCGCTCCCGGCTGCAGGCCGTACTCCAGGAACTGGCTGGCTATCAGCACGCCGTAGTAGCCCTGCATGTACGGCTGCTGGTCGGCCGCGAACAGGATCTTTCCGTCCTTGACGGCGTTCAACACGTTGGTCGACAGGTCTGTCGTAGCGAGCACGACCGAATCGCTGATCCCTTGATCCGCGATCGCTTGCAACGCGCTCTCGGCCACGCCCGATCCCAACGTGTACACGCCGTCAATGCCCGGGTTGGAGGCGATCTGGCCTTGCAGTGCCTGCGCGATGGCTTGCGGGTTGTTCTGATCCGTCTGGGGGAGGTTGAAGATCGTCGCCTCTAGACCCGCGTCCGCGAACGCCGCTGCGAACCCCTCGCAGCGAAGCGTCGTGGAGGGGTTTTGCGGCACGTGGTCGATGCACAAGCCGTGCGTCACTCCGGCCGCAACCATCTCCTCGCCCGAGCGCAGACCGGTGAATGACTCATCCTGACCAACGAATGCGATCGCGCCTAGCTCCTTCGCGGAGGCCTCACCGCTGTTGACGATGACCACCGGGATTCCGGAGTCGATCGCCTGCTTGATCAGCGGGTCGAAGGCGTCGGGGATGAAGTCGCCAACGACCATGGCGTCCGCCCGCGCAATGGCGGCCTCCAGGAGCCGCTGGAAGTCCGTCACGGCGTTGTCGAAGTTCGCCGGGGCTGTGAACTCCGAAGTAATCCCCAGGTCACTTCCGGCCGCCTCTGTCCCCTTTGCCCAAGCGCTGAAGAACGGATCGAGCAGCGGCGCCGACACCGTGATGATGAGCTGGTCCCTCCCGGAAGTGTCCTCGATAACTTCGGCGGCGTTCGGGGCCGTCTCGGTGCTGGGTTCCGTGACGGTCTCGCTGCCGGCTGCAGTTTCGGCTTCGGCAGTACTGCCGGACTCTGCTGGCTCTACTGCAGAGCTCGGGGCATCGGAACTCGACTCGTCGCCGCAGGCCCCCAGAGCCAGCGATATGGCCAAGAGCACAATTGCTCCACCCAGAATGTTCCGTTTCATCGTTCCTCCCCTGTTGCTCGGCGTGCCACTTCTTGTGGAACGTTCTATACAGAATGGCATCCAAGAAATAGCTTGTCAAACAACTTGATAGTGATCCCAGGAAGAATGTCACGCTTCTAGAGCATGGAACGTTCTACCACCAGGCGGCGCACAACCCCCTCGGCACTGACCCGATCCGTAGCAGCTCAGCCGTGGACTGACATCGAGGAGTCGGGGTTGACCTCGCGGTTGCGGCTGAAGTTGCCCATGTCGATCGGCAGGCCGGTGTAGCGGCCCTCCACCACGAGCGGGTCGGCGTCGTGGTCGTGGCCGGCATCGACCGCCTCGATCAGCTCGGCCATGCAGTGACCGGCCACGCCCGCATTCTTGAACTGGTTGCCGCTGGTGCCGATGGCCACATAGAAGCCGTCGAGGTCAGTGCGGTCATAGACGGGTATCCAGTCGTCGCTCACGTCGTAGAGGTCGACCACGCCCTTGCGCTCATGGGGAACTCCCAGAGACGGCAGGCGCCGGTTGAGCCGCAGCATCTGGGCCTCCCACTGCTCTGCGCTCAGCCGCTGATCGAACTGGTCGGGGTCCACCCAGTCCTGGGGGTCGCAGCGGGGGTCGGTGCTGCCCACCAGGATGTGGTTGCCGGTCTCGGGCCGGAAGTAGATGCCGTTGTCGTCGTCGGCGATGTTGAAGCCGTCGCGCTCGTAGTCGAACCCCGCCGGCCCCGGAGCGTGATGGACCTCGTGGCGCAGCGCCCGGGTCTTGATGTTCATCGACTCGTACACGCCGGCCATCCGGTTGATCAGATACGAGTGGGGGCCGGCCACGTTCACCACCACCGGAGCGGCCACGGCCGTGTCGCCGTCGAGGGTCACGCCCGTCACCCGGCCGCCGGCGTGGCTGATGGCGGTCACCGCGGTGGCGAACCGGAACTCGGCTCCGGTCGCCTCTGCGGCCCGCTGCAGGTTGTGGGTGGTGAGCTGGGGGTCGCTCACATAGCCGGCCTCCGGGGTGAACACCGCTCCGGGCAGCTGCTCGGTCGGGTCAGCCCAGAAGTCGGGGTCGTCGGGCCGCTTGGGCGGGCCGAACACTCCGGCGTCGAGGATCGGCATCCGGCGAACCAGCTCGTCGGTGGACCACTCCTCGTAGGCCACGCCGATGGCGTCGAAGTGGGGGAGAACCTTCAGGTAGTGGCCGCCGGGATCCTTCAGGGCGGCCATGCCGCACTGCCGGTACTCGATGAGGCCCAGTTCGTCGGGGGCTTCGAGGTACGCGGGCCAGTCGAGCCAGTACTGAAGGCCCTCGTAGGCCATCGCCACGCCCGTGTAGGTCGAGTACGTGAAGCGCACGATGGCGCACGAGTTGACGGTCGAGCCGAAGCCCGCGGCGGGGAGCTTGTCTACGCACAGCACCCGCCGGCCCCGCCGCCCGAGCTCCAAGGCGATGGCCGCGCCGATCACGCCCGCGCCGACCACCACCGCGTCGAAGCTGTCGAGGCTGCTGTCGCTGGCGCCCTTGCGGTCAGATGCCCTTGTTGGGGAGGGCGCACCTGTTCGGCCCCCCACATCGGACCGGGGGCCGCCACTGGTGTCGTGTTTTCGGGGGGCGCTTCGGCGGTCAGATGCCACGCCGGCGCTCATCCCGCATGTCGAAGGCGATCTTGACCGCGCCGCGGCGGCCCGCCTCAGCGGCATGGCCGAGAGCGTCGACGTAGCGGTCGAGGGGGTACAGCGCCGAGACCAGCCGGTCGAAGGCAACCTTGCCGGCAAGCTCCACGGCCAGATCGAAGCTTGTGGTGAGCCTGCCGTCTGAGCGGACCTCGGTTCCGTAGGCGTAGCAGCCCACCAGCTCGACCTCCCGGTGCCACAGCCCGGTCAGCTCGACCGTGACCGTGGCCGGCATCCCCAGCACCACGACCCGGCCTCGGGGCCGGCACAGCGACAGCGCCTCCGCCAGCGAGGTCGACGACCCGACGGCGTCGATCACGACATCGGCGCCTCCTGAGAGGTGGTCCCCGACCATGAACGACCTAGTGGCCCGGCGCACGGCCCGCTTCAGCTCGTCCGGTTCGACGGCGGCGTCGGCGCCGAACCCCAGTGCCAGGGCCCGCTGGGTCGAGTAACGGGCGCCCACCATGATCGACGCCGGCTCGGTGAGGCCCCGCAGGGCGGCCACCGCCACCAGGCCCATGGTCCCGGCCCCGACCACAGCCACCGTGTCGCCGGGCCGGGCGCCGGAGCGCAGCGCCGCGTGCACGCCACCCGCCACCGGCTCGATCATCACGGCCAACTCGTCGCTCATCCAGTCGGGCACCTCGTGCAGCTGAGACGGGTGCGCCACCAGCTCGGTCGACCAGCCCCCGCCGGTGGACTTGCAGAAGCCGGTCTGCAGGCCCGGCAGCAGGTGACCGCTCATCAGGTGCCGGTAGTCGTCGCCGTCGCCGGGTGCGGCGCCCGGGTAGGGCAGGTCGAAGCCGCGGGCCTCGTGCCCCAGCACGGGCTCGACGATCACCCGGCGCCCGTCGGCGGTGTCGGCCACGATCTCGTGGCCGGGCACGAACGGGAAGGACACGTAGTCCTCGAAGTAGCGGGCCGATTGGCCGTCGATAGTGGCCAGATCCGAACCGCAGATGCCGGTGAGCCGCGGGTAGACCCGCAGCCAGTCCTCGCCGGGCAGGTCGGGCGGGTCACCGTCGATCAGCTTGAGCGGCCCCCACCTCGCTCCCGCGCCGGGCCGGAGCCGCGACGTCAGCGCCGCGGCCACGTAGCGGGCCTCCTGGCGCGAGAAGCGCAACGCCTTCACAACGACCGATCGTATCGAGACTGGAGGCCGAGCGAATGGGCGCCGACGAAGCGGCCCATCCGGCGCGAGGCCGTGGGCAGTGTCTCTGGATTCGGGCGCCCGTGAGCGCAGCGAAGGTGAGCGGGGAACACCCGCCACGACGCGACAGGCTCTCACCCACTTGCGGATGTCATTAGGGTTCCCGGCCATGATGATCGCAGGCCGCGCACTGTGAAGCTGGGGCTCGGCCTGGACCTTTACCGGGGGGCGGCTCTGGAGGTGCCCGTGGCTGCGGTGCAGCTCGCGGAGCGGCTCGGCTACCACAGCGTGTGGACGGCCGAGGCCTACGGGGCCGACGCGCTGTCGCCCCTGGCCTACCTGGCCGCGCACACCAGCCGGATCAAGCTCGCCACCGGTGTCGTGCAGATCGACGCTCGCAGCCCTGCAGCCACCGCCATGCACGCGATGACCATCGACCCGCTGGCCGGGGGCGGCCGCACCATCATCGGTCTGGGCGTGTCGGGGCCCCAAGTGGTGGAGGGCTGGCACGGCGCGGCCTGGGGGAAGCCGACGGCCAAACTGCGCGACTACACCGCGATCATGCGCAAGGTGCTGGCCCGCGACGAGCCCGTCACCCACGACGGTGATGCTCTCCGGCTGCCCTACGACGGCCCTGGCGCGCTGGGCCAGGGCAAGCCGCTCAGGTCGATCCTGCATCCCTCGCCGGGCATCGAGATATGGATCGCGGCCGGAGGGTCCCGCAACGTGGCCCTGGCTGCCGAGGTGGCTGACGGCTGGCTGCCGATGGGCTACGGACCCGACGGAGCCGAGACCTACCGGGAGCCGCTGCAGCGGGGTCTGGCCCGCCGCCACCGAGGCCTACGACCCGAGCCCGAGGTGTTCGGGTCGCTCCAGGTCGAGATCACCGACGACGTGCGGGCGGCCCTCGACGCCAGAAAGCCGATGGTGGCCATGTACGTCGGCGGCATGGGCAGCGACACCCACAACTTCCACGCCGAGGCCATGGCCCGGCGCGGGTGGCCGGAGGCCTCCGCTCGGATCGTGGAGCTGTGGCGGGACGGTCGACGTGACGAGGCCGTCGCCGCAGTCCCCGACGACTACATCGACGCCCAGTCACTGGTCGGCCCGACCCAGCGCATCCGGGCCCGCTGGCCCGGGGCGATTCCCGAGGGCCTTACCGGTGCGATAATCCGGTGCCGCCACGACGAGGGCCTCAGGCTGGCCGCTGAACTGGCTGGCACCCGAGACACTGCGGGAGTTGACCCATGACCGTCGAGCTGGCCAGCGCCCGCGAAACTGCGGGAGTGGTCCCATGACTGCTGAGCTGGCCAGCGCCCGCGAAACTGCGGGAGTGGTCCCATGACTGCTGAGCTGGCCCGTGCCCGAGACACCACGGGAGCGAACCCATGACCGACGAGCAGCTGGTCCTCATCGACGAGCCGGCCGAGCACGTCCGCCGCATCACGCTGAACCGCTCCCACAAGCGCAACGCCATCTCCACGCCGATGCGGACCGCGCTGTTCGATGCCCTGCACCGCTTCGACGAAGACCCCGAGGCCAGGGTCACCATCGTGCGGGGCGCGGGGCCCTGCTTCTCGTCGGGCTACGACCTGTCAGGCGGGCTCATGGACGATCCGCCCTACCCCTCCGCGCCCGGCGACGGTCAGTGGACCCGCCAGGCCAGCGACGGCTGGTTCTCCATCTGGGACCTGGCCAAGCCGGTCATCGCGCAGGTGCACGGGTACGCCTACGCCGGCGGCACCGAGCTGGCCACGGCCTGCGACCTGGTGTACGTGGCCGACGACGCCCGCATCGGCTATCCGGTGGTGCGGGTGGCCTCGCCCCCGGACTGGCAGTACCACACGCCGCTGATGGGACTGCGTCACGCCATGGAGGCCATGCTCACCGGCGACTCCGTCAGCGGCGCCGAGGCGGCCCGGATGGGGTGGGCCAACCGGGCCTACCCGCCCGAGGAACTGGAGGAGGCCGTGCTCTCGGTGGCGCAGCGCGTGGCCGGTGTGGCCACGGACCTGGCCCAGATCAACAAGCGCATGGTGCACCGGGCCTTCGACGTGCTCGGAGGACGGGCCGCCATCCGGTCGGGGCAGGAGTTCCAGGCCCTTGCCGCTCACCAGGCGTCGGTGCGGGCCGCCATGGCCGACCTGCTGGGCTCGGTCAAGAAGGCCATCGGCGACACCCCGCCGACCTGAGCGGTTCCGAGCGGCCCATCCGGGCCGACAGCCAGGAGCGGTTGCTGGCGCGCAGGCGAAACGCATCGCCAAAATAGGTTTTAAGCATCTTTCATTTAATTCTCCTTGCTTTGGGTTGTTGTTGTCATATCAGGCTGCCATGATGGTGTGACAAACACACGAAACAGCACGATACATCCTGTGCTGCTACCCGAAGGAGGGTGTCAATGGTTGGCGACATGCTGGTGATGTCGAAGTCGCAGATGGAACAGCTCGCGGTGATCTTCGCCCGGCAGAAGGAGACGGCGGAGGGGGTGATCAGCGCCATCGGCGCCGGGATCGACGGCACCACCTGGCAGGGGGCGAGGGCCGAGCGGTTCCGCCAGCTCTGGGAGACCGAGTTCCGCCCCAATCTTCGGGCGCTGTGCGACGCGCTGGGGGAGCACTCAGCGTTCATCACCGCCGAGCTCCAGGCGGGCGTCAGCGCGCTCGACACCATCTGAGCGCCGCGGGGCGGCCCCGACCGCCGCGACGACGCGAGGACAGCACGGCCGGTGCGGATCCGTCACCTCTGTCACGGCACAGAACAGACCGTGGAGATCGACTCCCGTCTCGAGGGCTACACCGTGGCGGACCTCATGGCGGCGCTCGGGATCCGGCTCGACGGACCCGGTGATAACCCCTCCGGCGTCAGAGTCGACGGGTGCTGGCACAGTCCCGGCACTCCCCTCTCGTCGGTCCCGATCTGGGAGGGGGCCCTGCTCGAGATCGCTCCCGGCTCCGGGCAGTCCCCCTCCCAGTCGCCGGAGCAGCCGCCCGGACCGGCACTCAGGGCATCGAGCCGCGGCCAGGTCCTCGCGGTTACCGCGGGCCTGCGGGCCGGAATCCGCTACAGACCGACCCCGATGGGGACCTGGACGATCGGTCGTTCAGGAAGCTGCGACATGGTGCTCGACGACCCCGCGGTCTCCCGCCGCCATGCCCGGGTCAGCGTGGAGAGGCCCGGCGGCCGGCCGGTGGTCGCCGACCTCGGCTCGCACAACGGCACCGTCGTGGCCGGCCGCGCCATGGCCGACCCGTCACCGGTGCCGGCTGGAGCCACCGTCCGCCTCGGCGCCACCTGCCTGCAATGGCGGATCGAGACCGACGACGCGCCCGCGGCGGTGCGCGCCGGTCTGGGCGCCGCCGCAGGGCGGATCCCGTTCAACCGGCCGCCTCGCCGGCGGCCCCCGACCTCGCCGGCGACGTTGCGAGTGCCGGCGGAGCCGCCGCCCCGGCCCGAACCCGAGCCCCTGTCGTGGGCCGGGATCGCGTTGCCGGTGGTGGCCGGGCTGGTACTGGCTCTGGTGTGGAACCCGTTCATGGCAGTGTTCGCGGCCCTCGGTCCACTGATCACCATCGGCACCTGGCTGGAGCGGCGCCGGCGGAGCAACCGGGCCCATCAGCGGGCCTGCGAGGAGACGGCCGGACAGGTAAAGGACTTCATCGCCGCGCTGCCGGCGGAGGTGGCCGCCGAGCGTCTGAGGCGGGTGGCGCTGGTCCCCGACCTGGCCGAACTGGTGCGCCGGGCGGAGACCCCGTCGTTGCGTTGCTGGGAGCGCCGCCAGCGCGATCCCGACGCCATGCGACTCGGCGTCGGCACCGCCGATGTGCCCTATGCGCCGCCGATCGAGGTGAACGGCGACGGCGCCGCAGCGCCGCAAGCACTCGAAGCGCTGGAGGCTCTGGAACCCCTGCGCGATGTCCCGGTGGCCGTGTCGCTCGCGCCCGGCGATGTGGTCGGCATCGTCGGTCCACTGCCCGCAGCCCGGGCGGTGGCCCGATCCCTGGTGCTGCAGGCGGCTGTGCTTCACGGCCCGGCCGATCTGGCCGTTGCCGGCCTCGCACCCGGCGGGGTGCGGGAGTGGTCGTGGTTGCGCTGGCTGCCCCACACCGCCGACCCCGCCGGCGGCGGCCCGGGCGCGCTGGCTGCCACCGAGAGCGGCGCCATGGCGGCCGCGGCCGAGACGGCCGCTGCGGGTTGCTCCCAGCGGATCCTGCTGGCCGTCATCGACGGAACCGAGGCGCTCACAGGCCGGTCCGCACCGGGCCGCAGGCTGTTTGCCCTGCGGAGCACCGCCGGGCTCATCGTCACCACTGATGTGTGCGATCTGCCGTCCAACTGCACCACCATCGTGCAGGTCGATCATGAGGCCGGAGGCCTGCGGCTGGTCGACCCCCGCTCGGCGGCGACACTGGCGCCCCTCGTCGCGTGGGGCGTCACCATCGCGACCGCCACCCATGCGGCGGCCCGCCTGGCTCGCCTCGACGACCCCGAGCTGGGTGCGGGCCACGCCAACCTGCCCGAGTCGGTGTCACTCGTGGAGCTGATGGCTGGCGAGCCGACCCCGGAGTCGGTGGCGCAGCGATGGCGTGCAACTCGAGGCACCGCTGATCTGCGGGCACCGATCGGCGCCACCGCCGAGGGACCGCTCGTGCTCGATCTCGTGGTCGACGGGCCCCACCTGCTCATCGGCGGAACCACGGGCTCGGGCAAGTCGGAGCTGCTGCGCTCGCTCGTGGCCGGGCTGGCGCTGTCGGCTGATCCTGATCACGTCGCCCTGGTGCTCATCGACTACAAGGGCGGCGCGGCTTTCGACCGGTGTGCGGAGATGCCACACGTCGCCGGGATGGTGACCGACCTCGATGACCGCCTGGCCGAGCGGGCGCTGGTGTGCCTCGAGGCCGAGTTGCGCCACCGCGAGGAGCGACTCCGGGCGGCGGGAGCCGAAGACCTGGCCGCCTTCCGGGCCCGCAGCGGTCCGGCCGCCCAGCCGCTTCCAAGGCTGGTGGTCGTGGTGGACGAGTTCGCCACGCTGGCTGCGGAGCTGCCCGACTTCCTGCACTCACTGGTGGGAATCGCCCAGAGGGGTCGCAGCCTCGGCGTCCACATGGTGCTGGCCACCCAGCGGCCCGCGGGGGTGGTGACCGATGACATCAGGGCCAACACATCGTGCCGGATCGCTCTGCGGGTGACCGATCGCCACGACTCCAATGATGTGATCGACTCGCCGGCTGCGGCCCGGATCCCCCGGCAGCGGCCCGGTCAGGCGTTGGCCCGCCTCGGTCCGGGCGAGCTGGTCGCCTTCCAGTCGGCCCTGGTGACCGGATCCACGCCGCGAGGCTCCGGCGGTCTGCGAGTCGGGTCCGGTGGCGAGATGTCGGGCCAGGACCCCTCCGAACTCACCGGCGGATCCGGCTCCGAACCGGGAGGCGACTTGGTGGAGCGCAGCGACCTGGACGCCGTTGTGGACGCGGTGACGGTCGCGCACCGCCGCCGGGACGGTCGAGCGCCGCGCCCGCCCTGGCCCGAGCCGCTGCCCTTCGAGGTGTCAGCAGGCCCCCTCGCGACCAGGGTCGGACCCCGCGACCCCGCGGCCTGGCTGGTCGACGACCCCGCCCATCAGCGCCAGTTCGTGAGCGGCTGGCATCCCGGCCACGGCCACCTGGTGGTGGTGGGCGGCCCCGCATCGGGCACCTCCACCACGCTTGCCTCCGTCGCTCTCGATCTCTGCCGGAGGTGTGGTCCCGACGACCTCCACCTGTACGCGCTCGACCTGGATGCCGGGCTGCTCTCCGCGCTCGAACGCCTCCCCCACGTGGGTGCGGTCATCGCTCCGACCGACGGCGAGCGTCGGGCACGGCTGCTGCGGTTGCTCGACGACGAGGTGACCGCCCGGCGCGCCGGCGGTGCTTCGGTCGCCATCGTGCTGCTGGTCGACGACCTTGCCGGGCTGGGACGGGCCCACGATCCGGTGCGCGACCCCGAGCCCCATCAACGCTTCGCCCGCATCTGGAGCGACGGCGCCGCGGTGGGTGTCACCGTGGCCGTGAGCGTCGCCCGAGCCGCGGACCTCCCACCGGAACTGGCCGCTTCCGCGGGAGTGGTGCTGGTCCACGCGACCTCCGATGCCGGTGACGGGCTGCGCTTCGGCCTGCGCACCCCGACCGCGGGCCTTGCCGCGGGCCGGGCCGTCAGAGCCGACGACGGCCTGGAGGTGCAGATCGCCCGACCCGAGGGTGGCGACTTCGCCTCAGCCGCGGCTGAGGTGGCCGCCAGTGCGGCGCCGGCGGAGCGAGGACCGGCCCGGATCGGCTCGCTGCCTCCCAGGGTCTGTTTCGAGGACTTGCCCGGCAGCGCCCTCAGCGAGGACCGGCGCATCGACATCCGCTTCGCCATGGGCGATCTGAGCCTGGCGCCGACCGGCTTCGCGCTGCACGACGGCGAGCACGCCCTGGTACTCGGGCCGCCCCGCACCGGGCGCACCCGTGCCCTGGCCGCAATGGGCGCGGCGGCCCGCAGCGCTGGGGTCGAGGTGGTGGTCGTGGACGACCGCCCCGGGGATCTGGCGCGGCTGCTGGGGATGGAGCCCATCCCGGTGGCCGAGCTCGATGCCCCCGATGGCCGGCGGCGGCTGCTGCTCGTCGACGACGCCGATCGTGTCAACGATCCCTCCGGGCTGCTGGCTCGCCTGGCTGCCGGCGGTGACGGCTCCTGCCATCTGCTGGCCTCGGCCACCGCCGAGCGTCTCCGCTCGTCCTACGGCCACTGGCTCAACGAGATGCGAACCTGCCGGACCGGGGTGCTGTTCAGGCCGGGACCCCTCGACGGCGACCTGCTCGGCGCGGCCCTGCCGGCGCGGCTGGAGCCGCTGCCGGTGCCGGGTCGGGGAGTGATAGTGGCCGACGGCGCCGCCGCGGTTGTGCAGGTAGCGCTCGTGGGCACGGCTGCGTAGCGTCGGGGCCTGGTGCGTCCTACCGGACCCGCCGCAAATCGAGCCTCCCGGGAGCACGCCGTGACGCATCCCAACATCCGAATCGAGACTTCCGGTGCGGTCACCACCGTCACCGTCGACCGGCCCCGGCGCAAGAACGCCTGCACACCGGCGATGTGGGCCGGGCTGCGCCACGGCTTCCGCGACATCGCCGAGTCATCGGCCCGGGCGGTCGTGCTCACCGGCGCCGGCGGCGACTTCTGCGCCGGCGCCGACGTCGGTCCCGGAGACGACACGGAGACCGGAGACCAGCCGAGCCGGCACCGGATCGACCACATGCGCGACATTGCCGACACCGTGATGGCCATCCACGACTGCCCCCGCCCAGTGATCGCCAAGGTGGACGGCGTGGCTGTGGGCGCCGGCCTGGGAATGGCCCTCGCCGCCGACATGGTGTGGTGCTCGACGAGGGCCCGGTTCTCGCTGATCTTCGCCAAGCGGGGTCTGAGCCTGGACTTCGGCACGTCGTGGCTGCTTCCCAAGCGCGTCGGCCTGCACGAGGCCAAGCGCCTGGCCTTCACCGGGGAGATCATCGACGCCGAGCGGGCCGCGGACCTCGGCATCGTCAACGAGGTCGTGCCGGTCACCGAACTCGACGCCGCGGTGGACGAGATGGCGGCCGCCGTCGCGGCCGGACCCCCCATCGCGCTGGCCGGCTCCAAGCGCCTCCTCAACAACGCCTCCAACATCTCGCTGTTCCAGGCACTGGAGGCCGAGGGACTGAGCCAGGGCGTGAACTTCGCCACCGGCGACACCAAGGAGGCCCTTCGGGCCTTCATCGAGAAGCGCGACCCCGCATTCCAGGGCTGGTGACGCCCGCAGGCGCCTGGGGCCCCCTTGATGATTGCTGTTAGGTTTACTTGACGACCTCTGACAAAGCTCCTATAGTCCTCAACTATGCGCTTACGAACAATCGTCCCCGTCCTTGCCGCGGCCCTGTTGGTCAGCGGATGCTCCGGCACCGAGTCCCGCACCCTTGAGGGGGCCGCCGCCCAGATCTACGCCGGCGAGTGCGCTGACAGCACCGGCCGCGGCGTCACCGTCTACGCGGGCCGCTCCGAGAATCTGATCGGTCCGCCCCTGGAGTCCTTCGCCTGTGAGACCGGCACCGAGGTCGAGACCCGCTGGGGAAGCTCGACGGATCTGGCTCTGCTGCTGGCCGAGGAAGGCGACCGCACCGCCGCCGACGTCTTCCTGTCGCGCTCACCCGGCCCGGTCGGCTTCCTTGAGGGCCAGGGGCTGCTCGGCACCATTGCCGTTGAGGTGCTCGACCTGTCCTCACCCCAGAACCGCTCCAAGTCGGGCACCTGGGTCGGGTTCTCGGGCCGCCAGCGCGTGCTGGTCCACAACCTCGACTCCGTGACCGGTGCCGACCTCCCGCAGTCCGTCTTCGACCTCACCGACGACCGCTACCGCAACCGGGTCGCCATTCCCGCCACCAACGGTTCCTTCCTCGACTGGTTCACCGTGTTCCGGGACCAGCACGGCACTGGCGCGGCCACGCAGTGGCTCGACGACATGGTGGCCAACGGCGCCCGCTACTACCCGAACAACCGCTCGATCGTGGAGGCGGCCGGGCGGGGTGAGATCGACATGGGCCTGGTCAACCACTACTACCAGTACCAGGAGGCGGCCGCTGCGGGCGACAGCCACCGGGCCGCCAACCACAACTTCGCCGACGACGACATCGGGTCGCTGCTCATCATCACCGCGGCCACCGTCATGGCGGCCAGCAACAACGAAGAGGCGGCCAACGACCTGATCGCGTACCTGCTGTCCGAGCCGGTCCAGCGCTACCTGACCGACGAGACCCTCGAATACCCGCTCGCCGCCGGGGTGGCCCCCGCCGCGGTCCTGCCGCCGCTGAGCGCATTGGAGATCGGCTCGGTGGACTTCGATGCCCTCGGTGGCGGCTTCGCCGAGAGCCTCGCGATCGTCGAAGCGAGTCGCATCCTCAACGAGTGAGCGCCGCGATTGTTGTAGCGAGTGGCATCCTCAACGAGTGAGCGCCGCGATTGTTGTAGCGAGGGGCATCCTCAACGGGTGAGCGCAACCGTCATCGAACCGATCGGTTTCCTGGGCCAGTGAGCGTCACGCGGCCGCCCGGGGCCGAAGGGCTGGGAACGTTCCGCCCTCCAGCCGCACCGTCGATGTTGCGGGTGGCTGGCCTGCTGCTGGCGCTCGGGTTCGCCTTCCCGGGCGTCTACCTCGTGTACCGGAACTTCGTCGGGGGTGCCGATCCGGCCGGGCTGATCATCAGCGGCCGCACCCTCGGGCCGCTGTGGCGCTCGCTTCGGCTGGCGGTGTCGGTATCGGGCGCGGCGCTGGTGCTCGGCACCGCGCTGGCGTGGTTCACCACGCGCACCGAGCTGCCGCTCGCCCGGCTGTGGCGGGTGCTGCTGCCCCTGCCTCTGGTCTTCCCCACCTTCGTCGGGGCGGCCGCGTTCATTCACACCCTCAACCCGGGCGGGCTGGCCAACGACCTGCTCTCAGGAATCGGGATCGAGCGCACACCCGAGCTCCGGGGCTTCAGGGGGGCGTGGCTGGTGCTGACCCTGATGACCTATCCCTACGTATACCTGCCGGTAGCGGCACGGCTGCGGCAGCTCCCCAGCGCGCTCGAGGAGAGCGCCCGCGTGCTCGGCGACACTGCACTAAGGGCGTTCGGGCGGATCTGCCTGCCCCAGATCGCGAGCGCCATGGGGGCCGGCACGTTGCTGGTGTTCCTGTACACGCTGAGCGACTTCGGTGCGGTCCAGCTGATGCGCTACGACACCCTCACCCGGGCCATCGCCACCAACCAGCTTGCCAACCCGCCGGTGGCTCTGGCCCTCAGCTTGCTGCTGCTGGCGGTGGCCGCGCTTGTCGTTCTGGCCGAGCGGCGGTTCTCGCGCCGGCTGCCCGACGCCACCCGCAGCCAGTCGGATCGTCCCATGCTCTACAGCCTGGGGCGCGGGCGGGCACCGGCGGTGGCCTTTGTGGCCCTGTCGGCCGCCGCTGGGGTGGGAGCGCCCTTGGTGGCTCTCCTGGACTGGGCCGCAAGCGGAATCCTGCGCTCGGCGACGGGTGGGCGGGCCCTGACGATCGACGGGTTCAAGGTGTTGGAGGCAACGGCCAACACCGTCGGCGCCAGCGTCCTGGCTGCCGTGGTGTCGACCGCAGCGGTGCTGCCCATCGCCCTGCTGGTCGGGCGCTACCGGTCGAGGTCGGGCGGGTTGGCCCATGCCGTCGTCATCAGCACCTTCGCCTTGCCCGGCATCCTGATCGCGCTGTCGATGCGGTTCTGGACGCTGCGATCGGACCTGGCCTTCGACCTGCTCAACGACACCATGGCCCTGCTGATCTTCGCCTACGTCGTCCGGTTCGGATCTCTGGCCATGGGTGTGACGCTGGTGGCGGTCCGCAGCGTTCCCGAGAGGTTGCACGACTCCGCCCGGATCCTGGGCGCGGGCCGGCTCCGCCGGTTCCTGGCGGTGGACCTCCCCATGATGGGGCCCGGCCTTGCGGCGGGTACCGGCCTAGTGCTGCTGTCGGTGATGAAGGAGCTGCCGATCAGCCTGTTCGTCTCGCCCTTGGGCTTCTTCACGCTGACGACACAGATCTTCGGCTCTTTCGAGGAGGCGTTCATCGCCGAGGCCGGGATCATGGCGGTGGTGCTGGTGGCCCTGTCGTTCATGCTGACTTGGTTCCTGGTGATCCGCCGCGATCACCTGCTGTGAGCCCCTGAGGCCCCGGGTTGGAACTCTCCGGGGTGCCCGCCATGAGGCGCGTTAGGGTGGGGTCATGCAGGGCCAACCGGAGATAATCGACTTCCTCAACGAGGCGCTGGCCGCCGAGGTCACCGCCATCAACCAGTACTTCGTCAACTCGAAGGTGTGCGAGGACCGGGGTTGGGACCGCCTCGCCGCCAAGATGCGCGAGGAGTCCATCGAGGAGATGCACGACGCCGAGAAGCTGATGGACCGCATCCTCTACCTCGACGGCATGCCCCGGCTGGAGAGCCTCGCCAGCGTGCGGGCCGGCAAGACCGTCGAGGA
>LXNI01000376.1_pt1 | contig 53450 bp, 48 predicted proteins | sample 809091 | NCBI WGS metagenome assembly LXNI01 (sample SAMN04870527, study PRJNA318959) | sponge metagenome | biome: 01000161; feature: marine sponge reef; material: water | host: Sarcotragus foetidus | place: Greece: Milos, Mediterranean Sea | collected 2013-05-29 | depth 5-7 m
TGGGAACATTCCAAGACAAGACTTCAATGGACCGCATCCTCTACGCGGTCTTCATCCACGAAAACAAATCCCAGGGAATCAGCACCCCCGTCTCCCTGACACATAACTCTTGACGTTACCAACGTCAATGTTGTCATCCCCTGCCGATTGTCGATAATTTGGAACCAACGGCCCGGGACCGAGTGTTCAAAGGCCGGCGCGCAAGGGAGGTCTGCGAGATGTCAGAAGATGCCGTCTATCCTGTTCCGGAGTCCGTGGCCAAGGACGCCTGGATCAATAACGATCAATATCTGGAAATGTACCAGCGCTCGGTGGACGACCCGGAAGGGTTTTGGTCCGAACAGGCGCAGCGGATCGACTGGATCAAGCCGTTCACCAAGGTAAAGGACGTGGATTATACCGGCGACGTCCACATCCGCTGGTTCGAGGACGGCACCCTCAATGCGTCCGCCAACTGCATCGACCGGCATCTGGAGAAACGCGGCGGCCAGACGGCGATCCTTTGGGAGCAGGACGACCCCGACGCCGACGCGGTGGCCATCACCTACAGGGAATTGCACGAAGCCGTCTGCCGGCTCGCCAACGCAATGAAGGACCGGGGCGTCAAGAAGGGCGACGTGGTCACCATATATATGCCGATGATCCCCGAGGCCGCCTACGCCATGCTGGCGTGTGCGAGGATCGGCGCCATGCACTCGGTGGTGTTCGGCGGATTCTCCCCGGACGCCCTCGCGGGCCGCATCCAGGGTGGTAATTCGGTCTGCGTCATCACCGCCGATGAGGGCCTCCGCGGCGGCCGGACCGTACCGCTGAAGGCCAACACCGACGCCGCCCTCGAGGACTGCCCGACCGTCGGCACCGTCTTTTGCGTCAAGCGCACCGGCGGAGACATCGGCTGGAAGGACGGCCGCGATGTCTGGTACGAGGAGGCTACCGCCGCCGCATCGCCGGACTGCGAACCGGAAGAGATGAACGCGGAAGACCCCCTGTTCATCCTCTACACCTCCGGTTCCACCGGGCAACCCAAGGGCGTGCTGCACACCACCGGCGGCTACATGGTTTATACGTCCATGACCCATCAGTACGTCTTCGACTACCACGACGGCGACGTCTATTGGTGCGCCGCCGATGTCGGCTGGGTCACCGGGCACAGCTACATCGTCTACGGCCCGCTCTCCAACGGCGCGCTCACCGTCATGTATGAGGGCCTGCCCAACTGGCCGGACGCGTCGCGCATCTGGCAGGTGATCGACAAGCACAAGATCAACATCCTCTACACCGCGCCGACGGCCATCCGGGCGCTGATGCAGCAGGGCGACGAGCCGGTGAAAAAGACCAGCCGCGCCTCGCTCCGCATCCTTGGCTCGGTCGGTGAGCCGATCAATCCGGAGGCCTGGAACTGGTATTACAATGTCGGCGGCGATGCCCGCTGCCCGATCGTCGATACCTGGTGGCAGACCGAGACCGGCGGCATCCTGATCACGCCGCTGCCCGGCGCGACCGAGCTCAGGCCGGGCTCCGCCACGCGGCCGTTCTTCGGCGTCCAGCCGGCCATCGTCGATGCCGACGGCAATATCCTGGAGGGCGCCTGCGAAGGCAATCTGATCATGACCGATTCCTGGCCCGGCCAGATGCGGACGGTCCACGGCGATCACGAACGCTTCGTTCAGACCTACTTTTCCACGTACAAGGGCAACTACTTCACGGGTGACGGCTGCCGCCGGGACGAGAACGGCTATTACTGGATCACCGGCCGGGTCGACGACGTGATCAACGTCTCCGGCCACCGGATGGGCACCGCGGAAGTGGAAAGCGCCCTGGTGGCGCATCCCAAGGTCTCCGAAGCGGCGGTGGTCGGCTACCCCCACGACATCAAGGGCCAGGGCATCTATGCCTATGTCACCCTGATGGAGGGGACCGAGGATTCCGACGAGCTCCACAAGGAACTGGTCCAGTGGGTGCGGAAGGAGATCGGCCCCATTGCCACGCCGGACGTGATCCAGTGGGCGCCGGGCCTGCCCAAGACCCGGTCGGGCAAGATCATGCGGCGGATTTTGAGAAAGATCGCCGAGGGCGACACTTCAAACCTGGGCGACACCTCGACGCTCGCCGATCCATCTGTGGTCGATGACCTGAAGGCGCACCTGGTCGAGCATTAGAAGCCGTTACCCCGCCCTGGCCGGAGCGCACCAGTCCGTGCGGCGGCCGCCGGCGTAGGCCCGGGCGAGGCCGCCCGTGATCAGCAGATCGGCGAGGTCGGTGCCGTCGGCGCTTTCCACCCGGGCGACCACCCGGCCGGCGAAGGTGCCGAACTGAATGTCCCGGAGCACCACCCGGCCGGAGCGCAACCGTTCGGACAGCGCAGCGCGCGCACGCCGGGCGAGGTCCCGCTCCTCCCGACATCGGCCGCGTAGTTCCGGCGCATCGACCCCCTGGAGACGTACGCGCGTCTCCACCGCCTGACCGAGCCAGATACGGGCCCGGAATTATATCAAGCCGCCGGCCGCCAGGCGTGTATCACCGGGTCGGTCAATTCGGACGAATTGACCGACCCGGTGATGACGACTTGCGGGTGAGCGGGGAGAGGAGGCTTGCCATGCGTATCCTCGCCCCCGTCAGGGGGAGAGGGATGCGAAGGCTCGGCGAGCCTGCGAGCCATAGCCGTAGCTGGGTGAGGGGGAACTTCCATATCGCCTCCACCCTCACCCCGACCCTCTCCCGCAGGGAGGGAGAGGGAGCTTGCCGTGCGTCCCCTCGCCCCCTCCCCGGGAGAGAGGGGCAGGGTGAGAGGGCGCGAAAATGGTAATCCCCTAATTGAGTGCGAACCCTAAAAATCGATGGCGCGGCCGTTTTTCTCCCAATCGCCGTAGCGGGTCGGGTCAAGACCGTCCTTGCGGCCACCTATTTCCTTCGGTCGTTTCGCCTCGTTTTTTTTAGGCTGCTTATCGCCTTCGGGGGTCTTGGAAACCGCGTCCTTCTCGTCCGGCTTGTCGGCCATCTTCCATTTTCTCCTCGCGTTCGGGCCAATCCCTAGCGGAACCCCGCTCGGCCGTCCACAACATAAAATCTTCGTCATGGACAATTGCGGCATCTCCCCATCCGGACTTCTCTCCCTCTGGGAGGGGGGCGGGGTGCGGGTGATATGGAACCCGCCGATTCGCCCCGAGAAGATTGCGGCCGGCCGTCAAAGGCGCTAAGGGGTCCCATGCCCCGCCTCCTCGCCCTCGACGTCCTCGACGATATCCTGATCCGCAAGAAGCCCCTGGATGACGCGTTTGCGCAAGCCGGCCGCCTGAACGGGCTGGAACCGCGGGACCGGGGCCTCGCCCGGCGGCTGGTTTCGGAGACCCTGCGCCGCTTGGGCCAACTCGACGACCTGATCGACCGGTTCCTCGAGCGGCCGCTTCCCCGCAAGGCCCGGCCGGTGCGCCAGGTCCTGCGCCTCGGCCTGTGTCAGCTTCTGTTTCTCGACACCCCCGCCCATGCGGCGGTCGATACCAGCGTCGAACTGGCCATCGCCCGCGAGATGTTTGCCCATAAGGCGCTGGTCAACGCCATCCTGCGCCGTGCGGCGCGCGAAGGAAGCGATCTCGTTGCCCGGCAGGACGCGGCGGTTCTCAACACCCCGGCCTGGTTGCGGGAAAGATGGGTGGCGGCGTACGGGGAAGCGGTATGCCGGGAGATCTGTCTTGCCCACCTCGATGAACCCCCGCTGGACATCACCGCAAAAGCCGGCCCGGAAGGCGTCGCCGGGAAGTTGGGCGGGAAGCTGCTGCCGGGCGGCACCGTCCGGCTGCAAAGCACCGGTCCGATAACCGAGTTGCCCGGTTACGAGGACGGTGCGTGGTGGGTTCAGGATGCGGCCGCCGCGCTGCCCGTCCGGCTGCTCGGCCCCGAACAGGGTATGCATGTGGCCGATTTGTGCGCGGCGCCGGGGGGCAAGACCGCCCAACTGGCGGCGGCGGGCGCCCGGGTGACGGCCATCGACCGGTCGGAAAAGCGGCTCGACATCCTGCGAGCCAATCTCGACCGCCTTGGGTTGAGCGCGGAGGTGATCTGCGCCGACGCCACCGGCTGGCGGCCCGCCGAACCGGTGGATGCCGTCCTGGTCGATGCGCCGTGCAGTTCCACCGGCACCATCCGGCGGCACCCCGAACTCCCCTGGATCAAGACCGAAACCCGGCTGGAGGGGGCGACGGATGTTCAGCAACGACTTCTGGATCACGCCCTCGATATCGTCCGTCCCGGCGGCCGGGTGGTGTTCGCGACCTGCTCCTTGGAGCCGGCCGAAGGCCGGGACATCGTCTCCACAGCCCTCCAGCGGCGTGAAGGGCTAAAATCCCAAGCCGCGACTCCAGGCGCGTTCGGTCTGCCCCCGGAAGCGATAACCCCCGCCGGACACCTCCGGACGCTACCGTCGCATTGGGCGGAAAGGGGCGGAATGGATGGGTTTTTCGCCGCAATGATCGGGGACGGAAACGACTAGGGTCCGGACTCGATTGAGCCGCCATGGGAGTGTCGCGTCGACGAGGCATAATATGATTGCGTCATGGCCGGGCTCGCCGGACCGGCTTCGCCGGCCGGAGGACAAACCGCGGCCCGGCCATCCACGTGTAGCGCCGGCCGCGAGGCGTGGATCACCGGGTCGGTCAATTCGGACGAATTGACCGACCCGGTGATGACGGCTTGCGGGTGAGCGGGGCGAGGGACCCTAGTGCCGGGATGGCTTTACCCGTGACACCGGGACAGCCAAGAAATCGAGCCGATTGTCCGCACGCCCGAAGACGCGTTTCGGTGTTTTACGGGCACCGGGACCGACATGCTCGGCATCGGTAACTTTATCCTAACGAAAGCCGGTCAAGATCGGGGTTTGAAGCTGAATTACGAGGATGCGTCTGACCTGGACTAGCGGCCGCAGGTTTTTCCGCTCCAGCCCAGGCGCCTGAATTAGCGGTGAGCGACGGCATTGCCATAGGCACGAGCGTGCGCGAATCATCCGGCGAGGGTCTGGCGGGATTGGTCAGGCGATCCCTCTATGGGTCAGGCGCCTACGATATATTCTTGAGAAGCGGGGCGCCGGAGAAGGTTCTGGGAACGCCGCCGGCTCTCCGGCCCGGCGATCCGGAGGTCGGACGCGCCATTTTGAATGGTGCGCATACCCGTCACGGCAAGCACGTGCCGCTGCCAATGCTCGCGAAAGCCGACATCACCGAAACCAGCGTCTCCCGTTACGCCCAGGAATTTGGCTGGCTCGCCGACCTCAGGGCATTGGGGACCGACGAAGCGCGTGAATTCGCCCGCCACGCAATCGTCGATTGGCTGGACATTTTCGGGCGATGGCATCCCTATACATGGCGCGCCGCCATCGTCGGAAACCGACTGGTCAACTGGCTGACGCATTACGGGTTCTTTGGTTGGCCCGGGGATGACCCGATCGCCCGGCGATTTCTCAAAGTCACCGGCGGCCAGGCCAGTCACCTGTCCCGATCCTACGGCGACCCGCAAAACGGCTACGACCGCTTGGCGGCGGCGAAGGGCCTGATTTATGCCGGTATCGCACTGTCGGATTGCGGCCGGCACCTGGACACCGGACTGAATGCGATGCGCGAACAACTCGAGGCGCAAATTCTTCCCGATGGGGGCCATGCCAGCCGCAGCCCGGGCGTGCAGGCCCAAATCCTCGAGGACTTGATATCCATTCGCGACACTTTTCAGGCCGCGCACCTGGACCCGCCCGGCTGGCTGCTCCGGTTGATACCCGAGCTTTTGCCGGTGCTTCGGGCGCTGCGGCGGCCCGACGGGGCTCTCGCCGGGTTCAATGGCGGACCGGCCATTTCCGCTTCGGCGTTGAGCGCCATTCTATCGGCCTCCAAATCCCGAGCGGGCGCGGCACTCGGCGTGCCCCATTCCGGCTTCCACCGTTTGGCGGCCGGCGATAGCCAACTCATCCTCGATGCCGGCGCACCGCCGCCGGCTGCCGCCTACCCCTGGGGTCACGCGGGCACACTTGCATTCGAGTTGGTCTCGGGCAAGGAACCGTTGATCGTCAACTGCGGGTCAAGCACGGACGGCGACCCGCACTGGCGGGAGGCGCTGCGAACCTCGGCCGCCCACTCTACCGTCATCGTCGATGAGACCAACTCCTCCGAAATCGATCCCGCGGGAGGTTTCAGCCGCCGCTGCACGAATGTGACGGCAAGCCGGCGGGAGGACGGCGCCGGCGTCGTTCTGGAGGCTTCCCATGACGGCTATGTCCTTCCCTTCGGGCTGATCCACCGCCGGCGGATCATGATGGCGCCATCAGGCGAAGTCATCGGCGGCGAAGATAATCTGATCGGGGACGGTGGAGACACTTTCGCCGCGCGGTTTCACCTCCATCCCGACGTTCAGGCTTCCGTGCTGGGGAACGGCCGGAGCGTCCTGCTGAAGTTGCGGCGAAGCGGCTGGCGGTTTGATGCCACGGGGTATCCCGTGTGCCTCGAGGACAGCGTATTTCGAACGCCTGACGGCCGGACGCGGCGTTCACGGCAAGTCGTAATCCGGGGCGGCCTAGGCGGAACCGGCGCAACAATTGGCTGGCGTCTGTCGCGGCTGGCCCGCTAACATCCCGCGCGTCGTCCCTGCCATTCAGCAAGCCGCAATCCCACATGAACCAAACCGCCGCCCAACTGCTGGAGAAGATTGAAAACCGCAGCGCGCGTATCGGCGTCGTCGGCATGGGCTATGTTGGCCTGCCACTGGCGCTCCTATTCGCAAAGGCGGACTTTGAAGTGGTGGGGCTCGACATCGACCAGGCCAAGGTGGACTCGCTCAACCGGGGGGAAAGTTATATCTCCCATATTCCATCGGAGGAGACAGCCCGGCTGTTTGCCGATGGGACCGCACATGCGACGACGGATTTTTCCAATGCAGCCGAGCTGGATACAATCCTGATTTGCGTACCCACCCCTCTTGGCGGCGACAGGGAACCGGACCTCGGCTTTGTGCGCTCAACGGTCGATTCCCTTTTGCCTCACCTCGGCGGCGGACAACTGCTGGTGCTCGAATCGACAACCTATCCCGGAACCAGCCGCGAGGTGGTCAGGCCATGTCTCGAACGAGGCGGATTGGCCGTTGGAAAGGATGTGTTCCTCGCCTACTCGCCCGAGCGGGAAGATCCCGGCAATCCGGAATTCAGCACGGCGAATATTCCAAAAGTGGTCGGCGCGGACGACGATGAGGCGATGAGGCTGGCGAGCGCCCTTTACGGCTGTATCGTGCCTTCGATAATTCCGGTGTCGTCGATGGATGTCGCCGAGGCCGTCAAGCTGACGGAGAACGTCTTTCGTTCGGTCAATATCGCGCTGGTAAATGAACTCAAAACCGTCTACGCGGCGATGGGAATCGACATCTGGGAAGTTATCGAAGCGGCAAAAAGCAAACCCTTCGGTTACATGCCGTTTTATCCCGGGCCGGGCCTCGGGGGTCACTGCATTCCCATCGACCCTTTCTATCTCAGTTGGCGGGCAAAGCAGTTTGGCGAAGAGACCCGGTTCGTGGAACTCGCGGGCGAGATCAACACGGCCATGCCGGCGAGAGTGGTGGAAAAGCTGCAACAGGCCTTGGCCGATCAATTTGGCAAGCCGCTCGGCGAAAGCCGCATATTGATTGTCGGCATGGCGTACAAGAAGAACGTCGATGACACCAGAGAGAGCCCGGGGCTCGAGTTGATGGAGCTGTTGCTTGGTTCAGGGGCGGCAGTTGATTTCTTCGATCCGCATGTTGCCGAAATTCCAGAGACGCGTGAGCACCCCGAACTCACCGGTATCAAGTCCATAGATTGGATCGCCGCACAACTTCCGGCGTACGACGCCGCGGTCATCTGCACGGATCATGATGACATTCCCTATGGCGAGCTGGCGGCTTCGGGCACATTGATTGTCGATACCCGAAATGCGACGCGCGGCCTGAGCACACGGGCAGCAAATATTGTGAGGGCCTGAATTCCGTATTTCGGACGGACGGCGATCATTAGCCGAGAATGTCATCAATCGTGGCATTGGGCGTCCAGCGCGCGGCCTCATCGAGAAGAACCCGGATCATCTTGACCGCGCCGACGGGATTTACACCAATTGCGGTCTCTGCCGCCAGCACCAGACCGTCGGCACCCATTTCAATATTACTCACGACATCATTGACCTCGGCCCGGGTGGGGCCACGGGAGACGATCATCGATTCCAGCAGATTAGTCGCCACATGGACCGGCTTGCGATGCGCCTTCGCGGTGGCAATGATGCGCCGCTGCAGAAACGGTATCTTCTCGATCGGAACCTGCCGGGACAGGTCTCCCCGGTCTATCAGGATCTCATCGGCCACATCCAAAATCTGCGCCAGATTGTGGATGCCTTGCCGGCTTTCGATTTTACAAATGATCCTCGCCGACTCGCCGCAAATCTCGCGCATGGCCTCAACATCGGCGGCTGAATTGGCGAAGGACAATGCAAAATCGGACAGCCCCATTTCCAGACCGATGGCAACAGCCGCCCGGTCCTTCTCCGAGATGGCTGCGAGCGGGATATCCCGATCCAAATCAGCGGCCTTATTGCTTCCCACGCATCCACCCTGACGCACCACCGCCCGGCAATGGTCAGCCTCTTTTGCGACGATCTCGAACTCCACGTGATCAAAATCCACGCGGATAACGTCTCCCGGCTCAAAATGAGTTGCGATGCCGTCGGGGTAAAACGAGATGGTCTCCCGGTTTCCCGCAATCACGTCATAGGGGATCGTGACCTCCATCCCCGGCTCGTAGTCCACGCTGCCATTCGCCATGCCGCTGTTGCGGAGCTGTGCGCCTTCGCTGTCGAGGCATACGGGAACGTCGGTCCATGACTGAATGCTCTCGACTGTCGGCCGGACATCACCAAGGTCGGTATGGCTGAGATTGATTCGGAAAAGGTCCACGCCCTCGTCGGCGCACGCGCGGACGGTTTCGCGGTTCAACGACGACGGACCGAGCGTTGCCAATATGCGGGTCACCGGACGTCCAACCAGGGAAGCCGCACAGGCCCTCTGCGCACGCACACACTGGATCCCGCCGCAATGGCCGAAATCTCTCCGGCCATTGCGGTCAAGCGTGTCCAGGACCCTTGTGCGCCCGCCAGGTCATTTGGGCGGAAGGCGTCAACTTGCATATCGGTGACAAAACTCGTGCAGCGGATTTCAATGCTTATTGCCCGGTGAAGCCGGTCTTGAAAGCTTGATAGTCGACGGGCGGGACATCGTCCAGCCTTTAGCCGCACTTGGCCGGGTTCCAGGGCCGGGTTCCAGGGCCGGGTTCCAGGGCCGGGTTCCAGGGCCGGGTTCCAGGGCCGGGTTCCAGGGCTGATTTCATGCCTGTTCACAATTGGCGCAGGGACAAGTGTGACTTGGCGTGACGAGGCGCGCTTCAGCCCGAGGTCCCTCTCCTTGCCGCCGCCGGGGATGATTTTCGGCCCTCCGAATCGCGTATTCAATTATCGTCATGCGTCCTGTCCGGAGTCGAATTTCCCGGTCATGGCAGGACCGCTCCCGCTCCGGATTGTTGCGTCTTATGTCTGCTTCGTTGCCGGCATTCAAATTCCGGACTAGCCGGGAATTTTTTTCTCCGTCGATCGTTTGAGACTGAACGCCATTGCCATGGCGCAAATCCACAATGTGCTCTGCCACCAATTCTGCCACGCGCCATAGGCGGTGAACGCGACAACCGTGCCGGACACCAACATGCCCAGAAACAGATCCCGTGCGATCGGCGTCGCCCTCATTCGCCAGACCGAAATCACCAACGCCGCGACCAGACCGGAAAAATACAGCAAGCCGGCCAAGCCCAATTCGAGCCAAATCTGGAGGGCCATGTTGTGAGGATGAAGCGGGAGGGGGTGGACCAACGCCCGATAGACCGTCTCGCCCCTTCGGTTGAGCTCGACAACAGACGGGTCAACCCTCGCCCCGAGCGCGCGGGATGCGTCAAAACCATGACCAAGCAATGGCCGGTCCCGAATCAGGTCGGTGGTCGCATCCCAAATAAGCAGCCGGTGATAGGCGGAACCGGACAACTTCGGAAACTCATCAAAATGGCGCTGCAACGGAGAGAACGAAATCATCAGCAGCGGCGCCGCCACGATGGTCATCACGACCAATGCGGGAACGAAAGCCGGAACCCATCTCCTCATCAATCGTGAAGCCAAGACGGCACCGCCCCCGATTGCGACGGCGGTGACGCCGACGTCGGCTTCAGCCAGGTAAACGGCGGCGATCAACAGGCCCGCCAAAAGGATCGTGGCGGCGACCCTGCCGTCACGCACGGTCAGGCAAACCGCCGGCCAGGTCAGTAGCGCCAGCACCGTGATCCCGTTGTTGAGCAGGCGTTTCGCTGCTTCCCCGGTCAACTCGGCCGGACCGCCAACGAGCTCCCGAAGGTTCAAACTAATCCACGCACCCGTCAGCAACTCGAAAACGGCCAACAGCAGTGCGGCCGACACGCCGATGACCAAAAACCGCTCCAAGGTTGCGGCGCCCTCCTGATCGAGGCCAAGGCCGGCGCGAACCAGAACGATGCCCGCGAAAAACACAGCGATTATCGAGGGCGCCGTCCGCAGCGTCCTTGCGGGTTCTATCGCCCAGACGGCGCTGAGGGCGCAAAGGGCTGCAAACAGCAGGAAATAGAGCGCCCATCCGTCCAGCCGGCCCATAAGAGGGCGCCGGGAATTCAGCGACTCCGCGATCACCCCCACGGCGGCGGCCACCAGCACCACCGTCAGACCCTTTGGCGCGAACAAGCCGACGGGTCCGGCGAAAAGGCAGGCCGCCGACAGGAAAATGCCGCGGTCCGGAAATTTTCCCCCCAGGACGCGATAGGGTGGAGACCTCATGAAGACTTACCCGAAACCAAAATCATCTCCATTTGTGTGCCGCCCGACTACGGGGACCACGCCCCCCTGCGTTTGACCCGAAGCTCGTGTGATTTGCCCGCCCGCCGCTCCACAACCACCGCCAAACGGACCGGTGCCCTGTTTCTCGGGCAGTTGGGGACGGAGACCTCCGCACCGATATTGATAGCTCAATCCAAACATGCGGGCAAACGGCCCCCTCTTCCTCCAGTTCCCGGGGCAGCCGCAACAGCGGCCGCGCCGCTCACGGTACGGTTTCGCGTGGCGCGGGGCGGGGCCGTCAGGTCCGGCCGGCCGGCATCCGCGGCGTTGGCCGGCGGCTCAAGAGCGGACACCGGACGATCGCCGGAAATCCTCCCTTGCGAAATCCTCAAATCCGTCCCGCGGGCGCCGGACACCGGCAGCGCAAGACCGTCCGGAGTGGGTGGCCAAAAAAATGCAGCAAGATCAAACACTAATCTCCAATGGGCGTTGACGTTCATATTCTGAACAAGATATAGTTCACCAAATGAACACAATTTGATGTGGACTTGGTCCGGTGTCGCGAAGCCTAGACAACGAATCTCCGGAGAACACGACAGTCACCCTTGGGGTGCTGAGCGCCGTCGGCGACAACAGCCGCGTTACCCAGCGCATGCTGGCGAACGAGCTGGGCATCGCACTGGGTTTGGTCAACTCCTACCTCAAACGCTGCGTCCGGAAGGGTTACATCAAAGTCCGGCAAGTTCCCAAGAACAGGTTCGCATATTACCTGACTCCCGAGGGGTTTTACGAGAAGAGCCGTTTGACGGCCGAGTTCCTTTCGCAGTCTCTGAAATTCTATCGCATCGCCCGGAATCAATGCACCGAACACCTCGAAACCTGCGTCGCCAACGGTTGGCATTCGATCATCTTTGTCGGGTCGGGTGATCTTGCGGAAATCGCCGCCATCTGCGCTCAGAATTACCAAGTGGAGGTGCTTGGCGTGTTGTCCCCGGACGGCGCGGCAAGTGCCGTCCCCGGTCAGAAGGCTCTTTCGGACCTGGACGACCTGAAATTGGCCGATGCGGTCATTTTCACCGATATGCAGGCTTCACCCGATCTGCTGCGCGAGGTCGAGGCGCGGATTTCAAAGGCGCGGATATTCGTTCCCCCGATTTTGAGTTTGCCGCCCGAGCGGATTCGCGGTCTGGACGACGCCTAGCGATGTCCCACTGGTACGCCATCTTCACCCACGCCCGGGCCGAACAAAAGGCACAGTTCAATCTCGAGCGGCAGGGGTTTCAGTCGTTCTTTCCCAAATACCGCAAACGGCGGCGCCACGCCCGGCGCGTCGAAACGGTCTCGGCGCCGCTTTTTCCGCGTTACGTTTTCGTTTGGCTGGATCTCGACCGGCAGCCGTGGCGGCCGATTAACTCGACCCTGGGCGTCCACGGAATTGTCTGCCAAGGCGAGAAACCCGCGCCGCTGCCGGAGGGAATTGTAGAGGAACTGATCTCCCGCCAGGACGAATCGGGCTGTGTCGGCCTAAGCGGCAACACGGCGGTCGCCCGCGGGCGGCCCGTGGAGATCACCGACGGTCCATTTGCCGACTGCGTCGCCATCGTCGACCGGTTGCTGGACGCGGACAGGCTGGTCGTACTGCTCGATCTCCTGGGGCGTCGGGTCAAGGTACAGGTTCAAGCCCGCGCGGTTATCGCCGCAGTTTGAACGTCACGTATTGGGCGCACTCCGGGTGAGCATTTCACCCGGAGTGCGGTAGCATGAGAGAATCTCCCGGCCAAAAATGGATGCGACGGTGAGTCAAAATCCCGATGTTTCGGTGATCATTCCGGTTCACAACCAGGAACGCTATGTACACCGATGTCTTCGTTCAATCCTCGACCAATCCCTCGACGCAGACGACTACGAAATTCTCGTCGTCGACGATGGAAGTACCGATCGAACCGCCCAGGCGCTTCAGATGTTCGAGGGGGATATCCGATTGATCCGACACCCGGAATGCTTGGGCCTGCCTGCGGCGCTGAATACCGGAATACGGCATGCGCGCGGTCAGTTTGTCGTCCGGCTGGACAGCGACGACTACGTCCATCGGGAATATCTGAACACGCTGATTCTACACCTGCGGTTAAACCCGGGGATGGATGCAATCGCCTGCGACTACCTGACGGTGGATGACCACGAAAACGTACTCGGACACATAAACTGGCTGGATCAGCCTATTGGATGCAGCGTTATGTTCCGCTACGAACAGCTAATCGATATCGGCCTTTACGATGAAGAATTTCTGGCGCGGGAGGATGAAGACCTGAGGCTGCGGTTCATGGAGAGATACTCTATCGATCGGGTTGCCCTGCCGCTTTATCGTTACCGCCGCCACGATGGAAATTTGACCAATGACGATGAGCACATGGAAGCCTATTCCGAAGCACTGCTGAAGAAACACGGACGGGAGTCCCCATGACCATGGACAGACCTTGGGCGGTGAAGTGGAGCGGCCGCGGTTCGCAATATACCGAGGAAGAAATCGACTATATCGTCGAAGCCATTCGCACGGCTGATCCGCTTACCCAAGGGCGGTATCTCGCTGACTTCGAGGCAAGATTCAAAGAATTTACCGGCGCGAGCCACGCATTTGCGGTCGCCAACTGCACCTGCGCTCTGGAGCTCGCTGCAATTCTCTGCCGATTGACCTCGGACGATGAGGTTATTATTCCAGCGCACACATTCGCAGCGACCGCGATACCCTTTGCGCGGACGGGCGCAAAGATCGTTTGGGCCGACATCGACCCACGAACCCTGGTGGTCGATGCGGGCGCAATTCAAAAATGCCTGAGCGCGCGAACCCGGGCGGTCGTCGTCGTCCACCTTTACGGATTGGTCTGCGACATGGACCCCATTTTATCACTTGCCCGAGAACACGGCATACCCGTGATTGAGGATGCGGCGCAGGCGCTTGGAGCCACTTACAAGGGTGTCCAGGCAGGAACTATGGGCGATTTCGGGTGCTATAGCTTTCAGACCCACAAGAACGTTTCAACGCTTGGCGAAGGCGGGGTTTTGGCCGTGCGGAGCCCCGACCTGGCGGCACTGGTGCCGGGCCTGCGCCACAATGGGATGCGCGCATACGAAGGTGACCGCGCGAATTACTGGACGCCGGCGATGGGTGATGTCGATTTCGACTGGGATGGCGTGTGGCCCTACAACTTCTGCATCGGCGAACCTCAGTGCGCCGCCGGCGTTCTTATGCTCGACCGGGTCGACGAGGTGAACGCCCATCGCCGCGAAAAGGCGGAAAGATTTGAACGGGATCTCGGCGAGTATGGCGAACTGGTATTTCAAGCGAATCCACAGTACGGCGAATCGGCACGCTACTGTCTGCCCGCACTATATGACGGCACGAACACGAAAGGCAGCCGCGACGATTTCATGGACCGAATGGCCCACCATCACCGCGTGAACATGGTGGTTCAGTACCACCCGCTCTACCGTTATCCCATGTTTAAAAAGGCGGGTTTCGGCGACGCTGACTGCCCGCATACGGACTTTTTCTTCGACAATATGGTCTCGTTTCCATTCCACGAATGGATGCCCGTAAACGAGTACGAGCATCTCGTTTCCGCAGCCCGGGAAACCTGTGAGCACCTGCGTCGCTGATGGCAATTACCAAAACAGTCGGTGAGTACGTTTTCGGCTCCGGGTCGTTTGAGCAGCTTGCCGACTTACTGAGACCCCGCCGGGGAATCGAGGGCGCACCGGTCGTGTTTCTTGTGGACCATTTCTTCGCCGGCAGCGACCTGGTGTCGCGACTCCCGGCGGAGGATGACGACCCGATCCTCATGGTCGACACGACCGATGAGCCGACAACTGATTCGGTTGATGGTTTCACGTCGAGGGTGCGGGAGGCTTGCGGCCGTGAACCCGCGGCTATCGTCGCCATCGGCGGCGGGTCCACCTTGGATACCGGAAAAGCGGTATCGAATCTGCTGACCAATCCCGGCCAAGCCGCGGATTACCAAGGCTGGGACCTGCTCCGGCATCGCGGCGTCTTCAAGATCGGCGTTCCGACTGTTTCGGGAACGGGCGCCGAGGCGTCCCGCACCTGTGTCATGCTCAATGCGGAAAAGAACATCAAGCTGGGGATGATCAGCGAGTTTTCGATCTTCGACCAGTTACTGCTCGACCCCGACCTGACGTCAACGGTCCCGCGGGAGCAATTCTTTCATACCGCCATGGACACCTATATCCACTGCATCGAGTCGCTGGGCGGACGCTTTCGACATCCGGTCGCAGACTCTTTTTCAAAGGAGGCGCTGCGGCTATGCCGGGAGAGCCTGCTGGAAGACGACATGCAATCGCCGGGCAGCCGGGAGAAGTTAATGGTGGCTTCCTATCTCGGCGGGTCGGCGATTGGCAACAGTTTCGTCGGCGTTGTGCATCCGGTCTCGGCGGGCCTGAGCATGGTCTTCCATACCCACCATTGCATAGGCAACTGCATCGCTCTCAACGGGCTTGACGAGTTTTATCCCGAAGAGGCCGCCGAGTTTCGTCGAATGCGGGACGTCCAGAACATCCCGCCGCCGCCCAAGGTTTGTACCGGCGCGACGGAAGATCAATTGGCCCAGCTATATGATGCGACTATCGTTCACGCCAAGCCGCTCGCCAATGCGCTTGGAGACCGATTTGCCGACATTTTGAATTTCGACAAGGCAGCCTCGATTTTTCGTCAGCTGTGAGGAGCCGCGACCGAATGGACATGACCATCGGCAGTACGCCGATTAATCCCGAATCCGCCCCATATGTGATCGCTGAGATCGGCGTGAACCACGAGGGATCCATTGAATTGGCGATGGAGTTGGTCGACCAGGCCTGGCGTGGGGGAGCCAACGCCGCAAAGTTTCAAACCTATAAGGCGGAGACACTGGCATCGGTGAACAGTCCCGCATATTGGGACCTGGAATCAGAACCCACCACCAGCCAGTTCGAGCTCTTCAAGAAGTACGACGCCTTCTCCGAGGCGGAGTACAAGGCGCTGGCGGAACACTGCAAAGCCCGGGGCATCGATTTCATGTCCACCCCTTTCGACCACCAAGCGGTTGATATGCTTGAACCGCTGGTTCCGGCCTTCAAGATCGCGTCCGCGGACATCACCAATGTCCCCCTCCTCAGACGGGTAGCGGCAACCGGCAAACCGGCCATCCTGTCGACGGGGGCCGCCGGTCTTGACGAAATCTCCGCCGCCGTGGAGGAATTGTCCCGCGGGGGCTGTGAGGCAGTCGCGTTGCTCCACTGCGTACTTGAGTACCCCTGCCCTTACGAAAATGCCAATCTCGGCATGATCGGCGGCCTGCGGCGGGCTTTTCCGGGGAAAGTTGTCGGCTATTCGGATCACACCCGTCCCGATCCGGCGATGATGATTCTTTCGGCTGCCTATCTCAAAGGCGCCAGAATTATTGAAAAGCATTTTACGCACGATAAGACGCTCCCCGGGAACGACCACTATCACGCGATGAACGAGGCTGATTTGAGGAAATTCCTGAACCAAGTCGCGCTTTTGTCCGAGGCGGAAGGTGCCGGTGAAATACGGTACTTGGAGAGCGAGAAATCCGCCCGCCTCAACGCAAGACGTTCGATCGTCTTGGCCCGGTCCCTGGACGCCGGCGAGTTGATCAATGAGTTGTCTGTCATCTGCAAACGACCGGGCACGGGAATTAGTCCGCAGCACTGGGACGAAGTCATCGGGATGACGACGGTTCGGCAATTGGAGGCCGACCATGTGCTGCAATGGGAGGACCTTGCACCTGGACCGGAATAATGGCGGACTCTGAGTTCCGTCCCACCGTGGCCCTGGTTCAAGCCCGGATGGGATCGTCAAGATTTCCCGGCAAGATGATGGCGGATCTTTGCGGCTATCCGGTCATTCGTTGGGTGTTGGAGCGTTGCCGTGGAGCCGCCGAACTTGACAACGTGGTCTTGTGTACGACGCGATCGGCCCGGGACGACGTCCTGGAAGCTGTCGCCGTTGATCTTTCGATTGATACCTACCGCGGCTCGGAGCATGACGTCCTCGGCAGATTTACCGAGGCCGCCAGAGCCCATGAAGCGAAGACAATAGTCAGAGTGTGCGCCGACAACCCCTTGGTCGCACCGGAAGCGATAGATCGGGTGGTTGCCGTTTTTGAGAATTGCGAGGCCGACTACGCGTTCAACCACGTCCCGCGAATGGGAGCGAACTTCGCCGATGGGCTAGGCGTCGAAGTATTTTCTCGTCAACTCCTGGAGGAAATAAATGCGCGGGCGCAATCCGCTGACGAGAGAGAGCACGTAACCCGCTACGTCTGGAAAAACGCCGACAGCTTCGCGCTGCTTGTCGTCGATTTTCCCGCCGAGTGGAACTGTAATCAAATCAATGAATCGCTCGATGTCGATGTGCCGGGCGATTTGGCGCGGCTCTCGGAGATTTGCGCCGGCCTGTCGCTCGACGCCACGATCCCTCAGATCGTTGCGCGCTGCAATCAGATCTGACCGCCTCGACGGTCGAGCCAACGTCAGGTCAATCCGTGGATTGCCATTCACCAGCCGCCAATTGAAGCAGAGACCTAGTTGAAGGACCCTCACTCCAAACCGAAGCGATATCAGGATTTTGTGATCCGGGACGGCCGGCTCGTGGGAGAATTCGAGGACATGTATCAGGCCTGCGAAGATCCCTGGCACCAAATGGCCGAACTTCCGTTCATGTCCGATAAGGCGGCGAGCATAAGCCTATTGCGGCGCCTGGGTGGTGTCTTTGGAACAAATCGGGTCGTGGAGATTGGCTGCGGCCTCGGCGGCCTGACCCAGCTGGTGGCCAATGAGGGCTTCGAGGCGATCGGCTTGGACGTCTCCGAGACGGCGGTCGAGGGCGCCAAGGAGAGGTTCCCCGGGGTCGACTTCCGTCTCGGCGGCGTGGAGGATGAAACCCTGCTGCGAAACCTCGAACCGGACGTCATCCTCATGGCTGACGTCACTTGGTACATTCTCGACCACCTCAGGCGCTTCCTCGAGTTTCTGCGCACCGACCTGAATTCGGTATTCCTTCTTCACAATCTGCAGACCTATCCGACCGGCGTGCAGACTTATGGCCGGGAGTACTTCACTGACCTAAAGGGCATGATGGAGTATTTCGACATGCACTATCTGGAATGGGGAGAGGTCATTCGCGCCGATGGCTACGGCCGGGCCTTCTTTCTGGCGAGCTATGAACCGTCCTACATCGAACGATGGTGCAGCAATGCCGCCGACTGGTAAGGCGGGAACGAGGCTCGGTCCCTCCATGCAGGCTTTGCTGGAGGAGCTGTTTCCCATTTGCAGGAGCATCAGCGGGGAGGGAACCCGCGCGACCTTGGCGCGTCTGCGGGACGTGGTCCCGCTGAACCAACACGAAGCCCGATCAGGCGAGCGATGTTTCGACTGGACGGTTCCGGACGAATGGAACATCCGCGACGCCTACATCAACGACCAACACGGAAACCGCCCGCATTGACGTCTCGCCGGATTTTTCTGACCGAGCCTCCGCCGGATTTCGATCCAGATCGGGATTTGGCTATCGGGTCTTGGTGCTTTGTCGGCGTGGAGGATCGGTTCCCCGGCTGGGACAAGTTGCCGTTCGAGGATCCGATCCGCTCGCCGGCGGAGCTGAAATCGGCGTGCGGCGACACCGAGCAACTCGCATTGCTGACCGCGGAGCGGCTTGGCCGGGACATCGACCTCGGTTCCGCCGGCAGCCATGGCGGCCGCTACTGGAGATCGTTGCTTTATGTCTGGCTGATGACGTGCGCGCAGCTGTTGTGGCGGCGTTACCTGCATGTTTCCGCCATGGTTGAACGTCACGGCGACGAGCCGTTCAGCGTATTCGTTCACCCGGACAGGCGTGCGTGGCCGAGCCCCGGCCTCGAGGATTTCTATGAACGGCTGGAACGGAGCCGGCCGTTTGACCATTGGGTATCTTCGATTGTCGTGCGCGAACTTTGCCCCCCATCGTGGCAATTGATCGAAATTCGCGAAAAGCCCGAACCGGGCTCGCCAATTGGCCGCCCGACGGTCGCCAGGAGTCGTCTACGGAAACTTCTGGGGCGCCTTCCATTTAATCATGCTCATGGCGTGCGTGCTTGGAAACTGCCTTTTTCCGTCATGTTGAGCCTCCTGCCGCGAAGCACCCATCCCCCGGACCAAACCGAAACCGAGCCCGTCGATCGAAATATAGAGGACAGGTTTCCCGACGCGTTTTTGCGGCTTTATGAGCGGTTGGCCGCCGCCACCCGACCCGCATGCTACGGCGCAGATTATTTCCGCTGGGATGCATCGGCATCGCAACGGCGATTTGTGCCGGGACGCTTATATGTCGACAATTTGGGCAGCCATCTCACGGAAAACAACTTCCTCGCGGCAACCGCCCTTGAGCGGGGAGAGCGGGTCGTCGGCGCGCAACACGGGGGAAACTACGGCACGGCCGTTGCAATACCTGTGGCTGCTCATTCCGAATATGCCGGGCATGCATTCCTGACCTGGGGCTGGAAGGAACAGGAGGACGCGGCGGCGAATTTTGTCCCTGTTCCGTCACCCCATCTGAGCCGGATTAGAAATGCCCATAGACGCGGAAACCGGAAACTGATTTTCATTGGCGCGCATTTGGGGGTTTATGGCAACCGATTCAACCCAGGTCCAAGCCCCTCCCGGTGCCTGGCCTACCGGCGGATGAAGAGAGAGTTTATCGGAGGGCTGAACGACGCCATCAGGGAACAGCTTGCCTATCGTCCGTACGAAAAAGTTGGAACGTTATTGGACGCACCCTACCTTCAACGGTCTTTTCCGGACCTGAAGGTTCTGGAAGGCCCGTTGGTTCCGGAAATGCTGCGCTGCAAGCTGGCCGTCATCGACTATCCCGGCACCTCATTCCTGGAATCTCTCGCCGCGAACGTTCCCACGATTGCCTACTGGAATCCGGACGATTGGCCAATGAGCCGTCAGGCCGCCCCCTACGTTGATGCGTTGGCCGATTGCGGCCTCCTCCATCGTGATGCCTCGTCCGCCGCCGCCAAGGTGAATGAGATTTGGGCCGACGTCGAGGGATGGTGGCGCGGTGAAGCGGTTCAGTCCGCGCGCCGGGTCTGGTGCCGTCAGTACGCCCGCACCGCGGTGCTGTGGCAATGGCATTGGGCCAAGGCGCTCTGGCAACTCGCCCGCGAACCGGGCATCGTTTCCCCGATTCCGGACCCCATTCCCGGCGACGATATCAGGAGAAACACCATCGCATGAAGACCGTTGCGGTAATCCCCGCGCGCATGGGCTCATCGCGCTTTCCCGGAAAGCCTCTCGCCGATCTTCTCGGCCGCACCATGATCGAACATGTCTACAAGCGGACCGCTCTTTCCCCGGGGCTCTCCGGCGTTGTTGTGGCGACCTGCGACAAGGAAATAGCGGATGCCGTCCGCGGGTTCGGCGGCACGGCGGTCATGACGAGCGACCAGCACGAACGCGCAAGCGACCGTGTTGCCGAGGCGTCGGGCGCGATCGATGCCGATGTCATCGTGATGGTTCAGGGGGACGAGCCGATGGTCCATCCCGATATGATTGATGAGGCGCTTGAGCCGATGGCGGCCGACGACCGGATCGTCTGCGTAAATCTGACCAAGCGCATCGAGGATGAGGCCGAATTTCTCAATCCGAATACCATCAAGGTGGTGTTCGACGGAAAATGGGATGCACTGTATATGTCGCGCCAGCCCATCCCCACGGCGCTAGGCTCGGACTTCGCGGCGATCGCGGCCTACAAACAGGTGTGCATCATGCCGTTTCGGCTGGGTGCGCTTGAACGGTTTTCGAGCCTGGAGCCGACGGCGCTCGAAATCGCCGAATCCATAGACATGATGAGATTCCTGCAACACGGCATCAAAGTTCGAATGGCCGAAACCCGGGTAACAACCCATGCCGTCGATACGGTGGACGACCTGAACATGGTCGAGGACCTGATGGCCGAAGATCCTCTCCTGCAAAGCTACTGATTGATCCGGATTAACCCCGCCAATGACCTGGAATGTTTTAGTCAGCGCGCCGTATCTGGCGCCGGTCGTTCACGAGTTCGCCCCGGTGTTCGAGGAAAACAACGCGACATACCGGGTGGTCGACGTCCGCGAACGGCTTGAGGAGGAGGAACTGTTGCCGGTAATCGGCGACGCCGATGCCATTATATGCGGCGACGACCGAATTACCGCCGCCGTGATGGATGCCGCCCCCCGGCTCAAGGTCATCTGCAAATGGGGAACCGGAGTCGATTCCATCGACCTGGGCGCGGCCGCGGAACGCGGAATTGCCGTTGGAAGGACCCCCGATGCATTCACCGAACCGGTCGCCGATACCGTATTGGGGTACATGTTGTGCTTCGCCCGCTCTCTGCCGTGGATGGACCGGGAAATGAAATCCGGCCGTTGGCGCAAGATTCCAGGCCGCTCACTTGGCGAAAGCACCATCGGGGTCGTGGGTGTCGGCGCGGTTGGCATGGCGGTATTGCGCCGCGCCCGTCCATTCGGTGCGACGCTTCTGGGGAACGACATCAAGCAAGTCGAGGACAGCGACATCGGTGATCTCGGTGTCGAAATGGTTGATCTCGACACCCTTTTGAGCCGATCGGACTATGTGAGCCTGAACGTCGATCTGAATCCCACATCCCGCCATCTGATCGATGCGGCGGCCTTGGATCGGATGAAGCCGGATGCCGTGCTGATCAATTGCGCCCGGGGACCGGTGATTGATGAGCGTGCGTTGGCTGATGCTCTTCAGAACGGTTCGATCGGCGGCGTCGCGCTCGACGTATACGAAGACGAACCGCTGCCGGACGGCAGCCCGTTGCGGCGCCTGGACAATGTTCTGCTCGCGCCTCACAACAGTAACTCCAGTCCGACCGCCTGGCAGCGCGTGCATTTGAACTCGCTGCGTCAGGTGTTCGATGTTCTCAACGCCCAAGGAGCCGTCGAATAATGAGTTCCCGGCCCGCCGAGACGTCGATCATTATCCGCACCTACAACGAGCAACGGGATTTGCCGGCGCTCTTCGATGCCCTGGATCTGCAACGCTATCGGGATTTCGAGGTAATCGTCGTGGATTCCGGCTCTTTCGACCGGACGCGGGAAATCGCCGTCGATCGGGGCGCCAAGCTCATTCGAATAGAAAAGCACGACTTTACCTTTGGGTACTCCCTCAATACCGGCATCAGGGCGGCCGCCGGAAGGTTCGCCGTCGCCGTATCCGCGCATACGGTTCCGGCCGGCAATGATTGGCTGGCCAATCTGGTGAAACCACTTAGAGACGATCCGAATACGGCGATGAGCTATGGCCGGCAAATTGGCGTGCCGTCTTCCAAGTTCAGCGAGGCGGAGGATTTCGACCGCCTGTTCGGCGCGGAATCCAGAACCGACACACTTCGGGACATCCGTGCGAACAACGCCAACTCGGCGATCCGCCGGGACCTCTGGCTTCGGCACCCCTTTGATGAATCGTTGCCGGGACTCGAGGACGTCGAATGGGCGCGCAACTGGCTGCGCCAAGATTTCCAGGTCGTCTATGTGCCGGATGCGCCAATCCGTCATATCCACGAGGAAAGCTGGCAACAGGTGGAAAACCGCTACTACCGGGAGGCCGTGGCCGCCCGCCAGATGGGTGTCAAGCGCCCGTCCAATGTCCTCAAAGAGGTGTGGCGGGAAATATTTCACGCCGTGGGCGACTGGCGCCGGCTGTTCTTCATGCGGTCAAGCCCTGTGCTGGAGCGCCTGACCCGCGCTCAGAGCGCCCGCGAAGTCTTGTATTTCCGGCGGCGCAAATTGTGGGGAACCATACGGGGGCTTACGCAATCGCACGCCATGGAATCGCGCGAAGAGCAAGAGAGCATTCTGTTCGACAAAATGAGCCGGGCCGTGATCGTCAAGGCACGCGGGACGGCGGTGCTTGAAGAAGTGCCGGTTCCCGAGATCAAACCGGGGGAAGTGCTGATCCGGGTGGCGCACGTAGCCGTTTGCGCGACGGATATCGATGTTCTCGATGGGCGGTTGGGCTATTTCGAGAATGGCATGTCGAGCTATCCAATCATTCCCGGCCACGAATTCAGCGGATGGGTGGCTGCCTGCGGTCAGAACGTCAATGGCATATCGGAGGGGAGTCCCGTCGTCGTCGAACCCATTCAGAGTTGCGGCGTTTGCGAATTTTGCACTGCGGGAAATCAGATCGCCTGCGCGGACCGCCGGGAAATCGGCGTCATGTCCGCCGATGGCGCCTACGCCAACTACATCGCGACGCCCGCCCGGTTCGTTCACGGAATTTCGCCCGAATTGGACATGAGGCTCGCCGCGCTTGTCGAACCGACCGCCGTGGTCCTGAAGGGATTGCGGCGGCTCGGTCTCGGCAAGGCCTCTCCCGCCCGGCAACGGAACTGCGCGGTCATCGGAAGCGGTTCATTGGGACACATTTGCGCCAAGGTGGTTCACGAGTTGGGCCATGCCGTGACCGGATTCGACCGCAACGACGAACGCAACGCACTGCTTCGGGCTGACGGGATTTCGACATCCCGGGATTTGTCGGACCTCGGCCAATTCGACACGCTGATCGAGGTCACCGGAAGCCAAGACGTTCTGGAGGCGGCGATCCGGTATTCAAGACCCGGGGCGCAAATTCTGCTGCTGGGATTTCCTTACGCCGAGCGTGACTTTTCGTTTGAGCAAATCGTTGCTTCGGATAAATCGATAATTGGATCGGTGGGCAGCAACCGGGAAGATTTCGAGGCCGCAATCGGGCTCCTGCCCAAGCTTGGCCTCAGGCACCACTTGGCTTGCGAATTAAGTCTCGGTCAGTTCGACGAGGCGTGGAAACTGTGCCGCACGGGCCGGGCACTCAAGGTGATTCTTACGCCGGAATGGCCTGAAACAGCCGCCGCCTGATGGTCGTCCACGCCTTTTGCGTCAACGAGTTTTCCGTGTGGAGGATGCTGTGGTATCTGCTCCTCAAGCGGCGCGTCAGAATTATAGGGGTCTTTGCAATCTACACGGTCTTCAACCGTCCGCTGCGGTGGCTGGTTGACCGCCTGACGGCGACGGGCCGAATCGCACGACTGGGCGATGACATCGAAGCGCTGGCGCCTCTGCAGGACTATCCGTACCGGGCGATGCTCAGCGACTATTTCAACCGGATTGAACCGCAGATCGAGAATTACTTCGGGTTCGGCGATCCGGATCCGGGTCACAGCGGCTATCATCGCGCTTTTCAGCACCTAACGTGCAATTACATCGCACTCCAGGCGGTCCAGATCGTTGCACCGAGTATAGCGGCGGCGCGCTCTCCGGAAACACAAGTCCGGTTTTACGGTTATCCAAAGGACATCACAGCGGCGGCATGCGCGTTCGCGGGCCGGGACGCCCTGCCGCAAATAACCACAATGAGGTCCCCCGATCGGCTGCTCAACCTCCTGTTCAGTCTGGTGCTCGCCGCCTATTCCGCCGTCTGGCTGATGGTGCGCGTACGGGCTTCACTGGATCCTCCGGCCGAGATTTCGATCGCCTATGATTTTCTTGCCGATCCCACGGAGGTCGACATTTATCGGGAACTGGCCGAGGCGGGACCGTTTCTTCTGGTCCCGCGAAACAGGCTGCTGGCGCAAGAGGCGGAGCAACTCGACCTGCCGCCGCACGATCGGTGCACAATAACGGACGGCCGGTTCCGTTTTCCCGACGCAATTAGATGTTTCGGCGAAGCAGGACGGGATTGGTGGCAAATCTGGCGCCGCTACGGATCCTGCTCGGCCCGGCATTTTCGTGAAGTGGCCGGTTTGGTTTTCCGCCGCCTGGTATATCGCGGCCTATTCAATCTTTATGCGCCCAGGATCTATTGGGGCCGTGACGGTTACTCGGCCGCACATATTGTCCGCCGCCAGGAACTCACCCGATTTGGCGGCGAATCCTGGAGCGTATGTCACGGCTACCTTACCTATTCCGATTGCTATCCGGAATTTCGCTATTTGAACTTTGACCGCTACTACGTAATGGACCGGACAGTAGTTGAACGTTCACATCTCGGGAAATGGCCGGACTCCATGACGGTGGTCAGGGCCCAGCCGTTCAGGATGTCCCGAGCGCTAAACCAAAAAAGTCATCGTTCGAAACCGCCCGATATTCTTATCCTGTCGTCGGTTTCCATTTGGTCGCCGGCCTTTGCCCGGGCGGCAAGGGAAATCGCCGAAGCGTTCAGTGACCGGATTGTCAGGGTTCAGGTCAAACATAATTTCCGGCATCTGAGCGCCTGCCGGGATTACCTCGATGCCGTCACCAAGGGTCTGGATCACACCGAAATTGTCACGGAAAGGCTTCCCTACACGCTATTTCCGCACTCCCGCTACACGGTCAGCGATTTATCAACCGCCGCGGTAGAGCCGATCATCAGCGGTTGCTACGGCTTTGTCTTGGACGTTGACGAGGCCCAGTTGACAAACCCCTTGCGTCATCTGGACGGCGTTTGCGTAACGTCCGGGCGGGAAGCCGTTTCCCGGATCAAGGCGATCGAGAACGGGGAATGGGAGTATCCTTCCGAAGTCATTGCCGAGCATCTGGATATGTCCGGTACCGCTTTTCCGGACGTCATTCGCAGAGATCTCGGCCTGCCGCCCGCGGTCTCCGAGATACCGCCGGACAAACAAAAAACCCCGGGTCACACACAGGAGGATACACTCTCTTGAAGATATTGGTCACGGGTGCCGCCGGCTTCATCGGTTCACATGTCGCCCGGAGATTTACCGGCCTTGGGCACGAGGTCGTAGCGGTTGACGACTTTTCCAATGGCTACGCGGAAAATGTCGATCCCCGGGCCGAGCTTATCGAATTTGATCTGGCTGACCCCGCGGTGGCCGATGTCCTGCCCAAAGACGTTGAAATCATCTGTCATCTGGCGGGCCAAGCCTCCGGAGAGAATAGTTTCTACGATCCGATCGGGGATCTGGATGCCAATGCCGCGTCGACGCTGAATTTGATCCGCTTCGGAATCGGCGTAAATGCGCGGCGTCTTATTTTTTCAAGTTCACTGTCCTGTTACGGGGATATTGGCGAGGAGACCGCGGTCGAGTCGATGACTTGCCGTCCCAAATCCTGTTACGCAGTTTCAAAACTGGCGGCTGAATCGTATTTGAAAGTATTTTCCGATCGGCTCCCCTTCGTAATATTCCGGTTGGCCAACGTATATGGGCCTGGTCAGAACCTGGAAAACATCCGCCAGGGCATGATCAGCATCTACCTTGTTCAGGCACTGCAAACCGGCCGGGTGCAGGTCAAGGGGGCCCTGGACCGTTATCGGGATTTTGTCGAGGTTGGTGATGTGGCGGAGGCGTTCTCCGCGGCTATCGATACGGATCGGGCGGATGGCCATACGATGAACCTCGCCCGGGGCGAGCCGACCACCGTGCTCCAGATTCTCGAGGCGCTCAAAACAGAAATCCCGGATATGACCTGGTTTGTGGAAGGCTCCACCCCCGGCGATGTCAGGGGAATGCAAGCCGACACCTCGAGGCTCAAGAACATTCTGGGATTTGAATGCACAACCGGAATCGAGGAAGGCATCGGCCCCTTCGTCGATTGGGCGAGAAAACAGCTATCCCATCTCGGTACGGTCGGCCCGTGAGCCTCGATACCCGCACTGACAATGTGGTGGTAATCGCTTCGTATCGGACTAAATTACGGCTACGCGCGGCCCCCGCGGAAGGACAATTCGGCTGGATCAAGACGGGCGGCAGCCGGGTGACAACGATATTCTGAGTGAGCTGCTAAATGGGCATTAACGTTCTATTCGTTTATCCAAACACCTACGGCATGAACATGCTGCCGCCGGCTATCGCGCTGTTCTCGGCCCTTCTCAAACAACACGGTCACAATGTCGAACTGTTTGACGCGACCTATTATCAGGTCGATCACGGCATTGATTCCGATGGCACCAAGATGGATCACCTCAACGTCGTCCCGTATGACCTTGGCGACCGAGGCATCAAAATGCGGACGACGGATTGGAGCGAGGATTTTCGAGCGCAGGTAAATGCGTTCAATCCCGACCTGATCGCCATGTCGACGACCGAAGATATGTGGGAACTTGGCTGTAAGATCCTCGAATCCATTGAAGACGTTATCACTTCCAGGGAAATTCCGGTGATCGTAGGCGGCGTGTTCGCAACTTTCGCGCCGCACCTAGCGCTTGGCCATCGGCTGGTCGATCTGGCGTGCGTCGGCGAGGGCGAGAACGCCATGATCGATCTCTGCAATCGACTGGAGCGCGGCACCCGCTACGACGATGTCACGAATCTTTGGGTAAAGCGGAAGGATGGCGAGATCATCAAGAACGGCATTTCGCAGCCGGTCGATATCAATGAACATCCGATGATCGATATCAGCCTGTTCGAAGATGCAAGGCTCTACCGGCCGATGGCCGGCAAAGTCTACCGGATGTTACCCGTCGAAACGATGCGGGGCTGCCCTTACAAATGCCGGTACTGCAACTCACCGGATCAAATGCGCCTTTACAATGAAGAGGCTAGCGGCGGATTCCTCCGAAAAAAACGAATGGATATCGTCCACGAAGAGCTCACCTGGACGAAGGACAAACTTGGCGTCGAGTACAATTACTTTTGGGCCGATACTTTCCTGGCATTGAGTCCGCGTGAGTTTGATGAATTTTGCGATATGTACTCCGATATTCGACTGCCGTTTTGGATTCAAACGCGCCCCGAGACCTTGACGGACCACAAGGTCCGGCGCCTGGCCGAGGTTGGACTTCATCGAATTTCGTTTGGTGTCGAGCATGGCAATGAACAGTTCAGGGCCAAACATCTGGACCGCCGCTTTCCCAACGCGGAAATCATCGAGAAACTGAAAATCCCTCATAAGTACGGCGTTCAATTCAGCGTCAACAACATTACCGGTTTCCCCTACGAAACCCGTGAACTGGCGATGGACACGGTCGAGTTGAACCGGCACATCCAGTCGGACAATCAGAATATCTATTCGTTCGTTCCGTTTCATGGCACGCCCTTGCGGGGTGACTGTGAAATGCTGGGCCTGGTCGAGCCTGATGAAATAACCAAGTGCCTCACGGACAAACCAATGCTCAGGATGCCGCAGTACACCCCTGACGAAATCGAGGGTTTGCAGAAGTGTTTCGTCCTCTACGTCAAATTTCCCAGGAGTCGCTGGAAGGAAATTGAGCGGGCCGAGGCGGATACGCCGGAGGGCCATAGAATATTCGAGGAGCTGAAACAGGAGTTCATGGAAACCTATTTCTCCCCTCCCGATGAAAACAGCGGTGAAACGCCGAATGTCGCGGACCTGGAATACGGGGTCTCGACCAACTGATTTACGCCGCCGGGCCGGCAAGGCCCGGGTTCCAAACACCGAAATCGGTCACGGCGGCATCGCGCCGGCCGCAAACGGTTAAACGCCGCGCACCCCAGGGTCGGCGCTTCCCCAAGGAAAGACCGCAAGCAATCCCTCAGCCGCACCATCCTCGAGAGCCGATAACCGCTGACTACGAGGCGGAGTGGAAAGCCGTCGAGACACTTCCCTGGTGTGCCCTGGTCACCACGGGCCGAACCGGCAGCGATTTCTTCCAAAGCCTTTTCGACGGACACCCGGAAGCCATTGTCTTCAATGGACAACAGAACTTTCACCTGTTCTGGAAAAACGCCAGGTCGGCGGGCGCGGGCGTCTTACCGGCGCCGGAGGACATTATCGACGAATTTATCGGCGTCTATATCCACCGGTTCAATTCCCGGTACGATTTGGTTGAACGCAAAAACGAACTGGGGGAGCAGCGGAACGAGTGCATCCAACTCGACCCTCAGATCTTTCGCCGACATGCCCTGGGTCTACTCGGAAGCAGGCCGGCAACCTCCAGAAACGTCTGCCTGGCAGTCAATGCAGGCTTCGCCCTGACGCTTGGCCAGCGCCTGACGGGCAAGTCCGTGTTTTTCCACCATGTCCACCGGATCGGCGGACTGGACATGTTTCTCGAGGATTTCCCTGAATCCAAGGTCATTTGCATGATCCGGGAGTTTGGCGCCAACTATGTCTCAGGGGTGGAGAATTGGCGCCGGTTCAACGTCGAGACGGATTCACCCGCCTATCCAATCTATGTCCTGTGGCGCGCCGTCGATGAAGCCCGGCCGCTGCGTCACCTTCCGCCGGATCGGGTTCGCGCGTTGCGTCTCGAGGAATTGGGAAACACCGACGTCTTGAAGCGGATTTGCCGGTGGCTTGAGGTCGACTATGACCCGTGCCTGACAAAATCAACCTGGAACGGTCTGCGTTGGTGGGGTGACAAGATATCCCGTTCATCGCCGCCGGGCCATCAGCCGGGCTTCTCGGCCTCGATGGTCCAAAATAATTGGCGTGACCGGATCGGAAGAACCGAGCGCTTTGTCCTGGATGGAATTCTGGGCCCCTATCTCGACCATTACGGCTATCCGCGCGAACACCGCCATGGCGCGATTGGAATTTGTTTGCTGATATTCGCGGTCCTGGCGCCGACCCGTTATGAACGCCGGTTTCTCAATCCAATTTTCATGGTGAGCAATTTTCTGCGCGGCAGGCTCAAAGCGGCGGCAAGCGGGCCCTACCATTATCTGCGCCGCGTTTCACTCCATTACAAATTGCTCATCAGGCTGAAAACCCGCGACCACGTCCTGTTACCGCATTTTTCGGCGTCCGAACCTCCGAACCCGCACTAGGTCCGGTTCCTGTTCCATTGATATGATCGCCTCGGCTAGAAAACTCTACAATCTGATAGCACCGGCTTCGCGCTCCAGGATCCTATTCCTGATATTGCCAATGCTCATTGCAGCCGTTCTCGAAATGGCAAGCATCGGAATCATACTTCCCGTGGTTCACGTTTGGTTTGCGGGCGATACCGGCACCGGCCCCTTGGCAATGGTCGCCCGGTTCCTGCCGGACGCGTTGACGAAGAATTTCGGGGTCTGGCTGATCGTGCTCCTTTCGGCGCTCTTCATCGTCAAGAACGCGATGGTTTTCGGCCTCACGCATCTCGTCAATCTGGTGGTTCACTTGGCGGCCGCGGATTTCATTCTCCGCCTGCATCGGGTCTATACCCGGCGCTCGCTGCTGTTCCATACCCGAAACAACAGCGCGGTGCTTCTCCGCAATCTCGTCAGCGGCGCCGGACAATCCTTTGAATGCATACGCATCTTCCTGCTGATGGTTCTCGATTTCCTGTTGATGGCCGTGGCGATCGCGCTGTTGCTGGTCGTGGAGCCCCTGGTGACGCTGCAGCTAGCCGCCCTGATGCTGGTTGTTGGCCTGGTATTTTACAAGCTGGCCGCCCCGGCATTTCGACGGTGGGGTGAGAAGACAATGGAGCTTGAGGGCCACCTCATAAGATGGATCAACCAGTCCTTTGACGGCATTCGCGACGTCAAGATCTTGAACGCCCATGAACACGTCAATCAACAGGTTGGAGATTTCGCCCGGGAGCGTGGAATTTTCCTGAGTTGGGCAGCCTCGTCAATCCAGATACCCCGCCTGCTCATCGAGACGGTGGTGATAATCGGGTTCGTCCTGCTGGCAAGCTGGCTGGTGTCGGCGAGGGGCTCGACAGCCGAGGCACTCGGCCTTCTGGGATTGTTCAGCATGGCCGCCTTGCGAATCATGCCGTCGGTCAATCGCATTTTGTCGAACGCGGCGAATCTGAAGCACCGCGCCGCCTACATCGACGCGGTCCACCATGATTACACAATGGTCGAGGAAGCCGGCACGAACGAGGAACGGCAAATCGACCGGGTTGGGCTTGAGTTTAACGACGGGATCGAATTCGACCGCGTGAACTTTCATTACGACGGAACGGAAACACCGGCCGTCGCGGACATTAATCTGACGGTTCCCAAGGGGTTCAAGGTCGGCATTGTCGGTCCTTCCGGAGCGGGCAAGACAACATTGGTTGATCTGTTTCTGGGGCTGCTCGTACCGCGGTCAGGCCGGCTATTGATCGACGGAAAAGACATTCACGACAATCTTCGGGCATGGCAGGACCTAATCGGCTACGTACCGCAACAGCCGTTCTTGATTGACGACACTCTGCGCAGAAACATTGCCTTTGGCTTGGATGACGAGGAAATCGACGAACATCGGCTGGAGATTGTCGTCGCGTCGACCGACCTCGGCGGGGTCGTTGAGGATTTGGAGCATGGGCTCAATTCGATGTTGGGCGAGAAAGGCGTGCGTATATCCGGCGGCCAACGCCAGAGAGTGGCAGTGGCGCGCGCCCTCTACCGCAACCCGGCGGTTCTGGTCTTCGACGAGCCGACATCCGCGCTCGACAATCAAAGCGAAGCCGAGTTCGTGAACACCATCGAACGGCAGAGCGAGGCCGGAAAAACGATTTTGGTGGTCGCCCACCGGCTTAGCACCGTACGCCGTTGCGACGTGATCGTATTCCTGAAGAACGGACGGATCGCCGGCCAAGGCAACCTGAACGAGCTTATGCAAAGCAACGACGAGTTCCGCGAACTGGTCGAACTGGGCAACATCCTGCAGCCGGCCGATCAGGATAGATAAATTCCTGCGGCCGACTTGATGATTTGCCGGGAAAATCGGTGCCGGTCTCTCTGAGACACTCGAGAAATGCGCAGCTGGCGAGCGACCGAATGGTCTGGCTTGCGGTCACCGGATCGTCGTGCCGGCTGCCGCCGAACCGGATGCTGCCTGACGTCGGGCGGCAACTCGAAGAGGCCTACGAAGCGGTCTCAGAGCAGTGGTTGTCGCTTGGCCGCAGGTTCTCCAAGGACCGCCGGGGCTGGTTGGCTGACATGCCCACGGCCGCCGTCGATGTTTGTGATTTCGGCCTCATGCTGGCATGGAGCGGCTTGGTCTCGAGACTCGCCCGGCAGGAGCGGGAGGTGCTCGTCGTATGCGACGACCCTTGGATGTTTCGGCATCTGGGAACCATGCCGGGCGTGACGGCGCATGGCGGCGTTGCATTGTGGCGGTACCGGCTGAGGCTGCGCCTGCGCGGCTACGCTTCCCGTCTCAAAGTCTCGCTGCGGGTAGCGGTGGCTGCGCTGCTTTACCGGCCGCAGCGGCGGCGGCATGAGATCAGCCCCGGGGCCTCAGCGGTAGCCGCTTACGGTCACCCGTCCAGCCGGGGAGATGGATATGATGCATATTTCGGCGATCTCATACTCCGTAATCCCCAAATCCTGCGAATACTGCACACGGACCTCATCGGCGGTCGCATACGGACCCTGACGACGGAACGGCATTCGGCCAGTTTTCACGCCTGGGGAAATCCGCTCTTTGCACTCACCCTGCCATTCGTTCGATGGAAGCCCCTGCTCGGCGAAGGCGACAAACCATATGCCTGGCTCATCCGCCGGGCGGCCGAAACCGAGAATGGAGGCGGCGCTCTCGCCATGACCCGATGGCAAAATCACTGTCACGAGAATTGGCTCAAGAGTGTACGCCCGCGTTGCGTGGTATGGCCCTGGGAAAATCACCCATGGGAACGGGATTTCGTTCGGCGGTGCGGCAGCCTTGGTGTCGAAACCCGGGGATACCAGCACACGGTTGTCGGCCGGCACCGGCTCAACTTCAACCCAACGACGAATTTCGACGGCGAGCGCAGTCTGCCGGACCGGATAATCTGCAACGGCCCGGCATATTTGGAACAGCTGATCCAATTCGGCCTCGATCCCGCCCGGCTGATAGTCGGGGGCGCATTTCGATTTCCCCTGGCCGGTCATGACCACTACGACCCTGAAGGCCCGGTTTACGTGGCGCTGTCCCACGTCACCGGCATCGCGTCACAAATGTTGGCCGCCATCGACTCCCTGCCGGCAAAATGCGCCAAATTCGTGGTCAAGAGCCATCCCATGTATCCCGTGGATTTTGACGAGAGTGAAAGCATTAGCCGTACGCAGGCAACAATTTCGGAATTTCGGGGAATGCGGGCGGTACTGTACAGTACCGGGGCAACCGGGCTCGAGGGGGCGATGATCGGGGTGCCAACCTGGCGGTTTCTTCCAGCCGATCGGATCGCTCCCGACATACTGCCGAACAATGTGAGGTTGCCGTCGATAACCAAGAGTGATATCGAAGCCATCCTCGATCCACAGCCTGAATTCGCGCCGGTAGACTGGAATCAGGTCATGGCGCCGGTGGATATGGCGGCCTGGGTTCGCGAGTTGGGCCTAGCCGCCGTCCGGCAAGATGTCCGCGAGACGGCTCACCCTGACGGCGCCGGCGGCGTTCCCTGACGATGCGGCGAATTGGTGGAATTACAGCCGATGAATAAGTTTGTCTGCAAACATCCCTGGACCCACTTCGAGGTCAACAACCCGAACGGCGACGTCACCATGTGCTGTAACAACGATATGGTCATGGGGAACGTCAATGAAGACTCAATTGCGGAAATTTGGAATAGCGAGAAGTTTCAAGATGCTCGTCGTCAGATGCGCGAGGATGGCGCTCTGTCCATGTGCCCGCACACCTGCCCGGTTCTTCAAGGCGGCAAGAAGTACGAAAACATAGACTGGTTCGACGGCCTTAGCGACGACGGCGAGCCCCATCAAAACGCCATCACCAACGAACGGGAGTTCGACGACGGCAGCGTGAAATTGGAATCGACACCTCGCTGGCTGCGATTTACCTACTCATACGCATGCAACCTCGATTGTTATCACTGCTATCAACGAGAGGATGCCAAGGTCCGGGCCAAGCTGCCCGATTCGTTTATGGCCGAACTGGAGGAGTTTGCCAAACGAAGCCAGGTCGTGTTTCCCTTTGGCGGCGAGCCATTCTTTTTCGGTCCGGTCGTATCGTTCCTGGGGAATTACAATACCAACCTTGAAACCCGCTTTATGTTCATAACGAACGCGACGCTGCTCACCGATCGGATTTACGAGATTCTAGAGAAGCTGACCATCTCCGGTTTTGCCGTGTCCCTGGATGCAGCCTCCGAACTGAGCTTCGATTTACTCCGCGTCCGTGGCCGCAACGCGACGTGGCAAACGGTGATGGAGAACCTCAGGCGGCTGAGCGAGTTAAAACAACGAAAAGGCTTCAGCCTTACCCTCAGCATGACCGTCAATCGCGTCAACTGCCATGAAATTGAGGATTTCGTCGACTTGGCATTGGAGCATGACTGCGAGCCGCTCCTTCTCTTGGTCTCAAATCCCTTTCAAACCGTCGGCTTCCAGAAATCCTACTTGGTTTTCGACGACAAACAGCTGCAAGACATGTTCGCGCAAATTGAGCGCTCATTGGTCAAGGTCCGGCAGGCCGGCTTGGAAGATGCAGAGGTTCACCTGAAGCTCTTGCGGGCCAATCTCCGAAATCACCAGCGCTTGGAAAACAACCCCGCCCTTTTCCGGGCCAAGTCAACCGCAAGAACCGCCTACCATCAGCTGCCGGAGTTTCTGCAACTGCCAATCCGCCGCGTCGTACAGGTAGCGCGCGGCAAGCGGCTCGCAGAGGATCTCCTCGATGACTAACCGGCGTCCCGGCGGCTGAATTGTGCACCTGTGCATAGGACAGCCTCCCACCGATGAATGAGCTGAAATCAAGAGTCCGGAGTGGTGAGGTTTGTGTCGGCGGCTGGCTCACCACCGCCTCCGGGCAGGTCGCCGAGGCGCTGGCAAGTTGCGGTTTCGACTGGCTTGCCGTGGACATGGAACATGGTGCGGCGGGGTTGACCGAGGTCGAATCCGCATTTGTCGCCTGTGAGCGTCATGGCGTTGCTCCCCTCGTGCGGCTGCCGTCCGGGGATCCGATTTTGGCACGCCGGGTCCTGGACCTGGGCGCGCACGGCGTAATTGTTCCCCGGGTGGAAAATGCCGGTGAGCTAAACGACTTCATCGGTCAGCTGTTGTATCCCCCAAAGGGGCGTCGCGGCGTCGCCCTGGGCCGATTCAATGGATGGGGGGATCAATTTGCCGAGTATTTTTCTTTCGAACCGCTGATTGCCGCCCAGATCGAGTCTCCTGCAGGCGTCGAACAATCGCATGAGATTGCCGCATTGGAAGCCGTCGATGTTCTGTTCCTTGGACCCTATGATCTCTCCGCGGGCCTTGGCGCTCCGGGCGACTTTGATTCGGACCGCTACGCCGCCGCCGTCGAGCGTGTGCGCTCGGCCTGCCAACCGCAAAACACCGCATTGGGTTTGCATCAGGTCGCCCCTGATGGGGAAGAACTTCGGCAACGCATCACCGAGGGCTTCCGATTTCTCGCATACGGCACCGACATGATCGCCCTTCGACATGCGTTGCGCGAGGTACGGCAACTCAGGAATGAACGCCGTTAATGCGGATATTCGGGGTGATTCCCGCCCGGATGGGCTCTTCCCGATTTCCCGGGAAGCCGTTGGCGCCGCTCATGGCCATGCCGATTGTGTGTCATGTCTTTCATCGAAGCCGGATGTTCGGCGAATTCGAACGGCTCGTCGTAGCAACCTGCGACCAGGAGATCGAAGACGCCGCCATCGGTTGTGGTGCGGAATCGGTCACCACATCCGACCGCCACGAACGCGCCACGGATCGTGTCGCCGAGGCAATCGAGGTGCTCGATATTCGGCCCGCGGCGGACGATCTGATAGTCATGGTGCAGGGTGACGAAGTATTGGTGTCGCCTGAAATGATCAGGAATGTCGTCGCGGCATACGAACCAACCGACAATGTTGCGGTCGTCAACCTGGCGTCCCGTCTGTCGCGTCCAGAAGATTTCGCGGACGCCAATACGGTGAAAGTCGCTATCGCCCCGGACGGCCGGGCCCTGTACTTCTCGAGATCACCGATCCCCTCCCGATCCCGCGACGCCGCCGCCCCGATCTATCAGCAAACCGGGTTAATGGCATTCCCGGCGAAATTTCTGAGCGAATTCGCCAGGCTTCCTTCAACGCCATTGGAGCAGATCGAGTCGGTCGACCTTCTCCGGCTTCTTGAAAACGGGCATAGGGTTCAGATGGTAAAGACCGAAATTGAAACGATCGGCATAGACACGCCGGAAGACCTGGCGCGCGCGGAAACAATGATGCGCCATGATCCGTTGGTTTCAGAATATATAACCTGAATAGCTGACCCTGCCTCATGCCGGCTGCCGCCGTCAAACTCGCTAAATCCCTGGGTGTCGATACACGCGCCGCCTATCACGGCATGTCGCGCGCCAGTCTCGATGCCGCGATCAAAGAGCAAAAAGAAGCCGAATGACCAGACTTCGGATCGGCATCGCGGGCTTCGGCGTGGTCGGCAAAAGGCGGCGCAAGTTCATAGACGCTCATCCCGACCTGACGGCCGTCGCCGTCTGCGACCGCACGTTCGGGCGCGGGCAGACGACGGATGACGGCCTCGATTGCTTTTCGGACTACCGGCGGCTGCTGGAACAAGAACTCGACGCCCTGTTCATCTGCATGACGAATGACATGGCGGCCGAAGTGACCATCGCCGGCCTCGAACGCGGTCTGAACGTGTTCTGCGAAAAACCGCCGGGCCGCGACCTCGAAGATATTGCACGGGTAATTGCCGTCGAGAGAAAGCGCCCCGGGCAAAAGTTGATGTACGGCTTCAATCACCGCCACCACGATTCGGTGCGCGATGCCCTCAAACTCGTAAGGTCCAATGACCTCGGCAGGATCATCAACCTGCGGGGCGTCTACGGGAAATCCAAAATAATCAATTTTGAAACCGATTGGCGCACCCAGAGATCAATCGCGGGTGGCGGCATTTTGCTCGACCAGGGCATTCACATGGTCGACTTGCTGCGGTTGTTCGCCGGGGAGTTCGTGGATGTCAAAAGCTTCGTTTCAAACGATCACTGGGGCCACGATGTCGAGGACAATGCCTATGCACTGTTGCGCACGGGTGAGGGCGTGGTCGCCATGCTGCACTCCTCGGCTACCCAATGGCAGCACAGGTTCAGCCTGGAGATTGCCCTGGAGCACGGCGCGATCGTCCTGTCCGGCCTCCTGACAAGTTCGAAGAGCTACGGCGCGGAAACCCTGACCGTCTTCAACAAGACCCCGGCCGATCAAGGGGACCCGGAAGGCATAACCACCGCCTATGATACCGACCCGTCCTGGGCGGCGGAAATATCCGACTTTGCCGATGCAGTGCTGAATGATGCTCCGATGAAGTTCGGAACGTCGCGCGACGCCTGGGAAACCATGAAGCTCGTGAGCCGAATCTACTGTGCGGATGCCGAGTGGAAACGGCGCTGGAATTTGACCAACGATGCAGCCCTGCCAGGCTGATCCAGTTGGACAGGCGGCGTTCAAGTTCGGCGCTGCGGACGGCGCGGCACAAGGTCCCTCGCCCCCGTCAGGGGGAGAGGGGCAGCGTAATTCAATCACCGCCAAATAATCCCAGTTGGCGCAGGTCAACTAGCGGCGCTTGCAACAAGTGGCTCAGGGAACCACCACAAAGAGATTGCAGATCAATATGAATGAAACTTCATCAAGGCCGCTGCATGGTCAACTTGCGCCGACGTTGATCATACTCGCATTGCTTCTAACCATGGCGGCGAAATATAACGGCATCAATCAGACGTATCTCACTGCTTATTTGTTTGCAAAAGATCCGTCCATCCTTCCGAACGACTGGTATTTTACGAATTCGGTCCTTTATAAGGGGTCAATTCTCTACGATTTAGTCAAAATATCGGGCCTTCCAATCGGTCACAATTTGGTAGCGGCGGCACTTTATGTATTATTTTCAGTTGTCGCCTTGTACTACTGCTATCGCCTGATTTCGGAACATTTCGACGTCGACAATCGGTCCGAAGCCCTTTTGCTACTTTTGCTCGGTTGTTTTCTTTTCTTTAAATTTCTGGAGACCACACGTGCGTCAGTTTTGGGGAGCGTCGCGGCGCCAAATCCTACGGCTGTCGCCCACGCCATAGCCTTTGTCTCCATCTATTATCTCGTCGCGGGCAGACTGGTGCTGGGATTGCTCGCAACGACACTCACCATTGCCATTGCCGTCAAAGGTAATTTTATTCTGGTGCCGATCGCGGCGCTCTACATCGTCCTGAATCGGCAAATTCCGAACTGGAAACTCGTTTATATGGCAATTCCGTTGGCCTTTGTGCTGACCCGCCCGGGAGGCAACGATGTCAACAGCCTTGGTTACGAGGAACTTCTTCGGTTATGTGAGGCTGCGATCTGGCGCGAGGAGAATGAAGCGGCGCTTAACCTGCAATCTCCCTGGGCATTGGGATTAATGATCGCCACCTTTTTTGTAGCGCCCATGTTGATTAAGCGGTTCGAGGATACATCGCTTCGTTCGTTCGCCTGGTCGGTTTACGCGATTTCGCTCGTCGGGTTTATTTTCGGTTATTTTTACACGGCGGTAGGATACAAAATATTTCCTCATCCTCTGCTGATCCTCATTGCGCCCCCACGCGCGATGAAGTTTTACACATTTATCATTTCGATGATGTTTTTCGCCTGGGCTCTCAGAACACAGGCACTTGTCTGGTACGAGCGAATCGCGGCGGTGTTGGCCATGGTTGTTCTAAAGGGCTCATTCCCCGGGATTGCCGCAGCCGCCGTGATCGCGACAACGGGAATTGCCTTACCCAAACTTTTGCGCCGTTGGACGAATACCGAACCGGCGGATTTGCCGGTAGTGCGCGTCGCGTCCGGCTATTGCCAGAGAATTGGATTGCCGGTGATAGTTCCGCTCCTGCTGTCGGCTATGATCCTGGTGAGAACACCCGAGTCATACCCTGGTCTGACCAACATCGACAAAACGGCATACCAGCATATTCGAATTTGGTCCGGACGACTATTTACGGATGACGCGACATGGTCGTCATTCAAGGCATTGAGGCAAACGCCATCCAAGGCGCCGCTCCTTGCCTATTACCGGTTAAAGGAAAACTCCAAGCGGGTGGCAATAAGTAAGTATTTTAACGTCGTCGCTCAAAAACCGCATTTTTATGCGAACCCGGCGCACCACTATCTCTCGCCAAAAAACTGGGAAGAGGCATTTCTGCGTGATCTCGTCGTTCTGAAACTTGGCGAGCTGCTGAATTCCGAAACATCGGTCTCGGGCCGTGTTGTCGGTGAGGTGGCGGATCGGAGACTCGGTGTTCCGCATCAAATCGATTTGACCTTCGACCAGTTTTTCAAGGATCGCGGTGCGACCATATTTGTTCCTTCCGAAAAGGCTGGTCTTTTCTCGCCGAATTTACCGAGAGAGAAGATCGGGGATTATGTGCTGATCTCGTTTACGGACGCGGCGCAAGAATGAAGCCGGAGCCGGAACAAAGCGCCCTGGACGGGCCGCCGCCGACCGGGACCGCGGCGTCATTCCCGGCGCTGCGCCGGCGGCGGCCGTGTCGTTGACAATCGAAATCACGCCGTCCTCGTAGCAGGACCGCGCATCGCTGATCCGCGTTTTGCTTCACTACAATATGAAGTCAATCATCTCAAAAGTCGGCCGGATTCGGAGAGACGAGGGTTGGCGGGGAGTCTTTGACCGCGTGCGGCCTTTGGCGATGAGGTATTTTTATCGGGCCATGTCTTTTCCTCTACAGGTGATCGGTCGGCGGGATCGGGCGAAGCTCGCCGCCTACAACGACCCGTTTTATGAAGAGCTTGGAATCACCAAGAAAGACGCGGACCGCCGATGTGAAGAGGTCAGCGAGGCCTGCGGCATAAACATTCCGAACGATAGCCTTCATCGATGGTACTTCGCAGCGCTCCAAATCTCTGGGTTCGCGCCCCGCAGGATCTTGGAAATCGGGACCAACATTGGGGTCACCACGAGATATCTGGCGGAACTATTCCCGGATGCCCACGTCACGACGTTCGACGTTCCTGATTCCGATCCGGTCCGCCAAATCTACCACAATGCCGAGGAGACTCCGGCACACGTGAGAAATTGGCAGGAAGGGATGCTTGAGAAGAATTTGGATCATCCCCGGATCACGGCCATCCGGAAAAACTCCGTATGGCTCAATGAGATGGATTTGCCGGAATTCGATCTGATTTGGCTCGATGGCGGACATTTCTTCCCCGAAGCCGCCTGGGATCATCAGTTTTCCATGAATAATCTGGCGCCCGGTGGCTACCTGTTTTCCGACGATGTTTTGATCGCGTCCAATCCGGACGCGATCCCGGACAAGCCGCACTTCGACACCTTCAAGTGCATCAACTACTACAATCAGCGAATGCGGAATCCGTTCCGCTTCCTCGTCAAGCGGCAGGGCCAGGGTTTGCCCATGTCCCACACCAAGTTCATCGCCTACTGGCGGAAGGACCCGGCGGATGATACCTGGCGGAACTGCCGGTAGCCCGATGTGGATCAGTCCGGGGAACAGGATTCGGAAAGCAATGCGGAGGCCCCTGCTACTGCCCAACCCCCCACGGAGATTGGTGGCCGCAAGGACGGCCTTGACTCGACCCGCTATAGCAATTGGGAGGAAAGCGGCCGCGCGTCGATGAGGCCCGGCCCGATTGCAATTGTTCACCGTCATCCGGCGGATCGCCCAGGTGATTCAAAACAACTTTGGCTGCAAGGGATGTTGAGCTCCGCAACCGAGACCATCATCCGGCGGGCGCGTCAGGTCGCGACCGATCCGGTGCTGCGGCGATGGCTGGTCAGGCGGGCTTTGCGGCTTACGCCGGGCGCCCCAGGCTACACGCCCCACCAACCGCCCTATTTGACGGACCGCCTCCCGATTCGCACGGGGCCTTTCGACCCCTCACCGCCATTCCCGGAATTGCCTCCGATCGTCCCTACGGCATCATTGAAGCTGTGTTTGGCAAGCCGGACCATCGAGCTGGAACCGGGCGGCGAAGCCCGGCTTTTCGAACGCCGGTTTCCCGATCTGGAAGATCATTTGGCTTTGCACCGTTTCTCCTGGCTGCCCTTGGCGGAGAACATCGACCCGGCTTGGGTGGGCGCGATATTCGGCGTATGGCGGGAATTCATCCGGCGTTCGGGCGATCCCTGGATCTGGCATCCCTATACCGCCGCGGAGCGCGCCGTGAATTTACTGGCGTTCGGCCGGGCCCACGGCCTCCCCGCCCCCCTGGCCGGCACCCTGGACCTGCTCGCGGATCATGCCGCGCGAATCAGCGCCTCGCTCGAGTATTTTGGCCAACACAACACATCCAACCACCTGGCCAACAATGGCCGCGGACTGTATCTGCTGGGCCTTGAACTTGGTCTCGCCGAGGCCCGGGAGATCGGCTGCATCATTCTCATGAAGGAAGCGGAACGCGTATTCATGCCGTCAGGAATCCTGCGGGAAGGATCGAGCCATTACCATCTGCTTCTGGCCCGCAACTATTTTCAGGTTGCCGACGCCGCCGCGGCCCGAAATCGCCCGGAGGCGGAGGGCCTCTCGGCGATTGCCGAAAAATCGCTGCGCGCCGCGGCGGCGCTCGTTCTTCCGGGCGGTTTGCCGTTGATCGGCGACATTTCGCCCGATTGTCCGCCTTCGGACCTGATGGCGGCGCTCCCCGGCCGGCCACCCGCACCGCCGGACATATTGGATCGGATGGCCTCCGACGGCTGGCTCCGGCTTGCCGGCGGCCCGTGGACCGGCCTCTGGTATGTGCCGCCCGACGGATGGCCGCCCATGCCCGGACACGGTCACAACGACTGCGGATCGTTCGAGCTGCATTTCGGCGATGAACCCATATTCGTCGACCCGGGCCGAGGCCGGTATGGCGAAACCGGAGATGCCGCCCATTACCGGTCGGGCGCCGCCCACAATGGCCTCGGCATCGACGACCTCGACGCCTACCCCTCCAACAAGCCTTATTATTCGGAGGAATTTCGCCGGACCGTTTGCGGACAGCCGCCGGTACTGACCCATACGGCCGACAGCGTCAGCCTGCGGTTCGAAGGATTCAGGCGGCGGCGCGGTTTGGGTGCCGTGGAGCGGCATTGGCGGTTTGCCGGACCCGATGTCGTGATCGCCGATACCATTGAAGGTTCGGGCAGACACAAAATCATCCGCCGCATCGCCACGCCGTTATCGGCGGAACTCGCCGGCAACGGGGTCAGGTTGTCATCTTCCGCCGGCAATTGGTCCGTCAAGACGCCGGGCGACGTGTCTCTTGCTCCCATCACGAGATGGCACGCCTATGGGCGCGGGACGCCGATTTCTCAAATTGTAATCGAGGAGACGGCGGCGCTTCCGTGGCGGGGCGAGATACGGGTCCAGGCCATATGAGCCCAGCACCCTCCCGGTCCGATACAGCCCGCGTCGGGGATGTAAGCGTCGTGATCCCGGCGCACCGCGCCGCCGGCACCATCGGGCGGGCGATACGCAGCATCGCCGCCGGTACGGTTCAACCCAAGGAAATAATCGTCGTAAACGATGGGGATGATCCCGACACCGCCGCCGCCGCGGAGGAAGCCTCGAGAGCCCTGACAGGCATTGAAGTGGTGGTCGTCGGCCAACCCCAAGCCGGTGCGGGCGCCGCCCGCAACCGCGGTCTTTCCGGCGCCACGGGCGAATTTGTCGCCTTTCTGGACGCCGACGACGAGTGGATGCCCGGCAAACTCGAACGCAGCATGGGGTGGCTGGCTCAAGGCGATCTGGATTTGGTGGCCCACGATTACGTCCGGGTGGACGGGGACAACGAGCAGACCGTCTCCTGTGCCAGACATTTCCGGGGCGGCGAAGACCCTTACGTCTCGCTCTACAAGCGCGGCTATATCGCGACGAGTACCGTCGTCGCGCGGCGGCAATCCTTGATGCAGGCCGGCGGGTTCGACACGACTCTTCAAAATGCCCAGGATTTCGACCTGTGGCTCCGGTTGCTGGCGGAAAACGACGTCACCTACGCCGTCTTCGACGAACCCCTGCTCCGCTACCATGTTTCGCCATCGGGCATCACCAGCCATACGGACCGGCGCCTGGCCTGCTGCCTTATCGTGGCCCGGCGTCATTACCCCAGCGTTGCGCCCCATAGTGCTTTTCCCCTCCTGACACTGTGGTACCGGATAGCCGCGGCCCATAAGGAAGCGATGGACTCGCACCTGCGGAAGTCGAACTGGATGGGGCTTCTGCGGATTGCGGCCGGGTTTCCGATTGCCCTGGCAACGCTGACGCTGGTCACCCGGCCGCCCGGTAAATCCGGCCGTTGGCCGCGGCGGCGGTAACGTTGGCCATTCAATTCGCGGGACAGGGAGTTTTCTCTGTGAATTATCTTCGACACCTGTCGGGCGAATCCCGTGACGCGTTTCTTGAGAGAAACGTGTCATTGTATGCGCCGCCACGGACCCAGGCCGCCTGTTCCGCCAAATGCGCAACCAGAACGTAAGTCACGCGCTGGTGCGGGAACATTCTCATGTGGCGCACTCCGACAAGGACGAGAACAGATGAAACCGTGCCGGCGTAGCCTAGGTATCCGGCTGCATCCTTTTGGGCCGCCAATCGCCAAACCTGCCGGAGTGCACTGAAATGTCCGATTCCCCGGACGAAATTTATACCGGCTCGGATCTCGAAACGCTTGCCGCCGCCCCCCGCTACCAGAGCTGGATATTCGAACGAATCCAGCCCCATTTGGGTGGGGCCGTTGCCGAATTCGGCGCAGGCATCGGCACCTTCTCAAATCTCATACTGCCGCATTGTGACACGCTTCACCTGATAGAACCCTCGCCGCCCCTGTTCAAAAAGCTGGAAACGCGTTTCTCCGCCGATCAACGGGTTTCCGTTTCACCGGATACCATCGAGCGATATCTCACCGCCCCCGGCCGTCCCCGATTCGATGCGGTGGTGATGGTCAATGTTCTGGAACACATTCAAGACGATGCCGCCTGTCTCACCCAACTGCACGGGGCAATTCATCCCGGCGGGAAGCTATTGCTCTTCGTCCCGGCCATGGAGTTTCTCTTCAGCAAACTCGACCGGGAATTCGGCCACTTCCGGCGCTACACCAAGCCGGCCCTTCACCGCAGGCTGGCCGATGCCGGGTTCATCATCGAACACATCGGCTACATGGATTTGCTTGGCATCGCACCGTGGTATTTGGTGAATACGCTCGGCGGCGCCACGGAGTTCAATCCGTTCCTCGTCAGATTGTACGATATGGTCGGCATTCCCTTGACCCGGCTTGCGGAGCATCTGGTTCCGGCTCCGGTGGGAAAAAACCTCATTGCCGTGGCCGCAAAATCATCCTAATTACTCCGCGTTCCGCGCATGACGGCGGTATCCAGCCTGTCTCTCGGCACTTTTGAGAGTTTGATTGGCGCGGCGGCGGGTGTTTCCCCCTGCCGGCGCCGTGATTTGTTTCCGTTCGCATGCCTCATTGGCGACAGCCGGGCCTCTCGATGACCAAGGTCAGCATAATCATTCCCGCTTACAACGAAGCCGCGACGATAATCGAGCTGCTTCAAAAAGTAAGCAGCCAGACGGTACAAGGTTTCGAATTGGAGACCATTGTCGTTGATGACGGCTCCCGGGATCAGACCGTCGAACTGCTCCGCAAGCACCCCGACCTCTACACGATCCTGGTGGAACGGCATGCCAACGGCGGCAAGGGAGCCGCCGTTATCGACGGCCTCAACAAGGCAACGGGCGAGTATATCCTGTTCCAGGATGCCGACCTGGAATACGACCCCGGCGATTACACGGGCTTGTTGGCGCCGATCTCGCGGTTCGACGCCGATGTCGTCATGGGGAGCAGGATGATCGCGTCGCCGGTCACCCGGGTTTCCTATTTTTGGCATAAGGTGGGCAACCGAATAATCACGTTTATTTTCAACGTCCTTAACAATACGACCTTTACCGACGTCTATTCCTGCTACCTTGTCTACCGGCGCTCGCTGGTCGAGGCCGGCCATTTGCGTTCAACGGGATGGGAACAGCACGCGGAGATTCTCACATTGGCGGTCTCCAGGTGTAAACGGATCTATGAGGTCCCTATCAGCTATTACGGCCGCACTTATGAGGACGGGAAAAAATTCGCGCCCACCACATTCTCGGCGTGATCATCACGATGATTACGACGGTCTTTCGGTCTCGGCGCTCATGATTCCGCTCGTCGGCCTCCCGGCGCGGCACACCGCGTTGCGGTCCGGGATAGAACCCGCCATAAAAGAGGCAATCGGCAGCTCTCCGTTCATCGGCGGTCCGTGGGTTGCGGAGTTTGAAGCGGCTTTCGCGGAAACCGAGACCGCCAACCTGAACTTTTCCCGCCGTCGCAGGGGGCAGTAGGTCCCGACAGGCTTTTGCCGCGGCGCCCGGCCCAGGACGCCAGGAGATTGTATATGACCCGGCCCGATCATCCCGACATCGAACCCCTGACCGAAGAGGAGGTGCGGAAATGGCCCAAGGAGGTCATCGTCGCCCTCACCGAGAAGTTCGAGGATGACCGTGGGGAAATTGTGCCGCTCGTCGATTTGGCGATGAAAAGCGCGGTCTGGATCACCTCCAAAAAAGGCAGCGTTCGCGCCAATCATTATCATAAGTCCGACTGGCACTTCTGCTATGTGGTCAGCGGCTCCATCGAGTATTACCACCGCCCGCATGGCAGCGGCCGGGAGCCGGAAATGGTCTTGGTGAATAGAGGCGAGTTGTTCTTCACGCCGCCGATGGTCGATCACGCCATGGTCTTTCCCGAGGACACGGTATTTCTCACTCTCGGACGCAACTCGCGCAGACAAGAGGTCTATGAGGCGGACGTGGAGCGAATTGACCCGATCAATCCGTGATCCGGCCGGTTTCCGTGACTTTAAGACACCATAGACGCGGGACCTGCCGGCTTTGCGGCAGCCGGAATCTGGAACAGGTTCTCTCGCTTACCCCAACGCCGCCCGCCAACGCGTTCGTTTCCCGCGATGAACTGAGTGCCGAGCAGCCCTGCTACCCGCTCGACCTGCATTTTTGCAATGCGTGCGCGCATGTGCAGTTGCTGGATGTCGTCGACCCCGGGGAACTGTTTTCGAACTATGTCTATGTGTCGGGCACGTCGCCGGTATTCGTGGAGCATTTCGAAGAATACGCGATGAACGTCACGAATCGTTATGAGTCCGTTGACGGCCGCCTGGTGGTGGAAATAGGTTCAAATGATGGAACTCTGCTCAAGTTTTTTCGCGACCGGGGGGCGGAGATACTGGGCATCGATCCGGCAAGGCGGATTGCCGCACAAGCCAACGCAAACGGCGTTGAAACACTCGCCGGATTTTTCACCCCCGGCCTGGCCCGGGAAATCCGCCAAGAATATGGAGCGGCAAAAGTCGTCGCGGCCAATAACGTCCTCGCCCACGCGGACGATCTCGCAGCCATCATCGACGGCGTCGTAACGTTGCTGGCGGATGACGGTGTGCTGGTATTCGAAGTGTCGTATCTGGCCGATGTCTATCAGGACGTACTATTCGACACCATCTACCACGAGCATCTGGACTATCATTCCGTCAAACCGCTCGTGCCGTTCCTTGACGCCCGCGGCCTGTGCCTGACCCGTGTCGAGCGGGTGGCGTCCCATGGCGGCAGCATCCGTTGCTATGCGCAGCCCAAGGCCGCGGCGCCCGCCGTCGATGCTTCGGTCCGCCGGTGCATAACGGCCGAAGAAGATCTTGGCTTGGACCGGGTCGGGACCCTCCGCCAATTTGGAGAGCGGATCACCGAACTTGGATCGCGGCTCCGGTCCGAGCTTAAATCCATAAGTGCGGCGGGCAAGACCATCGCCGCCTACGGCGCCCCGGCCAAGGCGACGACGCTGATGTATCACTTTCAACTGAACGCCGCCCAAATCGAATTCATCGTCGACGACAGCGAGTGGAAGCAAGGTTTGTATTCGCCGGGACTGCATATTCCGGTCGTGGCAAGCAGTGAGATTTACCGGCAACGTCCGGACTACCTTCTTGTCCTGGCCTGGAACTTTGCCGATCCGATCATATCCAAACATCAGGCCTTCCGCGATGCGGGGGGCACCTTTATCGTGCCGTTGCCGGAAATGAGGCTTATTTGATCGTGTCCAGTCATCTTCCAGAAACCGATATCCAGGAAATCGTCGACCGGCTTGGTCCTGCCGCCGAGAGCTTTTCCGGCAAGACAATATTGTTGACCGGGGGACGGGGTTTTCTCGGCCGCTATTTCCGGGAAGCCTTCAACCGGCTGAACCGGTCGGTTCTCGAGAAGCCGGCAAATCTCATCATCCTGGACAACCTCATTACCGCGGGCGATGCCGGCCAAGCCATGGTGGGCGGCGAGCACGTTCAATTGATCCGGCACGACGTCATCGAGCCTTTTGAGTTCGACGGCCCAATCGACTACGTGATTCACGCCGCCGGCATCGCCAGCCCGTTTTATTACCGCGCCTATCCCCTGGAAACGCTTGAAGTGGCGATCACCGGCACCCGCAACATGCTGCGGCTCGCCGAAGACAACGGAGCGAGATTTACCTTCTTCTCGTCGAGCGAGATCTATGGCGATCCCGATCCCAAACATGTTCCCATGGCGGAGAGCTACCGCGGCAACGTCTCCTGCCAGGGGCCGCGAGCGTGCTACGACGAGAGCAAGCGGGTCGGCGAGACCCTTTGCTACATTTTTCACAATATGCACGGCACCGAAACCAACACGATCCGCCCGTTCAACGTTTTCGGGCCGGGCATGCAGGAGGCGGATTACCGGGTGTTGCCCAATTTCGCCAGCCGGATCAAAGGCGGACTGCCGTTGAACGTTTACGGATCGGGCAATCAGACACGGACCTTCTGCTACATCACCGATGCCATGGTCGGCTTCCTGCTGGTCGTCCTCAAGGGCGTGCCCGGCGAGGCCTACAATATCGGAAATCCGGAACCGGAAGTTTCAATGGTCGGTTTGGTTGAGCGCCTGAGGGGTATTGCCGGCGAGAGCGTGGAGTACAATCTGATCGAGTACCCCGACAGCTACCCCGCCGATGAACCCCTGCGCCGCAGCCCGGACATCCGGAAGGCGCGGCTCCAGCTCGGCTTCAGTCCCGAAGTCGGCCTCGACGAGGGGTTGAAGCGTTTTTTGAGATGGACCGATACCGCTTACTCGGGCAAGACATAGAATCCGGGTGAGTCTCCAATTGGCGATATCCGGACCAACCCCCGCTGAAATCATAGGCACGTTCCCCGGCCCGCCGATCCCGGCCGCGCCGCTGGCCTTTGGCCTGTTTGCCAAACCGGCTATACATTCGCGATGATCACCATCGGCAGCCTGCTGTTTCTCGCCACCTTCACCGCCGTGCTGGCCGCCACCCGGCTGTCGATACCATTGCTCGAACGGCGGCGGGTCCTCGACCATCCGACGCATCGATCAAGCCATTCCGTACCGACGCCACGCGGGGGAGGATTGGCGGTCGTGCCGGTCATTATCATCGCATGGATGTCAATTCCGTTCCTTGTGCCGGAGGGGCCGGGCATACGCGACCTGCTTCTCGCTTCCGGCGGCGCTGCGGTGCTTGCGTGTCTTTCGTGGCGCGACGATTTGCGAGGTCTGTCCGTCAAATGGCGTCTTTCGGTCCATGCTCTGGTGGCCGGGCTGGTAGTCGGGTTTGCCTCTTTCCCCGATCCCTATTTCCAGGGCCTTGTGCCGATTTGGCTGGATCGGGTTGCCGCCGCATTGGCGCTGCTTTGGTTCCTGAACCTGTTCAACTTCATGGATGGCATCGACGGTATTGCCGGTGTTGAAACCGTGTCGATCGGGTTGGGATGCGCCATTATCGCCTGGGCAACCGGCCAGTATGCGTGGATTGGCGTGCTGGGCGTGACCCTGGCCGGAGCGGGTTTCGGCTTTCTGCGCTGGAACTGGCATCCCGCACGGATTTTTCTCGGCGACGTGGGAAGCATTCCCCTTGGATTTCTACTCGCGTGGCTGTTGATGGCGTTGGCATCCGAGGGGGCGTGGGCGCCGGCGCTGATATTGCCGTTGTATTATCTTGCCGACGCGACGATAACGCTGATTTGGAGGGCGGCGCGCGGCGAGCGGGTTTGGCAACCGCATCGTGATCACTTCTATCAACGGGCAACCCGCCGTGGACGCAGTCATGCCTCCGTCTCTCTGTTCGTGGCGGGTGTTAATCTGGTCCTGGTCGGCCTCGCCGTGGTTGCGCTTTCTCATCCTTGGCCGGCCCTGGTTGCGGCAATGGTCATCGTGGCCGTGTTTCTGGCATTTTTGGATCGCGGTGCAATGAACCGGGCCATGACATGATCCGAAACGTTCGAAAGCTGATACAGGTATGACCGCACCACTTGCCGGAAAACTGGCCGCAGTAACGGGCGGCACCCGAGGGATCGGCCGCGCGATCGCCGAGAAATTCAGGCGCGACGGCGCCGAGGTGATCGTGACCGGACGAAACCCCGAGGGAAAGGCCCCGGAAGGATGCGAATTCGTCGCCGCCGACTTCTCCGGAACGGAAGCGGTAGATGAATTTGCGGATTTTCTGGTTCGGAGGCCGCCGGATATCCTCGTCAACAACGCCGGAATCAACAAAATCGCCAAGTTCGCGGAAATCGACCCCGCGGATTTCAATCGCATCCAACAGGTAAACGTGAACGCCGTGTTTCGGTTGTGCCAATCGGTTGTCCCGGAAATGCAGGCGCGGGGGTGGGGCCGGATTGTCAACATCTGTTCCGTGTGGGGCATTGTCGGGAAGGAGCTGCGCGGGTCATACTCTGCGAGCAAATTCGCACTCGCCGGCATGACGGCCGCACTGGCGGCGGAGGCCGCCGCCGCAGGCGTGCTTGTAAACTGCGTATCGCCGGGCGTTATCGAGACGGAAATGACACGGGCCGCGATCGACGAACAACAGCTGGCGGAACTTCTTGCCCAGGTGCCGGCGGGACGGTTGGGGCGGCCCGACGAGGTTGCGGCGCTGGTCGCTTGGCTCGCCAGCCCTCAAAATACCTTCATCGCCGGGCAGAACATCGCTATCGACGGGGGCCTCACCCGTGGCTGAGCAAATGACCATCAAGTCGCACAAGGGCACGTATGAGGTCTATTTCGATACGCGCGCCGTTGACCGCCTTAACGACAACGTTCCTCCGGACGTCCATTTCATCATCGATTCCGTCGTTGCCGACCTTTATCGGGATCGCCTGTCGAACGTTCTGAACCAACCGTCGGTGTTGCTTGTCGAGGCAACGGAACACAACAAATCGCTTAATCGCGTGCCCAACTATGTTGAGCACCTGGTAGAGCACGGATTTCGCCGGAACCACCGACTCCTCGGAATCGGCGGCGGGATCATCCAGGACATCACTTGTTTTCTCGCCGCCACCATGATGCGGGGCGTGCAATGGAAATTCTATCCGACGACGTTGCTCTCCCAGGCGGACTCCTGCGTGGGATCGAAGAGTTCGATCAATTCCGGCAACGCAAAGAATATCGTCGGTACCTTCACGCCCCCGAACGAAGTCCATATCTCGACGGACTTTCTCGGAACGCTCGACGAAATGGATGTTCGGTCCGGGGTAGGAGAAATTCTGAAGGTGCATGCCATCGACGGCCCAAAGTCGTTCGACCGGCTGGCGAAGGATTATCCGCGCCTTTTTTCCGATCCGGCGGTAATGGAGCACTATATCAACAGGGCCTTGGAGATTAAGCGCCCCTACGTGGAACAGGACGAGTTCGACACCGGAATCCGCAATATTTTCAATTACGGCCACTCTTTCGGTCACGCCATCGAAGCGGCGACCGACTTCGGTATTCCTCACGGCATCGCCGTCACCATGGGGATGGATATGGCCAACTTCGTGACCCGGGAGCTGGGCATCGGATCCGAGGCGAGCTATAGCCGAATGCACCCCGCGTTGCGCAGCAATTACGCGGGATTTGAGTCTTTTGAGGTTCCGCTCGATCCGTTTCTCACGGCGATTATGAAGGACAAGAAGAACGTCGGGCGGAACCAAGTCGCCATCATTGTTCCGGATCGGAACGAATCCCTGCACAAAGTACAGCGCGCCTGCGACGAAGATTTCAAAGGGGCTTGCGACGCCTTTCTCGCGGCCGGCCGAACCAATTGAGAATCCTCTTTCTCACCGAGAATTTTCCTCCTGAAACGAACGCCGCCGCGACGCGGGTCTACGAGCGTGCCGTATACTGGGCGCAATGGGGTCACGGCGTCACCGTCATAACCTGTGCACCCAACTTTCCCAACGGCAAGCTGTTCGGCGGCTATGCCAACAGTTGGCGGCAGGTCGAGGAAATGGACGGCATCCGGGTCGTTCGGGTCAAAACCTACATTGCCGAAAACCGCGGTGTGGTTCGGCGAACCCTTGATTTCCTGAGTTTCCTGGTGACCGGCACCATCGGCGCGCTCCGCGAGCCGAAGCCGGATGTCGTCACGGCCACGTCGCCCCAGTTTTTCGCCGCGCTCGCCGGCTGGCTGGTTGGGCTGCTCAAGCGGCGGCCCTTCGTCTTTGAGCTGGGCGACTTGTGGCCGGTGTCCATCGAGGCCGTCGGCGCGATGAAGCGGGGACCGGCAATCCGGACATTGGAGAAACTGGAACTGTTTCTATACCGCCGATCGGCCGCCGTCATCGCGCTCACCGACTCGTTCAAACGCAACCTCACCAGCCGGGGCATCACGCCCGGGAAGATCGGCGTGGTCATCAACGGCGTCGACGCAAGCCGCTACCAGCCGCGGGACCGCGACCAGGAGCTTGCCCGGGAATTGGGGTTGGCCGGCAAGTTCGTAATCGGTTATGTCGGCACTCACGGCATGGCCCATGGTCTCGGCAATGTCCTGGACGCGGCGGAGCTTCTGGCGGACGCGGACGGGATACGGATATTTCTCGCCGGGGCCGGCGCCGAACGCGGCGCGCTGATCGAGGATGCGGATCGGCGCGGTTTGAAGAATGTCGTGTTCATCCCTCCGCAGCCAAAATCCGAGATGCCGCGAATTTGGAGCCTCTGCGACATCGCCCTGGTCCACCTGAAAAACAACCCGGTCTTCGCGGGCGTTATTCCGTCGAAGATTTTCGAGGCAATGGCCATGGGACTGCCCATCCTGCTCGCCGCCCCCGGCGGTGAAGCCACCGCGATCGTCGAGGGCAATGGTGCAGGCGTATCCGTGCCCGCCGAAGACCCGGCTGCCCTCGCCGCGGCAATCAGGCGCCTGGCCGCTGAGGAACAGGAGCGCATGGGCCTCGCCCGGGCCGCGCTGCAAGCCAGCAAACGCTATAGCCGGGAACGGCAGGCCGCCGAGGTGTTGGACGTTTATCGGACCGTCAGCACAAGCGGGCCGGACGGATAGACCGTTAATCGAACCGAAAGCATGGGTACCGTACACTTGCCGGTGCACCTGACTTCAGCTTGAGCCCGATCGATGGACACTAAGACCACCGCCGCCGGAAACGACGACACCGTCCGCGATGCGCGGACCGGCGCCGGCCAAGGCGTGGTTCGGGTGTCCCGCATCGGCTGCGGCCGGATCGGCGAAGACATCTCCCTCCACCGGAAAATTTGGGCGGAACCGGCCGGGGCCGCCGCGGAAAATTGGTGAGCCGGGTTCTCATCACCGGCGCGTGCGGATTTGCCGGCACCGCGCTGTGCCGTGAACTGCGCAACCGGGGACACCTTCTATCCGGCACCACCCGCGACCCGGCGCGCAAGCAAGGCGGCGACGGCACGCCGCTCTATGTCATCCCGGACATGGACGGCGCCACCGATTGGTCCCGGGCGGTTAGAGGTGCGGAGGTCGTCATCCACCTCGCGGCCCGGACCCACATGACCGGCGAGTCGAACGCCGAGGCGCTCGAAATCTACCGGCAAACCAATGTCGAAGGCTCCCGCGCTCTCGCCGAAGCCGCAGCCGCGGCGGGCGTCCGGCAGTTCGTATTCCTGAGCTCCATCAAGGCGGTCGGCGAGCGAAGCGGCGGGGAGGGCCTCACCGAACAGACCGAGCCGGCCCCGGAAGACGCCTATGGCCTGTCCAAGCTGGAAGCCGAAAAAGCCATCCGGGCGGCGGCCGATGGACGGATGTCATTGACCATCCTGCGCCCGCCGCTGATCTACGGGCCGGGCGTGCGGGCAAACTTTCTTAAGCTGTTGGCCGCCTGCGAGGCCCGGCGGCCGCTGCCGCTGGCCGGAATCCAAAATCGACGAAGCCTGGTTTTTGTCGGCAATCTCGCCCATGCAATCGCCGAATGCATCGACCGGCCCGAAGCGGCGAAGGGAGTTTTTCACATCGCCGACAGCGAACCGGTATCGACCACCGGCCTGATCCGGGCCATGGGACGCGCGCTCGGCAGGCGGCAGCGGCTGTTTCCGGCCCCAAAAGCCGTTCTTCGGATAGCGGGCTCGATCACGGCCCGGCAATCCGCCGTCGACCGTCTCCTGGGGTCGCTTGTCGTTGACGGTTCGCGATTTCGTTCGGCCCTTCACTGGACCCCGCCATACGATTTCAAAGCGGGCCTGGCTGAAACCGCGGACTGGTACCGCCGTCGGGACGCCACAAGCTAGCCCGCATTTCCCGCCAGGGCCATGGTCTGCGCGGCGCTGTCTGGTCGGCGGAGCAGGAGAGGCGCGCCGCGCGATGCGGTGACATCGGGCAAGCGCCTCGACGCACGCTGTCGACCAG
>LXNI01000377.1_pt1 | contig 53382 bp, 55 predicted proteins | sample 809091 | NCBI WGS metagenome assembly LXNI01 (sample SAMN04870527, study PRJNA318959) | sponge metagenome | biome: 01000161; feature: marine sponge reef; material: water | host: Sarcotragus foetidus | place: Greece: Milos, Mediterranean Sea | collected 2013-05-29 | depth 5-7 m
GGCGCAGGCCTGTTCGAGGCGGCCAAGGAGTTCAGCGAGGCCGGTGACTCCAAGGTCTGGGCCATCGGCGTGGACTCCGACCAGTACTGGACCTCTGCCGAAGAGGTACGGCCCTACATCCTCTCCTCGATGCTGAAGCGGGTGGACGTGGCTGTCTACACAGCCATCGAGAGGGTGGTCAACGGCACCTTCACCGGCGGCGTCACGGTGTTCGACCTGGCAGCCAACGGCGTGGGCTACTCCATCTCCGGCGGCTTCGTCAACGACATCATCCCGCAGCTCGAGGAATTCAAGCAGGCGATCATCCGCGGCGACATCGTCGTCCCGGAGACGACCGGCTGATCCAGCGCCACACTTGTCATCGGTGCGGGGTCCCGGAGTGTTCCGGGACCCCGCACCGGTTGATTCCTACCCGGCCACTCCACGCGGGCTCGGCGGCGGCGTGCCAAGCTAGGCGCCGGACTTGCCCCAGGAGGTCGGTCGCAACGCCATGACGCCGGCTCTGTCGTTAGAGAACATCACCAAGCGCTTCCCCGGGGTGCTCGCCAACGACCGCGTCAACCTCACCGTCGCCGAGGGCGAGATCCACGCCATCTGCGGCGAGAACGGCGCCGGCAAGTCCACCCTCATGAACGTGCTGTACGGCATGCTGCCCGCGGACGAGGGGCGCATCGTCGTCGGTGGCGACGAGGTGCACTTCCGCTCGCCCCGGGATGCCCTGGCCGCCGGTATCGGCATGGTGCACCAGCACTTCATGCTGGCCGACAACCTGACGGTGCTGGAGAACATCATCCTCGGCGCCGAACCGACAGGGCGAGGCGGGCGCATCGACTTCACCGGCGCGCGCCGGCGCGTCACCGAACTCGGCGACGCCTACGGGCTGGACGTGCACCTCGACGAACCGGTCGAGAACCTCGGCGTGGGCGAGCGCCAGCGCGTCGAGATCATCAAGGTGCTCTACCGGGGCGCCCGCATCTTGATCCTGGACGAGCCCACCTCGGTTCTCGTCCCCCACGAGGTGGAGGAGTTGTTCCGCAACATGCGGGACATGTGCACCCGTGGCGAGACGATCGTCTTCATCGACCACAAGCTGGACGAGGTCCTGGAGATCGCCGACTCGATCACCGTGCTGCGGGCGGGTCGGACGGTCGCCACGGTGAAGCCCGACGAGGTGACGCCCCGCGATCTGGCGGAGTTGATGGTGGGTTCGGAACTCCCCACCCCCGAGGCGCGGACGACTTCGGTGCAGGACGCCGTCTCCCTGCAGGTGGAGGAACTCTCGGTCCTCGACGATGATGAGCGGGAGGTCGTCAAACAGATCAGCCTGGAGGTTCGCCGGGGCGAGATCGTGGGCGTGGCCGGCGTGGAGGGCAACGGCCAGATCGAGTTCGTGGAGACCCTGCTGGGAATACGAGAGCCGTCGCAGGGTCGCGTGCTGCTCGAGGGCGCCGACATCAGCGAATGGACCGTGCGTCAGCGGCGCGAGGCCGGCATCGGCTACATCCCCGAGGATCGTCACCGGCGAGGCCTGCTGCTGCCCGCACCGCTCTGGGAGAACGCCATGTGCGGGCACCAGGGCAAGGAGCCGTACTCGCGCAAGGGCTTCTGGCTGACCCCCAAGGCTGCGCGCGCCAAGACCCGGGAACTCATCGCCGCCTTCGATGTGCGCACGCCGGGGCCCGACGTGGCGGCCCATGCGCTGTCCGGCGGCAACCAGCAGAAGCTGATCATCGGCCGGGAGATGATCATGACGCCCAACCTGCTGATCGCCGCGCACCCCACGCGAGGCATCGACGTGGGCGCCCAGGCCGCCGTCTGGGAGACGCTGCACTTGGCGCGCGAGCAGGGGCTGGCCGTGCTGCTGGTCTCGGCCGATCTGGACGAGCTGATCGGGCTCTCGGACCGCCTGCTGGTGATCTTCCGCGGCCAGATCTCCGCCGCCCTGGACCCGGCGACCGTCACCCCCCGCGAGTTGGGGGCCCATATGACCGGCGCGGCCACCGACGTCGAGGAACCGCAGCACGCATGAGCGATCGCTCCTCCCACCGGCTTCCGACACACCGGCGCGTCACGCTGGCTCTGGCCGCTCCGGTGGCGGCACTGATCCTGTCGCTGGCGGTCGCTTCGATCGCCCTCGTGCTCAGCGGCAGCAACCCGTTCCCGGCCTACGGGCGCATGTTCTCCTACGGGTTCGAGTTGGAGACCCTCGTCGACATGGTGAACCGGGCCACACCGCTGTACCTGTCGGCGGTGGCCGTGGCAATCGGCTTCCGCATGAACCTTTTCAACATCGGCGTGGAGGGGCAGTACATCCTGGCCTCCATCATCGCCGCGCAGGTGGCGGCCGAGTTGTCCCTGCCCGCGCCGCTGCACCTGACGGTCATCATCCTGGTGGGCATGGCCACCGGGTCGCTGTGGGCTCTCATCGCCGGGGTGCTCAAGGTCACCCGCGGCATCCATGAGGTGATCTCCACGATCATGCTGAACGCCGTCTCCATCAGTTTCGTGGTGGCGATGCTCTTCCGGCGCTGGGACGTCCCCGACGAGAGCCTCAACCAGGAGACCGCCGAGATCCCACCCTCGGGCCGCATGCCCAACCTCAACGGTCTCGCCGAGACGTTCACGCGCGAGATCGGCAAGGGTCGGGTGCTCTGGGGCTTCGTCATCGTGGCGATCATCATCGGGATCCTCTATTGGATCTACGTGGCGCGGACCCGGCCCGGCTACGACCTGCGAGCGTCGGGCATCAACCCGCTGGCCGCCGAGGCCTCCGGCGTCTCCCCGAAGCGAACGATCATCGTGGCGATGGCGCTCAGCGGGGCGGTCGGAGGCCTCGTGGGGCTGCCGGAGGTGCTGGGACGCGACTACGCCTACGGGCTGCAGTTCACCCAGAACCTCGGCTTCGCCGGCATCGCCGTGGCGCTGCTGGGCCAGAACCATCCGGGCGGCATCGCCATCGGTGCGCTGGTGTTCGGGTTCTTAGACAGCGCCGCGCCGATCCTGGACGTGCACGGCGACGCCCCCCAGGAGATCGTCGAGATCATGAAGGGCATCATCATCTTCGCCGCGGTCATCACCTACGTCGTGGTGCAGCGGCGCCGCCAGGACGAGGAGGCGCGCGCCGCCTCTTTGGCCATGGCATCGAGCGAGCCGGAGCCACCCCCGGAGACCACCTCCGAGGCGACCGAGCCCGACACGAGGCCCGCGACATGACACTCTCCTCCGAGACCGCACCCGACGGCGACGCGCCGAAGTCCTGGCAGCCGTCCGGGCGCTTCGCGGGCCCGCCGAGCTGGTACCCGCGGCCGACGGACACGCCGAGGGATCGGCAGTTCCAGCGGCGGCTGCGTTTCGCCGTCATCGCCGTCATCGGCGTGGCGCTCCTCGCGCTCACCGAGCAGTTCGCCCGACCGGCCACCGACCAGCTCGCCCACAGCACCACATGGTCGATCGCGCTCGCCTACGCGGTGCCGATCCTGATGCCCGCCATGGGGGGCATCTTCTCCGAACGGGCCGGCGTGGTGAACATCGGCTTGGAGGGCATGCTCATCCTCGGCACCTGGTTCGGCGCCTACGGCGCCCTGGAGTTCGGCCCGTGGTGGGGGATGGTCATCGGCGTCGCCGGCGGCGCCCTCGGCGGCCTGCTGCACGCCATAGCAACGGTCAGCTTCGGGGTGGACCACATCATCTCGGGTGCGGCCATCCTGGTGATGGCGCCGGGGATCACGCGCTTCCTGTCCGACAAGATCTTCCAGGGCCGCCCCGGCGGGGGCATCACGCAGTCGCCGCGCGTCGAGGACGTCGCCTCGTTCAGCATTCCCTTCCTCGCCGGCGGGGCCGGCACCGCCGATGCCCTCGGGCGCATCGAGGGCTGGGACTGGTTCTGGATCTCCGACGCCGCCGGCATTCTCCGCGGCTTCCTCTGGAACGTGTCGTGGCTGACGCTCATCGCCTACGCCACCGTGCCCGTCTCGGTCTGGCTGCTGTGGCGCACCTCGTTCGGCCTGCGCCTGCGCAGCTGCGGCGAGCACCCCATCGCCGCCGACAGCCTCGGCGTGGACGTCTACCGCTACAAGTACTACGGCGTGGTGCTGTCGGGCGCCTTCGCCGGCTACGGCGGCGCTTTCCTGGTGATCGAACTGACCGGCATCTACCGGGAGGGCCAGACCGCCGGCCGGGGCTTCATCGGCCTGGCCACCACCATCTTCGGCAACTGGCGACCCGTGGGCGCCGCCCTCGGCGGGCTGCTGTTCGGCTTCACCGACACGCTGCAGTTGCGAGACCGGCCCGCGGTGCACGGATTGCTGCTGATGGTGGTGCTGGCTCTCGGTCTCATGGCGCTGGTCTACCTCGGCCGCCGCCGGTACCGGGCCGCTGTCGGGCTGGCCATCGCCGCAGGCGGCTTCGCCGTCTGGCACTACGCCACCGAGACGGTGCCCAAGCAGTTCCCGCAGGCGCTGCCCTACATCACGGTGCTGCTGGTGCTGCTCTTCTACACCTCGAAGCTGCGCATGCCCGCCGCGGACGGCATGCGCTACCGACGCGGCCAGCAGCAATGACCGCCGGCGTTTCGGTCACGGCCGCCGAGGCGGACTGGGACGACCTTTTCGGGCGCGCCCGAGCGGTGGCCGCCAACGCCTACTGCCCGTACTCCCGGTACCACGTGGGCGCTGCGGGGCTGGTGGACGACGGGCGGATCATCGTGGGCTGCAACGCCGAGAACGCCTCCTACGGGCTGGGGCTGTGTGCCGAAGTCTCTGTGGTGTGCGGGCTGCACACCACCGGAGGCGGGAGGCTGGTGGCAGTGGCGGTGGTCGGCGGCTACGACGTGGCGGACCTGCCGGCAGGCAAGCCGTGCGGCCGCTGCCGGCAGGTCCTCTACGAGGTCGGCGGCCCCGATCTGGTGATCAACCGCGACGCGACGCTGGGGGACCTGCTGCCCGAGGCCTTCGGCCCCCAGGATCTATGAGCGGCTTCTCCGCGGTCGACCTCATCTGCGCCGGGACGGCGCCCGTGAAGCGAGAGTCGGGGCCCGAGCGGGTCCGGTCTGACGACCTGTGAGCGACTTCTCCACGGTCGACCTCATCTGCGCCAAGAGGGACGGACAGGCGCTGAGTCCCGACGAGATCGGCTGGTTCATCGACGCCTACACCAGCGGACAGATCCCCGACGAGCAGGCCTCGGCGCTGCTGATGGCGATCTACTTCCAGGCCATGGCGCCCGACGAGCTGGCGGTCTGGACCCAGGCCATGATCGACTCCGGGGAGCGCCTAGACCTCTCGAGCCTCGACCGCCCCACCGTGGACAAGCACTCCACCGGGGGCGTCGGCGACAAGGTCTCGCTGGTGCTGGCGCCGCTGATGGCGGCCTGCGGGGCGGCGGTGCCGCAGCTCTCGGGCCGGGGACTCGGCCACACCGGGGGCACGCTGGACAAGCTGGAGGCCATCGCCGGCTGGCGGGCCTCGCTCTCCAACGACGAGATCCTGGCGCAGCTCGCCGACGTGGGTGCGGTGATCTGCGCCGCCGGGGCGGGCCTGGCGCCCGCCGACCGGCGCATCTACGCCTTGCGGGACGTCACCGGGACGGTGCCGTCGATCCCGCTGATCGCCAGCTCCATCATGAGCAAGAAGATCGCCGAGGGCACCGGCGCCCTGGTGCTGGACGTCAAGGTGGGATCGGGCGCCTTCATGAAGACCCACGCCACCGCCCACCGATTGGCCGAGGCGATGGTCGCTCTCGGCGAGGCCCACGGCGTGCGCACCGCGGCACTGCTGACGGGGATGGACACCGTGCTGGGAGGGACCGCCGGCAACGCCCTGGAGGTGCGCGAGTCGGTCGAGACGCTCGCCGGGGGCGGGCCTGGCGACCTGGTCGAGGTGACGCTCGCCCTCGCACAGGAGATGGTCGAGTTGGCCGGCCTGGATGCCGATCCGGCGGAGGTCCTGGCTTCGGGCGCGGCGATGGACGTCTGGCGTACCATGATCGCCGCCCAAGGGGGCGACCCGGACGCCGAGTTGCCGTGGGCGCCGGTGGTGGAGACGGTGGCCGCGCCGGCCGACGGTGTGCTGGGTCGCCTCGACGCCCTGGCGGTGGGCGTCGCAGCCTGGCGACTCGGCGCCGGGCGCGCCCGCAAGGAGGATCCGGTGAGCCCCACCGCCGGTGTGGTCTGCCGGGCCGCCGAGGGCGACGCGGTGCGTGCCGGCGAGCCGCTGCTGGAGTTGCACACCACCGACGAATCCCTGATGCCGAGCGCGCTGGCGGCCCTGGAGGGCGGCTTCGACGTCACCGCCGAGGCCGGCCCGCCGCGGCCCCTGGTGCTGGACCGCGTCACCGCCGGCGGGCGGGCGTGAGCCCCGCGGCCCCGTCCCTCGAAGACATCCGGCGAGCCCCCAAGGCGCTGCTGCACGATCATCTGGACGGCGGGCTCCGGCCTGCCACGATCGTGGAGTTGGCCGCCGAGACGGGCTACGAGGGGTTGCCCACCAGCGATCCGCTCGAGCTGGGACGCTGGATGACCCGGGCCGCCTCGGGCCAGAGCCTCGAGTCGTACCTGGAGACGTTCGTCCACACCGTCGGCGTCATGCAGACCCCCGACGCCATCGCCCGTGTGGCCGCGGAGTGCGCCGAGGACCTCGCCGCCGACGGCGTGGTGTACGCGGAGGTGCGCTTCGCCCCCGAACTGCACACCGAGCGGGGGCTGGATATGGACGAGGTGGTGCGCAGCGCGCTGGGGGGCTTCGCCGCCGGCAGCCAGGGGCGCGGCATCCGGGTGGTGGGGCTGCTGTGCGCCATGCGCCACGCGGCGCACGCCACCGAGGTCGCCGAGTTGGCCGTGCGCCACCGCCACGACGGCGTGGTCGGTTTCGACATCGCCGGGGCCGAGGCGGGCCATCCGCCGACCCGGCACATCGCCGCCTTCCAGTACCTGCAGCGCGCCAACTTCCACTTCACGATCCACGCCGGGGAGGGTTTCGGCCTGCCGTCGATCTGGGAGGCAGTGCAGTACTGCGGCACCGAACGTCTCGGCCACGGCGTGCGCATCGTCGAGGACATCGAGACCGATGCCGGCGACCCGGAGGCGCCGCCGCGGCTGGGGTCGCTGGCCGCCTACGTGCGGGACCGCCGCATCCCCCTGGAGTTGTGCCCCAGCTCGAACGTGCACACCGCGCTGGCACCCTCCATCGCCGAGCACCCCATCGACCTGCTGCGGCGGCTGCGCTTCCGCGTGACCATCAACACCGACAACCGGCTCATGAGCGACACGGGCCTCAGCAAGGAGATGCGTCTCTGCGCCGAAGCCTTCAGTTGGACCATGGCCGACCTGCGCTGGCTCACGATCAACGCCGTGAAGAGCTCGTTCATCCCTTTCGACGAGCGGCTGGCGCTGATCGACGACGTGATCAAGCCCGGCTACGCGGCGCTGGGCACAGGCTGAGCGGCCCCGACAGCGAGGAGGGTGCCATGCGCCGATTCCTGATCGACACCGACACGGCCTCCGACGACGCCGTGGCGCTGGTGATGGCGTTGCGGACGCCCGACGTCAACGTCGAGGCCCTGACGATCGTGGCGGGCAACGTGCCGCTGGACCGCTGCATCCAGAACGCCCTCTACACCGCCGAGTTGTGCGGCTCGTCGGTGCCGGTGCACGCCGGGCTGGCCCGACCCGTCCTCGGGGCGCCGGTGACCGCCGAGATCGTGCACGGCGCCGACGGGCTGGGCGACATCGGCCTGGATCTCACCGGGCGCACTCCCGCCGAGGGTCACGCAGTGGACGTGCTGGTCGAGACCATCTGCGGCGCCCCTGGCGAGATCACCCTGGTGACCCTGGGGCCGCTGTCCAACTTGGGCACGGCCCTGCTGCGCGAACCCGAACTGGCTGGCGCCGTGAAGCACTGCTACATCATGGGCGGCACCGGACGGCTGCCCGGCAACGTCACTCCGGCGGCGGAGTTCAACGTCTACGTCGACCCCGAGGCGGCCCGGATCGTCTTCGAATCCGGCATGCCGATCACGATGGTGGGTTGGGATGTGTCCTGGACCTGCGCCTTCGTCGACCCCGACGGGGAGGCGCGGCTACGGGCGATCGGCACCCCGTACTCCGATTTCGTCTGCGACATCCAGAGCACGCTCACCGAGTTCGTGGAGGGAATGCTCGGCGTCCGCGGCTTCGACCTGCCCGATCCGCTGGCGATGGCCGTCGCCCTCGACCCGTCGATCGCCGAGACGGAGGACCGCTACGTGGAGGTCGTGGCGGGCGACGGCCCGGCGCGGGGCCAAACCATCGTCGACCACCTCGCAGTGACCGGCAAGGCCCCGAACGCAGCGGTGGTGACCCACGTGCCCCCCGAGGCGTTCATGGACTCGCTCTGCGCGACGCTGCGCTGAATGGCTCCACTGCTACCGAAGGTCGGCTTCCTCGGCGACCTGCTCGAGGACGTGGTGGTGCACCGCCGCAGCGGTGTGCGCGCCGACACCGACACGCCGTGCGTCATCCTGCGGCGCCGGGGGGGCAGCGCGGCGAACGCCGCGGTGTCCGCTGCCGGGGCGCTCGGCCCGGGGCGGGTGCGCTTCTTCGGGCAGGTCGGCGCCGACACCCTGGGCGATCGCCTGCTGGAGGAACTGGTCGCCGCCGACGTGGAGCCCTGCGTGCGGCGCGGCGGGCGCACCGGCACCGTGGTCGTGCTTGCCGGCGGCGGCGGTGAGCGCACCATGCTCACCGACCGGGGCGCCTGCGCCGAACTCGACGGCTTCGAGGCGGCGTGGCTGGAGGGTCTCGCCATCCTGCACGTGGCCGGTTACTCGCTGCTGGAGGATCCCCTGGCGTCGGCGGCGCGCCGCATGATCGGAGCGGTGCGTCACGCCGGCGGGATCCTCAGCGTGGACGCCTGCTCGGTGGGCGCCATCGCCGATTCCGGCGTCGACGCCTTCAGGGATACCCTCGGCGGCATCGGTCCCGACCTGCTGCTGTGCGACGCCGGCGAGGCGAACCTGCTGGAAGCCACGGGCGGCTACCGCCGGCTCGCCGACCTCGTCGTCGTCAAGGACGGGCCGCGCCCGACGCGCCTGTACGGCGCTGGTTTCGACGGCGAGGCGCTCACGCCGCCGCCGCTGGAGCGGGTGCCGGACACCACCGGCGCCGGTGACAGCTTCGCGGGCGGCCTGCTGGCGGCCCGCCTGGCCGGAAGCGGCTGGTTGGAGGCGACCGCGGCGGGACAGGCGGCCGCGGCGCTCCACTTGCGAGCACTGGCAGCCGCGGCGGCAGAATCCCCAGGTCGCGCTGATGAATCGGGGACGGCAACGTGATATCGCCGCTCATCCATCCCCGCGTGGCCGAGGCGCTGGCGGCCGGGCGGCCCGTGGTGGCACTGGAGTCCACCGTGTACTCGCACCTGGGGCTCCCGCCGGGGCGCAACGCCGAAGCGCTCGAGCGTTGCCTCGAGGCCGTCGAGTCCCAGGACGTCACGCCGGCGGTGACCGCCCTGCTGGACGGCGTGCCCCGCGTGGGTCTCGGCGCCGACGGCTACGCCGCGATCCTCGCCTGCGAGGAGAAGATGGCCGAACGAGACCTGCCCGTGGCGATCGCCGAGCGGTGGCCGGCGGGCGCCACCACCGTGTCGGGGTCGCTCGTGCTGGCCCATGCGGCCGGCATCCGCGTCTTCGCCACCGGCGGCATCGGCGGCGTCCACCGCGGCAGCGCCGAGACCGGCGACGTGAGCTCCGACCTCGAGGCCCTCGCGAACTACCCGGTGGCGACGGTGTGCGCCGGCGCCAAGGCATTCCTGGACCTTCCGCACACCCTGGAGCGCCTCGAGACGCTCGGGGTGCCGGTGGTCGGCTACGGATGCGACGAATTGCCGGCGTTCTGGAGCCGCAGCAGCGGCCTGGAACTCCCTCACCGCGTGGACTCCGCCGCGGAGGCGGCCCGCATCGTCGACGCCATGGGCCGCACGGGGGTGCTGTTCACGGTGCCTCCCCCGCAAGCCGCGGCCGTGCCGAGCGCCGTCATCGACACCGCCGTCTCGGAGGCTCTGGCGCGCGCCGAGGCCGCCAGCATCAGCGGCGGGGAGGTCACGCCGTATGTCCTCGACGCCATCGACGAGGCCACGGCGGGCCGCTCGGTGGAGGCCAACGTGGAGCTCGTCGTGAACAACGCCCGCACAGCAGCCGCCATCGCCCGAGACGTCGCCGTCCGGAACCGACCGGGCGCGCCGTTCACGTCGTCGTGACGACGCCGCCGCCGGGGCGCTCGATGTGGATCTGGACGTGCGTGCCGGCCTCGTCGATCCATCCCCGCGTCGCCGCCCACGCCATCATGGCCTCGAATCGCTCGTCCCAGGCCGGCGCCCGATCCGCCGGCGCCAGCCGCCGCGCCGCTTCGATCGACCACCACAGGTGATGGGTCCGCCCGAGGCGCGCCTCGGCGCCGAGCGTCGCCAGCACGTCGCGGCGGTCGCCGTCGGCCTCGATGTGGAACCGGTCGAAGTCGTCGGCCTCCAAGAGCCGCCGTCGCCCGGTTCGCAGGTCCAACTCGACGTACATCGCCCTTCACCTCCGGTTGCTCGGATCCCCAGCCACAGGCCCGCTCGCGCCCATGGCACAGTTTGTCAAGCCGCTACGCTGTCGCTGTTGGCGAACGGGGCAGCAGTGTTCCGTAACGGCGACGGGAAGCGACGCCGGGAAGCGTTCAGCGCGGAACGTCCGGAGAGGCGCCCGGCGACCGCCGGGGCCGCACCGGGCACCCAGGAGGTGCGCAATGAAACTGATCACGGCAGTGATCAAGCCCCACCACGTGGACATCGTCAAGGCCGCGCTCAACACCGTCGGCATCCACGGGATGACCGTCTCGGAGGCGCAGGGTTACGGGCGACAGGGAGGTCACACCGAGACCTACCGGGGCACCGAGTACCAGATCTCCTTCACCCCGAAGTCGCGCTTGGACATCGTGGTGGACGACAAGGACCTCGACGCCACCGTGAAGGCCATCGTGGAGGCGGCGCGCACCGGCAAGATCGGCGACGGCAAGATCTGGGTGACCGAGGTGGACCGGATCGTCCGGATCCGCACCGGCGAGGAGGGCACCGACGCCGTCTAGCGGTTGTAGGCCGGCGGTAGCCCCGGACGGGGCCACTCGTAGGCCAGCAGCAGCCCCTCGGCCGCCTCGGTGACATACGCGGTCCGTAGCTCCTCCCCGCCCCAGCAGACGTTGGTGGCCAACGGCCCTGGGACCGGCACGTAGCTGATCTCCCCGTCGGGGCGCACCACGCACAGCCCTTCGCCGAGGGCCGCCACGACGACGGTGCCGTCGGCCTCCACCGCCAGGGAGTCGAAGTGGCCCAGCGTGTTGGCGAGGCAGCGCTTGCTGCGATGGTCCACGCGGCCGGGACCGACGATGTCCCACGCCCACAGCCGCCCCGTGGGCGTCTCGGCCACGTAGAGCACCGTGCCGTCGGGCGACAGGCCGATGCCGTTGGGCCCCATGAGCGGGAAGACGGCCCGGCGGGCGAAGGCGCCGTCGGTTGTGGCGTAGAACACCCCTACTCGGTCGGTGTCGTGGGCGCGGACCTTGCCGTGGTCGGTGAACCACATGCCGCCGGAGTCGTCGAAGACCAGGTCGTTGGGGCCGCACAGGCGGTGCCCGCCGATGGCGGTGTACAGGACGGTCACCTCGCCGCTGTCCAGGTCCAGGCGGTCGATGCTGCCGGTGATGTACTCGGGGCTCTGCCCGGCGCCGGTACCCGGCGCCGCCGGCAGCCAGACACCCCGGCGCTCGTACCAGGCGAAGCCGCCGTTGTTGGCCACGTAGGCCGCGCCGTCAGGTCCTATCGCCAGACCGTTGGGGCCGGCGGTGGTGGCGCGTTCCCACTCCGTTACGGTCCGGCGGCTGCCGCCGGGTGTGATGCTCGTCACCCGCGGTCCACGCACCTCCACCACGAGCACCGAGCCGTCCGACAGCGCCACCGGCCCCTCGGGGAAGTCCAACCCCTCAGCCACGACCCGGTGGGGCAGCTCGACGACTGTGCCCCCGGCGCCTAGCGCCTCGAATCCCGTACTCGCCATCCCGCCGCCTCCTTGAGCATCTCGACATCCGGTGAGGGCCGCCGGGCTGCGCCCGAGCGACGGCAGGAGACTAACGGAGGGTCGCTGGGCAGCCCACGGGGACTGCACGGCCGGCGCGGGGACCGGTGTTACTGTCCGAGACGTGCCCAGAGTCGCCGGTGCCGGCAGCCTGCGGCCGCTCCCGGCGACCGGTCGAAGGTTCAGCGACACGCGCCGGGTACGGCTCGACGAGGCGGGCCCTGACGGCCTGCTGCGCCTCGACGCCTTGGCCTGCCACCTGCAGGACGCGGCCACCGACGACTACCTCGACGCCGGGTTCGGCGACGATCGCTCGTGGGTGCTGCGCAGGCTTCTGATAGCGGTTCGCTCCCCCGCCGCCTTCGACGAGACCCTCACGCTCACGACGTGGTGCTCCGGCCTGGGCGGCCGCTGGGCCGAGCGCTCGACGCAGTTGCGCGGGGGCCGGGGGGCGCAGATCGACGCCGCGGCGCTGTGGGTTCATCTCGACCCGGCCACGGGGATTCCACGCCGCCTCGCCGGCAGGTTCGAGGAGATGTTCGGTCCGTCCGCAGGCGGACGGCGGGTCGGCGCCACGCTCCTGCACCCGCCTCCCGCCGGCGATGACGGGTCGTTGAGTTGGGTGCCCCGCTGGTGCGACCTCGACGTGCTCGGTCACGTCAACAACGCTGCATACTGGACGGCGGTGCTGGAGGAAACAGCGACACGCGGCCGAGACGCCCCCTATCGCGCCGAGATCGAGCACAGGGCGGCGATCAGCGCGGGGCAGACCCTGGACACGCCGGTCTCCGTCGACGCCGACGGGACGCTGCGGATGTGGTTCGTGAACGAGGCTGGTCTGTGCGCCTCGGCGCTTGTGGGCCCCGAACCCTTGACCGGTCCCGAGGCGCGGGGTGACGGAGGATGAAGTGGCGTCCCACACTGGTCGCCGGGGCCGTGCTCGCCTTGGTCGGCGCGCTGGCGGTGGCGATGAGTTCGGCCTCGGCGCCGACAGCGAGCGCCTCCCTGGACGGACCGATCGCCGCAGCCACCGAACCCGAACCGACCGACGGACCCCCCACCATGACCGCCGCGACCGGAGAGGACCTCGCCGAGACGGCCCCGGCGCCCGAGGAGGCCGGCGAGGGTGATCCGCGCGGCGACGAGGACCCGGGGGCGACAGATTCCCCCGACGCCACCGACGAGGCCGAGACCTCTGCGGCGCCGGCCCCCGCGGCACAGGGCGCCGCGGACCCCGCCCCCGGCGACGCGGTCCCCGCGATCTGCCCCGACCCGTCGGATTCGTTCTTCGCCCTCTATCGAGCCGGCGAGGACTGCTACTGGCTGCGTTTCGAGGAAGAGTTGCACCAAGAACTCACCACGGAGGAACCCGAACTGACAGGGGCGGTTCCTTTCGTGGCGGGACACGCCGCCGAGCCCCTGGGGCGACCGGCCCGAACGATCCGCCGGGGACCCCCCGGCGAGCCGGGTGCACCGCGCTTCTATCTGACCTTCGACGACGGGCCGAGCACCCGCTGGACGCAGCCGACCCTCGACCTGCTCGACCGGTACGGGGCGCGCGCCACTTTCTTCCCCGTGGGGGCGTACGCCGAGGCGAACTTCCACCTCATTGAGGAGATCGTCGCCCGCGGGCACACCATCGGCAGTCACCTGTGGTCTCACGAGAGGGCGGCGCTCACCAGCGAGGATCTGTTCCGCCGGGAACTGCGCGCCAGCGCCGAACTGTTCGGCGAGCTCGGCACGACGTGCCTGCGCACCCCGTTCGGCGTCGTCAACGACGACATCCTCGAATGGGCCGGCGACGAGGGGTTCGAGGTTGTGCTCTGGGGTGAACCGGACCCGCGCGACTGGGAATCCCCGGGGATCGAGGCACTCACCCGGAGCATGCTCGACATGCAGAACGGATCGATCCTGATCCTGCACGAGCACACCGGCGCCGACACCCTGACGGCCCTGGACACTGTGCTGGAAGCCCTTGACGCCAGAGGCTGGAGCTTCGACGAACCCATCTGCCCGCTGCAGTTCTGAGCCGCCCGGCCGACTCTGCCACCCGTCTCGTCCGTCATTCCGACACAGGCCGGAATCCACGGCCTTGCGGCCCGGACCACGGCGCCGGCGCGACTTGGAGCGTGTCGGCGCACCCGTGCGGGCTTATGATGGGTGCCCCTGTTGGCCGTAGCTCAGTTGGTTAGAGCGCCGGGTTGTGGTCCCGGAGGTCGGGGGTTCAAATCCCCTCGGTCAACCGCCACCGAACCCGGCCCCGGCCGGGCTCGCGGCAAGCCCCTCTAGCTCAATTGGCAGAGCAACGGACTCTTAATCCGCAGGTTCTGGGTTCAAGTCCCAGGGGGGGTACCACAATCGCCTTCGCGCACCTCGTCCTGACAGGCACACGCAGCGGCGAGGTCCGCGGTGCCCGCTGAGTCGAGAGCGACGTCGACTCAGCGACCTGGACCGTCCCCGGCGACCGGGCCCTCGACGTCCTCGCCGATGCCAGCGCCATCGTTGACGAGAGCGGCCTGTTGTTCCCCAGCCCCTCCGGGCGGACCCTGAGCGGCGCCACCATGTCCAAGCTGCTCAAAGAACACAACATCGGTGCCGTCCCCCACGGTTTCCGCAGCAGCTTCCGCAGCTGGTGCGCCGACACCGGAGTAGCCCGCGAAGTCGCCGAAGCCGCGCTCGGCCACGTTGTCGCCAGCGTCGAAGGCGCCTACCAACGCAGCGACCTCCTCCAAGCCCGCCTCGACGTCATAGACCGCTGGGCCAACTACCTCACTGCAGAGCGACCAGGACTGTTGACACGGGGCAAGTGCCGGTCATCAAAAAGTCAATACCCCGGGCGCATGCCGCAAGGGCATTAGCGACCCGTGTTGGTTCGTCCACCGAGTCCACCGACCAGGTGCCGCCGCGGCGGCGGGTGATCGTCCGGCTGTGTCGAGCGATAGCCCGAGCGGCCTGGGACCGCTCCACCGCGGCGGTTGCTCGCTCGTTCAGGGTGAGTTGGTCCACGGCGTGGCGGGCGATCGCCGCCACGCTCCAAGCCTCCACAACCAGCACATCGACCATCGCCCGACGCTGGCGCGGCGTCAACCGCGCGTTCGCGTGCTGCCTAACCTGTGCCATGAGCCCTCCCTGCAAGCCGTGAGCTGTCACTTGCCCACAGCATCGCTCGGGGGGCTCACCCCAACGGGGAACCCCCGATCCCCATCACCCAGGGACAACCTCCCCGGTTGTCACACCTAGGGCATAGATCACCTGCCCGCTGACGTGTCTGGCGTCGAGCCTGCCGAGGACAGCGTCATCGTGCCGAACGAGATACCGGCGCAGATCCTCCTGGTACGTCGCCTCCCTATCATCGTGGATTCCTTCCGCGGACTCGAAATTGTGACGATAGTGCTGAGCGGTGGCGATCTTGAGGCACTCAGCTCGTGGCAACGCATGCTGTCTCTTCGAAAATTTCACGACCTGCCTCGGCTCCGCCGGCGGCCTAGCCCCCGCCAGGTTCACCTGGTAGACGAAGACAATTCCCCGAGACTCCGCGTCGCCACTTGACGCTGATTCAAGCACCACATCCCGGCACTCCAATGCCTCTCGGAGTTCCTCGGTCAACCGAAACTGCTGCCTCAACGCGCGTTGAACCTCCCCGGGCATTGCCCAGGATCCAATGTGGCCGGGAGGCCAGTCGATCCGCGCTCTTACTGAACTGTGTCGGAAGTCTCCAAGCCCACGAGGAGTTGGACGGGCCCGGCGTCGGGGAAAGTAGCGACCAACTGGAGTTCGCCACCAGTGGCGCGGATGAACGAGCGGAGCGTCGACAGCAGCATGTTGCTGCGGTGCTCCAGTCTCGACACCTCGGACTGGTCCATCTCGAGCAGTTCAGCGATGGTCGCCTGCGTGAACGCTCGCGCCTTGCGCACCTGCGCCAGAGTCGCCTGATGTGCGTTGATCTCCGCGCTAGCGGCCTTGACGCGCTCTCGTGCCCGCGGGTCTGCCTCCACCTCGGCGTAGAAGTCGCGAGGTGTGATCTTTTGCTGCCACGCTTCAGAAGACACCTCGTCGGTCGCGGCGTCGTCTGCAGGCAGTTGTCTATGTCGTGTCTCTTCCATGCCGTTCCGTGCTTCGCCTTTCTGTGTCGCCTCTCTCTGCGTCGCCGCTTCCCGTGTTCGACTCTGTCTGAGCCCTCTTGTCGTTTGGGCGTGTAGTCGAGTCGCTTCTTGGTATTCGGCGTCTTGGCCATGGTCGTATTGCTCTTGGCGTCTCTATTCGGCTCGGGTTCGTTTCGTCTGGCTGTTACCTCCTCCGGTCGCTCAGAAGCCGCTGCGCTTCACGATCGGCCGATAGTCCGAGTGGTGACGGCACCATTGCTCTAGCCGTTCCTCCGCCCTCGTCACGTGAGGGGGATACCAACGATTGCCAAGTTCCGTCTTGTCGCCACCGATGAGCGCCACTGCGGCCTCTTCGCCCACATCGTCGGCGACGAAGGCAAAGAGGATGCGTAGCACCGGACGACCCTCGGCGTACGGCGTGGTCGACGTCGGCGGCGTTCGCCGCAGAGCACCCATGTCGAAACGCGTGGACACGACCTCGTGACACTCAGGATCACCGAGGTCACGGCCGTAAGTCTCCAGAGCCATCAGCAAGGCGGCGATCTCCGCGCGGACCTCCCACCAGTCGACTCCGTCGTCGGTGTCCTCGCCCGATAGCGACCGCAGCCAGCCGTCGAACAGAGGGTGGAGGAAGACAACCACGACATGCACTCTAGCACATATATGGTCGAACGCATACCGGGTCTGCGCCCCAAGCACCGGCTGTGTCGCGACGGAGTCCGGACTCGACAGGTGTGAACTCGCCGAACTAGATGTCAAGTGCGGGTTGTGAGGGTGGCGAGGTCGGCTCGGAGGGTGCGGTAGAGCTCGCGGGCGACGAAGCGTTTGAGACAGCGGATGACTTCTTTCTCGGTTTTGCCTTCGGCGAGGCGGCGGTCCATGTAGCTGCGGGTTAGTTCGCAGTAGCGGAGCCGGACGATGACGATCATGTGCAGGGCCCGGTTGGCGGCGCGGTTGCCGGCGAAGTTGAGCCTGTGGCGGCTGGTGCGTCCGCTGGAGGCGGGGACCGGCGCGGTGGCGCACAGGTGAGCGAACGACGCTTCGGAGCCGAGGCGGGCGATGCGACCCCCGAGGCTGCGCAGCGCTGCCTCGGCGGCCTGGGCGGGGTCGGCGAGGCGGTCGGCGTCGGGGCGCAGTCGGGCGCACACGGCGGCCTCGGCCTCGAGGGTCCGGCGGCCGTCGAGCTGCTCGCGCAGCGCGGCGGGGGCGGTGACGAGCAGGTCGCCGAGTTGGCACAACGTCGAGCGGTAACCGGCAGCGGTCGCCGGGAACGACTCGGTGCCCACGACTCGGCCGAGGGGATCGAGCGCGACAGCAACGCGGGAATCGGTGTGGCAGTCAATCCCGCCGATCACCGCCTGGTGTGGATCTGGCATGCTGATGTCCTTCATCTCGGAGCGGCTCGCGTGCCGGGACGGGGCGGACACAACAGTGACGAGGCATCTGTCAGCGCAGGTTCCTATGAAGTCACGTCGCTCGTTCCGGACCGGCCGCAGCCGGCAAGTCCGAGAAGCAGGCCGGCGACGTCGATGTGTCCCAGGCAAGGCACCCACAACACGCGGGGCCAGTTTTGCGGCAAGTCAGACGCCGACAGCCCACTCCCCGCACACATCCTCGCTGTTTCATGCAAGTGGTCTGCCTGTCAATGGCCAGTGTTTCTCGCTGCCGCCATGCTTGAATCTCGGGCACGTCGACGGCGTTCGCGATGTCAACCTGCTCGACCTCGGGTGGCGCGTGCCAGCACTGCCGATCTGCGAGAGCGGGGACGGCCCGGCAGCCGGTCAGATCGTTACCGGCACCACGGGCTCAATGACCCAGCGCGCCGCGGCTATGCCCCCGACCGGACAGAACTGTCAGCACACGTCGGACGAAATTGTCAGTAGCAGTCGGACGAAATTGTCATTAGAGCGTGCGCGGGTAGGCGACCTCACCGACCAGATTTCTCTATCGATTCCCGTTGATAGCCCGCCCACCAGCGCAAAGACCACGACAATGGAACACCAAAACACCTGTTCAGAGCCTATCCGCGCATGCTCTTAGCACGAAAGTTCACATCACCGACAGCGGCCTCGCCGCCCACCTCGTCGGCAAGAATCCCGAATCGCTGACGCGGCCGACCGATCCGGCCCGGGGACAACTCCTGGAGTCGTTCGTCGCCAACGAATTGAACCGCCAAGCCTCCTGGCTCGACGGGGAAGTGCGCCTCCACCGCATGCTCGCACTACCGCTCAACCGCCTGTGGACGACCGAACAGGTCGAGACGATCCCGGAGCAGGTGAAGCAGAGTGTCGTCGCAGGTGAAACAGCGGCTGGTCGGTACCGCCTGCTCCCGGACCGGCGTGCCCGTGCGCCGCGTCGATCCCGGATGCTGTGCTGCGGGTTGCGGTCCGCGCTCGTCTCGTTCGGTCGAACGCTACGAGGTCACCGCGACGGCTTGGCGGGTGTGGGAGTCGTCGCCGAGTTGGTCGACGAGGAATCCGGCAAGGTCTGCCCGGCTGATGCGCTTCGTGGCACCCGTCGTCGTGGCGTTGACGGCACCGGTCGCGGGCGCGTCGGTCAGGACGGCTGAGCGGACGATGGTCCAGTTGGTCGGGCTCTGCTCGACTATGGCCTCTTGAGCCCGGTGATCCGCGAAGAGGTTCCGCAGCATCGTCCTGAACAGCAACTTGGAACTCCACGGGATCTGCGCCCAGCTGTCCCCGACCCCTGCCGCGGAGACGACGATGAGGCGCCCGACATCGTGACTGGCCGCAGCGGCGACGATGGCCGCCGTCCCGGTGGCGAGAGTCGTCTTGTCCCGCAGACCGGTGCTGCCGAGGCACACGATTACGGCATCGTGACCGGCGACCGCTTCGGCCACGGCGGCGGCGTCGAACACGTCACCACTGAACAGCTTCAGGCCCGGTTCAGGATCCAGACGGGCCGCAGACCGTCCGAAGGCCGTGACCTCGTGGCCACTGTCCAGGGCGCTGCGCAGGACATGTCCACCGGTCTTTCCCGTCGCTCCGAAGACTATGACGCGCACCTGGCTCCTCAGCTTCTCGCCACCCGGACCGCCGAAGAGTATGCCGTGGGACGCGGGGCCTCGAGGCGCCTAGCGCGTCGCCTGGATCCTGCGGCGCGCGCCGGAGCGTTCGTGTGCGAAGCGTTCTGCGTCGATTCGCCGGCCGAGTTCGGGGATTCGCAGGCCGCGGGTCTCGATGGGGGCGACACCCGCGTCGGCAAGCCCCTGGTAGCGAGCGGCCAGGGCCTCCTTCTTGCGTACCTGGTGCGGCTGGAGGCCGTCGAAGGACGCCGCGCACAGCTGGGGCAGACCGTCGTCGGGGTCGATGGGCAGTTCGGTGGGGATGCTTGGTCCAGCGCCGCACGAAGTCTCACTCAACCGTTGCCTCGCGGGGTTTCAGTTGCTCTTGAGCCAGGCGTCGAGGCGGTCGAGCACTTGGTCGACCCGGCTCAGGAGGTCGTCGATCACACCGGCGTCGGCGACCAGCGGCGGCGACACCGACAGCATCACGCCACCCCGGCCGTCGGGCCGCACCAGCACCCGCGCCTCGCGCACCAAGCGATCCAGCACGCCTCCGGGCAGCAACTCGGCGCCCTCAGAGTCGCTGAGATCGGTACCCGAGTCGCGGTCGCGCATCAACTCCACGGCGTAGAAGTAGCCGGTGCCGCGTACGTCCTTCACGCAGGGGTGGGCCTGCATCAGCGCCCGAAGGCCGCCGCCGAGTCGATCCTCGTTGGCCAGCACGTTGGCGAAGGTGTCCTCGTCGCGCAGCGCCGTCATATTGGCGATCGCCACGGCGGCAGCGACCGGATGGCCACCGAAAGTGGACCCGTGCAGGAACATGCCTGCGGGCGAGTCCCACACCCGCTCCAGCAGCGGGCCGCGGACGACCAGCCCGGCCAGGGGCTGGTAGGCGCTGGTAACGCCCTTGGCGAACGTGATCATGTCGGGCCGAGCGCCGAACCGCTCGCTGCCGAACCAATGGCCGAGGCGGCCGAAGGCGTTGATCACCTCATCCGCGCACAGCAGCACGCCATAGTCGTCGCAGATGCGGCGCAACTCCCGCCAGTAGCCCTCCGGCGGCACGAGTGCACCGCGGCCGTTCTGGACCGGCTCGGCGATCATCATGGCCACGGTCTCGGGACCCTCAGCGATGATCGCCTCCTCGACGGCGGCCACGCAGGGCAGCTCCCGGGCCTCCCCGCCCGGCTCGAGGCGGCAACCAAGGGTGTGCGGAACGTGCCGCACGTGGCCGGCGAGCATCGGCAGGTACGGGTCCCGCAGCTTGGGGATGCCCGTCAGCGCCAGGGCGCCGAGCGTGGTGCCGTGGTACGCCCAATGGCGGGCGATCACTTTGGTGCGCTGCTCGTCGCCGTTGGCCAGGTGGTAGCAGCGGGCGAACTTGAGCGCCGACTCCACCGCCTCGGAACCGGAACTGACGAAGAACACCCGGTCCAGGTCGCCCGGCGCCACGGCGGCGATCATCGAGGCGGCCTCGACGGACGAGGGGTGAGCGAAACCCCAGTTGGGGTAGAAGGCCAGCTTGTCCATTTGCTTCGCCGCGGCGGCGGTCAGGTCGCTGCGGCCGTGACCTAGGTTGGTGCAGAACAGCCCTGCCAGACCGTCGAGATACTCGTTGCCGTCGGTGTCCCAGACGTAGCAACCCTCGCCGCGCCGGATCACCACCAGGTCATCCGCGTTCCAAGCATCGCCCCGGGTGAAATGGGGCGATAGATGCCTGCGAGCCTGCTCCCGGCTGTCCGACATGCGTGCCTCCCTGCTCCCCCGGACGCTGCTCGACCCGCCCAAGTTAGAGACTACGACAAGCGGGGCATAGCCTGCGACGCGCACGCCTGCCAGGAGGATCGACCATGCTGCCCAACGGCTTCGTTACCGACGTCCAGCAGGTCGCCCTCATCGTCCGCGACCTCGACGCCACGATCGCGGAGTACACGCACCGGCTCGGCATCGGGCCCTGGCGGGTGATCAACTGTGCGCCGCCCCGGCTCACGGACATGCGCATACGCGGCGAGCCCGTCCCCTACAGCATGAAGCTGGCCGTCGCCCGCACGGGCAGCACGATGTGGGAGATCATCGAGCCGGTGGACGGCCCGTCCATCTACCAGGAATTCCTCGACGAGCGCGGGGAGGGACTCCACCACCTGATCGTCGAGCACGAGGGGCTCGACTACGACGAGGCGCTGGCGCTGTTCGGCGAGCGCGGCTGCCCGCCGGTGATGGAGGGATGCATCGACGGGATCCGCTACGCCTACGTCGAGACGGAGGGTCCACTCAAGACCACCTTCGAGATCGTCCACCGCCCGCCGGATGCGAAGCCCGCGGCGCCGGACTACTGGTACCCCGCGCCGCCGGACGAGCCACAACACGGCGCCGGCCGCCGCGCGCCGTGATGGCGCGCCTCTGAGCCCGGCCGGTCTGCAAGTATTCCCGCCGATGCGCTACGGACTCACGATCTGGCTGGATCAGCCGCTGGATGAGATCACCGAGATCGCGGCCGCCGCCGAGGATGCGGGATTCTCCGACGTGTGGCTACCGGATCACTACTTCCTGCGCGACGTGTACGCGGCGCAGGCGCTCATCGCCTCGCGGACCTCCTCGGTGCGGCTGGCCACCGGAATCGCGGCGGTCCAGCTGCGTCACCCGGCGCTGATCGCCAGCGCGGCGGCGACCATCGCTGAGTGCTCGGGCGGGCGGGCGGTCATCGGGATCGGCCCGGGCGGCCACGAGTTCCCGTCCCAGCTCGGCATGCGCCCGAAGAGCCCGCTCACCATGCTCCGCGAAGCGGTCGCGATCATCCGGCAACTCACGTCCGGGCCCGCGGGCTTCCGGGGCGACTACTTCTCCGCCGACGGCTCCGAACTGGGCTGGCGGATCGACCCGCCGCCGATCTTCTTGTCGGCGCGCGGCCCCCGGATGCTCGAACTGGCCGGAGAGATCGCCGACGGGATCATCGTGCACGGCATCCACCGCGACTTCATCGACTACGTCCGCACCCACGTCGCCCACGGTGCCGCCCGGTCGGGCCGCGACCCCGGCGAGTGCCAGGTCGCCGTGATGCTGGACGTGGAAGTCGACAGCGACGAGGCGGCGGCCATCGACCGCCTCCGCCCGCGCTGCACCCTCATGGCCGGGGGGACGTACGCCGACGAGCTGATACCTGTCTACGGTTTCGACCCCGGCGCCGTGGCGACGCTCCGCTCGGCGCTCAACGACCCTCAGGCAACCGAGGCGCAGTACGTGACCGACGACATGGTGCGCGCCTTCGCCATCGGCGGCACCCTCGAGACGGTCGCCGAGCGGCTCGGCGAGCTCCGCAGACTCGGCGTGGATCTGGCGATCCTGAAACTCGGCGAGGGCGACACGGCCGCCACGAAGACCCTCATCAGCACCATCGCACCCATCATCAGAGGAGAACCGGCGTGAGCATCCCCAGCGACATCGTCGTCATCGGCACCGGCGGCGGCGGCCTGACCATCGCCGCCGAACTCGGTCTGGCCGGCCGGCCGGCCGTGCTGGCGGACCAGCCCCGGTTCGGCGCCGCCCTCGCGGCCGTCGACGCCGCGGGCGGAGTGGAGTTGACGTTCCGCACCTCGCTGACCGATACGGCATCGCCGTCGAGGCTCGCGCCGGTCGCCGCAACCTCGACCGACCCCGCAGCAGCCGTCGAAGCCGCCGAGCTGGTGATCATCTGCGTGCCGGCGTTCGGCCACGAACCGCTGGCCGAGATGCTGGCGACCCGCTGGCAGGACGGCCAGACCGTGCTCTGGGTGGGCGAGCCCGGCGGCGGGTTCGCCGCTATCGCCGCCCTCCGCCGGATCGGCCGGCGGCCCGACATCACCCTCGCGGACACCAACACCCTCCCCTACTACGGCGCGCTCGTCTCCGGACCTGGGAAGGTGGGAGCCATCCAGAAGAGCGGCGGGACGCTCGTCGCCGCGCTGCCGAGCGGCCGTCTCGACCACGTCTCCGATGTGGCGACCGCCATCTGGCCCTGGGTCACCCCGGCGGAGAACGTCTGGGAGACGCTGCTGCTGAACTTCAACGCCATCGACCACGTGCCGGCCATGCTCTTGAACCTGGGAGCGATCCAGCAGCCCGAGGGCACCTTCACCCTCTGGGGCGCCGGCGGGACCCGCGGCGTGGTGAACGTCATCGAGGCGCTCGACGGCGAGTTCCTGGCGATGCGCGCGGCCTTCGGCCTCGCCAACGAGACGCCGTACGAGGACTACCTGGTCGGTCAGGGCCTCGCTCCGCGCCGAGGCGCCGACCTGCACGAGACGCTGCAGTCGAGCCTGCTGCCCACGTTGCAGTTCCGCTGCGGGCCCGGCGCGCTGGACCACCGGTTCGTCTCCGAGGACGTGCCGTACTCGCTGGTACTGGCCTCATCGCTGGGCCGCGAACTCGGCGTCGAGGTGCCCGTGACCGACAGCCTCATTGTGCTGGCGTCGGTGGCGTCGGGGCGCGACTACGCCGCCGAGGGCAAGACGCTCGCCGACTGGGGCCTCGACGGCAAGGGTGCTGCGGGGCTCCGGTCGGCGGCCGAGCAGGGCTGGTGGTGACCGATGACCCCGGCAGGTGACGTCGACCTCGCCCTGACGGGAGGTCTCTGCGTCACCTGCGACGAGGCGGGCACCGTCACAGCCGACGACGTCTACGTCGACGGCGGCCGGATCGTCGCCGTCGGCGGCCCGGCGCGGGGGGCGCGGCGCAGCGTGGACGCCTCGGGCACGATCGTCCTGCCTGGCCTCGTCAACCTGCACGACCACCTGCGGGACATGACGCCCGGGCTCAGCGCCGGCGAGGGCTTGAAGCTGGACGAGATGCTGCGGTTCTACTGGCGGCTGAACGAGGCCGCCGGCGCGCTGGAATACGAGACGATGGCGGCCTACAGCACCGCCCGGCTCCTGGCGTCAGGGGTCACGACCGTCGTGGATCACGTGTACCCGTTCCATCGCCACGGGCTCGACGCCGCCACGATCGCCGGCTACGAGGCCACCGGCATCCGCTGGTACCTGGCCCGGGGCCTCATGACGCGGGGCTACGACCCGATCAGCGAGCCGCTCGCCGAAGGGTTCGAGCGGGTCCGTTCGCTGCTCGCCGACGGCACCCCCGCCGAGCGGATCATGCTGGCGCCGGTGTCGTTCCGTCAGGCCGCACCCACCGACTACGCCGCGGCGCGCGAGTTCGCATCCACGTACGGCCTGCGGCTCTACACCCACGTGGCCGAGACGGCGGCCGAGGTCCACGACATCGAGGCCGAGCACGGCTGCCGGCCGATCGAGCTCCTCGACCGGCTGGGCTTCTGCGGTCCCGACGTGACGCTCGTGCACTGCGTGCTGCTCTCCGACGCCGAGATCCAACTCCTGGCACGTACCGGCAGCCACGTCGTGCACTGCCCCAGCAACCACATGAAGCTGGCCAAGGGGTTCACCCGGGTGCTGGACCTGCTGGACGCCGGGGTGAACGTCGGGCTGGGGATCGATCAGATGGCCGACATGTTCTGCGAGATGCGCCAGGAGGTGCTCCTGCAGTCGATCCGTAACGAGGACCCGGGAGCCGTCTCCCCAGCCGTGGCCCTGCGCATGGCGACGGCGAACGGCGCCAAGGCGGTGGGCCTCGGCGGCCAACTCGGCGAGATATCAGTCGGCGCGCTCGCCGATCTGATCTGCGTCTCCGCCCGGGGCTTGCGCATCGATCCGATCCTCGACCCGGCCTGGAGCGTGGTACACCGCGTCGGGGGCCCCGACGTCCGTCACGTCATCGTCGACGGGAGCGTCGTCATCGAGGATCGGGAGTTCGCCAATCTGGACGCCGAAGCGCTGCGCCGCCAGGCGATGGACGTCATCGACGGCTACTTCTCCAAGGCGAACATCGCCAGGACCCGCATCGAGCTGTAGAAGACCGAGCTGTAGAAGACCGAGCCGCAGAGAGGACGACACATGGACATCGTCACCGTTCTGGAGAGGGCATGTGAACGCCACGCCGACAGGCCGGCGCTGAGCCGGGAGGGAACGACGGTCAGCTACGCCGAGGTCGGCGAGCAGGTTCCCGTGGTGGCCGCCGCCCTCGCCGACCTCGGCGTCGGGGCGGGCAGCACCGTCGGCGTGTGCAGCCCCGACAGCATCGAGGCGTGGCTCGCCATCTTCGCCGTCTGGCGACTCGGCGCCCTGCCGGCGCTCATCGACGCCCGCACCCCCGACGACCGGCTCGGCTACTTCGTCGGCGACATGGACCCGGCCGTCGTCGTCTCCGACGACGAGAACCGCCCGCGCCTCGCCGAGATCCTGGGCATCGAGGCGGCGCGGCTGGCTGACGTGGTCGGTGCCGACGGCACGGCGACCGCGCCGAACAATCACCACGAGTCGTCCCCGCTGTTCCTGTCGTACACCTCGGGCACGACAGGCGACCCGAAGGGCGTGGTGCTCACCAGTGGCCCGGTCACACTGGGGGCCGCCTGCATCGCCGAGCGGCTCGGCTACGGGATGCACGACGTGCTAGTGGCGACCACACCGGTGGCGAGCAGCTTCCAGCTCGTGGCCAGTGCCATGCCGGCGCTGCACACCGGCGCCCACGTGGTCCTCGCCGCCGGCCACACGCCCAGCGAGGTGTGGGAGGACATCGCCGCCTACGACGGCACGGTGCTCGTGGCCTATCCGCTGACCCTTGCCGACGTCGTCGGCCTCGCCAGGGAGAACAAGCCCGCCCACGGGCTGCGCCTGGCGCTGTCGGGCGGCTCCCCGCTGGCGCCCCGCATCAAGCGGGACTACCGCGAGCACCTCGGCATCCCCCTCGCCGAGAGCTACGGCCAGAGCGAACTGGGCGGCTTCATGGTCCTCGGCACCCCCGGAGACGAGACCGCCCCCGAGGGCTTCGCGGGCCGCCCGCTCCCGGACCGGCTGGCCTACGTGGCGGACCCTGACAATCGGGAACTCCCCGCCGGGAGCATCGGCGAGGTCGTCGTGGCCGAAGGCTTCTTCGGTGAATACCGCAACAAGCCCGAGGCCTTCGCCAAGACAACCGCGGGCGGTGTGCTGCACACCGGAGACGTCGGCGTCGCCTCGGCGGCAGGGCACATCAAGGTGCTGGGCCGCGTCCAGGAGGCCGACGCCGCGCCGCGCAGGGGCGGCTTCCTGCGCGAGGTGGAGGACGCCGCCTACGACCACCCCGCAGTGCGCCACGCCTCGGTGGTCATCGACGGCGGCGGGGACGTCCGCTGCTTCGTGGAACTCAACGCCTCCGGCATCGCCGACGAGGAGGAGATCGCGGCGCACATCCGGGCGCGAGTGCCGGAATCCCTCCTCCCCGCCGGAGTGCACATCCTCGACAAGTTCCCGCGCACCTTCAGCGGCAAGGCCGACCGGCTGCACCTCAGCGGACTGCACGGCGCATGACCTACGGTCGTGGCCTCGCGAGCAACGGGAGGCCACGCCATGGCAGCGTTCAAGTCGGTCGACCACATCGGCATCACAGTCAAGGACCTCGAGGTCTCTGTGCCGTGGTGGAGCTACTTCCTCGAGTCGGAGCCGTTCTGGCAGGCCACCTGGCTGGCCGCCGACATCAACGACTACGTGGGGCACATCGTGGGATACGAGAACTGCGACATGACGTGCGCCTTCTGGACGCTCCCGGGCGGCACGGTGCTGGAGATGCTGGAGTACCACAACCCGGGGCCGGGTCGCGTGGACATGGAGTCCTACAACGCAGGCAACACCCACCTCTGCCTGGAGACAGAGGACATCCACCGGGATTACGAGCGGATGCGGGGCCGGGCGGAGTTCCGCTCGCCCGAGCCGGTCCGCTGCGCCTGGGGCAAGTACAAGGGCAACATGGCCTGCTACCTACGGGACCCCGACGGTGTCTCCATCGAACTGATCCAGTTCGTCGGCCAGCCCCGCCCCTTCCAGGAACAGAGCCCGTTCTCGAACCCCTACGCCTAACCCCACAACCCCTACGCCTAACCCCACCGCGTCTTCAACACCACCGACCGAAACCCGTCAGCGAGCGACCGTTCCGGCGACGGGACGCTCGGGACGGCTATTGCTGCTGTTGCTGGTATTGGTGGGCGGGGGGTGGCGGTGGGGGGTCGGTCACCAGGGCGCGGGGGCGGCTGTGGCGGCCGGGGGTTGATTGGGGCGCATCGGGCCGTCGGCGGCCGATGACCACCTCGGCTTCGACGGTGGCTGAGGCGCCGCCCATGAACGCGCCGCGCACGGGTGGCACGTCGCTGTAGTCGCGTCCCCAGCCGATGACGACATGGCGCTCCCCCACCTCGCCGCCGTTGGTCGGATCCAGCGCCCACCAGCCCGCACCGGGCACCGCCGCCTCGATCCAGGCGTGGGTCTGCACGCTCACCACGTCCGCGGCCTCCTCTCCGGTGGCGGTCTCATCGGCGGCGAAGAGGTAGCCCGACACGTAGCGGGCGGGCACGCCGACGCTGCGCAGCATCCCGATCGCCAGGTGCGCGAAGTCCTGGCAGACCCCGACCTCGCCGGCGAGCAACTCCCCCAGCGACACACCGATGTCGGTCGTGTCGGACTCGTAGCGGAGCGCTCCCCGGACCGCCTCCACCACTGCCGCCAGGAGTTCCTGCACCGACCGGGCACCGCGGGCTGCCGCTGCGGCCGTCTCGGCAACGCCGTCGCCGGGGTGCCAAGCGACGTGCTCGGACTGCTCCAGGAACTCGAAGTACCCGGCGCGGAAGCCGGGGGCCGACAAGCCCTCGACCGGGGCGTCGGGCGCCGGCACCGGGCGGGTCGAGGTCTCGACGGACGTCTCGGCAACCAATTCGAGTGACGGATGCGGGGTCCTGACGCCGACGTGGTCGACCGCGGTGCCCCAGTAGTCGAACGCGCTGAACACCTGCGTCGGCGGCGCCGTCGTCAGCCGCGACCACAGGACGCGCTGTGTCTCGTCGTCCCGGGGACGGACCCGCATTTCGTTCTGCGACTCCCGGACCGGCCTGGAGTACTGGAAGTGCATCCGGTAGCGGATTTCCAGCCTCACGGGTCGACCCTCACCGATCCAGCTTCACCGGTCGATCCCCGGCGACGGGCTGCGGCCCGGCTCGGCGGAGGGGCCCGCCGGCATCCGGCCCGCGTCCCGAGGGGCCCCGCCGGGGCGCAGGTACTGGGAGCTGGCCGTCGGGAAGCCGAGCGGCGGCACAACCCCCGCCGCGATCTCGCTCGCCACCTCGGCCAGGTCCCAGTGGAGTTCCGACAGGACCGGCAGCGGCTCCTGCGACACCGCCTCGGTGATCTCGCCGAGTTCGAGGCGGGCGCGCAGCAGACCCGCACGGCGGCGCGGCCCGTCGAGCGCATCGGCGACCGAACCGACGCCCCGCAGGCTCTCCTCGGCCCGCAGCAGGCACGACAGCACAGAGCGCGGCAGGTCGGTCCCAGCCAGCAGGTAGCGCACCACGCCCTCGGGATCGGGCGCGTGCCCGTGCCGGCGATGGTAGGCCTGCAGCGAACTGGTCAGCCGCAGCATCCTGGTGGCGTCCATGACGTCCCGGGGGTCGGTGTAGCCAGCGACGAGGAGTCCGACGGTGAACACCGACCGTTCGATCATCCGTCCGATGAGGATGAACTCGTAGCCCTCGTCGCGCCGCATGCCCTCGTTCAGCACGCCGCTGATGGCCAGGCAGGCCCGACGGACCATAAGAAGGATCTCGTGCAGTTGCTCCGGCGGGATTTCGGTGTCGCCGAACTCCCGGAACCGCAGGTACAGGCCGTTGGCCTCCTCCCAGAGTTCGATCGGTATCCGCTCCCGCGTCGAGCGCAGCCGCTCGCGGACGGCGCTGACCGCCGAGAGCACCGAGCCGGGGTTGGCGGTGTCGGACAGCAAGAAGGCGAACAGTTGCCGGCGCCCCCCGAGGCTGCCGAGGGGCGCGGCGACCGACTCGAGGCCGAGCGTCTTGACGAGCTGCTCGATCTCGATGCGGGCCTCGTCGGAGCGCAAGTGGATGATGGAGTTGGCGGCGTAGTCGAGGCAGCGGACCGTCGCCTCGGTCCGCTCGAGGTAGCGGCCCACCCAGAAGAGGGCGTCGGCGTGACGGGCCAGGATCACGGGTTCGACCGCTGGCCGGCCACTACGAGTACTCCGGTGTCAGCACCCAGGTGTCCTTCGAGCCGCCACCCGCCGAGGAGTTCACGATGAGCGACCCGCGCCGCATCGCCACGCGGGTGAGGCCGCCGGGGAACACCTCGGTGCGCTCGCCGGTGAGCACGAAGGGCCGCAGGTCCACGTGGCGGGGCTCGAGGCGCTCGCCGGTGAACGACGGCAGGCTCGAGAGTTGCACGACCTCCTGGGTGATCCAGTTCCGGGGCTCGGCGTCGATGGCGGCGCGGGCGGCCTCCAGCTCCTCGTCGCTCGCGTGGGGCCCGATCAGCACCCCGTAGCCGCCCGACTCCCCCACCGGCTTGACCACCAGCTCATCGAGCCGCCCCAGCGCCTCGGCCCGCTGGTCGGGATCCCACATCATGTAGGTGTCGACGTTGTCGATGATCGGCTCGGCGCCGAGGTAGTACCTGATCAGATCGGGGACGTACGGGTAGACCGCCTTGTCGTCGGCGGCGCCGTTGCCGATCGCGTTGCAGACGGTCACGGTCCCGGCCCGGAGCGCGCCGAGCAGCCCGGGGACCCCCAAGGTGGAGTCCGGCCGGAAGGCGACCGGGTCCAAGAAGTCGTCGTCGATGCGCCGGTAGATCACGTCCACGGCGATGAGCCCCTCGATGGTCCGGGCGAACACCGTGCCGCCGTCGACCACGAGATCACGACCCTCCACCAACTCGACGCCCATCGAGCGAGCCAGGAAGGCGTGCTCGAAGTAGGCCGAGTTGAAGATGCCGGGGGTCAGCACCACCACCTGCGGGGACTCCCCGCCGCTGGGTGCCATCGACTCCAGGGTGGAGCGCAGCATCCGCCCGTACTGCTCCACCGGCTGCACGGCGTGGTCGTAGAACAGCCAGCTGCACGCTTTGGCCATGGCCGCCCGGTTCTCGATCACATAGGAGATGCCGCTGGGGTTGCGCAGGTTGTCCTCCAGCACCCGGTAGCGGCCACCGGCGCCGCGCACGACGTCGATCCCGGCGACGTTGCAGTGCGCGCCGTGCGGCACCTCGACCCCCATGGCGTTGCGCTCGAAGCCGCGGGACGACACCACCAGCCACCGGGGCACGATCCCGTCGGCGATCGCGGCGCCCTCGCCGGAGTACAGGTCCGCTAGGAAGCAGTTGAGGGCGGCGACCCGCTGGGTGAGGCCCCGCTCCAACTCGTCCCATTCGAGCGCCGAGATGAGCCGGGGGAAGAGGTCCATGGGCCAGATCCGCTCGGTGCCCTCCTCCTCGCTGTACACCGTGAAGGTGATGCCCTGGCGGCGGAACTCGTCGGCGACCAGCCTCTCGAGCCGCTGCGCCTCGCCGGCGTCGAGCTCGCCGAAGCGTTCGACGATCCTGCGGTAGACGCCGCGGGCCGAGCCGCCGGATTCGAAAGCCTCGTCGAATCCCCGGGCGGGCTCATAGCAATCGAGCAGCCCATTGCCCGGCTCTGGCAACGACTCAGCCACGAGATCCAATGCTAAGCCACTAGGTGCGTCCGGCGGCGCGTAGCTGTCTGGCGGCCTGCCCTTGCAGCGGGCGACGGTCAAGTGACCCGTGAACGGCCGATCCGGCGCCGAGGGGGCCGGTGGTACGGTCGGGTTCAGGTATTCGGCGCGGCGCCACCGACCGGGGTTCTGCTGCCCGACTCGCCGGGGGGACCAGCACGATGAAGGCCCGACCACAACCGCCGTTCGACGCCCACCGGGCCGAGATGGTGCGCCGCGACCTCGCCCGGCGAGGCGTGCGCGACCAGCGGGTGCTGGGGGCGATGGGCTCGGTGCCCCGCGAGGCGTTCGTCCCGTCCACTCAGCGTCGCAGTGCCTACGCCGACCGGGCACTGCCGCTGGGGTTCGGCCAGACCATCTCGCAGCCCTACGTCGTGGCCGTCACCTTGGAGGCGTTGCGGCTGGTCGCCGGCGACCGGGTCCTGGAGATCGGCGCCGGCTCGGGGTACGCGGCGGCCGTGGCGAGCCGCCTGGCCGCCGAGGTGGTCGCCGTGGAACGCATCGAGCGCCTAGCGGTCGGCGCCCGGCGACGGCTGGAATCCCTGGGCTACGACAACGTCACCGTGGTGTGGGCCGACGGGGCGGAGGGCCACTCGCCGGGCGCGCCCTACGACGGCGTCTTCCTCTCCGCCGCCGCACCCGCCGTGCCGCGGGCGCTGTTCGAGCAGTTGGCCCCCGGGGGCCGGCTCGTGGCGCCGGTCGGCGCCGCCTCGCAGGACCAGCAGCTGGCGCTCTACGAGAAAACCTCACCGGGCGACGGGGCGCCCGACGGCGAGGCCCGACGCTGCGCCGGCCTGCTGCCCGTGGCCTTCGTCCCGCTGCTCCCCGGTGTGCGAGCGACCGGGAAGTAACCTGACGGCGCCCTGTCCCCTCCCCGGCCCGCCATGACCACGAACCCGCCGATCCGCATCGTGCCCTCCACCCTCAGCGCCGACTTCAGCCGGCTCGGCGAGGACTGCGCCGCGCTGGAGGCCGCCGGGGCGGACCGCATCCAGTGGGACGTCATGGACGGTGCCTTCGTGCCGAACATCACCTTCGGGCCCGACGTCATCGCCGCCTCGCGCCCGCACACGTCGCTGCCGTTCGAGGTGCACCTCATGGTGGAGCGCCCCGAGGTCCTAGCGGCGCGTTGCGTGGAGGCGGGATGCGAGTTGCTCATCGTGCACGCCGAGGCGTGCGTGCACCTGCACCGCACCCTCGAGCAGATTCAGGCTTTGGGGGCGGCCGCAGGCGTGGCGCTCAACCCGTCGACGCCGGCCGCCGCGGTGGCGCAGGTGCTGGACCTCACCGACATGGTGCTGGTGATGACGGTGAACCCCGGCTTCGGCGGCCAGAAGTACATCGCCACCATGGAACCCAAGATCGCCGAGGTCCGGCGGATGATCGACGAGTCCGGCAAGGACATCGATCTGGAGGTGGACGGCGGGATCGGCCTTGAGACCATCGGGGGCGCAGCCGCCGCCGGGGCGAACGTGCTTGTGGCCGGCAGCGCCGTCTTCGGCTATCCAGGCGGCCTGGCCGCGGCGGTGGCCGAGTTGCGCCGGCGGGCCGAGTCCGCCCGCGCCACGATCCTCAACATGGTGGCCGCTCGTAGAGAGGGCCGAGTACCCAACCCGGGATGACCCCTCCCCACGCCTCGTTGAGGGTTAGCGGATCTCGCCGCGGTTGGCGATCACCTCGTCGATGATGCCGTAGTCCTTGGCCTCGGTGGCGGTGAACCAGCGATCCCGGTCGAAGTCGGCCTCGACCTGCTCGGTCGGCTGGCCCGTGTGTTCGGAGATGCGCTCGGCCAGGATCTTCTTGATGTAGGTCATCTGCTCGGCCTGGATGGCGATGTCGGAGGCCTGGCCCTGCACCCCGCCGTGGGGCTGGTGCATGAGGATGCGGGCGTGCGGCAGGGCGTAGCGCTTGCCGGCAGCGCCGGCGCACAGCAGGAACTGCGCCATCGAAGCGCCGAGCCCCATGCAGATGGTGCCGACGTCGGGGGTGACGAACTGCATGGTGTCGTAGATGGCCATTCCCGAGGTGATCGAACCGCCCGGCGAGTTGATGTAGAGCCAGATGTCCCGGTTGCGGTCCTGGCCCTCGAGGTAGAGCAGCTGGGCGGTGATGGAGTTGGCCAGCTCGTCGTCCACGGCGCGCCCCAGGAACACGATCCGCTGGCGCAACAGTTGCTGGAAGATGTCCGGGGAGCCGTCCCGTTTGGCGGCATCCTCGCTGCGGGCCGCGTCGGGCGCGCCCGGCAGAGAAAGAGCTGACAATTCCACCGGCACACCTCCCGGACGTCCTGCGCGCAGGCTACCGATAATCTGATCGCGGGCCACGCCCCGCGCCAGTGACGGAATCTGGCAGACGTGCAGGGTTTAGGTCCCTGTGAGCTTCGGCTCGTGTGGGTTCGAATCCCACCTGGCGCACCACCCACGCCGCTGGCTCAGGACTCTTGCGCCAACTCTTGGGCCAGGGCGCGCAGGGCACGGCCGCGGTGGCTGATCGCGCCCTTGGCCTCAAGGCTCATCTCGGCGAACGTCAGATCGCCGGGTGCCGGCACGAAGACCGGGTCGTAACCGAAGCCTCGGCCGCCTCGCGGCTCAATGGCGATGCAACCCTGCACCACCCCCTCGGCGAGCAGCTCGCGCCCGTCGGGCCAGCGCGCCACCACGACGGTGCGGAAGCGGGCGGTGCGCTGCGGGGGGGCGACCTCGGCGAGCGCCGCGAGGAGCTTCACCACGTTCGCCTCGTCGTCGGCGCCGGCGCCGGCGTAACGCGCCGAGTGGACGCCGGGGGCGCCCTCGAGGGCGTCCACCTCTAGGCCGGTGTCGTCGGCCAGCGCCGGTGCTCCGGCGAAGGCGGCGACGGCGACGGCCTTAGTCCGAGCGTTGGCCTCCAGCGTGTCGCCGTCCTCGGGCACCTCACCGAGATCGGCCGGTCTCGCCAGCAGGATCACCAGCCCTGCCAGCGCGGCCTGCATCTCGATGAGCTTGTTCGGGTTGGCCGTGGCGGCCACAAAGACGGGAGGTTCGCTCACGACTCCGGCCGCTCGGGCAGCGGGGCGCGCAACGACTCCCGCTGGCGGCGGACGATCTCGGCGATGCCGCCGGTGGCGAGGTCCAGCAGTTCGTCCAGCATGGAGCGCCCGAACGGAGCGCCCTCGGCGGTGCCTTGCACCTCGATCAGGTTGCCGGACCCCGTCATCACGACGTTCATGTCCACATCGGCGCTGACGTCCTCGCGGTAGTCCGGGTCGAGCGCCGCCCGGCCGCCGACCACGGCGACCGACACGGCGGCGCAGGCGTCGGTGAGAGGGTGGGCACCGGCCAGACCGGCGCGGCTGAGGGCGTCGTGCAGGGCGACGTAGCCGCCGCAGATCGAGGCCACGCGCGTGCCGCCGTCGGCCTGCAGCACGTCGCAGTCCACGGTCACCTGCCGCTCGCCGAGCAGACGCATGTCGCAGGTGGCCCGCAGCGAGCGCCCGACCAGCCGCTGGATCTCCTGGGTGCGTCCCGACTGGCGGCCTCTGCGAGCCTCGCGGTCGACCCGCTCGGGCGAACTGCCGGGCAGCATCGAGTACTCCGCGGTCACCCAGCCGGTCCCCCGGCCTCGCAGCCAGCGCGGAACATCGTTGCTGACCGATGCGGTGCAGAGCACCCGGGTCCGGCCGAGGGTCACGAGCGCCGAGCCGTCAGCCATCTCGGTGTAATCCCGCGTGAACGACAGGGGTCGCAGTTCGTCTGGTCGGCGTCCGTCGGATCTCATCTGCCGCGTCCTCCGTTCGGCGCTCGGCGCCACAGGCTACGCCGGAGTTCGAGGCCGCAACCTCCGCGCAACCCGCACCGGCGCGGCATCGCCTCGCCAGCGCCGGTACGACACCGACGCACCCCCCGAAGCGCAAGCAAAGTTCAAACGAGGGTTCTATAGTCCCGCCATGACTCAAAGACGCCTCCCCACGAGGGCAATCACTCACCGAATCCACTGGCGGAAGCCCGCCGTCGTACTGGCGGCACTGGGCTTGCTCGTCTCTGTCACGGCGCTGGCGCCAACCGCGCTGAACGCTCAGGACAACGCGGCCTACACGCTCACCATCCTGCACAACAACGACGGCGAGTCGAAGCTGCTGCACAACGCGGACAGGGGCTTCCCGGGCATCGCCCGCTTCGTGACCGCGATGCGGAACCTGCAGAACGGCGCCGCCACCGACGGGGTGCTCAGCGTCACCGCCGGCGACAACTTCCTGGCCTCCAAGGAGTGGAACGTCAGCCTGGAACGGGGCGCTCCCTTCTACGACTCCATCGCCCTCAGCGGCCTGTACGACGCCATGGCGGTCGGCAACCACGACATGGACTTCGGCCCCGACGTGGCGGCGGAGTTCTTCGGAGGCTTCGACCCGCCGGTCGTCTTCCTGTCGGCCAACCTGGACGTGTCGGCCGAGCCGGCGCTGGTGGCGATGGTCGAGGAAGGCCGCCTGGCCCGCAGCACGATCGTGGAGACCGGCGGCGAGAAGGTCGGCGTCATCGGCGCCATCACGCCGATGCTGGGAGCGATCTCGGCGCCGCGCAACGCCGTCGTGTCGGCCGTCGCCGAAGCGGTCAACGCCGAGGTCGCCAGCCTCACCGAGGCCGGCGTCAACAAGATCATCCTCATCAGCCACCTGCAGCAGGTGGACGAGGACGTGGAGGCGCTCGCCTCCATCTCCGGCGTCGACGTGGCCATCGGCGGCGGCGGCGACGAGATGCTGCGCAGCGACACCAGCACCTGCCTGCCCGAGGAGGAGACCGCCGGCCCGTACCCGCTGGAAGCCACCGACGCCGACGGCAACACCGTGCCGGTCATCACCGCACCCGGCGGCTACCGCTGCATCGGCGAGCTCGTCGTCAGCTTCGACGCCGACGGCAACGTGGTCTCCGCCGCGGGCCGCTCAGTGGGCGTGAGCCTCGACGAGACCCCCGACGCCGACGTCCTCGCGGCGGTCGAGGAGCCACTGGCGGCGGCCGTGGCGGCGTTGGACAGCAACGTCCTGGCAACCACCGAGGTGGACCTAGACGGCAGGCGTTCGCAGGTCCGCACCCGCGAGACCAACCAGGGCAACCTGGTCGCCGACGCCTCGCTGTGGGTGGGCACCGAGCGGGCCGAGGAGTACGGCACCGCGACGCCGGACATCGCCATCCAGGGCGGCGGCGGCATCCGCAACGACTCTGTCATCCCCGCCGGCAGCGACCTCAGCGAGTCCACCACCTTCGACATCTCGCCGTTCAACAACGTGATGGTCACCTTCGAGATGACCCGTGAGCGGCTGAAGGCGGCGATGGAGGTCTCCTACGACTGCATCCCGGGCACCTGCGGGCAGTACTCGCAGGTGGCGGGCATGAGCCTGGTCATCGACATGGGCATGCCGGCACGGGAGACCGACCGTGAGGGCGACTGCTCCAACATCGGCCACGAGGGCGCCCGGGTGCGCAGCATCACCCTCGACGACGGCACGGTCATCGTCGAAGACGGCGAAGTGGTGCCGGGCGATCCGGTCGTGATGACGACGGTGAGCTGGTTCGCCGGCGGCGGCGACTGCTTCCCGGCCGGCGATCTGCCGCACACCAAGCTGGGCATCAACGACCAGCGCGCGCTGGCCGACTACCTCAGCGACGCCCTCGGCGGCGTCGTGACGGCCGAGCAGTACCCGTCCGGCGGCGAGGGCCGCGTCACGATCATCGACTCGTCCCCCGAGATGGACGACAGCGAGGCCATGGACGACGGCGAAATGGACGACGGCGAGGCCATGGACGACGCGGCGGCCGACGACGACATGGACGACGGCGACATGGACGACACGGCGGCCGACGACGGCGAGGCGCCCGAGGAGGAGGGGCCGCCGGCCGAGCAGGCCACCGGCTGACCCACTCCGACTCCCCAACCGACGCCGGCCCCGGGTTCCGACCCGGGGCCGGCCCCTTTCTCGAGGGCCATTCCGGCCACACCCCGTCATTCCGGCGAAGGCGCCACCCGACATCCCGGCGAAGGCGCCACCCGTCATTCCGGCGAAGGCCGGAATCCAGACGTTGCTGCTTCGGGCCGCCCTGCCGGGTGCGCCCGAGCGCTCAGAAGTAGATGATGCGCTCGGCCCGCTCGACAACCTCGTCGATGGGGTCGGTCCAGGCTCGCGTCGAGAGGTACTTCCAGCCGCCGTCGGCGGCCACGAAGACGATCACGCCGGCGTCGATGCGCTCCGCCACCCGGCAGGCGCCAGCCAGGGCCGCCCCGCTGGAGACGCCGGCGAAGACCGAGGCCTCGGCGGCCAGGCGGCGCGTGTACTCCAGCGCCTCGCGGGTGCGCACGATGCGCTTGCCGTCCAGCAGTTCGTTGCCGCCCCAGTTCTCGTAGACGGGGGGGATGTAGCCGTCGTCGAGGCTGCGCAGCCCTTCCACCTTCTCCCCCGCCGGGGGCTCCACGGCGTAGACCATCACCTCCGGCTTGTGCTCCTTGAGGTAGCGGCCGACGCCCATGAGCGTGCCGGCGGTACCCAGGCCGGCCACGAAGTGCGTGATGTTGGGGCAGTCGGCCAGGATTTCCGGGCCGGTGGTCGTGTAGTGGGCCAGCGGGTTGGCCTCGTTGGCGTACTGGCACAGGTAGGCCCACTCGGGGTGCTCGGCAGCGAGGCGTTCGGCCCGGCGCACCGCTCCGTTGGAGCCCTCGGTGCCAGGCGAGTCGATGATCTCGGCGCCGTAGATCTCCAGCAGGTCGCGCCGCTCGCTGGAGACGTTGGTGGGCAGCACGATCTTGACCGGGTAGCCCCGCAGCCGGGCGATCAGCGCCAGAGCGATGCCGGTGTTGCCTGAGGAGGGCTCCAGGATGGTCGTGTCCGGCCGCAGCGTGCCGTCGGCCTCGGCCGCCTCGATCATCGAGCGGGCGACCCGGTCCTTGACCGAGCCGCCGGGGTTCTGGCCCTCCAGCTTGGCGAGGATGCGCACCGCCGGGTTGGGGCTGAGGGCGCTCACGTCCACGACCGGCGTGTTGCCGATGCAGTCGATTACCGAGGCGTGGACGGGCATGGCGGGCTGCCGGGAATTGTTGACCTGATCGCTGGGGATTCTACCGGCGGGGGTGGCCCCCGATCCGCCTCAGGGGAGGACCTCGACCGCTTCCTCTTCGATGATCCGACCGACGATGCGATAGCTGCGCAGCGCCGGAGCGGGGTGCTTCAACGAGATGATCACGTGATGCCACACGCCGAGGGGATCGAAGCGGCTCGCCTGAGCCACGTCGGTCGGCGACGGGTAGGCCGTGCTGCGGGTGTGCGAGTGCATGACTCCGACGACGGTGAGGCCGGCCTCCTCGGCCCGCTTCTCGACCGCTAGGTGCTCGGCGCCGTCGAACTCGTAGATGTTCTCGGATGCGGCGATGTTGGCCATCGGGTAGAAGGCCAACGCGTCGTCGGTCCCGAAGGCGGCGGCGAACAGCCCGCAGGCCTCGTTCGGCAACCCCGCCACCGCGTGGGCCAGCATCCCGTCGTAGGTCTCGCGGCTCAGCCCCAGCACGGCCGCAAGGCTACGTCGCCCCACTCCCCTTCCGGCCCTCTCTTCCCGCCACCCCGCCTCCCACCGTCCCCCCGCCCGCACAGTCATTCCGGCGAAGGCCGGATGCAGTCCGCCGCCATCCGCAGTCATCCCAGGGCGGCGGCTCGTTAACCTGCGCTCATGGACGACGCCGGCATCAAGGTGATTGCCAGGAACCGGCGCGCCCAGCGCGACTACGACATCATCGGCACCTACGAGTGCGGCATGGTGCTGCGGGGCAGCGAGGTGAAGTCGCTGCGCGACGGCACGGTGACCCTCACCGAGGCCTATGGGCGGGTGGCGAGCGGCGAGGTGTGGCTGCACTCCATGCACGTGCCGCCGCGGCCGACCGTCGCTGCGGCCTTCGCGCCCGACCCCGACCGGCCGCGCAAGCTGCTGCTGCACCGGTCCGAGATCAACCGCATCAAGGCCCGGGTGGAGCAGGACCGCCTGCTGCTGATCCCGCTGTCGCTGTACTTCCGCGACGGCCGGGCGAAGGTGGAGATGGCGCTGGCGCGGCGGCGCCGCAAGGTGGACCGGCGCACGATCCTGGCCCGCCGGGAGGCCGAGCTGGAGGCCCGCCGCGCTCTCTCGCAGGCAACCCGCACCCACGACCGGGAAGTTCGCTGACCCGGTCCGTCAGCCCGCGTCGAGGGACCGGGCGCAGTGGAGCGCGCGTGCGGCAACGCCGTCCAGCAGCCGCTGCGGGAGATCGGATTCGATCCTCGTCACATCCTCCTCGGCCGTGGCCTGCTCCAGCGCCGCGGGGATCTTTCCGGCGAGGTCCAGCACCCGCTGGAGCAGCCGAGCGGCGTCGACGCCCAGCTCGGCTGCGATTTTCTCCCATGCGCCGCGCCTGTCGGTTCGCCGCAGCCTGTACTCCCGGCCGATCTTCATGGCGAGACGGAGCTGGTGGCCGTCGCTGTCGTCACGTCCTCCTCGGCGGCGGCGCCGGAGAGGACGGACCCAGGGCCACCGATGTCGCAGGGGCTCGGTACAGTGTGAACTGCACATTGACAAGGGGCTGATCGGTTTCGACGTCGAGACCGGGAACCGTGCTACGCGACCGGAGTTGCTCAGACTCCTAAATCGGGGCACCACAAGACACGGCAATGATGAACCCGTGCTCCTCGCAGCCTGATCGACTGATCAGACTGTGAGGTGACTGCGACCCCCACGGGGGCACGCGGGGCCTGTCCGCTGCAGCCTGGCAACAGAAGCAGAGGAGGACAGTTGGGAAAGACCGCTGACGGCGAGAAAGACCGCTGACACCGGAGAAAGATCCGGCGGAGCCCGCAAGGGCAGCCGACCCGACGGCACGCAATCCGCAACGCTGTGATCGGGAATGGTCGTACCGGAGCCGGCAACCGCTCGACGGACGGGGGTTCGATTCCCCCCAGCTCCACAACCTTGAGGCTTCACGAGACCGCATGATGCGCCATGAAGCCCACAACTCCCAGGTCAGCGCGCTCCGTCGTGTGGATTCAGTTCAGGCCGGGGAGTCGCTGCTCGGCAGAGAATCCGCCTCGGGCGGTCTCGTAGGGGTCGTCGGCGTCCGCCGGCGGTCGTCGGCTGCGGATTCTCTGCTGCGGGTTCGTCAGTTCTTCGGTGGGAGCGTAGTAGCGCCCTCGCTTCTCGCCGACAGGATGCAGCAGTCTGGCTCGTACCATCGCCGCTAGGTCGCTGGTGGCGACTGCGCCGCTGATGTCCTCGCCGGCGGTGGCCTTGGTGATGGTCACGTACAGCGACCGGCGCAGGCGCCAACCGCGGGCCGCGTCGACTAGGGCGCCCACGGCGCGGGGCGGCAGCCGGTGGCGTTGGGCGATCTGCTCGCAGGCATCCCAGAGCGCCTCGAGTTCCCTGATGCGCCGCAGCACGGTCAGCGCTTGTCGGTAGTGGGCCGTCAGGCAGAACTCGATCCAGGGCAGGGCGCTGTTCTGCGGAGACCAGGCGCCTTGGGCGACATCGGTGAGCACCGCGTAGTAGGCGGGGGTGTTGGCGCCGAGGTGCTCCTCGATGCCCGCGAACTCCGGCGTTCCTTCACCGGCGGCGGCGAGCACAAGCGTCTGCAGGCAGCGGGCCATGCGCCCGTTGCCGTCGCTGAACGGATGGATGAGTGTGAGGTTCAGATGCGCCATGGCCGCAGCCACCGATGCCGGCGCTTCGCTGTCGGTGATCTGCGCCAGCGCCTCGTCCACGAGCGGCTCGACGAGTTCGCGATCCGGTGCCTCGTACACGGCGCCGCCGTCGCTGCTGCTCACCCACACGGCACCCGGCCGCCAGCGGCCGGGATGCTTGCTGAAGTCGTATTGCATCATCATGAAGTGCAGCGACAGCAGCAGCGCGGCGTTGATGTCGGGTGCGGTGGGGGCGATCTGCAGGACACAGGTCATGGCCTCGCGGTAACCGGCGATCGCCCGCCGGGTCTCAGCACCTACGCCGGCGGGCTCCTCCCCGTCGATGATCGCGGCGGCGCTCTCGACGCTCGTGTGGTAGCCCTCGATGGACAGCGACCCTCGGGCTGCCCGGGCGAAGGCGGTACGGCGCAGCGAACCTGTCCAGCGGCGCGGTTCGCTCAGGAAGAAGCGCAACTCCTCGCGTAGCGCGCCGACCGCGCCCAGGACGCTCTCGTCGATGCCCCGCAGCGGCGGAGTTGTGTAAATCACACAGCCGATATTAGCAAAGTAATCAACCTAATCAATAGATAACTAATCTATCTGACTGGGTAGTGGCTGCCCGCGGCCGATCAGTCTGGACTCCAGGAACCGGCATCGTTCATTGCACAAGTGCCTCTGAGCCTGGATCCACCGTTTCGGTCCGGTGGGGGTGGAGTGTTGGTGGTTGCGGCGCGTTTCGGGCGCCGGCGGCTGTTTCGGGGCGCGGGGGGTCGATGCGGGTCCGTTCGGTCGGGGCGGCGGGGCCGTTCGGGCGAGTCGGGGCAGGGCGCGGATGGCAGTGGGGGCGTTCTGGAAGGCGGCGGCCCAGGGTGCGCTGGGAGGACCCGCCGCGCAGGCGCGTGTGGAGCACTTCGCCGGTTGAGGCGCGGACCGCCACGAGGGGGTGATAGCCCAACTGCTCAGTGTGCCCGTAGGCGGCCCCTTGTTTGGCCTTGCCGGACGCCTCGCAGACCGTCGAGTCCACGTCGATGGTCATCGGGGCGGCCCCGGGGCCGCCCCCGGCGGCCCACGCCCGCCCGAGCACCTCGCCGGCCGCTTTGTCGAGCTGGCGGGCGTGGCCCCACGTGAAGGAGCGCAGGAACGTCCCCACCGTCGACGGCGCCGCCGGGCCGAACCCCAACAACGCCGCCGCCGCCAACAGGCCCGCGTCGGCCACCAGCGACCCCTCGTCGAAGACCACCCCGAACCGGTCAATACTGTGCGATACTCCACTCACTGGAAGTGCCTCCTGATCTGGGCCAACAGCCGCGTTCAACTACGGCCATTCTCCCAGGTCAGAGAGGCGCTTCCCCGCATTTCGAACCCTCAAGACCCCAACCCAACGGTGGATCCAGGCTGCCCCTTGGAACTACTCATCTAGGGGAATGGAAGCTGTGGAAGGCCGCCCGGCGCGCCAGCTGAGCTGAATCGCGCAGCACGTCCACGAGTCGACGGTTGGAGCCTGTGCGCGCACCGCCAGAGAGATCATCAACTAACCTTTAGGCGTTGTCGCGGACTGCGATGCTGCTCCAGGGCACTAGCTGCCACCTGCACCGAGGCAGACGCGCACGAGGAAGCAAGATCGCGGGAGGTGGATCGCCGTGAAGGATTCGCAGAAGCCCGATCATGTAAGCCTCGCGAACATGGTCAGCCGTTTGCGGGAGGGCCGGTATGTTATTCCTGACTTTCAGCGTGACTTTGAATGGGAACCGTGGGATATAAATGAACTCATGCGCTCTATCTTTCGTGACTACTACATCGGCAGCCTTCTTCTGTGGAAGGGCAAGAAGGAGAACTTTGAAGCGCTCTGCTGTGAGCCAATTTACGGATTTTCAGGCAAAGACGGCCGGACGGATATCGTTCTAGATGGCCAGCAGCGTCTCACAGCTATGTACTACGCGTTCATGGCACCAGACAGATCCGCACCTAGGCGCCGCAACCGATTTCTCTACTTCATCAAGGTAGATCGGTTTATGGAGGAGGCATATGACGATGCCTTCGAGTACGACTGGACGCGTCGGGGTCTGAACCTCTTGAATGATCGGACACGCCAGTTTGAGGAGCACATTTTCCCGCTCTCAGTCATTGGAGCGGGTGGATGGGAGCTACCGAACTGGGTACAGGGCTACGAGAAGTATTGGAGAGAAGCGGCGGCAGAGTGCGATGGGACCGAGGCCGAGAAGGCCGAACGCCATACGGAGAACGCCAGAGAGTTCGGTCAGCACCTTAAGGTCATCACTGATCAGTACCAGATTTCCTACATCGAATTGGATCAAGACCTAGAACTCGCCAAAGTCTGCGACATTTTTACGCAAATCAATAGTCGGGGCGTTCGCCTTGACATCTTTGACTTGCTCAATGCGCTGTTGCGACCGAAGGGCTTACGCCTCAGACAGCACCTATGGCAAGAGGCAGCGCCACGACTAACGTTCGTGGAGTCCGGACGGGTCAACGTATACGTACTTCAGGTCATGTCTATACTCCGTCAAGCCTACTGTTCCCCAAAGTACCTGTACAATCTCATCCCTGGTAGCCAGAGACAGGTACGCGGTCCAGATGGCGTTCTTCGATCGGATGTGCTCGTAGCGGATAGTGCTACTTTCGAAAGTCTCTGGCACCACGCCGTCGACGCATTGGAACGGGCGATCAACCTGCTGCGTCATCCCCAAGAATTCGGCGCGATCTCCAACCAGTACTTGCCCTACGCATCTATTATCCCAGCCTTCGCCTCGCTCCAAGCCAAAGCTGGAAAACTTCCGGCCGAGCACAGGCTCGACGCACAAAGAAAGATACGTCTCTGGTACTGGGCCAGCGTCTTCACGAACCGCTATTCGGGTGCAGTTGAATCGACAGCTGCTCAGGACTACAGAGACATTCAGGCCTGGTTTGCGGATGACAGCGCCCAACCGCCGCTGATCTCTGAATTTCGCAGAGATCTTGGGAATCTCGACCTCAAGCGAGAAACTAGACGGGGCACCTCCGTCTATAACGGTTTGTTCAACCTGCTGACACTGGAAGGGCCACGCGACTGGATCTCTGGTAACGTGCCTCAGCACGGAGACTTGGACGACCATCACATATTGCCCAAGAGCTTGGGCGAAGAGTACGCACTGACAACTTCGGTCGACACGATCCTCAACCGGACGCCTCTCACCAGTGTCACTAACCGTGAGGTCATCAGAGATCGCTTGCCAAACGAGTACTTGCCAGAACTGATCGACAAGAACGGTGAGGCGGATGTGCTAAAGGTCTTGAAGTCACATTTCATCTCTCGCCGTGCTGTAGACATACTCGTGAGAGACCCATTCTTACCGAGGGACTTCGAAGACTTCATTGAGGAACGCTCGAATGCGTTTCGCAAGCGTCTCCACCGCCTAGCTGCTCAGGACGGCGAGGCATCATGAGACCCGGAAAAGGTGCGTGACCTGCTCGTCGGTCAACGCGCGGCCAGCATTGCGCTGCTGCTCTAACCAGCCCTCAAATAGTTCGTTGACCAGCTCGGGGTAGGCGACCAACTCGTCGGCCAGGCCGATGGCGTAGCTCCCACCGAGCCTCTGCTCAGGCATCAACCCAGCAGTGGCACAGTCAGTCATCGCACCATGCACGCGGCGCTGATTCCGTCAAGTTCTCCCGGAGGGTTGCGTTCATCGCGACCGTGCGTCGCTCATTGGCTATCCCCGTACTCGCACCCTCTCGCGCATCTGCTCGCGCACTGCGATGCCCGCCTCGATGCCGGTCTCCAGGGTGGCCACCAACCCGAACCGGGTGTTGTCTCCAGGAGCTCCAGCCCCGGCCCGGGCCGTCACCGAGACCCCGAATCTGTCACCGTCGTCGAACACCGGCGCATCGGTGCCCTCAAGAAGCTCGTGCTGGACGGTGCCACGTACCGCTGCATCTTTGTGGACCTCGGCTCTGCCGACTTCGAGCAATGTCCGACTCGTCGCCGGAATCACAAGCGCGAGTCGAGCGCGGCGATACGACTGGTGTCTCGAGTTGATCGGCGAGAACCATGCCAACGTGAGCCGGAGACGGCGTCGGTGTGTCGACGAACGGAGTCCCTCGGGAAGCGGGATCTCAAAGAATGTCTGTTCGTTGGCACCAAGCACGTCAGTTGCTACCAGAGTCGCCCGGTGCGGTGCGTCGGTGAACAGCCAGGACGGCGACACGCGCCCGTAACCAAGCAGTCGACTCAGCCCGCGCCGGCGCTCCGCGCCCGAGACCCCCGCGTCACTCTCCCAGGCCATCGGCTCGCCCCAGCTTGCCGCGTGGACAACAAGCGCCTTCGTCAACACGGTCAGGGACTCATCGGGCACAGCATCGTCTCCGCGGTCGGCCTGTAGGAACTCCAGTCGGTCAAGGACATCGGATGCGAACCTCGTGACATGGGCAGTCGCCGGGCTCGTGCCTCGCCAATACTCAGCTGAGACCGTCGAGCCGGCGGCGCCGGGCTGAGCGACGAGCACCCCCGGCCCAATCACGACGTTGTCGATCGGCCACAGCGTTCTTACTGGTTGCCGCTTGTCGAAATCCCTCTGCGTAGATCTGGCGGCCGCCCGGAGCGAACACCTCCGGCTTCACCGAACGCGCGAAGCCGCGCCCGACCGCGGAGTACAGCGCGGGCGATCCGGCATCCGCAGGCTCCACCCGGTTGGCTGCCGTCACGACCGCGTCACTGCGATCCGAATTGAGGGCACCGACGGTCAGGGCGTTGATCGACTCGGCCGGCGAGAGCAGCCGGCGATCTAGCAAGTCGTCGACAACTGCCCGCCGCAGGTCGGTCCTGAGATCTCCGGTCTGAGGCTCGTAGGAGATCGGCTGCGGATGGTTGCCCGCGGCGACGACGAACAGCAGGTCGTAGCGGTCAGCGAGATAGTCCAGAAGCCGAGCGAGAGGGCTCACACGACGTGCCAGATGGCGATCCGGGTCGCCAATCGAGATATTCACCAGCCTCACGCTGGGAGCCACCGGCGGACTGTCGCCCTCGCCTTCGCACATGCGCACAATCGCGCGGTGCACGACATCGCACACCAACTCGGTTCTCGGGTACCGCTCGGGGTCGTCGTCTCGGTCGGGCGCTTCGAGGATCGGGCGCACGTACAAGGGGCGGCTCAAGACATCGCGCGCCGCCGAGAGATCCCCGTGGATGATGACCGACGCCATCGCCGTCCCGTGCCGGCGGTGCAGTGCTGGGTAGCTCCGCTCGCGTTCGTCCGGGTCGTCGACGATGAGGCGGCCCGCGAGCAGGTCGTGGTTCGCCATCGGCAACCCATCAAGCAGCGCGATCCTCGGTGATCCCGTCGGGGCAGGGGCGTCAGAGGTGACCGCGGGCGACTCGCCGACGGCATCTAGGAGACTGGTGAGTATTGGCCATTTGGCCGGTACTGCAAGCCTCTGACCTCGGGGTTTGAAACCGGCAAAGGCTTGATTCGGGGATTACTCACCAGTCTCCTAGGCGACGAACCGTCGTCTGCGTGCTTCGGTGCAGGTGCATCACCTGCTTCGCGCGGACGAGATACCCCGGGTTCTCCGAGAAGAATGACTTCACCTCTCCGACGGGAAGTTCAACGAGCAACGCGTGATAGTCGATGCCCTCAATCACGCACTCGTTGACGACCGCGCCCCCACACGCCTCGGTCTGGTCGCGAACGCGGCGACTCGCCTCGTCACGGCCCCCCGGGTCCCGTCGATACCAGAGTTCGACCTCGACGGAGATCTGCCCGAGCCTCTCCCACTCCGCCGCCTGAACGGCATCGTTCAGCGATTGCGTCAACCGATCCTTGGGCCCCCAAGCTCGCACGTCCTCGACCTGTCGAGCGAAGACCTGCCTCCATGGCCGAGGAAGCCGCACGGACGGGTCGGCCTTGAACCGCGCCCACATCGACAGCAGATCACGAACCGCCGCGGCGTCGGTGAACACGAAGTACACCGTGGACGCGAGCGACGCGGAAACCATCCGCCGGTATTCCTCGGCCCCCTTCGGTTTCCGCAGCAGATGAAAATCGTCGTCCGGCGCACGGTCGTCCGCGTCCTCGAACAGGAACTCAAGGCCCTCGATGTTCTCAACCGTGTCGAGGAACGCGTCGACCGACTGCGCTACCTCGATGACAACGACGAGCTCGGGCTCCTCCGACCCGACAGCGGTCTCGACCCGCATCCGCTCGGCATCGAACGCCTTGCGGATCGACGCCCAGCCCGGATCGCGCCGCGCTGTCTGATCGCCATGGTCAGGCGTGTGAAGACGCGGGCGAGGCACCGGCCGAGTCGGGGGCATCGGCTCCTTCCGCACCGCCTCGAGGACGATCCAAGGCGGTGCTACTGCGTCTGCTTCCGCCACCTAGCCAGCCGTTCTTGCGCCGTCCGCCTCAAGTCGGCATCTGGGAGTCCGAGCACATAACGGCGGCGAACGTCCAGCAGCAGATCCTCGACCGCGGAGTAACTCGCACCGACCATCGTCTCCGCGATCGCCTCAGGGCTAACGCCGAAGCCATGACCGCGCATCTCGTGTCGTTCGACGAACCGCCGGATCTCGGCCCGCGACGGCGCCGGCAGGTCTGCGTGCACCTGAAACCGGCGCCCGGCAGCCAGGTCCAAGACTTCCGGATGGTTCGACGCTGTCACCACGATCACGTGGCTCGGGAGCCGATCAACGCCCAACAAGAAGGATGACACCACGCGCTTGAGCTCACCGGTGTCGTGGTCGTCCGCCCTCTCCTTTGCAATCGTTTCGAACTCATCGAAGAACAAGACGCATTCCCGCGATCGAGCGAACTCGAACAGCGCGGCAAGCCGGCTGGCGGTCTCGCCGAGGTAGCTGCTGATCAGCGCCTCATAGGAGGCCACCAACATCGGCACCATCAGTTCCGCGGCGATCGCCTCAGCCAAGCTCGTCTTCCCGTTGCCGGGCGGTCCGACAAGCATCAGCCGATGCCGGGGCTCGAGCCCGTGCGCCCTCAGCACATCACGTCGACGGTGCTCCTCCATGACCTCAGACACTGATCTCGCCGTTTCGGGCGTCAGCGACAGGTCCGCCAGCCGCCGCCGCGGCACGACCTCCAGCAGCAGGCCGTCCTGGGCTACCGGCGGACTCTGGTACCGGCCGGCCACCGAGGATCCAGCCGTCGAGACGAGCTCTTCGAGCCTGTCCGCAACGAGGTGATGCTGCTTCTTACGCTCCTCCGCGATCACCGACTCGACAACCATCAGGAACCGCTGCCGATCCCCCGAACGTTCAGCCTCGACGAGGTTCAACAACAGATCCGAGCGCGCCATCCGCTGCCTCCTCCCGACGACGTGTGCTCGAGCACCGGCGACGGGCATGACAGCCGCCGCACCGCGCACGATGAACCTCCTCGACGATCGTACCTGAGGGGGGTCTCTGACTTGAGCCGCTCGGCGAGCGTCAGCGCGTAGCAGTTGGCGCATCCCGGAGACGTGCAGTCGCAACCCGTCGTCGGGTTCCACGTCGTCGCGGTCCACTCGATACCCGAACGGTCTGCCACAGCCCTCCTCTCAGCGCCTCGATCCGCGGTCGCGATCGTACGAACTGGGTTTGACAGCCTTACCGACGCTTCGGGCACCGCCAACTCGTGGCTGTCGAACTTCGGACAGCTCCGCCGCAACACCGACCGGCGCCCCCACCACCGACTCGCCCTCACCATTGAATCGCCCTGGGTTTGTTGGAGGCTCCTGAGCTTGGAAGCGCCACGCCTCAGGTTCGGAGTACGGGGTTGGTCGCGGGCGGGGGGTTGGCGAGGCGGAGGTGTTCGGGGGGTCGGAGTTTGGGATGCCCGCCGGGCGGGGTGTGGACCTCGTAGTTTCGCTCGTGGACGAGGTCGTGGCAGGAATGGCAGAGCAGGGCGAGGTTCTCGACGAGGGTGGGGCCGCCGTCTCGCCAGAATCTGATGTGGTGCGCCTGGGATTCCTCGACGGTGGCACAGCAGCCGACGCAGCCGCCGTCGCGGGCCGCGAGCAGCATGCGTTGGGCTTCGTTGGGGTTGCGGCTGGTGCCGATGGCGATGTTCTGCCAGTTGGCGTCGAACAGCACCGGCATGACCCTGGCGTTCACCGCCAGCTCGGCGGCGACCTCGACGGGGATCGGGGCGCCGTCGTCGAGCCGCGGGTTGAGCAGGCGCCCGCTGGCGTGGTCGTAGTCGGTGAGCACCAGCAGGGTGGTCTGCTGGCGGGTGCAGTCGCTGTGCCCGCCGAAGAGTTCGGCCACCACGTCCGCTGCCCGCTGGGGGTGGCTGTCCTCAGCGGAGCCGGGGCGGTTGCGCATGGCGCGCACGGCGGACTGGTAGATCTGGTGCAGGCGCTTGCCGGTCACGGAGTCGAACTGCGCCGACAGGCGCCACATGCCGTCGGCGCCCTGGAACATGCGGGCTCGCCGCTCGTCGCGCTGAGCGCGCAGTTCCTCGGCGGCGGGGCCGGCGCCGTAGCCGTCGTCCTCGTCGCTGCCGTCGGAGCCCGATGCCGCCCTGTCGTGGACCACCATGTGGCGCCCCACCACATCAGACGGGTACACCCGGCCCAGCTCCAGCAGGTCCTCTTCGCTGCGGGCGTGGTCCTTGTGCGCGGCGCGGGCCACCACCCGGGCGTGGGACAGGGTGATCTCCCCCGCCGACAGGGCCTCCACGGTCTCGCTCAGACCCTCGGAGGCGAGCGTGTACGCCAGGCCCGCCTCGGCGCGCGCCTGGATCGCCGGCACCCGGTTGTACTCGCGCATCAGCCAGGCGGCGGCCTCCCAGCCGTTGCGGCGCGCCACCTCGCCGGCGACCGCCATCAACATGCCCTCCAGGCGGGCCCGAGCCTCGCCCAGGTCCACCATCAGATCCAGCAAATCCCCCACCCGCACCGAACCCACGTCCAGGGACCCGACGCACACCGCCCGGCCGCAGCCGCAGTCGCCGCAGCCCACATAGCCGCTGTCGCCCACCGACGCCGACGAGCCCACGAACCCCAAATCCCCCGCCGCTTCGGACTCCGCCACCGTCCGCGTCGCCGGATCCACCACCGCCCCAGCCCGGGCCCGCCGCTGGAACTCCAAAGCCGCCGGATCAACAACCCGACACCCCCCAACAGGACGCTCCACGACCCCAGATCCCCCGCCAGGAGCCTCCAAGGCCTCACTGTCCCGGACAGATGTTTCGACCCCAGACTTCATAGTCCCTATTATACTGATAGTTTGTCTAAAAGCAAACATTTGCGCGCCTGAAATACCGGAAATCTCAGGTGCCCAGGCGAACTACTGGATCACGACGTTCGGATCCGGCGTCATCGACGTCATCGCTAGAGCCGCCAGACCGGGTTGCCCACGCGGCTGCGAGCGGCCACAGCGACCTGTTCGATGGTTCGCATCTGATGCGATCGTTCGCAGCCGAGATCGACCGCTCCCTGGCCGAGTCGTCGGCGCGTTCTGGGGGCGATGGTTCTCGCGTCTGATGCAGACGTACCAGGCGAGACTGCCACCGGCGGCGACGGGCTGACCGTCACGAGCCCCCACCAGCTTCCACCCCGCATCAGACGGGCAGTTGCAGCGTGCCGGCGCACTCGATCACAAGACCGTCGGCGAGGAGCAACGCCACGATGCGGCGCGCCCGTGGCTTCTCAGGAGGCCTCGCCGGACACCGAGTCCGCCTCCTCCTCGAGCGCGGTCTCGTCGTCGGGGACGGCGGCGCGGTCTGGGCGGCGCGAGACGTGCCGCAGCACCAGCGGGTACCCCACCACGGCGATGGAGGTGAAGATGAACCACTGCGCGGCGTAGGCCAGGTGGGGGCCCTCCCCCGGCGCCGGCAGCGCCACCATGACCGGGTAGTCGCCCGGCGGCGGGTCCTGGCTCGTCAGCTGCAGGTAGAAGGGATGCACGACGTAGTCCAGCTGGGCGGCGTACCGCTCGATGTCGGGCCGGGCCAGGGTCGCCAGGCGCCCCTCGGCGGGGTCGGCCACGCCCAGGCCCGCCCGCTGCTCGCTGAGGCGCACGTGCCCCCGTACGGTCACCTCACCGTCGGGGGCGGGCGCGGGCGGGCGCCCCGCCGGGTCGCTGGAGGACTGCGGCACCCACCCCCGGTTGACGACGAGAGCTGGACCGTCGTCGGACACCAGCGGGGTCAGCAACCACACGCCGGGCAGGCCGCCGAGGGTGCGGTTCCGCACCGCCACCTCATCGGCGGGCCGGTACCGCCCGATCGCCTCCACCACCCGGTACTCGACCCTCTCGACGCCGCCGGCGGCGATCTCCGGACTCAACGCGCCGATCGCCAGCACCGCCGCAGCCGCGCGCTCGGCCTGCAGAGCGTTAAGATCTCGCCGCTCCTCCAGCCGCCGCAGCTGCCAGAACCCCAGGTTGACCATCAGCACGATCAGCGCCAGAACCAGCACATGCGACACCAACCACCAAGGCCGCAGAAACCGCCGCATGCCCGCCAGTATGCCGGAGCATCACTCTGACCTGGGTATTGCGGCACCGGTCAATCGAGATGCTCGCAACCGTCGGAGACGAACTCCGCCACGTCACAGACGCCTTGGCCGGCGGCGAGCCGCTGCGCCCCGCCGCCGGCCGCCTCCTGCACGCCCTCACCACCGGCCGGGCCTGGGACGACCACCTTGGCGTCGTGGTGCAACTCGATCACCTCGCACTCTCGAACAGCGGCACCGCCAGTTCGGCGAACCGCATCGTCCTATGTGATCAGCGGCTAACTTCGAGCGAAGGCGAGGAGTTCCTCGATGTCGCCGGCGTCGGCTCGCTGGAGGGCGTGGCGGTAGGCGGCTCGTAGGTCCTCGGTGCTGATGTCTAGCCCGATGCCCCAGCCGAAACGGGGCCGGCCGAGGGCCGTCACGAGATACTCCGCCGCGATCCTGCCGTGCCGGCCGTTGCCGTTGGGGAAGGGGTGAATGGCCACGAGACGGTGATGGAAGCGCACGGCGAGTTCGTCGGGTTCGTACGTCTCGTTGTCCACCCAGGCGATGGTGTCGTCGACGAGCGTCCTCACCGACACTGGGATCTGCCTGGAGTCGATGCCGATGTTGGTCTCGCGCCGGCGGTAGCGGCCCGCCCATTCCCAGACGAGGCCGAACATGTTCCGATGGAGGCCCCGCAGATAGCGGTCGTCGAGCAGGGTCGCCAACGCCGGTGGCCGTCTCAGCAGGGCAAAAGCGATGTTGCGTTGCTCTGCGCCGATCAAGTCGCCTCGAGTGGTGATGTGGCTGGGGATCAGACCGACACGATCATCCTCGGTGAGTTCGGTGTGGCCGTCGCCGAGCGGGAGAAGCAGACCGTTCACCGGGAACTGTCGTCGTCACTCCACAGGCCGCGGCGGTCGGCAAACCAGTCGGTGAGTTCCTCCACTTGGTCGGCCAACTCGTCCTCGGAAACCTCTTGGGCCTCCAGGCGTCCGTGATGAACGACGTGAGCCAGATGCCGCACGGCCTTGCGTCGTGCCTGGGAGCGGACAGTCTCCTCCAGCGTCCGGCGCGGTACGAGGGCGTAGACAAGTTCGCAGTCCATCGCCTCCGCGGCACGCATTAAGGTGTCAAGCCGCGCCGTGGTCTGCCGCTCGTTGCGCTCGATTTCGGACACCACCTGCTGGCTGACCCCCATGCGTGCGGCCAGTTCGGAACCGGACATTCCCAGGGCGTCCCGGACCGCTCGGATCCACCCCTTGTTCGGGCGGCCGAGACCGTCGAGGGCGCGGACCGACTCGTAACGGTCGTCGAGTTGCCGCCGAGCGTGAAGCTGAGTGCTCTCCATGAGACCAATTATACAGGTGATAGCCTGTATTTCAATCCCGGTTCCACAGTCTATAACCTGTAGAAAAGAAATAGCTCGTAGACCGAAAGGGTCCGTCTACAGGCCCAGCAGCCCTTCGAGGCCGACGGTGAGGCCGGGGCGGTCGGCGACGGCGCGGATCGCCAGGAGCGTTCCCGGCATGAACGAAGAGCGGTCGTAGGAGTCCGCTCGGATCGTCAGCGTCTGGCCCTGGCCGCCCAGGATGACCTCCTGGTGGGCCACCAGGCCCGCCAGGCGCACCGAGTGCACCCGTATCCCGGCGGGACCCAGCCCGCCGCGGGCGCCGGTCAGCAGCTCGGTGCGGGTCGGGTCGGGGTTCCATTCCGACGAAGCCTCCGCCATGCGGTCCACCGTCATCATGGCGGTGCCCGACGGGGCGTCCACCTTGGCGTCGTGGTGCAGCTCGATCACCTCGGCACTCTCGAACAGAGGGGCCGCCAGTTCGGCGAACCGCATCATCAGCACCGCTGAGAGGGCGAAGTTGGGCGCGATGATGCAGTTGCTGCGCTCGAAAAGGCCGGCGACCTGCGCTAAATCCTCCTCGGAGAACCCGGTCGTGCCGACCACCGCGTGGATACCCGCAGCCGCCAGGCCGGGGAGGTTCTCCCGGGCGGAGGTCAGCACCGTGAAGTCCACAGCGACGTCGGTGCCCGCCTCGGCCAAGGCGTCGGGCGAGGCGGCGACGGTCACCCCACCTGCCTCGGCGTCGTCGCCGAGCAGCTCGGCGACGGTCGCACCGGCCGCGGCAGGATCCACCGCAGCAGCGAGTTGCATGTCGCCGGCGGCCGCCACGGCCGCGCACACCGTGCGCCCCATGCGCCCGGCGGCACCCAGAACGCCGACCCGGATCACGCTGTCACCCTATTCCGGTGGCTGCCCGCCAACTTCGCTGCGAGCCGACTCGTTCCGGCAGCGTCCACAGCCGGCCCGACGGGGTCAGTTGCGCCGGCGGCGCGGGCGTCCCGGCGAATCGGCGGGGCCCAGATCACCGAAGTCGGTGGCGACCATCTGGTCGAACTCCTCGGCGAAGGAGACCTCCTCGATCCCCGCGGGGGCCTCGGATGAAGAGCGGTCCGACCGCGGTGCCTGACGGTCGCG
>LXNI01000378.1_pt1 | contig 53289 bp, 47 predicted proteins | sample 809091 | NCBI WGS metagenome assembly LXNI01 (sample SAMN04870527, study PRJNA318959) | sponge metagenome | biome: 01000161; feature: marine sponge reef; material: water | host: Sarcotragus foetidus | place: Greece: Milos, Mediterranean Sea | collected 2013-05-29 | depth 5-7 m
ATAAGGCTGGACCATGTTCTTCACCCGGCTGGTGACGCCCCAAGGGGCGGGTTAGAGGCACTAACTCATTGTAAGCAATGGCCCAGCCGGGCACTCACCCTTTTCTGCTCGCCGATCGGGGCTCAGTCGCTCGATCTGGACCGTGAACGTGCTATGCTCCATCCATGCGCCAAACCCTGTGACCTCATGGTCCGGTGTGCGGATTGTCCCCGCCATCAACGTGATGCCATACCTGGTTCCAACAGCCACAGTTTCGGCGGCCGGGAACTCGAGATCAGTCAACCGCACGATCTGGGAGAATCCGGTCGTCGGTTCCGATATCCGGCACTGAGTCCCGGAGCAGTCTGCCCGAAGACGGAACGTGGGAACGTCAGGGTGGTCCGTATCGCCGTGGATCGTGGATGCGATCAGCGAGTCGGAGCGAGAGACGATGCCGGGTGCGCGCGCGGTCTGCGCCGCAGGCGCTTCGATCGGCGGCGATGCGCCAGTCAGGTCTCTGACGCTCTCCAGGTCGAGGGCCCGCCCTACCTCTGGTTGCTCATCGCCTAGGCAGGCAGCGAGAAGTAACAAGGCTATGGCAGACGCCACGGCGGCAGTCGCTCGAAAAGTCATGAGAGTCCCTCCTGTTTAGGTATGGATGCTCAAATCGAGACGCCGGACCGGACCCACGCGGATTGAAACACTCGGTTCGGCTAAGCAGCCGCGAGGAGGTCGTCCACCCGCGTGCCGTGCCAGCCTTCTTCGCGCTTGCTCCAGTAGCGGGACTGAACGCGGCTGGTGACGAGGCCGGCATGGCCGTTGCCGATGGGCCTGTCGCCCAAGCGCACCACAGGCATGACGCCGCCGGCCGTGGTGCTGGCGAAGAGCTCGTCTGCCTTGCCCAGCTCCTCGGGCTCCACCCTGCGATACGAGAAGGGGATGCCTTCCTCGTCGCAGAGCTCGGCCACGGCGCGGCGCGTGATTCCCTCCAGCACGTTGGTCTCGGGCGTCGCCACCGCGCCGTCGCGCACGACGAAGATGTTGTAGCCCGGCCCCTCGGTAAGCGAGCCGTCGGCGGCCACCAGCAGCGCGTCGTCGCAGCCGTGGTCGTAGGCCTCGAAGCGGGCCTGCACGAAGTCCGCCCGGTTGTAATTCTTGTAGCGGGCGTCAATGGCCTTCGACGAGACGCGCTCGACACCGCTTAGGTAGAGCGCGGCGCCGTTGCGGCACTTCTCTTCGCCCCAGATCCAGGCGTAGGGCGTGGCGTAGGCCACGAACTCGGGTGCGCCGAGGCGGGGATCGCGGGTCTGGCTCTGGATCACGCCGCGAGTGAGCTGGATCTTCACGTAGCAGTCGTCCTGCCCCGTCCGCGCCACGCACTCGGCGAGGATGCGGCGCATCTCGTCGGCGCTGTAGGGGTTCTCCAGCCGGAACCCGGCGCAGGAGCGCGCGAAGCGCTCAAGATGCTCGTCGAGCATGAAGAACCAGCCCGCCCAGGTCGAGGTCACGTCGTAGACGGTGTCGCCCCAGACGAAACCGGCATCGAAGATCGACATCTTGGCGTCCTCTGGCGAGACGTACTCGCCGCCGATGAACACGCATCCTTCGCTCATCGCTCTCTCCCTTGCGTTTTCTTGGCCAGCGCGTCGAAGGCCAGCAGGCGGTCGAGCAGCGCCGGCATCTGATCCAGCGGCACCATGTTGGGGCCGTCGGAGGGCGCCTCGTCGGGCGCCGGGTGGGTCTCCATGAAGACCGCGGCGACGCCCACCGCCACCGCGGCCCGCGCCAGCACCGGCACGAACTCCCGCTGCCCGCCGCTCGACGCGCCCTGTCCGCCCGGCTGCTGCACCGAATGGGTGGCGTCGAACACCACGGGGCAGCCGGTCTCCGCCAGCTGCGGCAGGCTCCGCATGTCGGAGACCAGCGTATTGTATCCGAAGCTCGCGCCCCGCTCGCACACCAAGACCCGGCGGTTGCCGGCGTCCGTGATCTTCGCCACGACGTGGCGCATGTCCCAGGGCGCCAGGAACTGGCCCTTTTTCACGTTGATCGCCTTGCCGGTGGCCGCCGCCGCCAGCAGCAGATCGGTCTGGCGGCAAAGGAAGGCCGGTATCTGGAGCACGTCCACCGCCTCCGCCACCGCGCTGCACTGCTCCGGCAGGTGCACGTCGGTCAGCACCGGGCAGCCGTGAGCGTCCCGGACCGCCTCCAGAATCGCGAGGCCTTCGTCCATGCCGATGCCGCGCGGGCTTGCGTCCGATGTGCGGTTGGCCTTGTCGAAGGAGCTCTTGTAGACGAACGGCATGCCCCGCGCCGCAGTCATCGCCACGAGCGTCTCCGAGACTCTGAGCGCGTGATCGCGCCCCTCGATCGCGCAGGGGCCGGCGATGAGGGCAAGCGGCAGCGCGTTGCCCACCTCGAAGGAGCCGATCGCCACCCGGCCTGAGGCGGGTGCCTCGCTCACATCGCCCTCATTTCGCCCTCAGACCAGCCGCGCCTGCTTGACCGCCGCCTCGATGAAGGAGGCGAAGAGTGGGTGCGGCTGAAACGGGCGGGAGGTGAGCTCGGGGTGGAACTGCACGCCCACGAACCACGGGTGGTCCGGGCGCTCGACGATCTCGGTCAATTCACCGTCGGGCGAGAGGCCCGCGATCCGCATGCCCGCGTCGTCCAACCGCTCGCGGTAGCCGATGTTCATCTCGTAGCGGTGGCGGTGGCGCTCGAATATCCGCTCCTTGCCGTAGACCGCGCGCACCCGGCTGCCTTCCTCCAGCACCGCCTCGTAGGCGCCGAGCCGCATGGTGCCGCCGAGGTTGTCGCCGGCGTTGCGGCGCTCGACCTGGCCGTCCCGGTTCCACTCGGTCATGAGTCCGATCACGGGATCGTCGCAGGGGCCGAACTCGGTGGAGCCCGCGCCCGCGATGCCGGCCACGTTGCGCGCGGTCTCGATCACCGCGAGCTGCATCCCGAAGCAGATGCCGAAGTAGGGAACATGGCGGGTGCGCGCGTACTCGACGGCAGCGATCTTGCCCGGCACGCCGCGCTCGCCGAAGCCGCCCGGCACCAGGATCCCGTGCACGGACTCGAGGGCGCTGACGGAGCCGTTGGCCTCCAGGTCGTCGGCCTCGATCCAGCGGGTATCGACGCGGACGCTGTTCGAGACGCCTCCGTGGGTCAGCGCCTCGAAGAGCGACTTGTAGGCGTCGCGCAGCCCCGTGTACTTGCCGACGACGGCGATCGCCACCTCGCCTTCGGGCGAGAGCGTGTGCTTGACGATCTCCTCCCAGGCCGAAAGGTTCGGCAGCGGCTCCTCCGGGATGCCGAAGTAGCGCATGACCTGGGTGTCGAAGCCGTGGGCGTGATAGCTGAGCGGGACCTCGTAGATGGTCTCCACGTCGGTCGCCGGGATCACGCAGTCCTCGCGCACGTTGCAGAAGAGCGCGATCTTGCCGCATTCGGCCTCGGGGATGGGGCGGTCAGCGCGGCAGAGCAGGAGGTCGGGCGCGATGCCGATGCTGCGCAGCTCCTTCACGGAGTGCTGGGTGGGCTTGGTCTTCAGCTCGCCGGCGGTCTCGATGAAGGGCGCGAGGGTGAGGTGGACAAACATCACTCGTTCGCGGCCCTGCTCGTAGGCGAACTGGCGGATCGATTCGAAGAAGGGCAGGCCCTCGATGTCGCCGACCGTGCCGCCGATCTCCACCAGCACGAAGTCTGCGCCGTCGCTGTCGCGGACGATCGCCTCCTTGATCGCGTCGGTGACGTGGGGAATCACCTGCACGGTACCGCCGAGGTAGTCGCCGCGCCGCTCCTTGGCGATCACGGTCTGGTAGATCTGGCCCGCGGTGACGCTGTCGCTGCGCCGCGCCGGCACGCCGGTGAAGCGTTCGTAGTGGCCCAGGTCGAGGTCTGTCTCGGCGCCGTCGTCGGTGACGTAGACCTCACCGTGCTGAAACGGGCTCATCGTGCCCGGATCGACGTTGAGGTAGGGGTCGAACTTGCGGAGGCGGACCCGATAGCCCCGCGCCTGAAGGAGCGCGCCGAGCGCTGCCGAAGCGAGCCCCTTGCCGAGGGAGGACACCACGCCGCCGGTGACGAAGATGTACCGCGTCATGGACCCCTACCTTATCAAACGCGCTCGAGTCGTCACTACCCGTTCGCAGAAAATACGGGTGGCCCCCGCATGCCGTGCCAGCCGCAGTGGCCTATCGCGCGTCCGTCAAAGTCGGATGCGCTCTAGAGGCCCGGATCGCCGTCGGAACGGCGCGCCGCGTCACTCCGCGCGGGGGGCGGCCGGGCTGTCGTCGCCGGGAAGTTCCAGCGGCTCAATATCGGTCGGCAGGTCGAGCTCGCCCGGCAGCACGAGCGGCTCGGCCTCGACGGCCAGCGGGTCTTCCTCCACCGTATCCAGCACCGATTCCCGGTCGGACCAGCTGCCGGAGAGGATGGCAAGCACCAGGCTCAGGATCATGAACGCCGCAGCCAGCCCCGCCGTCGCGCGGGTCAGCAGGCTCGCCGTGCCGCGCGCCGAGAACATCGCGCCGGGACCGCCGATGCCGAGCGCACCGCCCTCGCTGCGCTGGAGCAGCACGAGACCGATCATCGCGATTGCGATGATGATCAGGACCACGAGCAGGATCGTTTCCACTGCCGCTCCTCAGCTACTCTTTCCGGACGGGCTCAGCGGCACGCTTGGCAAATCTGCCAGAATGCGTCCGCAGAAAGGCTGGCTCCGCCGACCAGCACGCCGTCGATCCCCGGCGCGGCCAGGATGTCGCCTGCGTTCCGCCCCGTGACGGAGCCGCCATATAGCACGCGGAGCGCCGCTCCGCTTCCTGAAATTTGCCGCTCCCATCCGGCCCGCACTTGCGCTTGCGCCGCCTCGATATCGGCCGGGCCCGGCGTGCGGCCGCTGCCGATGGCCCAGACAGGCTCGTAGGCGATCGCGGTGTTGTCGGGCGTGGCGCCGGCGGGGAGCGATCCCTCGACCTGGCGGCCGATCACGGCGAGCGCGCGGCCCGCGTCACGGTCGGCCGCGCTCTCGCCGACGCAGACGATGGCGGTGAGGCCCGCCGCATGGGCCGCGGCCGCCTTGCCCGCGATCCATTCGTTGCTCTCGCCGTGGCTCGCCCGGCGCTCCGAATGGCCGACGATGACGTAGGCGCAGCCGGCGTCGGCGAGCATCGCCGCGCTCACGTCGCCGGTGTGCGCGCCCTCCGCCGAGACGTGGCAATCCTGCCCGCCGAGCGCGATCCGCGTGCCCGCGAAGACGGCCCGGAGCGCGAAGAGCAGCGTCGCCGGCGGGCACACGACGATATCGCCGGCGCAATCGCCGGCAGTCGCATGGACCGCGAGTGCACCGGCGCGCGCGAGCCCATCGGCGTGCAAGCCGTTCATCTTCCAGTTTGCGATGAGCAGCGGCCGGCGGGGCTGGGACTCGGGCGCCATGGGAGCAATGTGGGTTGTGGATGGGCGTGTCTCAACTCTCGCGCGCAGACACGCGGGATGAGGGAGACCGCCAAGCTCTAACACGGCCCACGGCGACGGGCCAGAATTACCGGCGGGCGCGGGCGGGACGCGGGTCGTGGGCCCGGCGACAGGTTGTGTGTTGCCCGGTGAGCACGGCCGCTCCTATTATCCGCCGCAAAGCGCGCGCCGGAGCGGCGTGGGCGCGCCTCCACCACTGGGCAGGACCCGCAATGCTGCAATCCATCCGCCAGGCCACCAAGTCATGGGCGGCCCGCGGCGTCATCATCATCCTGGCGCTGAGCTTCGGAGCCTTCGGCATCAACGACGTGTTCACAGGCGGGAGCCGCTCTGCGGTGGCGACCGTGGGCGACGTCGACGTGCCGACGATCCTGTTCGACCGGCAGTTCCAGCGCGCCCTGCAGCGCGAGCGGGAGCGCTCCGGCCGGCCCGATCTGACCCGTGACGAGGCCCACCGTGCCGGCCTTACGGGGCAGGTGCTCAACCTGCTCGTGCGCGAGTACCTGCTGGACGCCGAGGCCAGCAGGCTCGGCCTGCGGGCGGCCGACGTCAGCGTGATGCAGGAGCTCGAGAGTTCGCCGGCCTTCAGCAACGCGCAGGGGCGGTTCGACCCCGAGCTCTACGACCTGGTTCTCGAGCGCAACAACATGACCCGGGCCGAGTACGAGGACCTGATCCGCGTCGACATCCTCCGCAGCCAGCTCCTGAATGCCGTCGGCGGCGAGCGCAAGGTGCCGGAAGCGCTGATCGAAGCCGTCCACCGCTACCGCGCGGAAGAGCGCAGCGCGCAACTTGCGCTGGTCTCCGCTCGCGGCATGACCGGCCTGACGGAACCGGACGAGGCCGCGCTCACCGAATTCTACGAGGCGAACACGGCATCCTTCATGGCGCCCGAGCGGCGCACCGCGGTGGTCGTGCAGCTCACGCCGCAGGCCATGGTCTCGGAGATCGAGCTGAGCGACGAAGACGTCTACGCCGAGTACGAGGCGCGGATCGACGAGTTCGATATGCCGGAGCAGCGCTCGGTGGTCCAGATCAACGCCCAGGACGAGGCGCTGATCCGGGAAGGCGCGCAGAGGCTGGCGGAGGGCGAGCTGTTCAACGTCGTGGCCGACGATCTGGAGAGCCGCGGCGCGAGCGTGCTGCCGATCCCCGACTTCAGGGCCGACGGCCCGCTCAAGAGCGCGAGCAAGGCGGTTTTCGGCCTCGCCGAGGGCTCGGTCAGCGATCCGGTTCAGACCGCGTTCGGCTGGCATCTCTTCAAGGTCGAGGATGTGAAGCCGGCGCGGCGCCTGAGCTTCGAGGAGGTGAAACAGTCGCTGCACGACGAGATGGCGCTCGACCTGGCCGGCGCGGGCCTGTTCCGCCTCTCCACGGTGCTCGAGGACGAGCTCGGCGGCGGCGCCGCCCTGGAGCAGGGAGCCGCGGCGGTGGGCGTCGAGCCGATCGTTCTCAGCGGCGTCACCCGGAACGGGCTCGACCGTAGCGGGGCCCTGATCCTCGGCGACCTGAGCGAGCGGGACGACATCATTGCGCTCCTGTTCCAGACGGCGGAAGGCCAGGAATCGCGCCTCACCGAGCTCAACGACGGGAGCTTCGTCATCCTGCGGGTGGACGATGTGGCGGAGGCCGCGCCGCGGCCCCTGGAGGAGGTGCGGGGCGAGGTGCGGTCCGCGCTCATGCGCGAGGCGGAGAGCGAAGCGGCCGAGCGCGTGGCGAACGCGCTGGCCGACCGGGTGAGGGAAGGCGAAGATCTCGCCGCCGCGGCCCGCGATGCGGGCTTCGTCGTGTCCAGGCTCGACAACGTGCGGCGCGACGGGCAGGGCGCCGGGGCGGACGCATCCTTCGCGTTGATACGGGGGCTATTCGAGGCGGACGAAGGCGAGCGCGAGCCCATCGTCGCGGCAACAGCCGGCAGATGGGGTGTTGCGGTGCTCACCGGAGTCAACGACGCCGGCCGGGGCGCGACCGGCGAGGAGCGCGACCGGATACGCCAGCAGCTCTCGCGCGCGTGGCGCGGCGACCTCACGGAAGCCTACCGCGCGGCGCTCTACGGGCGGCACGAAATCTCGGTCAACGAAGGCACGCTGTCCGCGCTGTTCAGCCAGCAGAATTAGCCGGGGGCCGGCTCGCGACCACGAGCCGGACGACATCGTCGATCAGAAAGCGGTTCTCGATCAGCGTGAGGCCGGCAGGCTCGACATGGCGATGGGGCTCGCGGTCGAAGCCCGCGCCGTAGGCCCAGCGCACCCAGGGCGCCCATAGACCCATGACCAGGCGCCGCAAGGGCTGCCTGGACCACGTGTAGTCGAGCAGGCGGATCTCGCCGCCGGGTTTCAGGATCCGCCCGAGTTCGGTGAGCGCCGCCTGCTGCTGATCGGGCCTGAGGACGCAGAAGACGAAGCTCGCGACCACGGCGTCGAAGCTCGAATCGGGGAAGGCCGTACGCCGCACGTCCATCGCCGCGAGCGGGACGGTGCTGCCGAGCCCGTCGCGCCGGGTGCGGGCCTGGGCGAGCATCGCCTGCGAGAGATCGATGCCGATCACGTCCGCGCCGTCCGGGTAGTAGGGGATGTTGCGGCCGGTCCCGACGCCGGCATCCAGGATCCGCCCGCCGAGCCCGGTGAACAGCGTGCCCCGGATCGGCGCATAGCGCTTCCGCTCGAAGGATCCGTCGAGAAGGTCGTACCAGGGCGCAATCCGCCGGTAGACCGCGCGCGCGTCGCCGCGGGCGCTCATGGCCGCGCCTGTATCGAAGAGCGTGCCGACAGAGCGATATGGAGGATTCGACTCACCCGCGAGATGTCGGCGCTGGCGGCCACGGGGTCAAGTGCGAAGCGGTGGCCGCATGGCGTTTCGTCGAGAACCGGCTATAAATCGGGGCGCACCGGACGGGCGGCAAGGCCCCAGGGGCGCGTAAGCGAGCGGACATCCGACCTCCATGACGCACTCGACCGATTTCAAGGCGCTCATAGGGCGCGTCGCGAGCGGCGCGTCGCTCACGATCGAGGAATCGCGGGCTGCCTTCGACGCGATGATGGAGGGCGAAGCGACGCCGTCGCAGATGGGCGGCTTTCTCATGGCGCTCCGCGTGCGGGGCGAGACCGTCGACGAGATCACCGGCGGCGCGCAGGCGATGCGCGCCCGCGCGCTCAGGATCGACGCGCCCGACGGAACCATCGACACCTGCGGCACCGGCGGCGACGCCAAGGGCACCTTCAACATCTCGACCGCCGCGGCGCTCGTGGCCGCAGGCTGCGGCGTGCCCGTCGCCAAGCACGGCAACCGCGCGCTCTCCTCGCGCTCGGGCTCGGCTGACCTGCTCGCCGCCCTCGGCGTCAACATCGACGCGGACATGGCGCTCGTCCGCGAAGCGCTGTGGGAGGCCGGGATCGGCTTCCTGATGGCGCCCCGGCATCACGGCGCCATGCGACACGTTGGGCCGACCCGCGTCGAGCTCGGCACGCGCACCGTGTTCAACCTGCTGGGGCCGCTCTCGAACCCGGCCGACGCCAGGCGCCAGGTGATCGGCGTGTTCGACCCCAGGTGGGCAGGCCCCATGGCGGAGGTCCTGCGCAATCTCGGCTCCGAGCGCGTCTGGGTCGTCCACGGCAACGACGGCACCGACGAGCTGACCACCACGGGGCCGTCCGCCGTTGTCGAGTTGGAGGGCGGCACCATCCGCCGCTTCGAGGTCACGCCGGAGGACGCCGGCCTGTCGCGCGCCGCGTCCGAAGACCTCAAGGGCGGCGATGCTCAGGAGAACGCCGGCATCGTCCGCGCCGTGCTCGAGGGCACGCCCGGCCCGGCGCGCGACATCGTGCTGCTCAATGCCGCCGCGGCTCTCATCGTCGCCGGGCGCGCCGGCGATCTCAGGGATGGCGTCGACATCGCCGCCGAGGCGGTCGACAGCGGCAAGGCACAGGCCACGCTCGACCGGCTGGTCGAGATCAGCGGCCGCGACGCGCCGGCCGAGGCGGGGAGCGCCGTCGGCCGATGAGCGACGTCCTCGCCAGGATCTGCGACGACAAGCGGCACCACGTTGCCGAGCGCAAGAGAGCCGTCTCGCAGGCAGCGCTGGCGGAGAGGGCACAGGCGGCAGACGCGCCGCGCGGCTTCGCCGCGGCGCTCGACAAGGTCGCCGGCAGTGGCCGGCCCGCGCTCATCGCGGAGCTCAAGAAGGCCTCGCCCAGCAAGGGCCTCATCCGCAGCGAGTTCGACCCGCCGGCGCTGGCGACCGCCTACGCCGCCGGCGGTGCGGCGTGTCTCTCCGTGCTGACGGACAAGCCCTACTTCCAGGGCGAGGACCGCTATCTCGCGGAGGCGCGGGAGGCGGTACAGCTCCCCGTGCTGCGCAAGGATTTCATGCTCGACCCCTATCAGGTGACGGAAGCCCGCGCGTTCGGCGCGGACTGCATCCTGCTCATCATGGCGGCCCTGGAAGACGGCCAGGCCGCAGAGCTTGCGGCAGTTGCGGGGGAGCTTGGCATGGACACCCTGGTGGAGGTCCACGACGAGCCCGAGCTCGAGCGGGCGCTGCGTCTCGATGCTTCGCTGCTCGGCATCAACAACCGCAACCTGAAGACGCTGGAGGTCGATCTCGCGGCGACCGAGCGTCTTGCGCCGCTGGCGGCGGGCGGGCCGCCCATCGTCTGCGAGAGCGGTCTGCACGGCGCGCACGACATCGCGCGCATGACGGCGCTCGGCGTGCACCGATTCCTGGTCGGCGAATCGTTGATGCGCCAGCCGGATGTTGCGGTGGCGACGGCTGCGCTGCTCGCACCCGTGCCTGCTGCTCGGGCGGCGGAGGGCTGAGCGGTGGCGCGACTCACCCATATCGACGCCGAGGGCAAGGCGCGCATGGTGGACGTGACGGAGAAAGAGACCACCGAGCGCAGGGCGACGGCGCGGGCGCGCGTACTGATGAAGCCCGAGACCGCGCGCTTGATCCAGGAAGGGGGCGTCGCGAAGGGCGATGTGCTCGGCGTCGCCCGGCTTGCCGGCGTCATGGCGGCCAAGCGGACCGCCGACCTGATCCCGCTCTGCCATCCGCTGGCGCTGACCGCGATCGACGTGAGGCTCGCCTGCGACGAGGCGGCGGGCGCGGTCGACATCGAGGCGAGTTGCCGCCTCACCGGGCGAACCGGGGTCGAGATGGAAGCGCTGACCGCCGCGAGCGTGGCGGCGCTCACCGTCTACGACATGTGCAAGGCCGCGGATCGCGGCATGCGCATCACCGACGTGCGGCTCACCCACAAGGCGGGCGGCAAGTCGGGCGAATTCCAGGCGCCCTGAGCGGTGATCCCGGTCTCGGAGGCGGTGGCCCGCATCACCGCCGCTTTCTCGCCGCTGCCGGCCGAGACCGTGCCGCTCGCTGCGGCGCACGGCCGCGTGCTGGCGGCGGACGTTATCGCCCGTCTCACGCAGCCGCCCTTCGACGTTTCGGCCATGGACGGTTACGCGGCGCGGGCTGCCGACGTGGCGGAGGTGCCCGTCACCTTGCGCCAGATCGGCAGCGTACCTGCCGGCGCACGCTTCGAGGGCGCGGTCGGGCCCGGCGAGACGGTCCGCATCTTCACCGGCGCGCCGGTGCCGGAGGGCGCCGATACCATCGTCATTCAGGAGAACGTGAGCGCCGATGGCGACGCGATCACCGTGCGGGCGGGCGCACGCGCCGGCCGCTACATCCGCCCCGCCGGCCTCGATTTTCGCGCGGGCGAGGTGGGCGTCCCGGCGGGAAGGCGCCTGGATGCGCGCGCCGTCGGCCTTGCCGCCGCGATGAACCAGCCGTGGCTCACGGTGAGGCGGAAGCCACGTATCGCATTGCTTGCCACGGGCGACGAGATCGTGATGCCCGGCGAGCCGTTGGGCGGGAGCCAGATCGTGAGCTCGAACACGCATGCGCTCCGGGCGGTGGTGGAAGGATGTGGGGGCGAGGCGATCGACCTGGGCATCGCCCGCGATGACCGGGAGTCTCTCGTGCGCCACGCCGCCGGCGCTGACGGCGCGGACCTGCTGGTCACCACCGGCGGCGCCTCGGTGGGCGAGCACGACCTGATTCGGGACGCGCTCAAGGACGAGGGGCTCGCCCTCGATTTCTGGAAAATCGCCATGCGGCCCGGTAAGCCACTCATGTTCGGCAGCGTCGGCGGCACCCGGCTGCTCGGCCTCCCCGGCAACCCCGTCTCGTCGCTGGTCTGCGCGCTCGTCTTTCTCAGGCCCGCGATGGCGCGCATGCTGGGTACGGACGAAGACGACCAGCCGCTCGCGCAACGGGCGAGCCTCGGCGCCGACGTGGGCGAGAACGACGAGCGGCAGGATTATCTGCGCGCGACGCTGAGCCGCGACGAGAACGGCACACTGATCGCGACGCCCTTCGCCAAGCAGGACAGCTCGATGCTGTCGCTGCTGGTCAAGGCGCAATGCCTCGTCATCCGCCCGCCCCATGCGCCGGCGGCGGCACGCGGGGCGGAGGTGGAGATCATTCCCTTGGAAGGCGGGGCGGGCCCTCTGGGATAAGCCCGCCAATTCCGGCAATCCCCACGGCGCCGCTCCCCTGCAAGAGCTGAGCACGACCGCGGTCGATGCCGCCGAGGGCGTAGACCGGAATCGGCGCGTGTCGCACGAGAGCCGCGAAGCGGTGCGGGCCGAGGGCGCGGACGTGCGGATGGCTCGCCGTGGCGAAGACCGGAGAGAGCAGAGCGGCGTCCACGCCGCCGGCAGCGGCGGCCCGCAGCGCCGCAGGGGAGTGGGCGGCGGCGGTGATCAGCCAGTCCTGCTGCCAGCGGACGGCGCCCGCGCGCCCGATGGCGCGTTCAGGCAGATGCACCCCGTGAGCGCCGATGCGCCGCGCGAGCGCGGGGTCTTCGCCCACCAGCAGGACGAGGCCCCGCCGGCGCGCGATGGCGGCGAGGCGCCGCGCGAGCGACGCGCGCTCCGACGCCCCGTAGTGACGGAGGATGACGGTGCTCCCCGGCGGCAGCGCGCGGGCGGCAGGCAGCGGATCGGCGAGGCGCGCTTCGTCCGTCATGAGCACGAGCGCCGGCAGAGCACTGCCGGCTGCCTGTTTGAGGCGCGTCGCCGCCTCTGCTAGCGTCCCCATCGCTCGCTCTGCTCAGGTTCCCATGGCGAACACTGTCTCTGCCCCCTGCACGGACGGCCTGCCCGCCGTCGATGTCGCCGCCAATCTCGCCGCCGTCGCGGCCGAGGTCCAGGAAGCCGCGCGCGATGCGGGTCGCGACACTGCCGAGATTACGCTGATCGCGGTCTGCAAGGGACACCCCGCAAGCCGGATCCTGCCTGCGCTCGCCGCCGGTCACGCCGCCTTCGGCGAGAACAGGGTGCAGGAGGCGTGCGAGAAATGGCGTGTGTTCCGCAATGATTGGCCCGGCGCGGCTCTCCATTACATCGGCGCGCTGCAAACCAACAAGGTCCGCGATGCGGTGGCGATCGCCGACGCCATCCACGCGATCGACCGGCCCAAGCTGGCGGACGCGCTCGCCCGCGAGATGGAGCGTCAGGGGCGCCGCCCGGCCTGCTTCATCCAGGTCAATACCGGCGCCGAGCCGCAGAAGGCCGGCGTGCTGCCCGAGAGCCTGGATGCGCTGGTCGCGCATTGCAGGGACGATCTGGCGCTGCCCGTTGTCGGGCTCATGTGTATCCCGCCCGCGGCCGAGGAGCCTGCTCCCCATTTCTCGCAGTTGCGCGAGCTTGCCGCGCGCCACGGGCTCGACTGTCTCAGCATGGGCATGTCGGCCGATTACCGGGCCGCGATCGCGCTCGGCGCCACTCACGTCCGCATCGGCACGGCGATCTTCGGCGCCCGGCCCACGCGCTAGTTGGGCGAAGGGCCGCGCCGCTCAAGGAACCGTCTGAGAGCGCCGGCGCATTCCGGCCCATGCGAATGGGCGACGCCGTGGCGGGCACCGGCGACGACGTGCATCTCGCAATCGGGCATGGCGCGCAGCCGTTCGACTTGTGCCTCGAGCGAGACGAATGGGCTGTCGTCGGGCGCGATGAGGAGGGTCGGCACGTTGATGTCGCCGAGCGCTTCCGTGAGGTCCACCTGAACCAGCATGTCGACGAGGTCGACACAGGCGTGAGGCGCGGCGGCACGCTGCGTGTCGTGGAACCAGCGCTCCATGGCGGGGCTCAGGCAGCCGGCGGGGAAGCGGAGCGGCATGAGCTTCGCCGACCACGCGTCCATCCCCAGCGCGCCCACGTCATCTCTCAGCGCCCGCGATCTGCCGATGGTGCCGCCCCGGTGCGCCGCCGTGACCATGGTGAGCGTCAGCAGGCTCTCGGGGTGGTGCGCCGCAAGCTGCAGGCCGACCGTGCCGCCCGTCGATTCGCCGACGAAGTGCACCCGCTCCACTTCCAGCGCGGCGAGCACGTCGCGAACGTCGCCGGCCAACGCCTCCATCGTCCAGGGCTCGCCCGCCGCCGGGACGAACGAGCGGCCGAAGCCGCGCAGGTCCATGCGGACGATCCGGTAGCGGTCCGCCAGGGCGGGCAGCCAGGTGACCCAGATGTCGGAGTCGATGGCGAGGCCGTGGAGAAAGAGGATGGTCTCGCGCGGCTCCACCCAAGGCGGCACGATGTCGCAGACTTCGTAGTGGATGGCCCCCTCGGGACGTTCCAGCATCGGCATGGCATGGCCTCCTGCGCCGGCTCTTTGACGCGAACCCGATCCGGCTAGCCGGCCTCGATACCGCCGGGATAGCAGAACGACGCGCGCGGCGCTTCGCGGTCAAGGGTGACGGCAAGTTCAACGCCGACGTTATCGGCATCAACGGTGCGGAAAGCATCGAGATCCTCGACAGCCACAAGGTGCGGGTCAACCTGCGCGGCACGACACCGATCTTCTTCAAGATCCCAGCGCAGAACCATTGCGGCGGACCCTTCGATTTCACGGAGATGAAGTCGCACGCCACCGAGGACGAGCCCTGGGCACTCGACTTCGCAGCGGGCGTGATATGGTGGGGACGCCTGCGTCCCGCCGCCCGCCGGGGCGATTTCTACGGGCTCCCGAGACCTTGCTGAAAGCCGAGAGGACGAATCGATGGAACTTTACGAGGCCATGCGCACGACCTTCGCCTGCCGCGACTTCACCGACGATCACCTGCCCGACGAGGTGATCCACGAGATGATCGAGAACGCCCGCTTCTCGCCGAGCGGCGGCAACCGCCAGGGCAACCGGGTCATCATCGTGCGTGACATGGCGACGAGGCAGCGGCTTTCCGATCTGACGGTGCCGGTGGCCAAGCGCTACCGCGCGCAGATGGACGCCGGCGAGAGTCCCTGGAGCGCCTGGGTTCCGACCAAGCTCACGGACGAGCAGATCAAGGCGACCCCGGCGCCGGCCATGCTGACCGAGCCCTTGATCAAGTCCTCCGTGGTGCTGGTCGTCTGTGTCGACCTCAAGGTCGTCGCCGCGACCGACCAGTATCTCGAGCGCGTCGGCGTGATCGGCGGCGCCTCGATCTATCCCTTCGCCTGGAGCCTGCTGCTGGCGGCCCGGCAGAACGGGTTCGGCGGCACGATCACGACCCTCCCCGTGGCTCACGAGCCCGAGATCAAGTCGCTGCTCAACATTCCGGAGGATCACGCGGTCTGTGCGGTCATGCCCTTCGGGCGCCCGGTCAAGCAGCTCACCAAGCTGAAGCGCCGCCCGGTGGAGGAGATCGCCACGCGCGAGCGCTTCGACGGCGACGCCTTCACGCAGGGTTAGGGCGCAGGCGCGACGCGACCCCGGAGCGCGATCGGATCAATCGAGCGGCGGACGGCGATCCGTCGTGGGATAGGCCTCCTGATAGGCCCGTGCCGCGCGGAGCGTTCGCGCGTCCTCATAGATGGGGCCGACGATCTGCAGCCCGACCGGCAACCCCGCGTCGGTGAAGCCGCACGGCACGGTCGCCGCCGGCTGCCGCGAGAAGTTGAAGGGAAAGGTCGGCAATTCCCAGACCCAGGCGCGCTCGCGATCCCACTCGGGCGGGAGCGCATGCTCGATGCCGAAGGGTGAGACGATGGCCGTCGGCGTGAGAAGCAGGTCGTATGTCTCGTGAAAGACGCGCATGCGGTGGGCGAGAAGGTCGCGCTGTCGCTCCGCTTCGACGAAGCTCTCGAGGTCCATGTCCTTCACCTCTTCCAGCGCTTCGCGGGTCTCGTCTCCCAGGTCCGTGAGCTGATCCTCGGAGAACCTGGCCCTGAGACCGGCAGCCAGGATCGGCGACCAGATGGTGTTGAAGATATGTATGGGGTCGTCGAAAGGCGGCGCGACCTCTTCGACGCGGGCGCCGAGGGCCTCGAAACGCTTGGCGGCCTCCCCGACGATGGCGGCGATCTCCGCGTCCACGGGCATGAAGCCGAGATCGGGGCTGAAGGCGACCCGCCACCCTTCGATCCCGCCGGCGCTCTCGGCCACGTAGTCCCGCTCGTCGCGGGGGAGCGACTTGCCGTCACGCGGGTCGGGCTGTGCGATCGCGGTCATGAGCAGCGCGGCGTCACTCGCGGTTCGCGCGATCGGGCCCGAGACCGAGATGCCGCCCCAGTCGGTCTCGGGATAGTGGGCGACACGGCCGAAGGTGGGCTTCAGGCCGACCACGCCGCAGAAGCTCGACGGCGTGCGGATGGAGCCGCCCGTGTCGGTGCCGATGCTGAGCGGGCCGAGACCGGCGGCGACCGCCGCCACGCTGCCGCCGCTGCTGCCGCCCGTGGTGCGGCTGGTGTCCCACGGGTTGACCGTGACGCCGGTGAGCGGGCTGTTTGTGATGCCCGAGTTGCCGAACTCAGGCGTCGTCACCTTGCCGAGCAGCACGGCCCCGGCCTCGCGCAGCCGCGCCACTGCCGGATCGTCCTCGTCCCAGGGGCCCTCCGCGCCGATCAGGCGGGAGCCGCAGCGCGTCGGCCATCCCTTGGTGAGCAGCAGGTCCTTGATGGAGACGGGCACGCCGTCGAGCGGCCCGAGCGACTCGCCCCTGGACCAGCGGGCCTCGGATTGCCTGGCCGCCGCCAGCACGTCGTCGCGGTTGCAATAGCAGAAGCAGTTGAGGGTCGGGTTGAGGCGCTCGATCCGGTTCAGGACGGCGCGTGCGACGTCCATCGGCGAGACGCGCTTCGTTTCGTAGAGCCGGACCAGCTCCAGCGCAGTGGCGTAGCAGAGCTCCTCACTCATCGGGCCGCATCATGCTGTGTTCGCCGCGCTGGTTGGCGTAGATCGAGGTGTTCTGGCCGTCCCAGCGGGGCGGCATGGGGCAGGGGCGGGGGTCGACGTGGGGCTCGGCTACGGCCGTGCCGCGCACGATCTCGCCGCCGTGAACCGACTGTGCCGGCGGATCGAGTTCGGCGTAAGGCGTTGCATCCGCCGCTGCGTAGGCGTTGAGCAGCAGGGGGCGGCCGTCATCGCCCTCGCTCGTCGGCGAGCCGTGGATCGTGCGGCAGTTGTGCACCGTGAGCGAGCCCGCCGGTGCGGTCAGATACCTGGCCCTGGCCATGTCGAGGGACGCGACATCGCCTTCCGACAGGCACCCCGCCCAATGGCCGGCTGCATCGTAGTGGTCGTAGAGCGGCCCCTCGTGGCTGCCGTCGATCACGGCGACCGGGCCATGCGCCATCCCGGCGTCGGCCAGGTAGAAGCCGATGGTGAGCGGGCTGTAGTTGCTGTGGGGATAGAAGGGGATGTCCTGGTGCCAGGTGACCCCGTCGGCGCCATCGTTCCACTTGAAGTTGAGCTTCGAGTGGTGAAACGCGACGTTGCTCCCGACCAGGTCGGCGGCGACGTCGGCAACGGGTCCCGTCGCGAATTCCCAGTAGAGATCGTGCCGCTGGTCAGGCGTGTTGAGGCGGCGGAGCCGGGGCCGCTCGGGCGTGTGACCGGGCGCCAGGTCGAAGGCATCGTCGTCCCGGCTCGCAGTGCGGCTCGCCTCGACGAAGGACTCCGTCACGGCACGGAGCCGATCGAGCCATGCCGGCTCGATGAAGCGTTCAAGCAGCAGATAGCCGTGCCCGAAGTAGAACGCACGCTGCTCCTGCGTGAGCACCCTGGGTTGCTCTGCGAGAATTTCCTCGGTCAGCATGGCGCTGCGTCCCGCGCCTCCGCTAATCGCTTCCGCCGCCGAAGCCCTTGACCCGCTCGGCCGTCTCGGGGTCGAGGAAGCGCCGCACGGTCGCTTCGGTCTCGAGCGCCAGCGCGCCTTCCACGTCGAGGGAGCCCGCCCGGTTGAGCACCCGCTTCAGCTCGCTCACGGCGCCCTGGGGCAGCGCAGCGATGCGGGCCGCCGTCTCGTGTGCGGTCTCGAACACGGCATCATCCGGCACCACGCGCCAGGCGAGACCCATCTCGTGGGCCTCCGCCGCGCTGAAGGTCTCGCCCAGCAGCATGAGCTCGCGGGTCTTCGCCAGCCCCACGATGCGAGGCAGGATCGCGGTGACGCCGCCGGTAGGGAACATGCCCCACTTGATCTCGGGGAAGAAGCACTTCGCGCTCTCGGCGAAGACCGCGAGGTCGCAGTTGATCGCCCATTCCAGCCCGCCGCCCACGGCCCAGCCGTGGATCGCGCCGACCACGACCTTGTCTCCCAGCACGAGGCGGCGCGAGACGTCCTGGATCGCCTCGATGAAGGCCCGCGTCTCCGCCTCGCCGGCGGTCTGGTTCTCGATGTCCTTGAGGTCGTCGCCGGAGCAGAAGGCCCGCCCCGCCCCGCGCAGAACCACGGCGCCCACCGCATCGTCGGCGAGCGCCTCGTCGAGCGCCGCGCAGAGATCGGCGAGCAGCGTGGCGTTCAGCGCGTTGAGCCGCTCCGGCCGGTTGAGAGTGAGCGTCGCGACGCCCTCCGTTGTTCCTCTGAGAACGGTCCCTGTCATCGTCAGTCCTCTCGGATCAGGCGCTTCGTCTTGCCTCCCGTGCGCGGCATCGACGCGGCAGGCAGCAGCGTTACGGTGGCCGAAGCCCGCAGCTTCGACTTGATCGTCTCCTCCACGCGCCGGGCGAGGGCATCCGAGGCTTCAGCGCCCTCCGCAAGCTCCACCTCCACCGGCAGCCGGTCGTAGGGGCCGCTGCCCTTGAGGCGGACGCAGAACTCGCCGGACAGCGCCTCGAACCCGCCGATCACGCCGCCGACGGCGGTGGGGAACACGTTGATGCCCCGCACCACCACCATGTCATCGCTGCGGCCGAGCACCCGGAAGCGCGTCGCCTCGCGTCCGCAGGCGCACGCGCCCTCGCCGGTAATCGCGATCACGTCGTTGGTGCGGAAGCGCACCAGGGGCTGTGCCTCTCTGGCCAGGTGGGTCAGCACCAGCTCGCCGCTCTCGCCTTCTCGCCAGGGCACCGGATCGCCGCTCTCCGGCTCGATCAGCTCCGCGTAAAGCACGTCGTGGCCGAGGAAGTGAAGGTCGTTGTCGGCCCAGCACTGGCTCGCGAAGTTGCTGAACACGTCGGAGACGCCGTAGTTGGCGTTGCGCGCGGTAAAGCCCCAGGTCGATTCCAGGCGCTCACGAAAGCTCGGGTTGTCCAGGCCGGCCTCGCCGCCGAAGAGAGCGAGCTGGAGCCCGAGGTCGCGCGGCGCAAGGCCGGGGAAATGCTCGGCAATGGTCCGCTCCAGGGCGGCGGGATAGGAGGGCGTGCAGTGAATCACGCTGACCTTGAGGTCGAGGATCGTGCGGACCAGCAGTTGGCTGTCGCCCACGCCGAAGGGGATCACGGTGGCGCCTGCGGCTTCGAGGGCGAGATGGTCGCTCACGCCACCCATCCACATCTGGTAGTTGAGGCAGTGGACCGTGAGCTTGCCGGTGGTCAGCCCGGCGGCCTGAAAGCTGCGCGCGCCGACCTCGGCCGTTTGCGCCGCATCCGCCTCGGTCTGGGCGATGTTCATGGCCTGACCGGTTGTGCCGGAGGTGCGGTGGAGGCGGATGACGAACTCGCGCACGGCTGCGAGGTAGTCGCCGAAGGGCGGGTGCGCGGCCTGGCTCTCCCTCAGCATCCCCTTGTCGCAGAAGGGGAGGGTAGGCATATCCTCCAGCCGCTCCGGTATCGGTTGGCCCGCCCAAAGGCGGGCGAAGAAGGGCGAGCGCTGGATCACGTAGGCCCGCTGGGCGTGCCAGCGCTCCTGCCGCAGCGCGTCGAGGTCATCGGCTGAAAGCGAGCCCATGTCCACGCGGCTCAATTGGCGCACTCCCTGGAGCCCAGGATATTTTCCATCGCTCTTCCCGGCATCGTCATCGTATCGTGGTGGGCCGTCCGAGACGACACAAGGCCCGATCCCCCACGCGTGAGCCATGAGCACGTCCGCAGACAGCGATAGGGCGAGGGGCGCCGCCGCCCAGCCGGTGCTGCGCGTGCGCGGGCTCACGACTCATTTCGAGCTGTCGTCTCACACGGTGAGGGCGGTCGACGGCATCGATCTCGATGTCGCGCGCGGGCAGACCGTTTGCCTGGTGGGCGAGTCCGGCTCCGGCAAGTCCGCCACCGGCCTCTCGATCCTCCGGCTGGTCCCGTCTCCGGGGAGGATCGTCGCGGGCGAAGTCACGCTGAACGGCGTCAACCTGCTCGATCTCGACGACAAGGCGATGGAACGGGTGCGCGGGCCCGAGGTGACCATGGTCTTCCAGCACCCGCGGGCGGCCCTCGATCCCTATTTCCGGATCGGCGACCAGGTGGCGGAGACCGCGGCCGTGCAGATGGGTCTCGGCCGACGCGAAGCGCACGAGACGGCAAGGGAGCATCTGGCCGCCGTCCACGTTTCCCAGATCGATCGGATTGCGAGATCGTACCCGCATCAGCTGAGCGGCGGCGAATGCCAGCGAGTGATGATCGCGATGGCGTTGCTTTGCCGGCCCAAGCTGTTGATCGCGGACGAGCCGACCAGCGCGCTCGACGCCAAGGTGCAGGCCGACCTTCTCGACCTCCTGACCGAGGTCACGGAAGAGCTGGACATGGCCGTCATCCTGATTACCCACGACATCGGCGTGGTGGAGCGGATGGCCGACCGCGTGGGCGTCATGTACGCGGGCAAGATCGTCGAGGAGGGAACGGTCGGCGACGTTCTCTCCGCGCCACAGCATCCCTACACCCTCGGCCTCATGAACTCCGTGCCGAAGGTGGGTCGGCGCGCGCGACGCCTGCAGCAGCTTGACGGCCAGCCGCCGGACCCCGCCGCGATGCCGCCGGGCTGCCGCTTCGCGCCCCGCTGCGCCGAGCGGGTGCCTCGTTGCGAAGGAGTCGAGCCGGAACTCCTGTCCGTCGCGCCAGACCGGTTGGCGCGCTGCCACCTGAGGGGCGATGCGCAGACGGCGGCGCAAGGCCCGGCGGCGCCGGGATAGGCCGCGATGCCCAGGACCATCATCGAGACGCGCAACGTCTGCCGCGACATCCCGATCAGGGAGGGGCTTCTGTTCCCGCGGCAGGTGGGCGTGCTCCATGCGGTCGACGACGTGTCCATCGCCGTGCACGAAGGCGAGACTCTCGCGCTGGTTGGCCAATCGGGCGCTGGCAAGACGACGCTCGGCATGATGATGCTGGGGCTGATCGAGCCCACGTCGGGCGAGGTCGTGTTCGAAGGCGAAGACGTTTATTCGGCGGACGCGAAGTTTCGACGCCGGTTTACGATGGAAACGCAGTTGATATTTCAGGATCCTCTGGCGTCCTTGAATCCTCAAATACGGGTGGGAAAATCCATCGAATTACCGTTGATAAACTTGGGATGGGAAAAGGAGCGCCGGCGGGAAAGAGTGTTCGATCTTCTGGACATGGTGGGGCTGAATCCATCGCACCATAACCGCTATCCGCATCAGTTCAGCGGCGGTCAGGCGCAAAGACTCGCCATCGCGCGCGCGCTCGCGGGGCACCCGAAATTCATCGTGCTGGACGAGCCGGTCTCGGCCCTCGACGTCACCATCCAGGCCCAGATCATCAATTTGCTCAAGGACCTCCAGGACAGGCTCGATTTGACTTACCTGTTCATCGCGCACAACCTGGATGTTGTCTACTACCTGAGCGACCGCGTTGCCGTCATGCACGGCGGAAAGCTGGTCGAGTTCGGCGACTGCGATCAGGTGATCCTGAATCCGCAGCACGAACACACCAGGGAACTGGTTGCGTCGTCGGTCTGGACGATGGAACGGACTGAGGAAGGCGAAGGAAAAGCCATCGGTTAAGTGAAAATAACCGTTGAAATTGCGAGCCATAAACAAGGGAGGTATGGCACATGTCGTTACTCGATAGACTAGGCGCAACGGCGCTCGGCGCCGTTTCTGCCATCGCTCTGGCGGGAATCGCCGTGGCGGAGGAGCCCAGGGAGGGCGGCACGCTGATCGCTGCGAACGAGGCCGAGCTGGGTGAACTCGACCCCCACATCACCTGTGCCACCAGCAGCGCGCGCTGGGTGATGAATCACATCGCCGAGCCTCTGGTGCAGCAGGACATGCTCGACGAGGGGAACATCCCGCCGCCGCTCGTTCCGGGGCTGGCGAAGTCCTGGGAGGTGTCCGAGGACGGCAAGGTCTACACCTTCCATCTCCAGGAAGGCGTGAAGTTCCACGACGGCACCGATTTCACCGCCGATGACGTGGTGTTCAACGTCTACCGGCAGTTCGATCAGACCACCGTGGGCCGCGAGAACGCCCCTCACTTCTACGAGGCGGCGGCAGCGGCGGCTGGATGGCGGTGGGACATCGCCGGCCTCGATTACGTCGAGGCGGTGGACGACCTCACCGTGAACTTCCACCTCTCGCATCCGTTCAATCCGTTCCTGCGGATGTTCACGCAGACCGACTGCGGGCCCATGGGCATCATCAGCCCCGAATCGGTCGAGAAGTACGGGAACGACGGCGTTCAGGCGAACATGATCGGCACGGGCCCGTTCAAGTTCGTGGAGCGCGTGCCGGGCGACTTCATGGTGCTCGAGCGCTTCGACGACTACTGGAAGGAGGAGTGGCGCGCCCTGGTCGACCGCCTCATCATCCTGGTGATGCCCGACGTCGCGGCTCGCCAGGCGGCGCTCAGGGCCGGCGAGGCGCATATCGTGATCGCGCCGGACCCGGACAGCCTGCCGAAGCTGGTGGAGGAAGGCTTCGTCATCTCCAAGGGGACGATGCCTCACATCTGGACCGTCTCGTTCAACGAGCATGAAGCGGCCTTCGCCGACGAGCGGGTGCGCATGGCGGTCCACCACGCGATCGATCGCGAAGGGATGGCGAACCAGCTGCTCCAGGGCACCGCACTGCCGGGCGAGAGCTGGCTCAGCAGGACCTCGGAGGCCTACAAGGAGGACGACCGCTGGCACGCCTACGATCCCGAGAAGGCAAGGGCGCTGCTGGAGGAGGCCGGCGCCATCGGGACCAAGGTCGTCTTCGCGACGTCCACCAGCGGTTCCGGCCAGATGCAGCCGGCGAAGATGGCCGAGTGGATCCAGCGCAACCTCAACGATGCGGGCTTCGACGCCGAGATCGAGCTGATGGAGTGGAACGCCTACATCGCCAAGTTCTTCGAGGGCTTCGATCCCAATTGGTCGCTGGTCCAGATGTCCTGGGGCTGGACGGCTGCCTACTGGCTCGACATGTTCCTCAATCCCGGCAACCAGCCCGACGGGATGATGGACGTGGGCGTCGGCGACGCCATCACGGCGGCTCACCAGATGACCGATCCGGCGGCCGCCAACGAGGCCTATCACGCCATCGCCGAGCAGGTCGAGGCGTCCGGCTGGTTCATGCCCATCGTCAACGATACGGCGCCCATCGTGCTCAGCCCGTGCGTGCGCGACTACCCGCACGTGTCGGATTGGCAGACGGGCTTCGTCGCGCGGACGTGGCTGAGCGACTGCTGAGCGCGCAGGCGAGACGCAGAAGCCAGGGAGAGGTGACGTAGCAGCGGATCGAGCCGGCTGCTCCGAGGCCTTCGAGCGCCATCGGGCGGGCCGGCTCGACCCGCGCCCTTCCTCCGGGAAGCGGCGACGCGGCACTCTCCTGGGCCCGGCACGACCCCGCAGAGGGAACCCTCGTGGTTCGATTCCTGGCAAAGCGAACGGTTCTGGCGCTCTTCACCCTCTGGGGCGTCACCATCCTGATTTTCATCCTGTTTCAGGCGCTGCCGGGGGACGCGGCGATCAGCCTGCTGGGGAGCCAGGCCGGCAACCCCGAGGCGGTCGCCAGGATGCGGAGCTATCTCGGCCTCGATCGCCCCGCCTACATCCAGTACTTCGTCTGGCTCGGAGACCTGCTGCAGGGCGACCTGGGCCAGTCCGCCCGCTTCGACCAGCCCGTTTCCAGGCTCATTCTCGACAAGGCGCTGAACTCCATCATCCTGCTGGTCGGCAGCGCCGTCGTCATGTTCAGCGTCGGAATCCCGCTCGGCATCGTCGCCGCGCTGAGAGAGCGGAGCCTGTTCGACCGCATCGGCATGGGCATCATCATCGTGCTCGGCATGGTGCCGGTCTTCTGGTTCGGCCTCCTGCTCATCTACCTGTTCGCGCTGGTCCTCGATGTCCTGCCTGCGAGCCGCATGTATTCCTTCCACGACAGCAACCGCACGCTGTCGATCCTGGTTCACCTCGTGCTGCCGGCGCTGACCACGGCCAGCATCTCCACGACGATCCTGGCGCGGGTCATGCGGGCATCGCTGCTGGAGACTCTCGAGGCGCCCTTCATGCAGGCGCTCGTCGCGCGCGGAATTCCGGTGCGGCGGCGCATCTGGCGCCATGCCATGCGGAACATGCTGCCGATCATGGTCAACGTGTCCGGCCTGCAGATCGGCTGGCTCTTCAGCGGCGCGATCTTCACGGAGGTCATCTTCAGCTGGCCCGGTATCGGGCGGCTCATCTATGACGCCGTCTCCGCGCGGGACGTCCCCGTTGCGCTCGGCGGCATTCTCGTGGTCGGCGCGCTCTTCGTCCTCGCCAATCTCGCGGCCGATGTGGCCACCGCCAGCCTCGACCCGAGGCGGCGGGAAACGATGTGACGGCGGGGCCAATCGATGAAATGGGTCCGGGCATTGGTCGCTGACGCGCCGCCGAAGGCGCCGGCCGGCGAGCCCTCGTGGCGCGACGGTGCGCGGCAGGCATGGCAGGCCTATGCGTCCGACCGACTCGCGGTCGTCGGCCTCGCCATCGTCGTCCTCGTCGGGCTGATCGCAATATTCGCGCCGTGGATCAGCCCCTACTCGCCGACCGCGGGCGTCGGCGCCGACCGCCTGCTGCCCCCGCTGGTGGACGGCCACATCCTCGGCACCGATGGGCAGGGGCGCGACATCCTGACCCGCCTCATGTGGGGCGCCAGGATGTCCCTCCTCATCGGCATCGTGCCGACGGTCCTCGCCTTCGTCATCAGCGTGCCGTTGGGCGTGATCGCCGGCTACCACCTGGGTTGGGTGGGCGAAGGCATCATGCGCCTGCTGGACGTCTTTCTCGCCTTCCCGATGGTGCTTCTGGGGCTCGCGATCGTCAGCGTGCTGGGCGACGGCATGATCAACGTCATGCTGGCGATCGTCATCATCGAGCTGCCCTTCATGGCCCGGCTCGTCTACACCGAGACCTCGCTCATGCGCCAAAAGCCTTTCGTGACGGCGGCGCGGGTAAGCGGCAGCAGCACGGTGCAGATCATGTCACGCGAGGTGCTGCCGAACGTGCTCGGCTCCCTCGTCGTCTATTCGACGACGATCGTGGGCGCGATGATCGTCATCGGCGCGGGCTTCAGCTTCCTGGGGATCGGCATCCAGCCGCCGACGGCCGACTGGGGCATCATGACCGCCGACGGCGCGCCGGTGCTCGACTCCTCGCCCCACATCTCGCTGCTGCCGGGGGTGGCGATCATCATCGTCGCGCTCGCGTTCGCCTGGATCGGCGACGGGCTGCGGCTGGTGGTGGATCCCAGAAAGCGCGTCGTCTGACCCGCCTTCGGCGCATCAGTCAGGCCGACGCGCTCAGGGTACCGCCGCCTCTTGCCTGCGCCGATCCGGCAGCCAGGTGGCGCAAAAGTTCTTCCGCGCGCTCACGCTTCGCCGCGTCCGGATCGCGCTGCACGATACGCAGCAACGTGTCGCGCGCCTCCACATCGCCGCTCTCCGCCATGGCGAAGGCCATCCGGTCGCGCCGCTCGTAGTAGCTGCGATCGAACGGCACGACAGTGGGGGAGAGCGCCTCCCAGTAGTATTTCTGGTCGTCGGAGGACCAGCCCGCGTAGACCTCCTCCCATGTGCCGCAACCGGCATAGGGGCCCATGTTGGTCTCGGCGACGGGTTGGCTTGCCGGCTGGTAGCGGGCATCGAACGATTGCCGCAGCCGGGTCGAGCGGTTGGGCAGCGCGCGATGCACGGTGGTGTCGGAGAAGATCAGCACATCGCCCGCCTCGAAGGAGCCGCTGACCCATTCGCCGGGGATCGGCACGCAGATGTCCATGCCGCCTGCGCCGCCGCCCACCTTGGTCTCCAGCACGCCCGCGCGGTGCGAGCCGGCCGCCACGGCCAACGCGCCCTTCTCCCGCGGGCAGTCGCCGAGCGGAACCCACATCGCGTGGCTGGTGGCGCCGCCGATGTGGACCTTGTCCTGGTGCTCGCCGGTGGTGAAATCGAAGCTCTCGCTCTGCGGGAAGATGTTGCGTTGCACGAACATCGGATGCGCGAGCGCCGGCTCGCCGAATATCCCTTCGAAGAGCGCGAGCACGCGCGGATGGGTCCTCAGCCGGTGCAGCGCCTCGTCGGCCCATATGCCGCGGAACACCTGCATGTAGCGCTCCTCCGGGTCCTTGCAGGCCGCAGCGGGGTTGGCGATGCCGTCCTCGAGGGGACGCTCCGGATCGAGCCAGCCCCCGGCCGCCGCCTTCTCCAAAAGACGGAGGCGGACCTCCAGCACGGCCTCCCGCGGAAGCAGCCCGCGCAGAGAGAGGTAGCCGTCGCGCTGAAGCCGCTCGGCGAGCGCCGGGCCGTTGCCCATGAGATCGGTCGAATCGAGGAAGCTCCGCACCGCGTTCATCATCGCTTCTCCTGCGAGGATCGCTCGTGAGGGTGCGGTAAACGGCATGACGGCGTCAAGGCAACCTCAGCCATCCTTCGGTCCCCGCCGTTCGTCCCCCCGGGGTGGTCAGGGCAGCGTGACCAGGCCGCCGGAGGCGACGCAGGTCTGGCCCGTGATGAAGCCGGCCGCGTCGCTCAGCAGGAAGTAGGTGAGTTCGGCGATGTCGTCGGGCGTGCCGGTCCGGCCCGCGGGGGTGTTCGCGATGATGTCTGCGCGCATCTCCTCGCTCATGCCGCTCGTCATGTCGGTGTCCACCAGGCCCGGCGCGACGCAGTTGACGCGGATGGCGGGACCGAACGCGACCGCGCAATTGCGCGAGAAGCCGACGATGGCGGATTTCGACGTGCCGTAGGCGATCAACCTGTCCGGGCGCATCCTGGTCGGCGCCAGACCGTTGATCGAGGAGATGCAGACGATGCGCCCGTCGCCGCGCGCCTGCATGCCCGCCTTGGCGCGCCACACGCAGTGAAAGGTGCCGTCCAGGTTCACCGAGAGGATGCGCCGCCAGAGGTCGACGGGCATGTCGACATCGTCCTGGAAGGATGCGATGCCGGCGTTGGAGACGAGGAGGTCGACGGCGCCTCTCTCGGCCTCGATCCGTCCGAACATCGCATCAGTCGCCTCGAACGACGAGACGTCGGCCTTGTAGACGCCGCCCTCGCCGCCAGCGGCCTGGATCCCGGCCAGCGTTTCCGCCGCGGCGTCGTCGCTCGACGAATGATTGATGGCGACCCATGCACCGGCTTGCGCCAGCCGCCGGCTGATCGCGCGTCCGATGCCGCGCGAGCCGCCGGTCACCAGGGCGACGCGCCCCGAAAGGTCCTTCTCGGCCAACCGGGCCTCCGTCCGGCTCCGAAGCGTTCAGCGGAGCCGGGATTGCGCGCTGCCGTGTTCAGGCCGCCTCGGACGCCGTGAAGCCCTCGCCAACATGCGTGGCCTTCCACCAGGGCTGCGTCTCGATCCCCTCCGAAATCCAGCGCCGGACGTTGGCGTGGTCGTCGAGCGGCAGCTTCGCCCAGGCGTGCAGGTGCATGGGCGCCGCCAACGCGACGTCGGCGATGGTCGGTTGATCGCCGCAGAGATAGGCGCTCTCGCCCAGGCGCGCATCCATGATGCCGGCCAGCTTGTGGAAGTTCGGCGCCTCTCCGTCGAGCACCCCCTGGTCCGTCTCGGCGCCCAGAAGCGGCTTCACGCAGTTCTCGACCAGATGGATATAGCAGGTGGGGAACCACGCTCCGCACTCCCACAGGAGCCAGCGGTTCACGTCTGCCCTGGTCTTCAGGTCGGTGGGGTACGCGCTCGCGTTGCCCGTCTTGTCGGCGGCGTACTGCAGCATCGCGTTCGATTCCCAGAGGACCAGGTCGCCGTCGCGCAGCACCGGGATCGCGGCGTTCGGATTGAGCGCCACGACGGCCTCGCTCTTCTGCTCGCCGGCGAAATAGTCAACCTTGTTCAGCGTGTAGTCGGCGCCGATCAGCTTGAGGCCGGCGAGGACCTTGCGGCAATTCACGGTGATCGGATCAGCAATAACTTCCATCATGTTCTCCCTTGCTGCGCCGGACCGTGGGAGTGCTGAACGTCCACGTCCGGAGCGGGTTTGCGTTCCCTTCGCTGCGCCTCTCATAACCGATGCACCGCCGGCGGTCCAACGGCCGCCGGCAAATCGCGGGCCGCGCGGACGCCAACGATTTCAGGGAGCAGGCGTCAGCTCCCGCATTCCAAACAAAGTCTCCGGCACCTTTCGGACTTGAGCGCCATGGGCCGCAATAGCGTACGATTCCGATTGAAAATTTCCCTTGCCTTGGCTAAAGGCTAAGGTAGCTAGCACAATAGTCGGGCACGACGCGGGTTGGGTTTGCGCTCAGTAAAGCCGTGCCGACCCGCATTCCGTCCCGACCGAGCCTGCCATGCAAAAACTTCACGTCCTGCGAGACGCCTGGCACGACGCAGCCGACAAGGGCGACGTGGTCGGCAATGAGCCGGCTCTCCATCCGTTTCCCGAGGGGTGGTATTTCGTCGCTGACCGTCGCTCCATTGTGAAGCAGAAGCTGCTACAGAAGCAGTGGCTTGGTCAGGACATTGTTGTCTGGTGCGACAACGAGGGAGCCATTTGCGTCGCCCGGTCGGTATGCCCTCACCTGGGTTCTTCCTTGGGACCCGACGCGGGCGGGCGCGTGCGCGACGGCCTTCTCGTCTGTCCCTTTCACGGCTTCGCCTACAATGCCGCAGGTACTTGTGTTGCAACCCCCTATGCCGAGCCGCCCAAGTCCGCGAAGCTGAACGTCTTCGAGACGCGGGAGATTCTCGGCCTCGTTTTCGCCTGGTGGGGCATTGATGGACGCCCGCCGCAATGGGACCTTCCGGCAGAGCCGGAGGGTGGAGGCGAGTGGAGCGGCATGGAAATTCGGACCTTCCGGTTTCCCGGCCATCCTCAGGAGACGACGGAGAACTCGGTAGACTTGGCCCACCTGCGCTATGTGCACGGCTACGACAATGTGGAAGCTGTTGGAACAGCCACCGTGGACGGCGCGCACCTCGTGAGTCGCTTCAACTTCAAACGTCGCTGGCGCATCATCGGTTTTGGCGATGCTCACTACGAGATTTCAGCCATCGCACACGTCCATGGGCTGGGTTACTCGATCGTTGATGTCCACGAACACACGATTGGAATTGACACGCGTCTGTGGGTTCTTGCCACACCAGTCGACGGCACGCTCATTGAGCTGGTTCTGGTCTCGCAGGTTCGGCAACTGCGAAAGCCCAGACGTGCGATTGCCGGGCTCCGGTTCTTGCCGGTTGGATTGCGTACCAGGACCATGAACAAGCTCTTGATGTCCGTGCAAGCGAAGGATGTTCTTCAGGACGTCGTGATCTGGCAGCAAAAGAGCTACAGGCTTCGTCCGCGCTTGTGTCGTTCCGACGGTGCCATCGGCAGGTATCGGCGCTATTGCAGGCAGTTCTATCCCGATGCCCCCCACGCCGATCGCGATTCCGATCAGGCACACACCGATACGCATCAATCCGGCGCGATCGGATAGAGCATAATTCAACCTTGGAGAATCTTCGGAATTATCAATCGGTTGGAGGTGTGATGCAGGATTCGGGCTGGTGAAAGAGGCCAGCCTGCACGACAGGGTCTCTTACGTTGCCGGGTGGGTCAGGGCGGCGGTCGAGGGCAATTGTGCACCAGCCAACGCGGCCCATGCGGATTTGACTGCGCCATATCCGAACCCGACATAAGCGCTTGACGCGAGCAACTTCGGCGACGCGAGTTACCGAATGCACAATACGGCCTCTCTGCGATTTACCTGATCCTGGTTCTCGTGCTGCACACCATCGTCCCACCGCCCATGCACCGGGACGGTCATCGACGCGGCCGTCATGTCGGCCCTGCTCATCGGCCCGCGCGGACCGAGCCAAAAGAGGGCCCGACCGAATTCCGGTTTGTTGATCGAAGACCGAGGGACGCTGCGCCGCTACGATCCGATTTTCAATTCGCTGTACGACGATGCTCAGTTGCGGCATTCTCTTCATATTGGATATGCTAGTGAAGGTCGTTGCCACCCTTACCACCATGCATCTGCGTCCGATTGCCTGTCGCCCGGGTTCCGGCGTCGGTATCGCGTCACGGATTCAGATACGAGGAGGCCATGGCTGATGGCTGATCCGACCGGGGGTTTGGCGACCCAGCAGCTCAGCTTGCCCGAAGAGCTCGTTTTGATGCTCCTTAACGAGGAGACCGGCTACTTTCACCAAGTACACGGCTGGGAACTGAACTGTGCTGTGGTCGGCGCGGTGCTGGCGGAACTTTCGCTGCTTTCGCGCATCGACACCGACATGGAATCGCTGCATCTCGTGGACTCGACGGAAACGGGCAATCCCACACTTGATCCCATTCTGAAGGAGATTGCTGAGGAACCGGCTCAGCACAGTGCCCAATACTGGGTTGAGCGGCTCGCCCTCAATGCCGAATCCATTATCGATTTGACCTTGGATCGCTTGGTCGAACTGGGAATTCTAAAGCATCACAACGGTGAGTTTTGGACGCTGACTTCCATCAAGTGGCTCCCGGATCGGCAGGGCAGCTCCATGGAGGACACTGCGGACCAGTTCATCAAGGCGCGTATCAGCAAGTTCATTTATGCCAGCGTGATTCCAGATCCCAGGGACATGATTATCATCTGCCTGGTCAACACTTGCGACGTCTTTCGATTCATATTTGAACTCGACGAGGAGGCAGAGGAGCGTATCAAGTTTATCTGCAAGATGGACTTGATTGGGCGTTCAATAGCGTCTGCAGTCGAGCACAACATCGCCAGCCCGATGCTGCGTCGGTCCGCCTTGGCCAAGAAAATCCCATCTGTTTCACTGCCACACTTGCTGCTCAACAAACGCATGCGCAATGGCAACATTCCTGCGGTCTTTGCGGACCTGTCGAAGCAATATGGTCCGGTGTTCCAGATCTGTCCTCCGTTCAAGAAACCCTTGATATTCCTCGCCAGCTCACAGATGAACCGCTGGGTGCAGAGGCACGGGCGGCTGCACCTGAGAGCCCATGACTATTTTGCTGGCTTCGAGAAGATCTACGGTGCACACGGTGTGATGCCGTCTCTGGATGGAGGCGAGCATTTTCGGCTTCGCAAGGCTATGTCACCATCGTTTTCTCGCGAGCGGCTGGAAGGGCAGCTGGACCAGGTCTACTACAATGTCCGAAAGAATTTGTCGACTTGGAAGGTTGGGGACTCCTACTCTGCAAGGCGTATGTGCCGGCACATGGTTAACGCGCAACTTTCTTCGCTATTCTTCGGCGTTGATACGCAGGATATCATAGACGATCTCATCGCTTACAAGGAGCGAGCGCTCATCACGCACATTATAGAAGCCCTGCCCAAATTCATGCTGAATACCCCGGGAATGAAGCGGCGGGCAAGGGTCATCGACACGTTGCTGGAACGGGTCCAGAGCGTTCATACACCAGCCCAGCGGATGGGCTGTCCGCGGGATCTTGCGGATGACTGGCTAAGCCTGCACTCCAGCGATCCGCAATTAGTGCCGGAATCGAATCTGCGCTTCGCTTTATCCGCGGCGCTTGTCGCCAGCGTGTACCTAGGGGATGCGCTGAACTTCGCCGTTTATGCCATGGCGTCGCAGCCCGCGATCTACGAGAGAATTCGAAGCGAAGCCGATGCGTTGTTCGAAAACGGCGATCCCAACGGAGAGGATTTTGTTCCATCCAAAATCGATGTGACGCACCGCTTCCTCATGGAAAGCCTGCGCATGTACCCGATCGTTCCGATGTCCATGCGGGACGTGATGAATTCGTTTGTGGCGGACGTCTACGAAATTCCGGTGGGCTCGCGGATCGCAATTGCCCAGACGGCGTCGCACTTCATGGACGATGTCTTCCCGGATCCCTTCACATTCGATATCGACCGCTATTTGCCGCCGCGCGATGAGCACCGCAGCCCCGGGTACGCGCCCTACGGGCTAGGCACGCACAGATGCCTCGGTTCCCGGTGGATGGATTTGCAGCTGACCGTCAACATTCTGATGATCGCGCATTACTTCAGCGTCGAGGTATCTCCTGCGAACTATGAGCTCCGCTTCAGCCCTATTCCGTCGATGAAGCCGAGCAACAAGCTGCATTATCGTATCGTCGAGCAGAAGCGCGAGTTGCCTGTCTGACGAACACGTGCTGTCCGTGCGAGCAGCGGCAATATCGAAGGCCGCGAGCCGCCGCCGACCCCCGCGCGCGCTTACCGGACCCGCTTCAGCGCCGTCTTCGTGAAGTCCCCCAAGTCGAGGTCGGTCCCGAACTCGTAGTCCTGCCAGTTCAGCACGGTGCCCTTGCCCGTGAGATGGTTCGTCATCGTTATGGTACCTGCCCGCCAAAAGCGATCCAGATACTGCTGGTAGTCTTCGACGACCATCGTCTTGAGATGCTCGTCCCGGCGGTCGAAGAACTGGATTTGTATGGTGCGGAGCTCTTCCCGGTCGAGCCACACCAGTTGCCGCGCGTACCCGGAATCCTTGCTGAGCGGCACGCGCTCCAGAACGGTGCATTCGAGATCGCCGCAGGTCTCGTCGCGCAGGTGCCGGTGCGTGAATTTCTCGACCTCGACGGCGCTCAAGTCCTCGTATGAGAATTCGCTGCCCATGAAGGACCCGGATTGCTTCGAGGAGCTGATGCGCTTGACCCGCTTCAGGGCGGGGAGATAGAGCCACTGCTCGTCAGGCTCGTCCTTGTGGGCGTGGACGAGAAACGCGGTGCCCCTGACGTCGCGGGGGCGGTCGAACACGAACAGGGTACGGTCGCCGTCTCCCTCCACCTCGATCACCTTGAGGCGGAGCTCGCGCTGGCTTTCCTGCCCGCGCTTGTTGCGCAGGGTCATAGTCAGGCTTGCGGTGAAATTGCCGAAACCCTTCTGGCGTTCGCGGGAGTCCGTCGCGATCTTGAGACCGGCTTCCTCCGCGCTGTCCGCGCGAGCGGCCGATGGGTCTGCCGCCCAGGCCACGAGGGCGACGAACATCACGGGCAAGGCAAGCAGTGGGTGGGGGAGTGCGACGCGCATCACCGTTTCCTCCTGTCGGCGGCCATTTCCCGCGCCTTCACGCGCGGGTCCGGCTCAGAAGTTGTAGTCCAGGTTCACCCCGATGAAACTATCACGCCGCACTTCGTATATGACGTCAGTCTCGTCGACGTTGAAGTAGGCGGTGCTCTCCACGTGCAAGGACCAGTTCTCCGAAAGGCGGCGCTTGAACTCGGCGCTTAGAACGCGGGTGCTGTTGGCCAGGGACTCCAGAACGCTGACCGTGAATTCGGTGCTCTGCTCGTCGTTCAGTCCCAGACGCGCGGCCAGGAGTATGTCGTTCTCGAACGCATTGGTCGCCCATTCGCCTCGCCCATCGCGCGCCAGTTCGCCGATCAGGCTCAGGTCGGCGTCCGAGTCCCACACCGCATTGATGGTGTATTCTGCGCCCGCGATGACGGCTGCGTAGTCTTCCTCTTCGTATTTGAGGTTCCGGTCGAGCCGGCGGTTCTGCGCGCCGGCGCGGTGTATGGCTTCCAGCTTGAGCAGCCACGAGCCCGTGGTGATCTGGGTATCGAGACCGAACTGGGTGATCTGCTCGTAGAACGGCGCCAGGACGAACTCGGAGCCGGCCAGCGCCGGCAGAAGGGTGGGCTCGCGGCTCGTGCCGTCGAACACGCTGAGCCCGATGTCGACCGGCCCGAAGCTGCTGGTGAAGCGGGCGGCGAGGTCGAGGTGCCACTCCTCGTCCGCCGACTCGTACGAGGTCAGGTCGTGGTCCACGACGAGCCCGGCGCGCAGGCGGCCGTGCCGGCCCGGAAACGTGCGCTCGCGGTGCCCGGTCAGCGCGAACAGCTCCAGCGCACCCCAGTCCCCGGACCAGGTGACGTGGGCCATGGGCTGACCCATCTTGGTCTTCTCGTTCGGGTTCTCGACGAGGTCGGTCTGGTTGACGATGTCGACCAGGGGGCGCGATTCGACGACTCCCCAGAACACGCGGTCGACGCCGAGACGCAGCTCCCATTCGTCCTCGCCGACATCGCCGTAGAGCAGCAGGAAGGCCTCGCGGAGATCGCCGTGCGTCCGGTCCGGATCCCCGGCGTCGTATCGGTAAAACGGTGTGACCGTGATGCTTCTGCCGTCCTCGTCCTCCATGTAGAGCGTCATCTCCGCGGCAAGCCCACTCGCATGGGAGCGCTGGCCGGGGTACGCGGCAGTCTCGGAATAGAGCCGGGTCTCCGGGGAAAGACGCCCGGTAATCTCGACCACTTCGGCAAAGCCATTGTCCGCGTGGGCTCCCGTTGCGAGCATCGGGAGCAGCAGCCAGAACGGCGCAGAGAAGAGGACGAGGCCGCGCGCGATCGTCACGCTTACGCCGCCGCTGGCCCGCGGGAACCATGAGGGTGCGGCATCCGCGTGGCCTGCCTCCTGCGGCAACATGTTGCTATCGCCCCGCTGAACGCCACTGTCCAGTCGCGGTCAACTGCTCTCTCCACTTCCCTTCCTGAACCTGAACCGCTCCAGAAACATCAGCAACGGCGGCAGGAACAGGAAGTCTGCCAGCAAGGCGATAATAACGGTCGTTCCGACGAGAAGGCCCAGTGCCTGGTTGGTGGACATTCCCGATGCGCCGAACACCATGAACCCCAGCGCAAACACGACGGTCGTCGCCACCAGCGCCTTGCCCACGGTGCGGAAGGCGCCTCGAACGGACTCCTCCGGCGTCTGCCCGCTCTTTCTGGCCCTGATGTACTTGTTCATGAAGTGGATCGTGTCGTCCACGATGATGCCGAACGCGATGGCGGTGACCACCGCCGCCGCATTTCCGACTTCCCCGACGGCATACCCCCACAAACCCATCGCCATGGCGGCCGGAACGAAGTTGGGTATCAGGCTGATCACGCCGAAGCGCAGGCTCCTGAAGATGAAGACCAGCAGCAGCGAAACGATCCCCATCGCCGTAATGGTGCCGATCAGCATGTTCCTTATGTTCTTCTGAATCGAGTGGGCGGCCACGATCGACACGCCGGCGGCCCCGCTTTCCAGAGTGGGTGCGTTCTGCTGGAACCACGCGCGCGCGCGGTCATCGAGATCTATCTTCTCGCTGGTGGACAGACTGCCCAGCACGACCGTCACACGCGTTGCCGAGCGCTCGACGTCGATGAGATTATTGAGGTCGAGGCCGACCGGAAGGGAAAACTCGTACAGCAGCAAATACTGCGCGGCGAGGTCGGAGCTGTCGGGAATGCTGTAGAACTCCGGATTGTCCCCGTTCAGGTTCTTGTTCAGCCGCTTCATGATGTCGGAGAGGGCAAAGACGTGGGCGACCTTCGGTTGCGCCCGATACCACTCCGCGAACGCGTCGACCTGCCGCAAGTATTCGACATCCGTGACGCCGCCCTCCTGGCCCGCGCTGAGTGAATACTCGAACGCTTCGACGCCCGTGTAATTCTCGCTGATGAAGTCCGTGGATCGACGGAACTCGTAGCCTTCGCCGAGAAGCTCGAGCCAGTTTTCCTTGAGCTCGATCCGGGCGATGCCGGCCATGAGCGCAACGGTCAAGACGCCGAACGTGCACAGAAGGATGATGCGCCTCGAGACGACGAAGCGCCCGAGACGGTCGAAGTAGTCCACCCTCTGCTCGCGCGCGGGCCGGACCCGCATGGGCATGTACGACAGGAACGTGGGCAGGAGCGTCACGGCAAAGAAGAAGGCGCACACCGAGCCGAACGCCACCATATTGCCCATGACCTGGAACGGCGGCATTTCCGAGAAATTGAGGCTGAGGAAGCCGATCGACGTCGTAATCGACGTGAGGAAGACCGGCCAGATGTTGAGATCCATGGAATGAATGGCGGCTTGCTTGCGGTCCATTCCCTGGCGCAATCCCGCCAGCATGGCCTCTATGACGTGCACGGAATGCGCGACCGCAATCGCCATCAGGACGAATATCGCGGCTGCGCTTTCGCCGAACAGCGTCATGCCGGTCCAACCGACAAACCCCGTCGCGGCCAGGATGACGGCGACGATCATCAGGACGATCGCAACGGTTCCCCAGATCGAGCGCAGCAAGAGTATCGCGACCAGCAGCATTGTCCCGAGCGCGATGGGTCCGAGCAGGCCAAACTCTTCGTCCAGCGCGTCGGTCATGGCGCGATTGAGGGCGAGCTCGCCGGTAATGTGATAGTCGATGGCCGAATACTTGGCCCGAGCCTCGGCGGCCGTGTCGTAGAGGTAGTCGACCACCTCTATCTTGGCCCGTTGTCGATCCTCGCGATTGTCGGGAAGTGCGATGCTGACAAACAGGCCGGCAACGCGGCCGTCCCGGGAGACGAAGCGCCCGGCGACCTCTTCGGTCTCCAGCGCGATTCTCTCTATTCGCTCAATATCGCCATCGCTCAGGGAAGCGGCGTCTTCGACGAGCGGCTCGACAATCAGCTCATCTTCGAGGCCTTCGCTGTGCGAATAGTTGGCGATGGAATCGACGCGGGTGACATAGGGCGTTCGCCAAAGCTGTTCGGTCAGCTCTTCTATGGCAACGAGCGTATCCCGCGTGAAAATGGTTCCGGTCTTGGGCGCGACGGCCACAAGCACGTTATCGGAGATGGCGTAGGTGTCCTCCAGATTGTCGAGCGCGACAATGTGCGGGTCGTCTTTCTTGAAGTGGTTCCGGACGTCGACGTCGACAGACACCAAGTGCTCGGCGCCCGCAGCGAGAGCCAGCATGACAAGCAATGAGAGGAGAATGGTCAGCCACCGACGACGCATGACGAGGTCGATGCAGCGCTCCAAATTCATTTCACCAGACCGTCTAGTGGGCGGATATCAGGCGATAGACTCGAGAATCGGATGCTTTTCTACTTGCAGTATCCCAGCCCGCGGCTGCCTCGTCTATCGCTCTTTCGGCTTCGGCCCGCTGCGATTGCAGCCTGCACAAGGATACACGAGACCAATGCCACGATATCATTGACCGAATGTCACTCGGTCATTCGATACCTCCGCATTTGTCTTGCTCACCTGGTCCCTGAGGTGGCCTCGGTTCGTCGGGCAGTCTGGCGGCTCGGTTAATGGTGTATCCCGGTTGATGTTCATGCCGCCAGAACCCCCTCGAATCGATCTTACTGCTGCTGCTGTTGCGTCTGTGGAGATGTGGGCAAGGGGGGCTGCGGGCGATATCGAATTGACCGACCCGTGACGGCGGCCCTATGTCGGGTCGATGAATAGCGCGCGCGGTCAAGCGGTCCCCTTTCTCGCCATGGGCTTCCGGCCCTTCTACCTGCTGGCCGGGGCGTTTGCGGCGGCGGGATTGCCCATATGGCACTTCGCGCCGGGGGCGCTGCTGCCCGGCGAGCCCTATCTGGCAGGCGCGGCGTGGCACGCCCACGAGATGGTGTTCGGGTTCGCCGCCGCGGTTGTCACGGGATTCCTGCTGACGGCGGCGCGGGCGTGGACCGGCCATGCTACGCCCAGCGGCTGGCGTCTCGCGGTGCTGGCGCTGCTCTGGGTCGCAGGGCGGGTGCTGGTGGCGACGGGGCCGGTGCTTCCGGCCATCGTCGTGGACTGCCTGTTTCTGCCCTGCGTCTCGCTCGCGGTGGCGCTTCCGGTCCTGAAGGCGCGGAACTGGCGGAACCTGCCGGTGGCGGCGGTGCCGGCTCTGCTCGGCGTGGCCAACCTGCTGTTTCACCTCGACCATGCGGGTCTCATCGCGCTCGCGCGAGCTAACGGCGGCGCGCTCCTGGCCCTCGATCTCTTCGCGCTGCTCGTCACGCTGATGGCCGGACGCGTGATCCCGGCGTTTACCGCCAACGCGGTGCCGCAAGCCAAGCCCCGGCGCAACGCTTTCGTGGAGGCCCTGGCCTTCGGTGCTCTTGCGGTTCTCCTGCTGGCCGGCCCGCTCGAGCCGTGGCTCCCGGGGGGCCCGTGGCTCGCCGGCGTGGCGGCGGCAGGCGCGCTCGCCCATGTCGCGAGGCTCTGGCTCTGGGACCCGGCCGCGACAAGGGGCGAGCCGCTGCTCTGGGTGCTGCCGCTCTCCTACGCTTGGCTGCCGGCGGCGCTGATCCTGCGCGCCCTTTGGCTGGCAGACGTCGACGTGCCTGCGGCCGCGGCCTTTCATGCCTTGGGCGCCGGAGCCATGGGTGGCCTCATGTTGGGCATGATGACGCGGAGCGCGCTCGGCCACACCGGGCGCCCGCTCGCTGCGCGTCCGGTGGAGTGGCTGGCCTACGCGCTGGTGCACCTGGGTGCTGCGCTCCGCGTCTTCGGCCCTTTCGCAGGGGCGGAAGCCGAGCCCCACGCCTTCGCGGCCTCGGCGGTGCTCTGGTCCGGCGCCTTCGCGCTCTTCGTCGCGGCCTACTGGCCCATCCTCACGCGGCCCCGTATCGACGAGGCACCCGCGGGCTGACGCCGCGAGGGTGCGGGATACCGGCGCCGACCTCCTCCGCGGCGACGGCGGCGAGGGTGTCGACGTGGACGACCTCGATGCGGCGGACTTCGTGCTCTACGAGCCGCTCGCCGACGCGGCGCCCGTCGACGGGATGTGAGCCTGCCAACATTCGGGTTCAGTCGCCTGTGTGACGGGTAAAGCGAAGATGCGCGTTCGCCCAAATTTACTCTGGTTGACCCGTCGCGAAGCGGCGTACCGTAGGCCGAGGACCGTAGGCCAATGACGGTACGTCGTCGGGAGCAAGGCGAATGAGACGAGGCAGGAGCCGCGAAAGAAGAGCCGCCGCCCAAGGCGCCGTCGAGCAACTGGCGTTCGGCCAGGTTCGCAATCCCTACGACCCGATGAAGGCGATCTCGGACGACCAGGTCGAGGCGATCCATCACGCCTCGCTCCGCGTGCTGCGCGACAACGGGATGGAGTTTCAGCTGCCGCGCGCCGTGGAGATCCTGCGCCGGGCGGGTGCAATGGTCGGGGACGACGGCAAGCGCGTCCGCTTCGATCCTGAATTCGTCGAGGAAAAGCTCACGACCGTGCCGTCGCGCTTCACCCTGCACGGCCGCTCCAGCCACCGTGATCTCGAATTCGGCGGCGACACCGCGATCTGGGGTACCGTGGGGTCTGCGCCCAACGTGTCGGATCGCGAGCGCGGCCGGGTCATGGGCAATTTCGAGGACTACAAGAACCTCGTCCGGCTCTCCCAGGCGCTCAATGCCGTGCACACGCTCGCAGGCTACCCGGTGGAGCCCACCGATCTCGAGGTGCGGACGCGGCACTTGCACGCGATCTCCGCGGCGGTGCGCCTCACCGACAAGCCGCAATTCGGCTACGCCATCGGCGGCCCGCGCATGGCGGACGGTATCGAGATCGTGCGCATCGCGCGCGGAGTCAGCCGGGACGAGCTGTTGCGCCAGCCCTCGATCCACACGGTGGTCAATTCCAACTCGCCGCTGATCTACGACGGGGGCCTGCTGGAGGGGGCGATCGTGATGGCCGAGATGAATCAGCCGGTCATCTACACCCCCTTCACGCTGGCGGGCGCCATGGCGCCGGTCAGCGTCGCCGGCGCGCTGGTGCTGCAGAATGCCGAAGCGCTGGCGGGGATCGCGTTCTCGCAGTGCGTCAATCCCGGGGCACCGACGGTCTACGGCAGCTTCACGTCCAACGTGGACATGAAGAGCGGCTCGCCCGCCTTCGGCACGCCGGAATACGCCAAGGCGACCATCGCGAGTGGTCAGCTCGCGCGGCGCTACAATTTCCCCTGGCGCTCGTCGAGCGCAACGGCCTCCAATGCCGCAGACGCCCAGGCCGCCTACGAAGCGCAGATGTCGCTCTGGCCGGTGGTGCTCGGCCACGCCCACTTCATCAACCACGGCTTCGGCTGGCTCGAGGGAGGGCTCTGCGCTTCCTACGAGAAATTCATTCTCGATGCCGAGATGGTCCAGATGATGCAGGAGTTCCTGAAGCCGCTGGACACGGACGAGGCGGAGCTTGGCCTCGACGCCATCGCCGAGGTGGGGCCAGGCGGTCACTTCTTCGGCTGCAGCCACACGATGGCGCGCTACGAGACCGCCTTCTACCGGCCGATGCTGTCGGACTGGCGCAACTTCGAGAACTGGCGCGACAGCGGCGCGGTCGAGACTTCCGACCGCGCGACGAAGATATGGAAGCAGCTACTCGCCGACTACGAGCCGCCGCCGCTCGATCCCGCCATCGAGGAAGAGCTGGACGATTTCGTGGCCCGGCGGGTCGCCGAGGGCGGCGTCCCGGAGCGCTGACGCAACGTAGTCGTCAGTCGCGGCGGCGCGAGACCACGAAGGATTCGTCGTAGAACCATAGCCCGCCGCGATTGCTGAGAACCGAGCGCGTGGCATCCAGGTAGGAGCCGTCGGCGACCACGCCCTCCAGCCGCGCGTCCTCGATCTGGGCGACGTAGATCGCAGCGTTCCAGGCCGCGAACAGCGTCGACGTGCCGATGCTGGAGCCCTCGATCTCCGTCGGCAGCGTGTGCATGTCGTAGCGGAAGATCGCGCGCCGGTCGGAATATGCGTTGTAATTGAGATTGCGCCGGCTCTTGCCGATCTCGGCCTTGAGCGCCTTGAGCAGCGCGTGCCTGTCGGTCTGGAAGGGCTGCTCGTCGGGCCAGATCTTGCGGATGATCTCCATGCCGGGATCGCCGCCGTTGGACTGGATGCAGAGCAGCCGGCCGCCGGGCCCGAGGCTGCGGGCAAGCGGTGCGAGGACCTTTTGCACCTTGAAATCGGCGGGCATCCGCGCCCGGTAGGGTTGCGAGGCGATGATGAGGTCGTAGCCGTCGCTGGCGCGGCCGGGGCGCGGGATGACGGGGTCGAGCAGGAACTTGTGATCCTCGCGGTAGAGCACCAGTACCGACGCGCGGGCATAGAGCGGATTGCCCGTCTTCGGGCTCTGGCGCACGCGCCAGGTATCGGCGAGGGTCGGCTGAAGGTCGGCGATCTGCTCGTGGAACTCGTGGGAGGTGTTGCCCGAAAGCGGGATCTCCATCCAGTTCAGCGTCGACGCCGCCTGCATGGAGCGAGGCTGCAGCGAGGGTGCCTCGGAGTAGTGCATGTTGGTCATCACCAGCACCGTCGCCGGATGCTCGAACAGGCGGTCCGGCATCTTCTCGAGGCCGAGGCGCACGTCCTCGACCGAGATCTCCTTGCCCACGATGTAGAACGGCATCGTGGGAAAGCGCCGGTGCATCTGCCGCATGACGCCGGTAAGCACGGTGCCGTCGCCCATGCCGGCGTCGAACACCCGGAGCGCCGGCGGCCTGGGGTGGACGTGCCCGAGCTCCAGGCCTGCGCGCTCGGCCACCGCCCACTTCTCGCTGCAGGTGTTGACGAACATCAGGTACTTCTGGCGGTTGTCGTAGAAGCGGAAGGCGCCCTTGCCGTCGCTTTCGTTGGACCCGGCCTCTTGAGTTGCCAAAGTGCCTGCCGCGCCGGTGCCATCGGAGGCCGCCGCACCCTCATGATCTGTGAGGAACTGCCGCGCCCGCTCCAGCGTCGCCTCCCGCACCTTCCGGCCGTCGCGAAGCCTGCCCACGAAACGCCCGTCGCCCATCGCCTTGCGGCCGAAGGTGGTGGGGGCCATGCCCTCGCGCGCGCAGAATGCCTCGACCGCCGCGAGGAGTTGTTGCCGCTCGTCCATGATGCGCCAGGTCCCGTTGGTATCTGTTGATGGGTTACGCGCACGCAGGATGCCGGTCAAGCGTGCGGCCGTCGCCGCTTCTGCGTATAGTCCGGGCGATCCGCTCGCGGGCCTGTCCCGCTGGCAGGATGGAGGGAGGACGGCATGAAGCTCAGCACCGAGCGCGTGCTCACGACCCATGTCGGCAGCCTGCCGAGGCCGCCGGACGTTTCCGAGATGCTGCTCGCCAAGGAGGTGGGCACGCTCGCCGATCCGGACGCCTTCGACGCCTGCATGACGGGCGCCGTCGCCGCCGCGGTGCGCCAGCAGGTGGACGTCGGGATCGACGTCGTCTCCGACGGCGAGATGAGCAAGATCGGCTATTCCACCTACATCAAGGACCGCCTCAACGGCTTCTCCGGCGACAGCCCGCGCCGGGTGCCGGCGGACCTCGCGCTCTACCCCGAGTACGTGCAGCGCATCGCGTCCCAGGGGCAGACGCCCAAGCTGAAGCGCACCATGTGCACGGGCGAGATCAGCATCAAGGACGAGGCGCCGCTGGAGAAGGACATCGCCAACATGACTTCGGCGCTGGAAGGCTCCGGCGCCACCGAGGGTTTCATGAACGCGGCCTCGCCCGGCGTGATCTCGGTGTTCCAGCCGAACAGCCACTATCCGAACGAGGACGCCTACCTGGAGGCGCTGGCCGACATCATGCGGGCCGAGTACGAGGCGATCCACGCGGCGGGCTTCGTGATCCAGCTCGACTGCCCCGACCTCGCAATGGGCCGGCACATCAAGTACGCCGACGAAAGCGACGAGACGTTCGTCGCCCATGCCAGCGCCCAGGTGGAGGCGCTCAACCACGCGCTGCAGAACGTGCCCGCCGAGGCCGCGCGGCTTCACCTCTGCTGGGGCAACTACGAGGGGCCGCACGTCTGCGACATCGAGCTGGATGCGATCTACGACGTGGTGATGAAGGCGAAGCCGCAGGCGATCTCGTTCGAGGCCGCGAACCCGCGCCACGCTCACGAGTGGTGCGTCTTCGCCGAGCGCGGCGTGCCGGACGACAAGGTGCTGATCCCCGGTGTGATCGATTCTGTCTCGAACTTCGTCGAGCACCCGGAGCTGGTGGCCGAGCGCATCTGCCGCTTCGCAGACATCGTGGGCCGCGAGCGCGTGCTGGCCGGGGCCGACTGCGGCTTCGCCACCTTCGCGGGCTACGGCAAGATCGACCCGGCCATCTGCTACGCCAAGCTGCGCACGCTTGCCGAGGGCGCGGCGCTCGCCAGCGACCGGCTCTGGTAGCGATGGCGGGGCAGGGGCCGGTCCTCGTCATCCAGCATTCGGAGATCGACGTTCCGGGTGTCTTCGGCGAGGTGATGGACGAGGCGGAGATCGCCTGGCGGCCTTGCGATCCGTGGCGGGGCGAGCCGCTGCCGGCGCTCGACGGCTACGGTGCGGTGCTTGCCATGGGCGGGCCGCAGCAGACCGACGAGGAGCATCTCCATCCCTGGCTCCGGCCCGAGAAGGCGCTGCTGCGGGACGCGGTGGCGCGCGGCATGCCGGTGCTCGGCGTCTGCCTCGGCTGCCAGCTGCTGGCCGACGCTCACGGCGGCACGGTGGGGACGCTCGACGAGGGCGAGGTCGGCATACTCGACGTGGCGCTCACCGAAGAAGGCCGCGCGGACCCGCTCTTTGCGGGCATGCCGGCGGCCCCGCTCACCATGCAATGGCATCTCAACGCGGTGACCGCGCTGCCGCCCGAGGCGGCGCTCCTCGCATCGTCGCCAGCCTGCGCGAACCAGGCGTTCCGGCTGGGCGAGCGGGCGTATGGCGTGCAGTTCCACATGGAGGTGGACGCGGACCTGGTGCGCGGAACGGAGGCCTTCCCCGACTACGTCGCGACGCTGGAGCGCGAGCAGGGAGCAGGTGCGTTCGAGCGCATGGTCGCCGCGGCGGCGCGCGAAGAAGAGACGCTGCGGGCGAACGGCAGCCGGCTGTTCCGAAACTTCGCGCGCCTGATGGGCGCCCGCGCCAAGCGCCGCCCGGCGGCGTGACGGCTCGGCAAGGCAACGCGGCAAGGAGCGGACGAATGGAGCGAGAGGCGGCTGAACGAGGCGGCGCGCTGCTCTGGGAGGCCTGGCAAGGGCGCAGGCAGATCCACGCGTTGCCGGCCGACTGCCGGCCAGGGACGCTCGACGAGGCCTACGCGGTGCAGGATGGTCTCGCGGCGAGCGCCGGGCTTGCCGTCGCGGGCTACAAGATCGGCGCCACCAATGCCCAGGTGCAGGCGCGCTTCGGCGTGGACGCGCCGTTCTCCGGCCGCATCTTCAGAGACTTCGTGGGCGGGAGCCCTCTCACCGTGCCGGCGAACACGGTCAACTTCTACGCCATCGAGGCAGAGTTCGACTTCGTCATGGGCGACGCGCTCCCCCCGCGCGAAGCGCCCTATGAGCGGGGCGAGGTGCGGGCGGCGGTGGCGAGCGTTCATCCCGCCATCGAGGTGCCGGATTCGCGCTACACCGACTGGCTGTCGATGAACGCGGAAGACCTGATCGGCGACAACGCCATCGGCTGCTTGCTGTGCCTGGGGCCTGCGGCGGCGGGTGGGCTCGACCACGACCTCGCCGGCCAATCCGTGATCGTCCGCGTGAACGGCGAGGTGGCGAGCGAGGGCGCGGGGTCCAACGTGCTCGGCGACCCGTGGAACGTCATGGTCTGGCTTGCCAACCACCTGAGCGCACGCGGCATTGCGCTCGAGGCCGGCCACGTGGTGACCACCGGCAGCGCGGCGGACGTGGTGCAGTGCCAGCCGGGCGACACGGTGACCGCCGAGTTCGGCCCCATCGGCACCGCCGAGGTGCACTTCGAGGACTGAGCGCCACGGGCCCCGTCCCCGAGGCGGGTTGCCGGAATCCCGCCCGCCCCACACTTGGCGCAGCGGGAGGGAAGAATTCACTCTCGGGCACCGGGCTTCGGCATGCGCTAGCCGCCACCCTGTTCGTTCAAGATTTAGGCCGCTCGGTCTCCGGCCGCTGCGGCCATGAAGGCGGCGAGCTTGGCGGGGTCGAGCGCATCGTCCGTGCGCACGCCGTTGCAGAGATCGACTCCGTAGGGGCGCACCTGGGCGATTGCGTCGGCCACATTGCCGGCGTTGAGGCCGCCGGCGAGGAACACGGGGCAGGGGGCGCTCTCCACGATTCGCCGGCTGAGCGCCCAGTCGTGGACCCGGCCCGTGCCGCCCAGCTCCTTGACCCTTCCCGCCGGATTGCCGGAATCGAGCAGCAGCCCGTCGACCGAGGGGGCGATGCCCACGGCCTCGGCGACCGCGCTCTCGTCCCGCACGTGGATCACCTGAACGAGCGCAATGCCGGGGAGCGCCTGCCGCAGCACCGCATAGGCGCTTGCCGCGAGCGCGTCGCAGAGTTGGATGGTGTTGACGCCGCAGCGGCGCTGCTGGGCGGCGATGGCGGCGGGATCCGTCTCCGACGTGAGCAGGAAGGTGCCCAAGGCAGGCGGCGCGGCGGCGGCGATCTCCGTGATCAGGTTTTCCGCGATCACCCCCGGCCCGCTCGGCATCGCGGACACCAGACCGATGGCATCGGCGCCGGCGGCGACGGCAGCCCGCGCCTCGTCCACGCTGGAGATGCAGCAAATCTTGACCCGTGTCCGCACGCGCGCAGGCACCCGCTTACGTCATGGCCGCGCATGACGGAGCACGGGCAAGGCCAAGGCGAGAGTGCCGGGTCAGGCCGCGGCCCGGTCGCCGAGGGCGCGGCGCAGCCTGGGTATCACCTCGTCGGCCATGAGCCGCATGGACTCGAGCTGGTGCGCCTTGTGGGTCTCGTTCAGGCAGTCGGTCGCCGTCATCAGCACGGTACCGAAGGGCCCCACCTCCTCGCGCAGCGCGAGGATTTGCTCAGCCACCGATTCCGGATCGCCGGCGATGGAGAACGCATCGCACGCGTACTCGGGCGTCACGTCGTCGTCCGCCATCTCCGGCCCGCTCTTCATGATGGCGTGGAAGGCGGCGCGCTTCACCAGCGTCACCAGGTAGCCGTAGTAGTGGGCGAGCGGCCCTGCGGGGTCGCGCACGTAGTCCCTGGCCCAGGCGTCGTCGGCGGCCACGAAGATGGAGCGGGCGACCCGCCAGTCCGCCGATTTGGGCTCCCGGCCGCTCGCCGTGCAGCCTTCCGAGAAGCCCTGCCAGTGGTTCCTGATGGTCGATACCGGCACGAAGTTGGCCGAGATCACGCCCCAGCCCCGCGCCGCAGCGCTTCGCACGCCGCCGGAATCCGGGCTCATGGCGGACGCCACGAGCGGCGGGTGCGGCTTCTGGTAGGGCTTGATCATGGCGCCGACGCCGAGGTCCGGCCAGTGGTAGTCCTCGAGCCGGAGCGTCCAGTACTTGCCCCTGATGTCGTAGGGGGGCTCGGTGGACCAGAGCTTGAGCACGGTCTCGACGGCTTCTCCCGCCATCTCGCGGCGGACCTGCAGGTCGGTCACGCCGAACATCTCGAAGTCGCTGACCAGCCCGCCGGGGCTCACGCCCAGGATCAGCCGCCCGTCGCTCAGGTGATCCAGCAGGGCGGCGTGGGCGGCGGTCTGCACCGGGTGGCGCTGCGGCAGGTTGACCACGCCGGTGCCGAGCTTCATCCGCTCCGTCCGCGCGATGAGGTTGGAGAGGAACATGAAGGGGCAGGTGACCGGCTCGCTCAGCGTCGTGTAGTGCTCGCCGATCCAGAACTCGTCGAAGCCGAGGCGGTCGCAGGCGACCGCGATCTCCACGTCCTCCTTCAGCACCGTGTGGGTGTCCCGCCGGTGATCGTTCACCGGCATCATGAACATGCCGAGCTTCATCCCGCCCTCGCTCCCAAGACCCGGCGGGACTGAAACACGGAGCCATGGTCGGGAGCAAGCGCCGGGCCCGGCCGGTCTCTGCGCCGCATCAGCACGCGCCGAGCGCGCCGCCGGCCTCGCGCCAGGCGGCGATGCCGCCGATCATGTGGCAGACGTTGCCGAGGCCGCTCTCGCGCGAGGCGTCGACCGCCATGGCGGAGCGTTCGCCGAAGGCGCAGTAGTAGACCAGCCGATGCCCCGGCCGCGCGGCGAGCGCGCGGAGCGTCCCGCCCGGCCCGATCATGTCGGCGAGCTGGCCGTAGGGCGCATGGACCGAGCCGGGGATCGCTCCTTCGCGCACCCGCTCGCCCGCCTCCCGCAGGTCGACGAGAATGTCGTCCGGCCGCTGGCCGTGCATCACCTCCCCTGCGGTCATCGCGCACTCGGGGTGCGCGTCGTTCGCCTGGCCGAGGCCTACGCTCAGGTTGGCCGGCACGGCGACGTCCATCATCTTCGGATCGGCCAGGTTGAGGCCGTTCATGATCGCCGCGTAGTCGTCCGCCGAGGCCACCTGCAGGCGCGGGTTGAAGCGCTTCTCCTCGCCGATGGTGCTCACCGTGTCGCCCTTGTAGTCGTGGCCGGGATAGACCAGCGTCTCGTCGGGCAGCGTGAGCAGCTTGCCGAAGAGCGACTTGTACTGCTGCAGCGCATCGCCGTTCTGAAAGTCCGTGCGGCCCGTGCCCCGGATCAGCAGCGTATCGCCGGTGAAGACGCGGTCCTCCATGGCGAAGCTGTATGATTCCGCCGTGTGCCCCGGCGTGTGCAGCGCGCTGAGGGCGACGCCCTCGATCTCCACCGCATCGCCGTCGCCGACGCGCATCGAGACCACGTCCACCGGCGCCTCGCGGCCCATCACGGTGACGCACTTGGTCCGGTCGCGCAGCGCCGCCATGCCGCTGATGTGATCGGCGTGGACGTGGGTATCCACGACCTTGGCGAGCGTGAGCCCGAGCTCGTCCAGCAGCGTGAGGTAGCGCTCGACCTGTTCCTGCACGGGGTCGATGATGAGCGCCTCGCCGCCCACCCGCCCGCCCAGCAGGTAGGTGTAGGTGCCCGAGGTCATGTGGTAGAGCTGGCGAAAGATCATGGCCCGTCACCCGCCGGTCTGATCGCGTGCCCCATTGTAGGTCCCGGCCCGCCGTGGGGCCACCGGTGAGCGCCGCCGACCCGGAGCGGACAAGCCCGACCATGTCTTGGTGGCCCATTCCGGCCTATGCCGGCACAAGGTGGCACAGGGTGGTCCGAATCAACCGGCTCAAAGTGGCACATGGCGGGCCGAAGCGGCCCAAAACGGGCCGTCGTGGAGGCGGTCGCAGTTGTTGGCGGCGCAGATCCATGTATCTGCGGCACGCCTGCAATGTCCGGGTCGCCGGATCGGTCCTGTCAGAGGGGTTACACGCCTCATGCCGGAATGTTGCGCCGTTCGCCCCCGCCGTGCACCGCACCATGGTCCGGGGTGACGGGTCCGGGTTCAGGGAAGCCCGTCGCCGCCCTTGCGCCAGACGGTGGCGAGCCAGGGCTGCTGGTGGCGGGGGCGGCCGGGCGGGCGGTAGTAGTGGCGCAGCTCGCAAAAACCCGCAGCCGTGACGAGGGCGCGCCAGGTCTCCAGATCCCAGAAGCAGCCGTAGCGCCCGCCGACCCAGCCTTCCTGGTTGTCGCCTCTGGGGTTCGAGCAGAAGAGCACGCCGCCGGGCTTGAGGCTCGCCGAAAGCGCCGCCAGAACGCGCGCGATCCGGCTGCCCGGCACGTGAAAGAGCGAGGCGTTGGCGAAGACCCCGTCGAAATGCCCGGCCGGCAGGTCGAGGGCGAGGAAATCCTGGTGCAGCACCGTGCAGTCGGTCTCCGCGCGCGCGAGCGCCACCAGCTCCGCCGCGCCGTCGAGGCCCGTCGCCGCGTGGCCGAGCGCGGTGAATGCGCGCAGGTCGCGGCCCGGCCCGCAGCCGAGGTCGAGGATCGCGTAGGGCGCCTCGCCCTCGATGGCATCCAGCAGGGCCGCGATGTTCTGGCTCACGTCGTGGTCGGCCGTGCCGTGGCGGTATGCGTCCGCCATGCCGTCGTATTCCGCAAGCGTCATGGCCGCGGCCTCCCGCGCCTCGGCGTCCTCGTCGCGCGCACGCCGGCTCATTCGCCCCCCTCGCCGCCCTGATGGCCGAAACGGCGCGTCTGCGCTAGACTTTCGCCAGGGGAGGCCCCATGAGCCAGCTCGTGAACGAACCGGCCGTCGCGCCGGAGACTCTCGCCTGCCTCAACGCACTCGAGCGCAAGGTGCTGTGGCTGTCGTCCTGGATGGTCCACAACGCGAACCACCTGCGGCCCGCGCGGGACGGGCTCAAGGTGGGCGGCCACCAGGCCTCCTGCGCCTCGGTGGCGACGCTGATGACGGCGCTCTACTTCGACGTGCTGGGGCCGAACGACCGCGTCGCGGTCAAGCCCCACGCGAGCCCGGTGTTCCACGCGATCCAGTACCTCTTCGGCAACCAGACCAAGGCGAAGCTCGAGGGCTTCCGGGCCTTCGGCGGCGCCCAGAGCTATCCGTCGCGCACCAAGGACAGCGACGACGTCGACATCTCCACCGGCTCTGTCGGCCTCGGCGTCGGCATGACGCTCTTCGCCTCGATGGTCCAGGACTACGTGCGCTTCCACAAGCTGGCGCCCGAGAAGCGCGCGTCCGGCCGCATGATCGCGATCATGGGCGATGCCGAGCTCGACGAGGGCAACGTCTACGAGGCGCTGCTGGAGGGCTGGAAGCACGATGTCCGCAACCTCTGGTGGATCATCGACTATAACCGCCAGAGCCTCGACCGTGTGGTCTCCGACCGCCTCTTCCAGAAGATCAAGGACTTCTTCCAGGCGGTCGGCTGGAAGGTGGTGATCCTGAAGTACGGCCGCCGCCAGCAGGCCGCCTTCGCCAAGCCCGGCGGCGAGGCGCTGCGTCAGTGGATCGACGACTGCCCCAACGAGCTCTACTGCGCGCTCACCTTCAAGGGCGGCGCGGCCTGGCGCGAGCGGCTGACCCAGGACATCGGCCACGTCGCCGGCATGAAGACGCTGCTCGCCGGCTACGACGACGACGGCCTGCAGGACCTGATGACCAACCTCGCGGGCCACGACATGGAAGCGGTGCTGGAGGCGCTGCGCGAGGTCGATTCCGACGTGCCCCACTGCTTCATCGCCTACACCATCAAGGGTTTCGGGCTGCCCTTCGCCGGCCACAAGGACAACCACGCCGGCATCATGACCGAAGAGCAGATGGCCGATTTCCGCGCCGCGATGGACGTGGACGAAGGCGCCGAGTGGTCGCGCTTCGCCGGCCTCGGCCTCGACGAGAAGACGCTGAAGGAGTTCATCGGCCGGGCCCCCTTCAACCGCAAGGCGGGCCGGCACTCGGCGCCGGCCGTGCCGCTGCCGGACGCGCTGCCCTTCCGCCCCGGCCCCCGCATGTCGACGCAGGAGGCCTTCGGTCGCATTCTGAACGAGCTCGGCAAGGGCGAGACCCCGCTCGCCGAGCGCATCGTCACCACCTCGCCTGACGTCACCGTCTCCACCAACCTCGGCGGCTGGGTGAACCAGCGCGGCATCTTCGACCGCGCGGACCGGGAGGACGTCTTCCGCTCCGAGAAGGTGGTCTCGATGCAGAAATGGTCGCTCAGCCGCAACGGCCAGCACATCGAGCTCGGCATCGCGGAGAACAACCTCTTCCTGCTGCTGGCGGCGCTCGGCCTCTCCGACGGCCTCTTCGGCACGCGCCTGCTGCCGGTGGGCACGGTCTACGACCCCTTCATCGCGCGCGGCCTCGATGCGCTCACCTACGCCTGCTATCAGGACGCGCGCTTCCTGCTGGCGGGCACGCCGTCGGGCATCACGCTGGCGCCGGAAGGCGGCGCGCACCAGTCGGTCGGCACGCCGCTGCTCGGCATGGGCCAGCCGGGCCTCACCTCCTTCGAGCCCGCGTTCGCCGACGAGCTTGCCGCGATCATGCTCTGGGGTTTCGGCCACCTGCAGGAGCCGGAGGGCGGCGCCCTCTACTGCCGCCTCTCCACCCGCACCGTCGACCAGCCCGCGCGCGAGATGGACGCGACGCTCCGCCACGACGTTCTCGCCGGCGGCTACTGGCTCGCCGAGCCCGCGCCGCACGCCCCGCTCGCGCTGGTCTTTTCCGGCGCGGTCGCGCCCGAGGCGCAGGCCGCCCACGAGGCGCTGGCCGACGAGCTCCCCGGCATCGGCCTGCTGGCCGTCACCTCGGCCGACCGGCTCTACGGCGACCTGCTCGCCGCCTCCGAGGCACGCGCAAGGGGCGAAGCCGTGCCGGCGCCCCACGCCGAGACGCTGCTCGGCCGGCTTCCGCCCGAGGCCGCGCTCGTTACCGTGCTCGACGGCCACCCGGCGTCGCTCTCCTGGCTCGGCACGGTCGCGGGCCACCGCGCCTATCCGCTCGGCGTCACCGGCTTCGGCGAATCCGGCGACATCCCGGCGCTCTACGCCAAGCACCGCATCGATACCGACGCCATCCTCGACATGGCCGCCCTGGCCTGCGTCCACCGCGCCCGGCGCCGCGCCTGACGCTTGCGCCTCAGCGCGCGCCGGACTCAGGCGACCCCACCCCTCGCCACCTGAGCCGCCGCCGCTCGATCCCGGCGCGCCTGCGCCAGCTCGAAGCTCGCCTGCATCCGCATCCAGTGCTCGGCGGTGCCCCAGCCGATATCCTCCAGCGCGAGCGCCATGCTCGCCGAAACGCCGGCCCTGCCGTTCAGCAGGCGCGACAACGTGCCGCGCTCGCAACCGAGTTGGCTCGCCGTCTCGGTGACGGTCAAGCCCACTTCATCCATGCTCTCGCGGATCAGCTCGCCCAGGTGCGGCGGGTTCAGCATTGACCCGACACGCTCGCCGTCGTCGTCGCTCATGAGCCGAGGCCCCCCGCAAACCGCAAGCGCGCTTGGTCGCGCTCGCCGAGGCCTGTTATGCCACGGTTCCTGTCTCTTTGCGCAGGTGGGGCGGCATCCAGCGCACCTGTTTCTCGGTGCCGTAGGCGAAGAACTCCGACGGCTTGCGCCGCTGCTTCAGCATCCACGGCTGCAGGATCGGCATGTTGTAGTAGATCCGCGCCGCCCAGTGCGGCCAGAGGATGAGCGGCCACGTAATCGTCGACCAGAGCTGCGTGTGCTCCGAGATCGGCCGCTGGCGTGCTTCCCAGCGGGCGAGCACGCGGTCGATATCGTCCGGCTCCTGCAGCATGTTGGCGAGCGAGAGCGCGTTCGAGATCGCCGTGCCGCAGCCCTGGCCCAAGCCGGGCGACATGGCGTGCGCCGAATCGCCCACGATCGCGACGCGGCCCTTGCTCCAGGCCTTGAGCTTGATCGTCTCGAACTGGTCGTAGCGTCCCTCGTCCGGCACCCGCTCGATCATCGATTCGAGGTGCGGGAAGGCGCCTGTCCAGAGCTTCTTCGGCAAGGGCAGCCGCGACGCCTCGGTATCGCGCGCGAGCATGATGAACGCCAGGTAGAAGACCTCCCGCGTGCATGGCGTGTAGAGCACGCGGCGGTAGCCGTTCCACCACTCGCGGATGGTGCGGCCTTCCTCGCTGTCCGCGTAGCCCGGCTCGTGCGGCACGAGCACGCGGATGGCGCCGTCCACGTGGGGCTTGCGGCTCTTCAGCAGGCCGAGCGAGTCGCGCACCTTGGAGTTGATGCCGTCGGCGGCGATGACGAGGTCGGCGGGCCATTCCCGCCCGTCCTCGGTGACGAGCACGCCCTCCGGCCGCGCGGCCGTCGCGGTCGAATCCGTGACGATCTCGACGCCCGCCCGCTCCGCCGCGCCCAGGATGGCGCTCAGCAGCTGCTGGCGCGTGATGCAGAACATGCGCGAGCGGTCGGTGCTGGTAATCGGCGCGAACGGCACCTCGTCGATGAAGCGGCCCTTGGCGTCCCAGCTCACGTAGGTCGGCGCCTCGGTGCAGCCGTCCAGCGCATCGTCCGCAGCGCCGATGGCCTTGAGCACGCGCACGCCGTTGTCCCAGATCCAGATGCCGGCCCCGAAGGCGCGGATCTCATCCGTGCGCTCGTGCACGCGCACCGACCAGCCGGTCTGCGCCAACGCCGCGCCCATGGTGAGCCCGGTAAACCCGCCGCCTGCGATCTCCACGTGTCGGGTCATGCGCGTCTCGCTCGCTGCTCCTGCGCGGTGTGCCCTACGCGGCCTCCGCCTTGGCCTCGGCGCGCATGTGGGGCGGCATCCAGCGCACCTGCCTCTCGGTGCCGTAGGCGTGGGACTCGGACGGCTTGCGCCGCTGCTTCAGCATCCAGTGGTGCAGGACCGGCATGTTGTAGTAGAGCCTCGCCGCCCAGTGGGGCCAGAGCGTAAGCGGCCAGGTGATGGTCGACCAGAGCTGCGTGTGCTCCGAGATCGGCCGCTGGCGCGCTTCCCAGCGCCTGAGCACCTGGTCGATGTCGTCCGCTTCCTGCAGCATGTTGGAGAGCGAAAGCGCGTTGCAGATCGCCGTGCCGCAGCCTTGGCCCAGCCCCGGCGACATGGCGTGCGCCGAATCCCCCACGATCGCGACGCGGCCCTTGCTCCACGCGTTGAGCTTGATCGTCTCGAAGCGGTCGTAGCGTCCTTCGTCCGGCACCCGTGCGATCATCGATGCGAGGTGCGGGAAGGCCTCAGTCCAAACCGCCCGCGGCAGCGGGATCTGCGCGGCGTCCTCGTCCCGCGCCAGCATGGTGAAGCAGAGGTAGAAGACCTCGCGGTTGCACGGCGTGTAGAGCACGCGGCGGTAGCCGTTCCACCACTCGCGGATGGTGCGGCC